>Ga0185299_10000715_pt1 | contig 80569 bp, 71 predicted proteins | sample PaiPotPPA55metaG_FD_128002 | JGI IMG/M metagenome (GOLD analysis project Ga0185299, IMG submission 128002) | Iron sulfur acid spring bacterial and archeal communities from Banff, Canada, to study Microbial Dark Matter (Phase II) - Paint Pots PPA... ...
AAGGTTCACGGCTGCGCCTGGCCGGCCGTGCGACACGAGTCCACCGGGCTTACATAAAGACGGGGAAAAGTACATCGCCACGCATCTAGTGGGCCGCTGCGGCGCTCAGGGTGGCGAAGTCGTCATAGCCGACAATAACAAACAGGAAATGGATCGCTTCACGATGCGCGAATCGGGTGAGTGTTACGTCTTCGACGATGATCGCATCTGGCATATGTTGACACCAGTGGCTGTACTGGAAGGCAATCAGTACGCCTACCGTGACACGCTGGCATTCGATATGCTGCCAGAGGGCTGGGAACCCGCATGTGAACTTAGGTTAAGAAAGTCTTATTTTGCGTGACGCGATGCTGCAGCGTTGCGGCTAATTCGTCGACGTCCACGGCTGAAAGATTCATCGCGCCGGCCTCAAAGATCGGATTGCGATTGGTGCCGACTGTATCCCGCCGCACCTGGATCAACAAAGCTTGCACCGCTTCGGGATCGTATTTCTCCGGGGTCATGCGAATCAATTCCTGAAGCGCCGTTCCTATCGACATGGGTTCACGATAGGGGCGTTCGCTGGTCATGGCATCGAAGGTATCGGCTAGCGCTACGATACGAACCGCTTGCGGCATCTCATCCGAGTGCAAGCCGTCGGGGTAACCGGACCCGTCGCCGCGTTCGTGATGCCAGCGCACGATCTCTGGAATGTGCGGCCATGGAAATTGAACCTGGCTCACGATCTGGTGTCCAACCGTTGTGTGGTCCCGCATTTCGCGGTATTCCTCTGGATCGAGCTTCGAAGTCTTTCCGAAAAGGCGTTTATCTACCGCGACTTTGCCGATGTCGTGCAGATATCCGGCTGAGCGCAACGAAGCGACGTCGGCCGGAGACATTCCCAATGCCTCGCCAATCGCGTGAGCATAGCGGCCGACGCGCAGGGAGTGTCCGTGAATGTTGACGTGTTTAACGTCAATCGCAGTTGCAAATGCCTCCAGCGCGTTGTCGTAAAATCCATGCAGAGAGGCCAGCAGCCGCAGGTTTTCTGATACCCGTTGTGACAGTGTTTGCCCCAGCGTGTGATTCTGAATGGCAAGCGCCAGGTAGTGACTCAGCATCTCGAAGGCATCGAGTGCTTCTTCCTCGTACATGGCATCGCCCTGCCGGCGGCCAAGGGCAACTACTCCAACAAGTTTGCTGCGGACCTTTAAAGGGCAGATGCACCGGAACAATTCCGGCGCCACATTTCCGTTCGAACTCAGAAACGAATCGTGGGTGAAACTGTTGAGCAATACGGGGCCGACGGCTGCGGTCAAGGTTTGAATGTGGCGAGGAAGCAGCGGGATGAGCGCCGGCTCCGGCAACAATGCGAAGCCTTGAGCATCGACTGAAGTGAGCAGCGAAGGCCGATCGCTGAAGGAAAAAAGTACGGCCTCGCGCGCGCCGGAGGCTTCCATGACGGCGCTTACCATGGTGCGAGCGGTTTGGCGGAAGTCGCGGTCCGCAGTAAGTTCAGGACCCAAATCTGCCAGCGCTTCGACCGTTCGTAAAAGCTTCTTGAGGTTGGTTCCCTGCAATCCTCTTGCGGAGGTGCGAGAGACCAGAGCCCTTTTAGCGTAGCATTCAGCGGAGATTCAGTGGTTAGTTAGTTTGGTGCGAGGAAACATCGGTCAGCACAAAGCAAAAGTTAAAGTGAAGTTGCAGCTGACTGATTACTAATGAACGGATGTCCTGTATACGGAAGTAACAGTACTCGCGCTAGTTATATTGACACCTATCAGCTGTTCACTCATACTTCGGCCAAATCCTGCATGGATAGAGCCGATTTTATGCACACCCCGCATGAGTTAGACGAGAGCACCGCCCTCACATGTTTGAGAGATTTGGTTGCCAGCGGTGATCACCGGCTCGATACGGTGCTCGAAACTCTGGCGGACTCTGCCTGCCGGCTGACGGGTGCCACCGGAGCTGCCATCGCCATGTGGAAAGACGGCGCCATGATTTGTCGCGCCCGCAGCGGCGACACTGCTCCACCTCTCGGTGCGCGGTTAAGTGCGGACACCGGAATATCCGGAGCGTGTTTACGTACTGGCCGTGTCCAGAATTGTGCGGATACCGAAAATGATCCGATAGTCGATGTGGAAGTCTGCCGAAGGCTCGGTCTTCGTTCGATTGTTGTTCTACCAATTCAGGGATGGCGCAGAATCAACGGAATTTTTGAAATTTTTTCCACTCAGCCTGTTGCCTTCACGGAACACAATATTACGCTCCTGCAACAACTCGCGGCGCTGGCGGAAAGAGCGCGCGCAGCAAAGTCACACGGCGCGTCGACCACGGCACCGAGGCCTCCGTCTGCAATCGAGAGGCGGAAGCCCTCCGGTTTGCTGCCCGCTTCAGATCGTGTTGGAGATGTGGCGGGGGCTTTCTTCGGCACTCGGTCTCGGCCGCTACTGTTGAGCATCGGATTATTGGTAATGTCGCTGCTTGCCTTCGCCTTCTGGCTGGGTTGGCAAGGCGCAGACGAGGTAGAAAGCAGCGCTCATGGGACGGTGGCGCTTTCATCGGGAACTAGCGGCGCGAATAGTGTTCCATTGAGCGCTGTGGGCGTGCCAGACGTCGTTAAGCCTTCCGTGGTCGTCGCCGCGCCATCGTTGACAGGGCCCTCGTTGACTGGGCCCACACTGACCGAGCCCTCAGTGAAAGACCCAAACAAAGACTCTCTATCCGTTGGCAATTCCAACAATCGCACTTCCAAACAACCTGTCGATAACGATCCGGTGTGGAATCCGAATCCGGGCGGCGAACGTCTTTTTTCGTCCAACGGAAAGCCGTCCGCGGGAATGCCTCTAAAGTTTGCGGCTAAACTGGATCGAATCGGGAAAAAGAAAATCGCCAGCAACTCGCCAGCCGACCCTTCTCATTCCCCTCATGCAGAAGCGCCGTTGCTGCTCCCATCCGACAACTGACGCATGGAGCGAATGAACGACTAGACGCCAACCGGAAAAGGCTTCGCACTATTTTCGGAACCCACCGACAATCCGGCAAACCGCCCCTGCAGCAACGACATGAGCCCGGTGACCCAGTATCCGAAGACAAATAAGAGCAGGAACGGAACCGTGATGTAGTTTTCGTTCTCAATCGCATAGAGGACCGCCAGCGCGAAATACGATCCAATCAGCAATTCAATCCAGGGAACCCATCCCAGGCGCTTACGGTATTTCTTAGCGCCGACTTTATCCTGCTTCGACTCCACGCGATATTTCGGAGTTCTTGCGAAGGCGGTTTTCTTGCCGACCAGCGCTTCTAGAACCGCGCGGGTGTTTGTGACCGTCAAACCAATCCCAAGAGCCATTAGAAGAGGCAGGTAAAGCAGAGATTTCCACCAGGTTTTTGGAAACAATTCTTTTTGTGAAACCATGTAAAAGCTCGAAATGGAAAATGTCGAAGCCATGAACAAAGGCAGGTCGATATAGAGCATCTGGAACCATCCCTGATAGAACCGAATGATCATCGCGGGCAAAAGTAGAACCGAGAGCACGATCATCAGTGGATAGCTGAGATTCGCGGTCAGGTGGTACCAGGCTTCGACTTTCTGATCTCGTGAGGCGTCGCTGGCAAAGACTCGCGGCAATATTTTCTTGGAGACTTGGATCAATCCCTTTGCCCAGCGCGCCTGCTGCGTTTTGAATGCCGTCATTTCGACTGGCAGCTCGGCCGGGCATTCGACATCTTGCAAATAAATAAATTTCCATCCTTTAAGTTGGGCACGATATGAAAGATCGGTATCTTCGGTGAGCGTGTCGTGCTCCCACCCGCCAGCTTCGTCGATGGCGCGGCGACGCCACATGCCTGCGGTTCCGTTGAAGTTAAAGAACCGCCCGCTGCGCGATCGGCCCGAGTGCTCAAGCACAAAATGCCCGTCGAGTAGAATCGCTTCGACCTGGGTCAGCACGGAATAGTTTCGGTTAATGTGCGTCCAACGAGTCTGCACCATAGCGATCTTTGGATCCGTGAAGTGATGAATGCAGTTCTTCAGAAAGTCAGGGGGCGGAACAAAATCGGCGTCAAAGATGGCTATGAATTCACCCTTTGCAGTCTTTAATCCTTCGGCCAACGCGCCGGCCTTGTATCCCTCACGATTGTCGCGATGCAGGTAGGTGACGGGGTTCCCCGCTGCGGCGTAGCGATCCACCAGAATGCGGGCAACCGCTACGGTTTCATCGGTCGAGTCATCGAGTAATTGAATATCAAGCTTCTCTTTTGGATAGTCGAGGCGACAGACAGAATCGAGCAGCCGCTCAACCACGTATTGCTCGTTGAAAATCGGTAACTGCACCGTGATGCGCGGCAGTTCTTCAGGTGTGAAAAATGCTGCCGGAGCCGTCGTTTTGTTCTTTTTATTCTTGTAATAAAGGTAGACGAGCCAATAGCGATGCGCGCCATAACCAGCGAGAATGGTGAGCACAATGAAGTACGGAATCAGCAGACCAAGATCAAAGGCATTGACCTGGTAAAGCCCCTGAAAAGTTTTGTCCAGAAAGTGCTGCCGGAAGTACGGTATCAAGCCTTTGGAGGCAAGAAGAATGGCAGTTAGCAGGGGAAAAGTATTGGTCAAAGGCATGAAAGCTGGAGCTTAAGAAAGCAAAGGAAGCAAGCAAAGTATTGTATCTGATCTTCATTATTAGGCAGGCGGATCGCCCAATTTGCTCACGCGAGAACAAGAGGGAATTTAGCCGAAATTCTGGAATTCTTTCCAGAACTCGGGCCACGGCATACGGAGTCCAGCGCAAACGTAAATGTCAGTGCGATACTGGCTCTCTTCATTCTCAACTCCCTCCACGTTGCCCTTGTGCCCAGCGAGACGGCAAGAGGTGAAAGTCTGGTCAATGTATTCGCGCGACAGCCCGAGCAGAATTAGGACGGATGGTGCTTGCGCCGGATACCCGCGCAGCCACGCCGAATTCGTGCCGCTGATGGGCGGAGGCAAATGGTAGGCCGGCCCGAAAATTTCGATCGCGCCTTGCTCACCGTAATTTCCCACCACCACGCCCACGTTTGCACGTTGCTCCTCGGGCAAACTATCTCGTATGCTGGCGACGGTCTTTACCAGTTCGGTCCAACCGATCTCTTCGCGCAGATCGCCGTTATTCTTCAGAGCAAAACTCTTTAGGGTTCCACCGGATGACAGCGGAATAAGCACGGCTGCGAAAACTGCGCCACACGCCACCAATCCCGTGAAAAACACTCCCTCACCAACCCGCCGCCATGTTCGCGTTAAGGATGCCACCCAACGCTCCGCCTCGGCGGCGCCCCTCGCAATCAGCATGGGATAGACCCCTCCGAGGTAATAGAACCGGCCCTTTCCGACCAGGAAAAGTACTAGCGGGATTACGTACATCCACGCCAACATGCGATATCGCTGGTCGCGAAAAAAATAGATCAAGCCGGCAATCCACAGCGGCGCAGCGAACAGATTCACGCAAATCAGGAACTGGTCACGAATAAATCCATCGGCTCGTCCCTGATTCACATCCCGTGTGTGAATGTGCTGAAGAAAATGCAGTGAAATAAAATCATGACGAATCTGCCACACGAGATTAGGCAGAAAAATCAACAGCGCCAGCCCCATTCCGGCCCAGAACCATCCACTCCTCAGAAAACGGCGTGCATCAGTCAGCAGCAATCCGCCGATAACACCAGACATAAAAAAGCAAATCGTGTACTTGGTCATGAGGCCGAAGCCTGTGACCGCGCCGATGGCTAGCCACCAGCGAGGGTTTTCCGTCTTCAGCAGCCGAATGACAAAGTACGCGACGAGCACCCACCACAAATAATCGAATGTTGTGTATTGGAATTCCGTACCTTCGAACAGTGGCAGCGGAGACAAGGCAACCGAGAGGGCAGATGTGGCCTGAGCGAGCCGGCCTCCACCTAGTTCCCGCGTCATCAACCCCGTCACAATCACGACTGCGGCGCAAGCAATAACGGAAAATAGCCGCAATCCCACCATTGACAGCCCGAAAATTCCAAGCCCTATGCGTTCTACAAAAGGCGTAAACGGCGGGTACGCGACAAATCCCCAGTCGAGATGCAGCGCGTCGCTCAAAACCTGGAGTTCATCGCGATGAAAACCATAACGATTATTTGTGAGCAGATGAAGGATGGCCACCCCAGCGGCGATCATCGCCAATAGAAGCGTGTCGTGGTTGGACCGCATACTGAGCTGCTGCAGATTCTTATCAATAGCTGACGCCATCGTTAGTTTGTCCAGTTAGTTTGTACCAGAATCAGTACATACGAGGCACCAAGCGCTCAGGTTCCACGAGTACCGATCTGAACTGAGCTACTGGCGGTTGTCGGCAACCATCATTCTTCACTCATGACAATCATCTTCAGTTCGATCTGCTGCTTGGAGTTCTCTTCCACCTTGACTGTGGTACCACCGCCCTGATGGGACTTGAGAAAGTCTGGGTCCACAACATCTTCATCCACATCCTGCCAGGCATAGACCGTGTAATTGCCCGGCGCCAACCCTCGGATTAGGAATCGCCCGTTCTGATCAGTCGCCCCCGTACCGAAGCGGCCAGGAAGCTTGCGATATTTTTCTTCCGGCACTGCGACAACTGTTGTGTTGGCCGCCGGTTGATCTTTGTCTACATCTCTTGCTTTTCCCAGTACGGTGCCTTCGATCACGCCTCCCTTGTAGCTCACCACTAAGTCCAAGGTGGCCGATCCGCTGGCCGTGAAGCCGGTTTCGATATCCCGGCCGCCGATTCTCGCGGACTTCAAAAAGTAAGCACCCGGCGTCTCGCCGCTGAACACCTGCACGACATAGTTGCCGGCGTACACATCTTTCCATTCAAAATTACCCGACCGGTCAACCGCAGCGCTGATTCCGAAGAAGTCTCGAGCCACGTAAAAAGACGACTCCTCTGTCGCCTGGACTAGACGCAGGTTCACCGCATATTGACTGAGATTCCCGCTCGAACTGCCTTCAACACGGAGATGACCGGACAATGAAAATGCGGGCGAGGGGGAAAGTTTCAGGCCATCCACATCACCAGCAACTACCGTAATATCTTGGCGGGCCAACAGAGAATGCAGCTCCGAGTCCACCCTCGCCAGCAGCGAGTACGACCCCGGAGCCACGCCTCGAACTTCGAATTGACCATCGGATCCAACCTCGACGGCATTGGACCGGTAAGTTTCCCCTGATTTGGAACGTAATTCGACGGTGGGCTTCTGATTTGCGGTCAGGCCCGTAATTATTCCGTGCACCCTGTAAGTCCTTGCCGGCAACATTGTGAAATTGACCGGCATATCGTCGCCGGCTTTCAATTCCACAGCCGAGGCTTGAGCGGGGTCGAAGGTGTCGGGAAAATATGTCGGCAGATATCGAGTTTCTGGTTTGGACCCGGACTGCACGGCAGTTTGCGCATCGGGTGAGTCGGAAGATGGAACAGGTTTCTCCGGCTTTTCATAATCACGGAAATCGGGAGCCGGCATAGCCAATACTGAATATTGTCCGGGAAACAACCCAGCGAGGCGATATTCGCCAAGATCATTGGTAGTCGCGGTCCCGACACTGTCCCGCTTCATTTTTCCCGCTTTTTTCCATTGTGCGATAACCCGAACATCGGACATCGGATCGCCATCTTCATCAGTGATTCGTCCGCTGATAACCGCAGTCGGCAGCATTCGAAAAAAAAGGTTCTCGATCGATTGGCCAGACTGGATGGACAGGATGCTGCCCTCCGCCTTGAGTCCACGCGCGTTTACTGCGATGAAGCCGGTTCTCTCGAAGAATATGCGATAACGCCCGGGCTCAACGCGCTCAATGCGGAAGCGGCCGTCGGCATCGGTTGAGGCCGTGTAGTTCCCGCCCGCTTTTTGGTTCTCGGCTACGACCTGAACCAGCACTTTCTTAAGTGGCTCGCTCCCCGGCTCCTTTATCACCGTCCCTGCAATAGAGGATGCTTTTGTCTCTGGCGAGGAGTTTTGCGCGGAGGCCAGCAACAACGCGCTGAGAACGAAAACGACTGCAACTAGTGAGCGCGCCATGGGGCTGGAATTAGTTTAGAAAGTACTGCCGGTACAGCGTATCGCGTTGCGCGGGCCGGAAGCCGGCGTCACGTATGATGCGCCGTAATTCCTCTTCGGTCGTGCAGTTGGTTACGCCCGCAGCGCGGACGACGTTTTCTTCCAGCATCACCGATCCCACATCGTTGCCGCCGAAGCGCAAACCCATCTGACAGACCTTTAGTCCTTGGGTAACCCAGCTGGATTGGACGTTCAAAAAATTTGAAAGATAGAGGCGTGAAATGGCCAGCACCTTCAGATATTCAACGGCTGTAGCCTCATCCCAGCGGCGTCCGCCGAGCGCGGTATGCGCGGGCTGAAAACTCCAGGGGATGAAGGCGGTGAAGCCGCCAGTCTCTTCCTGCAAATCATAAAGGCACTGAAAATGATTGATGCGGTGTTCGATGGACTCGCCGACTCCGAACATCATGGTCGCGGTGGTCCTCATGCCAAGTTGATGCGCGGTGCGATGCACCTCAAGCCAGTCTGCGGTCAGGCATTTTAAGCGGGCGATTTTGTACCGGACTTCGTCATCTAGAATTTCCGCGCCGCCACCCGGAATGGAATCCAACCCGGCATCACGGAGGCGCGCAATCGTATCGCGCACGCTCAACTCGCTGTACTCAGCAATGGCCAGAATCTCGGAAGCCGAGTAACAATGCAGATGAATTTTCGGGAAGCGCTGCTTGATGCCGCTCAACATTTTTTCATGCCAATCGATCTTCAGATCGGGATGCAATCCGCCCTGCATCAGTACACCTGTCCCGCCAAGCTCCACAGTCTCGCGAATTTTCTCGTAGATCGTGTCGAGATCGAGGATGTATCCCTCTTTCGCCGCAGGCCCCTTAAGCGGACGATAGAACGCACAGAAGGTGCAATATTCGGTGCAGAAGTTGGTGTAATTAATATTGCGGTCGATGATGTACGTCACGGTACCTTCGGGATGCATCTTTCGGCGGATTGCGTCCGCTTCCATGCCAATCCCGATCAGGTCGTCGGACTGAAACATCTCTAGGGCTTGCTGTTTGGTCAGGGACATCCTTGTCGCTCCGGGAGCCTCGTCGCTAGGTTAAAGGCTATTTTAGCTGGTGAATGCCTGGGATGCGAGTTCTAAGCTTGGACGGGCGGGGGCCATCGCTAGGCTGTACGGGGCGTCGGAATCGAGGCTTCAGGGCCTTCGGCCTTCTGGCGCCGTTTGTACTCGAAGAACCCGTACAGTGCCGTAATTACTGATAACGCGATCAGCGTGATGAGCACCGGCCAGTAGTATTGCCCAAAAAAGTTCACAATGCTTCGGCCGTAATGTGCTCCGAGATATCCGAGGATGGAATAGCGTATCCCGCGTCCCAGGGTCAAAGCCGCTAAAAATTTTTTTGTCGGATACTGCATTGCCCCAGCGGCCAAAAGAATTGGCACAATGGGAAATGGCGGCGGAAGAATCGCTGGGATCGCAACAGATGCGAAGCCCCAGCGTTCAAAAATCGCATACACTCTTTTGGCTTTTCTTTGCGACAACTTCTTTTCTAAAGTTTCTTTGCCACCTTTTCGCGCCATACGATAGGTGAGATATCCACCGAGAACTGCGCCTGCAGTGGCCAACAACGAGTAGTAAAACCAGGGCTGGCGATGGTGAGCGGCGAGCACGATGGTGGCGATGTCGGTACTACCGGGCATGGGAATGAGAGAGTTGTCCGCAACGCCGAGCAAAATCAAGCCCGGACCGCCAAGGCTGATCAGCCAGCGCATGGCGCCCTTCTTCGACGCGAGCAGAATGATTGCCAACCAGTGCATCGTCCTTTATTAGAGCAGGTTTGCCGCTGGCTGGTTGCAAAAACACCAGCCGGTCAGGGGAACATGTCTCAGCGACAGGAACTCAGCGATAGAAACTCAACCATAGCCAGCTGACGACAGGCAGCTAAAGAAACTGAAGCGCGGACGCGGGCGGGAGGGCTCCGACCTCTGCGCCCAGACGATAGAAAAGTTCAAGACCCTCGATGCAAGGAGGATCGAGATAATAATGTATGTTGTGGGTCAGATAAAGACGTATGACCTCGATGGCTAAGCCGAGACGCGGAGACCACTCTTGGGCGATGGCCTCAAGATTTTTCGGCGAGAGTCCATGATCGCGGGAATCTTTGAAGATTTTTGTGATTGCCGCGCCATCTCGCCCCGGAAGCGCTTGTTTGCGAATTGCCCAGAATGCGAAGACGCATGACTTTCCGGTGCAAGCCACCCACTCTTCCGCGACGTCAAGCGTGAAGTAATGCGAGCGGTCGACCTGCAAGGCGGGGTCTCCAATGAGCAACGCCGCATCGCACTCGTCGAGCATTGCGTCCAAATTGGGAGCCATCGGCTTATACTCGCGCGCTCCCCCCAGCCATTTTGCGAACAGGATCTTGGTAAGGGCCCCCGAGGTCATCGAAGAAGTGTCGAGCGCAATCGTACGAACTCGCTGCAGCCATTCCTGTTTTGAGATCGAGCCGGCAGGCTTTTTGCCGACCAACAGAATCGAACGCACCGCGGTCCGTGCCGCAATCGCTACGTTGGGAATAATAACGAGGTCGGGAACCGTTGCGTACGCGGCCGCCGGGATAATTCCGATATCGGCCGCGCCCGAGCGCAGCGCCTCGGCGCATCCGGAGGGAATCGTATAAGAGATATCGAAGCCGGAATCGCATGGGTGGTGTTCAAAATCCCACAAGAGAGGAGCGGTATTCAGATAAGAAATCGCAGAAATCTTTAACCGGCTCATCGATTTACGAATTCTACCAAATGCGATGTGCGCTACATCCTTGACAGCTTTTTGACATCTCGCTAGGTTCACGCAGTATGTCGAGCAACCAAGCTGCTGATGTATCGGGCGTCGCTGTCGCGGTTCGGAGCGCTGCCTCAGAACAAGCTCGATACTGGCTCGCGCTCGCCTTAACCCAAGGTTTGGGCCCGACCCGCATCAGAAAACTCACCGAGCACTTTGGTTCAGCGGAGCGCGTCTTCCATGCCAGCCTGACTGAACTGGAATCCACCGGAATCCAGGCCGTGTCGGCGCAATCGATCGCAACCGGCAAGTCGCTGGAACTCGCGCAGCAGGAATGCGCAAAGGCGCTGGAAGCAGGCGCCAAAATTATTTCGCTCAGCGATCCTGAATATCCGTCGCGTCTAAAAGAAATTTACGATCCGCCGGTGATTCTGTTCGTGAAAGGAAGCGTTGAGGTACTGGAGCAACCAGGTATTGCGATGGTAGGAACGCGCCATCCAACCCCCTACGGCAGCGGCATGGCCGAACGCCTCTCGACCGACTTGGCCGCGCGAGGGCTCATCATTATTAGTGGGTTGGCGCGCGGCATCGATACCATGTCTCACCGGGGAGCCGTCGCTGCAAAGGGCAAGACGGTCGCCGTGCTCGGTACCGGAATTGACGTGATGTACCCCAAAGAAAATACGCGGCTAACTGAGCAGATCATCGCGTTAGGTGGCGCGCTCATTAGCGAGTTTCCGGTCGGCACCTCGCCTGCGCCACAAAATTTCCCTATTCGCAACCGGATCATCAGCGGCATGTCTGTCGGGGTGCTGGTCGTTGAAGCCGCGGAATACAGCGGGACGCGCATCACCTCGCGTTGCGCCCTCGAACAAAACCGCGATGTATATGCTGTTCCGGGCAATGTGACAAACAAAAGTTCCTGGGGTCCGAACACTCTGATTAAGCAGGGCGCGAAGCTCGTAGCCACATGGGAGGACGTGTGGGAAGAGCTTCCAACTGACATTCAGGTGGCGCTCAGCGCAGTGCATCCTGAATCTTCGGAACCCGAAACCGCATCTCTATTCCCGGACGAAGTAAAGTCGCCCCACGAAAAGAAGATCCTGAAGCTGCTGAAGCCGGATGAATCCACGCACATCGATCAGATTGTCGAACTGCTGGAAAACGAATTGTCGTCCTCAGAAATCTTCGCCGCGCTCTTCGAATTGGAATTGAATGGGAAGATACGGCAGTTGCCGGGGAAGAATTTTGTAAAAAGCTTCTAGCTGTCGGCTCTTAGCTTTTGGCCCTGTGGTGCTTATGAGGAAATACAAAGACCTGGTTGTTTGGGAGAAGCACACCTGCTTACGCTCGCCGTCTACAAGAATACGAAGGCCTTCCCCAACGACGAACGATTTGGGCTGACTAGCCAAATGCGTCGTGCGTCGGCATCGATTGCTGCGAACCTTGCTGAAGGTTGCGGTCGCAGATCGGATGGAGAGATGGGTAGGTTTGTCCAGATTGCGATGGGGTCGGGGGCTGAGTTGTCTTATCACTTTTTGTTAGCGCGGGACTTGGGTCTCCTCGAAGCCAAGGTTTATCAGGGTCTAGATTCCGATTTAGGAGCAATCATGCGCATGATGTCATCGCGGTCACAAACAATCAGGAGTCAGATCGTGAATGAAGAGAAGCTTGGTCTAGTGACGAGCAAGCTAACGGCCAAGAGCTAACGGCCAAGAGCCTCCTAGTTGTTGCAATCCGCCAGTTCGTGCTAGCTTCAATTTCAATACCGCTCCATTGAGGAACCATTGTCCAAAGGTCTAGTCATTGTCGAATCGCCGGCTAAGGCGAAAACTATCCAGAAGTATCTTGGAAAGGGATTCACGGTTGATGCCTCTTATGGCCACGTGAAGGATTTGCCGAAGAGCAGTCTGGGTGTCGATCTCGAAAACGATTTCGAGACTGAATACATTGTTATCCCAGGAAAAGAGAAAGTCCTTGCCAAGCTGAAGAAGCTGGCACTCTCCGCTGACCACATATATCTTGCGCCTGATCCAGATCGCGAAGGCGAAGCCATTGCCGCCCATCTGGCCGACGAGCTCGGCGAGGACTCAAGCAAGAAAAAAAAGGGAAAGAAGTCGAAGCCGAAGACCGACGACATCGGAGATGGTGCCCGCATCCGACGCGTGACGTTTAATGAAATTACCCAGCGCGCCGTCAAAGCCGCATTCGAACATCCGCGCGATATAGATCGTCATCTCGTCGACGCGCAGCAAACTCGACGCGTCCTTGATCGACTTGTCGGATACCAGGTTTCTCCTCTTTTATGGGATAAAGTTAGGCGCGGCCTTTCCGCGGGACGGGTTCAGACCGTTGCTCTTCGCTTGATTGTCGATCGCGAACGCGAGATCAAAGCCTTCGAGAAAAAAGAATATTGGACGATCGACGCCAATCTTGCCGCTTCGAAGCCTCCGGCATTCGACGCGCGATTCCTGGGCAAGGGCGACGAAAAAGTTGAGGTCACAAACGCGGAGCAGGCGGAACAAATCCGCGCTGAGCTCGAAAAAGCCGATTGGGTCGTTCGCTCGGCCGAGAAAAAAGAGCGGCGCCGGAATGCTACTCCGCCATTCACGACTAGCAAGCTGCAGCAAGATTCTTCGCGCAAACTGCGTTTCAGCGTGAAGCGCACCATGATGATCGCACAGCGCCTTTATGAAGGCATTGAACTCGGCGACGAGGGCTTGGTCGGCCTCATCACCTATATGCGATCGGATTCCACGCGCGTCGCGCCCGAGGCGATTACCGAGGTTCGGGAATACATCTCCGAGTCGTATGGCGCTCCGTACCTGCCGGATTCTCCCAATACATATAAGGAGAAGAAGGAAGCGCAAGCCGCGCACGAAGCGATACGGCCGACTTCTGCTGCTCGCCATCCCGACCAGGTCAAGCAGTACCTGCAGGAAGACGAGTTCAAGGTTTACAAACTGATCTGGCAGCGGTTCGTTGCCTCGCAGATGAATCCTGCTGTGTTTGACCAGACGTCGGTTGATATCGACGCGAAGACAGGTAACGGTGTGTTCTGGTTCCGCGTGACTGGTTCGGTCATGAAATTTGACGGCTTCCTTAAGGTGTATGAAGAGTCCAAAGACACGAAGGACGAGGAAGACGAGGAACTGAAGCACAAGCTGCCGCCGCTCGAAGCTGGGCAGAAGTTGACGCTGAAGTCGCTTATGCCGGAGCAGCACTTCACCGAGCCACCTCCGCGCTTCAATGAGGCGTCACTGGTAAAGGAGCTCGAAGAGCGCGGCATTGGGCGGCCTTCTACGTATGCGACGATTCTCAGCACTATTCAAGAGCGGCAGTACGCCCAGAAGATTGGCGGTAAGTTTGTGCCGACTGAGATTGGCTTGGTGGTCACCGATCTGCTGGTCGAAAACTTCAAGGATATTTTTGACTTCCAATACACAGCGCGCCTGGAAGAGGATCTCGACGAAATTGAAGACGGCAAGCAGACGGGCAACGGCGCACTGACCGAGTTTTATAAGAAATTCTCCAAGGATCTCCGCTACGCCGAGAAGCACATGGAAAACATCAAGCGTATGGAGAAGGCCACCGACGAAAAGTGCGAATTGTGCGGCTCGCCGCTCGTCATTAAGTGGGGCAAGCACGGTTCCTTCTACGCTTGTAGCACGTACGACAAGGAGAATCCCGACACCTGCAAGTTCACCAAAGAGAATCCCATCAACCTGCCCGATCTCGATTCTGCTGATGTGCAGGAGACGGCACAAGAGGAGTACTGTGAAAACTGCGGCCGAGTCATGGTCCTGAAGCGTGGACGCTTCGGCCAGTTCATGGCTTGCACCGGCTATCCTGACTGTAAAACCACTCGGCGGCTCGATCAGGGCAAGAAAGTACCTGACATTCCTCTCGACGAGACCTGTCCGCTCTGCAAACGCAATCTGATTTTGCGGCACGGCCGTTTTGGCGAGTTCACTTCTTGCAGTGGGTATCCGGAATGCAAGTATGTGAAGCAGAACTTCATCGGTGTGAAGTGCCCGGAATGCAAAGACGGAGAGCTCGTCGAAAAGCGGGCTCGCAAAGGAAATACGTTTTACGGTTGCGGAAACTATCCGAAATGCAAGTTCACATCGGCGGCAAAGCCCATACCCGAAAAGTGTCCGGATTGCGGACACGAATATCTGGTGGAGCGGCTGCGCAAAGATGGGACTGTAATCGCCTGCCCGAATAAGGAATGCGGTTATGAGCGTTCGGTAGAGGGCGCTACGCCCGAAGTATCGAAAGCCTGACCGGAAAGCCTGACCCGAAAGCCTGACTCGAAAGCTTAAAACGATCGGCGGTTCATCAGAACAACTCAAGACAAATTTTGTGAACGAGGAAAAATATGGCAAAAAAAGCGACTGCTGACGATGCAGGACTGATCCTGAAACTCTACGACCTCCGCCGCGAACCCGAGATGCGCAAAGCTAGAAACTGGTTCGTAACGGAATTTTGGCCGGAGAGCGCCGAAGACTTCCTGAAGGTGGCGAATGCCTTTCCCAGTCAGGAAAATTGTTGGATTCGACAGGTGGGCAGCTACTGGGATATGGCTGCGGCCTTCGTGTTGCAAGGTGCGCTCAGCGAAGAGTTGTTTGTGCAACCGGGCTGCAGCGGTGAAATGTTCTTCATCTTCGCGAAGATACATCCATTTCTAAAAGAATTGCGGCAGAAAATGAACAATCCCGACGCGTGGTCGAACATTGAGAAAGTTGCCACGGGATCTAAAACGGCTCGCAGGCGATTGGAGCGCGTTACCGCCAATATTGAGCAGCGTCTCAAAGCTCACGCGAAGGCGAAGAAGGGTTAACACGAACCACTCCGCGGTAACAGGATCGTGGCGCAGATCACATTCTTGTGGTTGTCCATCTGCTATCCTGAATGAGTTGTGCGGATGCTCTGGTGGTTTCTAATATTGGGATTCAGCGCGGTGGTTGTCGTGTTGGTTGCCATCACTCTGTTCATTCGTGTTCGCCGGCAAATGAAGAACTCTATAACCCATAGAGCGGAACTCAATGCGGTGGATCACGATGTCCACGCCGGCCCGGCGTGGCCGCCGGAAGCCTGATCCGACCACCCTGCAAGGAGAGCGAAATATGTTAAGAGTGGCAACTGCGGTTCTAGTCCATCGTGATCGGCATTGGAGCAGGGAATGGGCGAAGCAGGCCGCCATCGTAATTTCTGCCAGCTTGTTTGTGGCAGTGTGTGCGCGCTTAACCGTGCCGCTCCCCTTCACTCCGGTTCCTCTCACGCTGTCAAATTTTGCGGTGCTAGCCGTCGGTTTGCTTCTAGGTTCGCGTCGCGGTTTCGCAGCGCTGGCGCTCTATCTTATGGAAGGCGCCTTTGGATTGCCCGTATTCAGCCCTTCACCTCTAGGTGGCGGAATTGCTCAGATCCTTGGCCCAACTGGCGGATTCCTTATGGCGTATCCGGTGGCGGCATTTGTTGCGGGATGGATTTATGAGCGCATGTCCCACCGGTTTGGCTGGGCCGCCCTTTCCGCCGTGGCCGCTGAACTGCTGATCTTCGCGGGTGGGCTTAGTTGGCTTGCAGTGGGCACGCACTCAATTTCTCTCGCAATCCGATACGGTCTCTATTGGTTTGTTTTCGCGGAAGTCATCAAGGTGCTGATGGCCGCCGGCCTTGCCGCTCGCTGGCATCAACGTTCCGCCGAGAGCTGAGCGAGGCGCTTAAGATTCGTATCAGGGCATCGCTTTAAGGCATGCCGCACAAACAATTTCTTGCAATGCCTTTAAGGGGCTGCACAGAACAGGATTCATTCTTATGAGCACCGTATCCGCACCAGTACGCGAAATCACCGTGGCCCACAGCCCCGACTCCGACGACGCATTCATGTTTTATGGTCTAGCCACAAACAAAGTTCGTGTCCCCGGACTAAAGTTCAGCCACACGCTCTGCGATATCGAGACGCTGAATCGTCAGGCCCAAGAGGGCGTTTACGACGTCACCGCGATTTCATTTCACGCCTACCCGTACATTCAAGAGCATTACGCTTTAATGTCGTGCGGTGGAAGCGTCGGCGATGGCTATGGGCCGATGTTGGTCGCGACCCGGTCATTTACGCTCGACAGTATCAAGCGCCAGAAGATCGCGGTTCCCGGCAAACTCACGACGGCATACCTCGCGCTCGAATTGTTTGCACCCGGAATCGACGTCGAAGTCGTTCCTTTCGATCAAATCATTCCGCAGATTCTCGAAGGCAAGTATCAAGCAGGCCTCATTATTCACGAAGGCCAGCTCACCTATGACAAATCTGGATTACAGCGTGTAATCGATTTGGGAAAGTGGTGGCAAAAAGTCACAGGACTCCCGCTGCCGCTTGGCGGGAACGCAATCCGCCGCTCGCTGGGCGCTGAGACCATGGCGAGCGTCACACAAGCGCTACGTGAAAGCATCCAGTACGCGATCGATCATCGCGAGGAGGCGCTAAGCTACGCCATGCAGTTCGCCCGCGATCTCGATCATCAACTGGCCGATAAGTTCGTCGGCATGTACGTCAACGAGCGGACCCTGGATTACGGTGACGACGGCAGGGAAGCAGTGCGTCGGTTGCTGGATATGGGGCACAAGGCGGGGATTATTCCGCAAACGCCGCGCGTGGAGTGGGTGTAAGTAGGCTCTGAGCTACGCGCTGGGGACTGGAGCAGTCTTTGTGTCCCGCGAAAGTATTGAAGGAATTGTCATCCCGAGTGGAGCGAGGGATCCGCAGTTTGGTTCTTGGATTGTAAAAATCCATAGAGTACTAACTCCCACCACAGCAAGGCGATTGACGTTACTACCAATAAGCTTGCAAAGTGGGCATCTGCAAATCGAGTCGACGGAAATCCAATCGCCAATATTGCGCGAATAACACCCCCCAGCAAAGCGATCACTGTCACTACAATCCATACCATCATTTTCGGCAGTGGCCATGCTCGTGCGGAGGCGATAGGTTGAGTGGAGATCTCAGTTGTCCGATGCCACCTCAGCAGCACCATTAACAGCGCTCCCAATCCAAGAACTGTACTGCCATGCTGCAAAAGCTTGTAGACGGGTGTAGCGCCGACCAACGGGACACTGACCCGTTGCCGAAGCAGCGGCCAACTACGATAGAGCAATGTGTTCGGATGTGTGAAGGAGTCCCACAAAAGATGAGTCAGCATTCCGACCATGATCGATATTACGATTAACGTGAAACGTGCCAGGCCGCCAAAGCAGAACTCGCCAGCATACTTTGTTAACCTGCGTTGAGCTGCATCTGGAAAGAGCTCTATCAAAGGCTTCTTGACGATTGCATGGAAGAGCCAGAGAGCGAGTATTGCTAGAGGCAGGGTCAAAAGTAACGAACCGGCTAGAGTGTGCCCGTAACCGTCATCCGGAGCCAATCGTAGGAAATACTCGAAGTCTGGCGCAATCGCACCGACGATTAATGCCGACCAAACTAGCCGAGAGTTTCGCAGCGGGAGAACTGCCACAATATGAGCAGGTGTGAACGGCATTGGAGAATAGGTCTTTAAATTCGGAAGCCGGCTATCTAACCCTCTGCGGAAACGAAAACACCGGATCGATATCCACCGGAACATCCGACGCAGCTCTCAACGACGCCTTCAACTCCTCTGGCATTGCGTCATACTTCTTAAACCAGCTTTCCGCTCGTGCCCGGTCCCCCGTGGCCTCAATTTCAAGCAGTTCTTTCGCCAGGTCAGCGAGCGCTCCGGGAATCTTTTCGTAGTCGATAGCGTAACGCCCAGCAGCATTCCGCCGGATTGCGCCGCGCTCCGAGAGATAATTGAACTCCATCATCTCCGCTCGGCCGTGCGCCTCGGCCGTTCCGAAGCGTACCGTGCGGAATATCCCGCCGACATACGACGCGTAGTATTCTTCCAGTTTTTCTTTCGGAAGCGCGGCATGGTCGACCAGCCATTTCAGCGCGAACATTCCGGTTACGTCGGCTTTTGCTTCCTCAAGCCCGCTAAATGCGGGACCGATTGCTTCTCGAACGTCGACTTTTCCCGAGGCAGTGCGCGCATACGCCGGACCTAACCCGTGGCAGATTTCATGCATGATCGTGCTTTGCAAGTAGCCGTCGCCCGACACTTTCGCGGCTTGGTCCGGCTCCATTAGTTTGCGCGCGACCGGCAAAATGACGTAGTTCACGCGCGCGTCCATGAAATTCTTGAAGAAAAGTTTCTTGCTCCCCTTCTGCTCATGCACTCGCGGATCATTCGGCAGATTGTCGGCAACCGCTTGATAGCCATGAGCAAGGTCTCCGGCTCGAAATGGAGTATCCATCACTTCCATCGGTGTCTGGAGTCCGTGCTTCGACGGCCGATCTTCTGCCGCCAGTGGCAGTGCGTCCTGTATTTCGGGCACATATTTTTGGAACAGTTCCAGCTTCTGACTCTCGCGTTGGTTGCGTACCATTACCGCCGCGCCATAAGAGCCCTTAACACCGAGCAATCCGTCCATATAGGTTTCGTAGGGTGCGAAAACAATATCGACTTTCGGATTCTTCAACTCCAGCCATGCCAAATCGCTGGCAAAATAATCGTCACTGAGGAGCGCGTCGGCGCGAAGGCGAAGAAACTTTGCGAACGCAGCATCAGAGCTCAAGTCAGCTGCCGCCCGCAAAGCTTTTGCGGCGGGTTCCAGGAAGGCGCGAAACGCGACGTGATAAGGGACCGCCTCGAGTCTGTCTTGTTGCCAGCGCACAATCGTAAACTGGTCGTAAATAGCCGCCTTCTGCTCGGGATGCGCCTTGAAGTACTGCTCGACCTGATCCCGCGTGAGATCTGGAGGATAGAATCCTCTGCCGGGCGGCAACGGATCATTCCCGACGAATGGCTTATTCTGGTCGAGCAAATCAAAACGAGAGGCATTAATCCACAAGTACCGGCGTAATTCGACATCTCTCTTGTTGCGACTCGCAGCCAGCGACTGGTAGAGCGTTAACGCTTCCGGATCGCTCTGCCGCCAATAAATGCTCTCCAGATAACCGCTGGCCTCGACAAGTTTGCGAACAAGTTCCTGGTCCTGCCCGCTCAGACCTTCGGTCCGAAAGGGCATTTGAACACGCCGGAATTTAGCGACTCGCTGCTCTAAATCGGGCGCAACTTTCAAATTCGCGGGAGCTCCACCCTTCGCGGCCGTGCCCGTCATGAGAGTAGATCTCCGTTGGGCGGCTACTCCAGAAGATGCAAGGACAAGGACAAGGAAAATTAGCAATGCCGAATAACGCCGAAAATAAATCACGACACAACAGACGGGAAAAAGCGATTCTTGGGCTTCTAAGTTCACAGTGCGCAACTTCATCACGAAACAAGTTTATCAAAGGCCTGATTTGGACTCGAAAGCCATTATCATGAATGCATGCCCGGAGACGACGGCTTCCAGACTTTGCTCATCGATGCCGATGACACGCTGTGGGAAAACAATATTTATTTTGAACGGGCAATTGCCAACTTTATTACCTTCCTTGACCATCGTGAGCACACTCCAGAAGCGGTTCGCCTGATACTGAACGAAGTGGAACGCGAGTCCATTGTTACCCATGGCTATGGCTTGCACAGTTTCGCGCATTCGCTGATTGAAACTTTCGAAAGACTTTCGGTTGAGCCGGTCACGCCTGAGTTACATGAACGCATTCGAAGCTTCGCCCACCAAATCGCCGATCATCCCATCGAAATAATCGACGGCGTGCCCGAGACACTTGCTCATCTCGGCAAACAGCATCACCTCATCATGATGACCAAAGGCAATCCCGCTGAGCAATCCGGAAAGGTTGAGCGGTCAGGATTAAAAGACTATTTTGCCGCGATCGAAATCGTGGCCGAAAAGGACGAATCGACTTACCGCTCGGCTATTGCCAAATACGCGTTGGACGCGGAGTCCACGTGGATGGTGGGCAATAGTCCAAAGTCTGATATTAATCCCGCGCTCGCTGCCGGCTTGCACGCCGTTTTCGTACCCCACGGCAACACGTGGATTCTCGAACACGAAAACCTGGGAACCGCCCCTGCAAATCAGCGATTGTTGGTGGTGGAACGCTTTTCCGATCTGCAAATCCACTTCTAAATTGTGCAAGCCGGGACCGGAATTCTTCCGGTCCCAGCTTGCGTGTTTTGAACCTAATAAAGAACTTCTTAGTTGGAGGAACCTGAAGCAACGTTGGCAGTTGTGGTTGCCCCCGCTTGCGCCGCAGTCGCATTAGTCGCAGGCTGCAAATTCGCGGGATTGATTCGGGCAAGCCTCGGATAGAAGGGCGTTACCTCGAACGGCATCTTGTCGCGTGCTGACGTGATCGCGACCGGTTGGCCCTTAACGATCTCCACTTTGTCGTCCCAGGGATTCAATTTGACGCGCGCACCGAGGGGCAATGCGGCAATCTGATCCAGCTTGTTCCAGTCCAGTGCCGGAGCCGAGTTGGCGAGCTGCGCCATGCGCGTCACCGTGCCGTTCTCCGTGATGTTGTTACCAAGATGTGCTTGCAGCAACGCGCTCAACTGTGGGGCACGCCCTTGCAATGCTTTGATGAATAGCCCCGCCGTGTCCAGCTTCTGAGCGTATGGCGATGCTTTCAGCATCTCGATGGCTTTCTTGTCGGCCGCGGCTTCTTCTTCGGGAATGTGCTTAAATCCGAGATTGCGGTAGGTGCCTTCGTCGGAGAAAAGCATACGGTCGTTGAAGGCGTATTGGCTGCCCAGATTGTGGCCCAGAACGATGTGCGCTAACTCGTGCGACAAGACCATAGCCAAGCTGCCCTCATCGGGAAGCACGTCGATAAATCCACGACTTACAACAATCGTATTGCCTACGCTGAAAGTCTCCAGCGGACATGTTGTCAGCACGCGGGTACGAACGGGACGCGGCAGCTCGATGTTATTGGTAATCTCGATGTTGTTAACTACCGTCTGCAGAATTTTATCTACGTCGCCTTCGGGCGCCAGCAAGCCAGCGCGTTCCAGCCTTTCGATAACGTTATCTTCCGCTTGCTGCTGCCACTCTCGCTCAGCGGCCAACGGACTAGCATCCTGCGCACTCGGCGTATCGTCCTTAACGCTATCGACTCGAATGTTCGTAAGTTCGTCATTCGGGGTAGCGGCCTTCAGGTTGTATCCCCACATGCGGGTTTGTGCTTTGAAAGCGATCGTATTTTTTGCTCCCGCGGTGAAGTCGCCTTCCTCGCTATAGATATAAGCGGGAATCCAGTAACCCGGTATCAGGTTCAGGCGCCAGCTGTCCATGTGGAAATAATAACTGTTGCGCGATGCGCGCGAATAGGTGCCGTTCAACCGCACGATGCTGAAGTCCTGGTCCTCAACCCAGATGCGGCCCAGGAAACGCCCGCGGCCCGCGTCTTTTTTCGGCGTGAGATCAAATACCAGGCAACGGATGTCTCCGAGAAACTCGCGCCGGGCATAGTGAAAGTCGTAATGCTGCCGATCGAATTCGTTGCGATCGACGAAGATCATCCAGGAAAAGCCGAGAGGCTGATATTGGAACTTGAACTTTTTCGCGAAACCTCCGAGCAGGCGTCGTTCCATGCCCTCGGTCTTATCGCTGATTTTGCCTTTGTCTTTGTCCTGGAGGTAATCGCTACGGTCGATAGAGTCGCTAAGATCCATGCGGCCGAGAAAATAATGGTCGTCTTGCGGAATCGGACCGAGTTGCGGATCCTGGGTCAAGTTCTGCAGATAGGTTTCCACTAACGGAGTGCGTGGCGCAAGAAACTTGATCAGGTCCTTCTCGCGCAGGATCACGCGGTCCACGACCTGGTCCACGGTGGTCGGTGGAGCGAGGCTTGCCGGCGGCGTCTGGGTTTGCATCGACGCTGGCTGCGTTACTGCCGCAGACTGAACGTTTTGCGTCGCAGGCGACGGCTGTTGAGCGGCGGAAGTCATTGTCATCGCCAGAAGGGCTAAAACCGTCCAATTCGAATTGCGCATAACATCCGGCATAAATCTCCCCATAAATCTCGTCTCCAAAATTTCAGTATGCTAGTTGAAACACAACGTGAACGATTGCTGTTGAATCGACAGCCTGCCCGTTACGCAGCGCTGCCTTGAAACGCATCTTGTTAGCTGCCGCGGCTGCGGCCTCGTCCAGTCCGTGGCCTAAGCCGCGCACCACGCGATTGACGTGTAACTGTCCGGTGGCCAAAAACTGAACTTCTAGAAGAACCTCACCTTCGAGTCTCAGGTTTCTTGCCTCATCGGTGTAAACCGGATTCGGCTTGAATGTGATCTCTACCGATGTGGTCGGAGGTCCGGCATCCAGGCGCTGTACGTGTGGCGTATTTTGAGCGACCTCTTGAGTGCCAAAGCCTGAAGTTTGCACGCTGCCGCGGCCACTGCGTCGCCCGTCACCCTGTCCTCCGGTCGCAACGCCAGTGCCGAAATCAGCGCTTGCAACCGTCCCCTTATTGCCTTTCGCTCCGCCGGATCCGTTACCTTGTCCCGGGCCAACCGGCATGTCGAACGCACCAGCGGTAGAGGCAATAACCTTGCCGTTCGGCTTACTGTGTTCGCTTGGCTTCAGTCCATTGGGATCGCCGAAACCGCCGGTCTGCACTTTCTCGATTGGAGCATTTACCGTTGGCGTCACCGAACTTCCCTGGAATTCACCCGTGTGAATCAGCACCGGGCGAGCGCCGCTGGAGACCTTCAGCAGCGCCGGGGCAAAATTATTCATGGCTACTTTAGGAGGCTCAACTTCTTGCGGTTGCGGCTTAGGAGCGCGAATCTCTTTCGGCACCACTATTTTCGGCGCCTGAAATACGGGCTCCGGCGGTAACAGTTTGGCGTGTACGGGTAGAGGCTTCGGCTTTGGGAACGCCTCGGGCCGCAGCGGAGGCCGTGCTATCAACTCGGTGACATGATAGATGGGCGTAATCAGCAGGGTATCGGGCATGATAATTCCGAAAAAAATCAGGCACAGAATCAAGGCCGTAACGATGCCGTAGCTGGTGGCGAAAGTCCGCCAGTCCCACTTTTTCTCCGGCAACAGACCGAGTTGAAAATTGTGATCGTACGTTGGCATATAGCTCCAAAAAAAAGGGAACCCAAGCCGGGGAGAGAGACTTAGGTTGGAATACCTACCTTAAAGGGAGAATGGACAGGGGTAAACGTGTCCCTTGCGCCTGTCCTTTGGTAACACCGCTAGGTAAGCCGTAAGTGTGTGGAAATGACTAAAGTGACGTGGCCCGATGCCTCGCAAAGAGGTAAAAGACTGGCACGCCGGCGAGTATCACGAGGCAGCCGGCAACCGAACTCTTCAGATTGTCGGTGAATGTGTAGTAGAGGAGGGCTGCGGAAACAATGATGAACAGCGCAGGGATCACAGGATATCCCCACACGCGATACGGACGTTCCGCCTGAGGGTCGCGCCGCCGGAAGACGAACACTGTGCTGCCGGTAATCATGTAAAAGAGCCACTCCGCGAAAATAGCGAGCGAAAAGAATTGACGGAAACTGCCTCCCAGCAGCAACAAAATGATGGCAAGCCCGCACTGCACGATGATCGCAATCGATGGCGTTCGAAAGCGCGGATGAACCTCGGCAATTGCTTCGAAAAAATAGCCGTCACGCGCTACGGCAAAAGGTACACGCGCCCCGCTCATGATGGAGCCGTTCAAAGTGACCAGCATCGAAATTGCCATACCCGCGGATACGAGTCCGGCGCCTGCGCTCCCTAGTACGAGAGCTACCGCGTCCGATGCCGGCCTTTGCGAAACCGCTACCGACGACGCGGGCAGCACATATTGGACTGCCGCGTTTACCAGAACGTACAAAGCTCCAACGGTAGCGACACCCCAGATCAGCGCCAACGGAATGTTACGCTGCGGATTCCGTATCTCCCCCGCTACCATGTTCAGATCATTCCAGCCGTCGTAAGCCCAGAGTGCGGCGACCAGTGCCGCGAAAAATCCCGCGATACCGCCTTTTGCGCCGCCAAACTCAGTCGCAAAATTCGCCCAGGTTCCTCCACTGTAAGAAAAGCCGACAGCAACGATTCCGAGGATGATGGCAACTTTAAGCAGCGTGAACACAAACTGAAACTCTCCCGCGCGACGAACGCCGATGTAGTTGAGACATGAAATTAGAATCGTGGCTCCGACGGCGACTAGTTGCCCATAAGTGATAGTAAAGCTGTGCCCCGACGAACCATGCGGATACAAGTTCTGTGAAAAGATGACCGCGGGGAAAAAAGAAAAGATTGAAAATGTTCCGAGGACCCGAACCAGCCCAGTGGTGATGGTCGCGATCGAGGCAGGCTTGGAAATCAGAAATGTGGTCCAGGAATAAAGAAATCCCGCTAGCGGTCCGTAAGCGTCGCGGACATAGACGTACTCGCCACCGGCCTGCGGTTTCATCGCGCCCAGTTCGGCATAGGTGAGGGCACCAAAAAAAGAGAGCAGCCCACCGACCATCCAGGCGAGGTAAACCAGGCGCGCTGAACCTACCGCCTGCATCATTTCCGCCGGGACAAGAAAGATTCCGCTCCCGATAATGGTTCCTACTACTACGGCACCGGCATGTGAGAGACCGAGATCGCGCGCCAGTTCCGGGCGAAGATGGCCGTCCCTTGCGCGTTTGCTCATGTTCTCTCTGCTTTCTCGGCGATTCAACCTTTTGCTTCACTCTTCCACAGCACGCTCGCAAGGTATCCCGTGGCAAACGTCACCGACGTCCCAGTGACTACCCACCACGTCCACGCGACACGCGTGCCGAGCCACAGATAAACCTCAATCGCCAGCCCTGCACCCATGCCCACGATCGCCCCGCGTTGATTTGCGCGTTTCGTCAGCACTCCCAGCATAAATACTCCGAGCAAGGCGCCATAAGCCACGGATGCGATTTGCAACCCCACTTCTACCACTCGCCCTACCCGATGCAGCGCCAGCACCGCGAGACCGAACAGCACGAGTGCCCATCCGACGGTCGCCAATCGCGCGAGCCGCAGCCGCGTTTCTTCACTCGCAGTAGCGCGGAACCGAAGATAGAAATCCATAATGGAAGTCGATGACAAGGAATTCAGCGCGGCGCTCAAGTTCGACATTGCCGCCGCAAGAATGGCCGCGATCAACAGCCCCGCAATCCCATGGGGCATGCGGCTCACTATGAACGTGGGATATATCCTGTCCGCCCGGCCAAATGCGGACGACGGAACGCGGTAGTAGGCAAACAGCATCACGCCCACAAGAAGAAATAATGAAAACTGAGAGAAGATTGCTACTCCACTCGATAGCAATGCCAGCACCGAATGTCGCTGATTCCGCGCTGCCAGCAATCTTTGGACGATGAGCTGGTCGGTGCCATGACTGGCCGTCAAAAAGAACGCGCCGCCGATAATGGCGCAGAGCGTGTAAGGTTTCTCAAAGTTCAAGTGCGGCCAGCGCACCGAGATCGCGGGATCATAAAAGCGAAGATCGAACACCTGGAACTTGTGCATTCCTGCCGCAATTGACAGCACGGAACCCCATCCCCCCGGCACAAGGTGCAGAATTGTGATCAGGCCCACCAGCGTTCCACCCACATAAATAAGGGTCTGCACCACATCGGTCCAGATCACGGCCGCCAGACCACCCTCAAAGGTATAAATCAACGTTAGCAGGGTGATGATCGCAATCGAAGCGACCTCGCCAGTGCCCAGAGCAATCGAAACCACAATCGACACCGCATACACCCGCACCCCCTCCGCTGCCGCCCGCGTCAGCAGAAACAGGCCTGCCGTTATTGTCCGCAGCTCGGGCCCAAACCGCCGCTCGATCAGCTGATAAGCCGTATATAGCTCGCCGCGAAAATATTGCGGCAGCAACACAAAGCTGATAATGATGCGACCGATCAGGTATCCCATCACCACTTGCAGAAAAGTAAAATTCGAATCATAGGCGAGGCCGGGGATACTGATGATGGTCAGTGTGCTGGTCTCGGCCGCGACGATCGACAACGCAATTGCCCACCACGGAATATCGCGGTCCGCGAGAAAATAATCTCGCATCGTCCGCTGCCGTTTGCGAAAGCGCAACCCGAAAAGAGTGATGCCGACCAGGTAAACCGCGATGATCAGTAGGTCGATTCGATTTAATCCCAAGAGAATCCTTCTAGTTCGGTTGTAGAGATGTGCCTCGCTTCCCGTTCTCACCCAGCCACCAAGCTGGTTCGCTGCATTGTACAAGGATGCTTTGATAGCGTAAGCCCAGGCAAAACCTGTGTTAGTCTCGGCTTCGGCGACCCGCAATTTCCGGGAGGTATCGTGGACATTCACCCTCCGCAAGGACCAATCCATTCATTCAAGGATTTTTCTCTTCATTTGCTGACCGTGATTTTAGGGATTCTCATTGCACTATCGCTCGAGGGTCTTATCGAATGGCGCCATCACCGCGCGCTGGCTGGCGAGGCACGATCAAATCTCACGGCTGAAATGCGTCATAATCGGGAACTTCTTGTAGGCGGCCTAGCGGCTGCGCCTGACGCCGAGCGAAGGCTCAAGTCAACAATCGAAGTCATCGAGGCCTACCGCAAGAATCATCGCGATGACCGCACCTCGAAGGTCGACTGGTCGTTCGGCGTGTTCGCGCTGAGTGGGACGGCTTGGAGCACGGCCGCCAGTAGCGGTGCGCTCGGTTATATGGATTATTCAGAGGTCCAGATGTATACGCGGACCTATCTTTTGCAGGAACAGTTCCTGGTGCTGCAACAGAACACCTTCGGGAAGTGGCTAGATCTGCAGAAATGGGCGGCGAGAAGCGACCATAACAATAGCTTCTCTAATCTGAAGGACGAAGAACTCTCCGAGATCGAGAATGAGGCGGGTGCAGCCTTAGTACATACCCAGGCAGAAGAGAGTGTCGCGCAGGAACTGGTGCAGCAGTACTCCAAGATGCTGGGAGAGAAGTAAATGGGCGTCGAAGCCTACGCCCGGTAACGACTGAGGCACTGCGACATTTTCCCGATTATGTACACAATCTTTATGGAGCATAATTTAGGCCCACGGACTCGGCGGTGCGATTGGTGCGTCTGGCTCAAATCGCGATGCTTGTCTGTATTGCCCTTTATGTTGCAGCAGGCGAGATGCTTAAGCTCAAAGTTGCAGGCAATCCGGCGGATGCGTTATTCCACGCCCTTTCTTTTATCTCAATCAGCGTGGTGGGCGCGACGGTAGTGGTCAGACGGACGCTGGTGCTGCCTTCGGAAGCGTTATTGCTGCGCTCAGAAGACTCTCTGACCGTGAAGCGCTGGCAAGCCGGACATCTTCTCTTGTACGCGCTATGCGAGGTATTGGGCTTGTTTGGTTTGATCCTGCGAATCGATGGTTTTACGCTTGGCAATGTCTGGGGTTTCTATCTTGGAGCGTTTCTGCTGCTCTTACTGTATTCTCCTCGACCTCCGCACCTCGACTTTAGAAAACGCTTTTAATAAATAAAATACGGTTCCTACCCGATTGTTCCCGAGCTAACGAAATAGCGAAACTAAACGTTCTGGCCGAGATTTTTGTGAGTGATGACGAAGCAAGACCCTCCTCGACAAACTTGTCTAGGCAGCCTGATTTCCTATTACGTGGTGCCGCGGCGTTTGAAAGATCGCATCCGGGCGCTGAGCGATCGTGCAGTATCAATTACCGATCCTGAGGAAGTAAAAAGGGTGCATCGACAGCTTCGAACGCTTCTTCGTGAACATATGAGCCGCTTGAGAAAAATGATGACCACCTATCCAATTCTCCCGGACAGGCGACGATCCAGCTAGATCCTGACCTGATTATTTACGACCTCTTATTTACGACCTCTTATTTAGACAAGTGAGCTATCCTGCTCAGACTCAAAACCACTACCTCTGTCATTCTTCAAGCTGCCAACCATTCGATTCTTTGTCGCATGAGGGTAGGTATCATGCCATTAATTCAACTTCTGGAAGTTCTCATCGTGGTGGGTGTACTCCTGTGGCTGGTCAATCGCTTCATTCCGATGCAGGGATCCATCAAGTCAATTCTGAACGGGGTCGTGGTCATCGCAGTGGTTCTGTGGCTCCTGAACGTATTTGGGATCTTCCACTCCATATCCAGGATACGCGTCGGAACCTAAGCGATGACGCGCCAATCGGGCCGGACACCGGAAATGCCGGACCCCCTAATCACACGGCAGCGATCTGCCTTGAGGAGACACTTTGAAAACGCATTTGTTGCTAGTAGCGGGTATTGCCTTAAGTTTGAGTGCATTCGCTCAAACTAACTCTTCGTCAACCTTGACCGTCGAGCCGATGGCGAACACTCCGACGTTCCGAGTGACCGTAGTTAGCCGAAGCGTGCAAGCTGTCAACTACAGGCATCGCAGCGGATCCAGCAAGTTGGATTTCGTCGGCACCGATCTGATGGCTACCGCTGACGGCGTTGCTGAAGTTAACAGCAAGAAGGGCTCAATCGAGATCAACGCGGAATTTGGCAATTTGCGGAAACCGACCATCTTCGGCAATGAATACCTGACCTATGTTTTATGGGCAATCTCGCCGGAAGGCCGGTCCGTAAATCTGGGAGAAGTGTTGGTTGGCGACAATCATCGCAGCAAGGTACGCGTCACCACCGATCTTCAGGCCTTCGCCCTGATCGTAACCGCCGAGCCGTATTATGCGGTCCGCCAGCCGAGTAACGTGGTCATATTGGAGAACGTGGTCCGCGCTGAGACCAAGGGATCCACGGAAGCGGTGAATGCAAAATATGAACTGATGGAGCGCGGTGGATACATTCCGACCGGCTACAAGTTCGATCCCGTGATAATGAATGCCAGGTTACCTTTGGAGTTCTTCGAAGCGCGTAACGCGCTGCGCATCGCCCAGTCCGAAGGGGCGGAGCGATATGCCAGCGACAGTTACCAGCACGCTGTCCGATTGATGGATAGTGCCGACGAACACGCCACCAGTAAGCATATTGACAGGAAATCATTGATCGCGGTTTCCCGTGAGGCCGTGCAAACCGCGGAAGATGCGCGCGCCATCGCGGTTAAGAAATTGGACGATATCAGCCTGGCGAATGAGCGCCAGGATTCAGCGGATGCCCAGAGGAAATCGCGCCACGAAGCGGATGAAGCGATGCGGCAGAAAGAAAGAGCGCAATCGGATGCGGCAAATGCCCAAGCCGACCGGACTCTAGCCGAGGATGAAGCAGCCAGGGCACGAGCGGAAGCGGCCGAAGCGCGTTCCGCAACGGCACAGGCCAAATCGGATATGGCGAACAACCAGGCGTCCTCCGCATTGGCACTCTCGGCAGCAAATGCTGATGCCGAACAATCGCGCTTGACGGCGCAGCAAGCTGTTGCGAGCGCGCAGCAAGCCGACAGCGACAAAGCCGCAATGCGCACGCGACTCTCCGAGCAGTTGAATTCCATTCTTCAGACTCGGGACAGCGCTCGCGGCCTGATCGTCAGCATGTCTGACGTGTTATTCGATACGGGGAGATACTCGTTGAAGCCCGGTGCGCGTGAAAAGCTGGCGAAGGTTGCCGGGATTTTGCTCGCCTATCCGTCACTGAATATAGAAGTCGGCGGCTATACCGACAATGTGGGCAGCGACGACATGAATCAGAACCTCTCAGAAAATCGTGCCGCTTCTGTGCGCGACTATCTTGTTCAAGAAGGGGTTTTGAGGAATGCAGTTTCAGCCCGAGGCTTTGGCAATAGTTTGCCAGTGGCCACCAATGAAAACGCTTCCGGACGACAGCAGAATCGGCGGGTTGAGCTGGTCGTTTCGGGCGAAGCTATCGGCAGCCCTGTCACCACCGGGAGCTTGCGCTAAGTAGCAAGTCTATTTTGTAGACTCGCCGTTGATTAGCCGCTTTAGACCGTTTGTGTGTTCTTGGCGCGAGTCGGGCCTCTCCGACTCGCGTACCTTTTTTGCAACTGACGGCATTCAATAGCAGAGAAAAGGCTCGCGGCTCACTCGTACGTACCTGTTCTTCCGTGATCTCGGAACAAGGCTTCCAGCTTGTTAGGCTCCTAGTGAGTTCTAGGAGGGCCCTTGCCCGCAACTGGTCAGAAAACCGCGCCCATCGCCGCGCAACGCTCGACTATCAAGATTCTCTACGCAGAGTCCGACGAGAAGGCTCTGGCCTCGCAGACAGCCGAGATGACCAAGGTCGGCCATCACGTGACGACTGCCGTTGGTCGCCGAGCCGTTCAAGATGCACTTAAGGGCGATGCCTTTGACCTCGTAATCCTGGGGCCAACCGTGTCCAAGGAAGATCGCCATCACTTGCCCTACATGGTCAAGAAGGCGCATGGGGGCACTAAAGTCCTCGTGATGCACGCTGGGACTCACCATCACGAAGTTGACGCTAGCGTCGATCCCAATATCAGCATGAACCGGATCCTCGAAAAAATTGCCGGAATGCTTCAGCCTACACCCGCTCGCTGAACCGTATTTTTTACGATGGGCGACGGGAATTCCTTGGTTGATCAGGTAGTGATTAGAAGACTGGAAAGCCTCGCCTAAAATAGCGATGAAGAGCGATTCTGCCGGGCACATTCTGCCAAATAATTAAAATGGGCCCTCAGCCAAGAAGCGGTGACTCTTCCTTGGCTACGGGCCCATTCGATCCGGACTGGGATCGGAGGTGATACTTCAATGGTAGACCCTCTAGATCGATTGTCAAGGATCAACTTCCACTAATGGCAGTACATTTTGAATAATTTTCCCGTGTCTCAATCTGGGAAAATCCCTTCTCGGACGCCTCCCATCGTTGACACTCGCTTTGGCAAAGTGTTAGTTTTGTTAGTTCTAGCTAGGCTCTTCTTCCGGCGCAGCCAGCACGGAAATCGATCGTCAGCTCTGTCATCAGAAAATGGATCAGACACTGCGACAACTAGGCGAATTACTGCTCGGAGCCGTCCCCACGGTCCTGCTACTCGGCGCGCTTTATATTCTTTACACATTTCTCATCCATCGGCCGTTGACTGCCGTGCTTGCCGAGCGCCGCAGCCGAACCCAGGGAGCCATGGAAAAGGCCCGCGCCGATATCGGGGCCGCCGAGGCCCGAACCGCCGAATACGAGCAGCGATTACGCGAAGCTCGGCAGAAGCTTTTTAAGAATATGGAGGCTCGCCGGCAACACGCTTCACAATTGCGCAGTCAGGCAGTTAACCAAGCGCGCGCGCGCGCTCAAGAGCAGGCGAAGCAAGCGCGGGCCGCCTTAGAAGAAGATAAGCAACAAGCCATGTCAAAGCTGCAATCAGACGCTGAACGGCTTGCGGCCGAGATCGTTCGGGTCGTGTTGCGCCCGCTGGCCGCACCGAGCGAGGTGGGCAGCCTATGAAGCGGTTGTTTCCGGAAAACGAAAGGCTTGCCGAGACCCGAGGCGCAATATCGCCACGGCGAGTCATTCGCACTACGCTCGGATTAACGTTATTAGTGTTGCTGTCATTGACATTGGCGACTCTACACTCCGCGTCAGCGCAGGAACAATCCAATTCGCAGCACAGCGAGTCTAAAAAGACCGAGTCAACGAAGGAAGGCAAACAAGCCACTCCTGAGCACGAGGGTTTCGGGAAAGAGCTCGCGGAAGAAACCCGCGAGTCAACCGGCGAGGACAAGGAAGACAATGCAAGCCTGAAACACGCTTCGCCGGTCCGCTGGATGGCGCGAAAGACCGGACTCAGCGTTCACCAGGCTCACATGGTCGCCCTCTTCATCAACTTCGCGGTTGTTGTGGTGATCATCGGTTGGGCTGCGTATAAGTTTTTGCCCGCTATGTTTCGCGATCGCACTGCAGCCATTCAGCGAGCGTTGGAGGAAGCGCGCTCCGCCAGCCAGGATGCCAATCGCCGATTGTCAGATATCGAAAATCGTCTGCGCCAGTTGGATGTCGAAATCGGGCGGATGCAGGCCAGCTCCGAAAAAGAAGCGGAAGCCGAAGAGATTCGAATTCAGAAGGCAGCCGAAGAGGATATTCGCAAAGTAGTGCTTGCCGCCGAGCAGGAGATCGCCGCTGCCGCCAAACAAGCCCGTCGCGAATTGGCCGCGCATACCGCGGGCCTGGCCATCGCATTGGCCACGAAGCAGATCGATGTCGATTCCACCACCGACCAAATGTTGGTGCGTTCATTTGCAGCGACGCTGGCATCCAATGACGGTCAAGACGGTAACACCAAGGGTAAGGGTAAGGGCAAGATCGACGATAAGCGCGGAAAGGATGGCCGCTAGCTATGGCCTCCGTCGTCGGAACTTACGCGCGTGCCTTCGCGGATGTGGTGATATCCAGGAAACTTGATCCTGCCCGAATGCTGCAGGAACTGCACGGTATCGAAGCACTCTTCAAGGAGAGTGATGCATTGCGACGGGTCATGGAGAACCCCTCCATTGCGGGAGACCAAAAGCGTGCCGTGCTGGATGCCGTCACCAAGCGCCTGGGAAGCACGAGGCAAGTCCGGAATTTTGTAGCTGTGTTGACCGATCACCGCAGGCTTCCGTCATTCAGCGAAACTCTGAAACATTTGGAACAGGAATTAGACAATCGCCTGGGCTTTGCGGAAGCGCAAGTCAACAGTGCTCGCCAGTTGAGCGACTCGGAAAGACAGATGCTCGAAGCTGAGATCGCCAAGATGACCGGTAAGAAGGTGCGGGCGCGCTACGAACAAGACCGGTCGCTCTTAGGCGGAGCGCTTGTACAAGTCGGCAGCACGATTTACGACGGTTCAGTAAAAGGACAGTTAGAAAAGATCAGACAGCAGTTGGTGGAAACGCAGCTATGAGCCGCGAGCATGAGCTATGCGCAAGCTACTCCGAAGTCGTTTTGCCCGGAGCTCTAGCACATCGCTCGAAGCAGTCATGCTACCAACTCGCTAACTACGGAAGAACTGAGAGCTGATAACTGAAAGCTGACAGCTGATTCATATGGCCCAAATTAAAGCAGACGAAATTACCCAACTGATCCGCGAGCAAATCGAGAACTACGAATCGAAGATCGCGGTGGATGAAGTGGGCACGGTCATCACCCTTGGTGACGGTATCGCCCGCGTCTATGGCCTCGACAAAGTGATGGCCGGAGAGCTCCTCAGCTTTCCGCACAACATTGCCGGAATCGCCATGAACCTCGAAGAAGACCAGGTCGGCGTCGTCATCCTCGGCGAATACACCGAGATCAAGGAAGGCGACGAGGTCAAGCGAACCGGTCGCATCATGAATGTTCCCGTAGGCGACGCTTTGATCGGACGCGTGGTCAATTCCCTCGGCGTGCCGATCGACGATAAGGGTCCTATTGCCACCGATAAGTTCATCGCGCTCGAGCGTCTGGCTCCTGGCGTTATCGATCGCCAACCGGTGCGTGAGCCAATGGCCACCGGTCTTAAAGCAATCGATTCCATGATTCCGATTGGCCGCGGCCAGCGCGAGCTGATCATCGGAGATCGCCAGACGGGCAAGACGGCCGTTGCCCTCGATACAATCATCAACAGCAAAGGCAACAACCTGATTTGCATTTACAACGCGATCGGCCAGAAGCGATCGTCGATCGCGCAGGTCGTAAAAATTCTGGAAGACGCGGGCGCCATGGAATACACCATCGTTGTCGCCGCCTCGGCTTCGGAACCCGCGCCTATGCAGTACATTTCGCCCTACGCCGCCTGCGCCATGGGCGAGTTCTTTCGCGATAATGGGCGCCATGCTCTCTGCATTTACGATGATCTATCGAAACATGCCGCTTCTTATCGTGAGATTTCGCTGCTGCTTCGCCGGCCTCCCGGCCGCGAAGCTTATCCGGGCGACGTTTTTTATCTTCACTCGCGATTGCTAGAGCGCGCCGCGAAGGTCAGCGATAAGTTGGGCGGCGGATCGTTAACGGCTCTGCCCATAATCGAAACCCAGGCAGGGGACGTATCTGCATACATTCCGACGAACGTGATCTCGATCACTGACGGGCAGATATATCTGGAAACAGATTTGTTCAACCAGGGCGTTCGACCCGCTGTAAACGTTGGACTCTCCGTAAGCCGAGTCGGCGGTAGCGCGCAGATTAAGGCCATGCGCCAGGTAGCTGGAACGCTGAAGCTGGAACTAGCTCAGTACCGCGAACTGGCTGCGTTCGCACAATTCGGTAGCGATCTGGATAAAGCCACGCAACAGCAACTAAATCGCGGCCAACGTTTGGTCGAACTGTTGAAGCAAGGCCAATTCAGCCCGCTTCCATTCTCAAAACAGATTCTCATAATCTTTGCCGGAACCAGCGGAGTGTTGGATGACATGCCGGTAGACCAGGTCCGCGCCTTCGAGAGCGAACTATATAAGTATGTCGACACTACCAATCCAGGGCTCCTGAATACGATCATGGAAAAAAAGGTTTTGGACGACAACCTGAAAGCGGAAATGTCGCGAGTTATAAAAGAAGCAAAGCAACAGTTCGTGGATACGCGGCAGGCCGAAGCAAAAGCGGATTCCAGGCAAGCGGCACCGGCTTCGGATTCCAAACAATCGGTGAATGGGGATTCGAAAAGACCGGCAAGTCGGGATTCGAAGCAAGCAGCGAGTGCGGATTCTAAACAACCGGTGGCAAAGTAGAGGGCGCGCTAGTTTCTTCCGAATAGGACGATCGTTACAGGACGGTCGTTATAGGACGATCGATAGGGCGATCGCTCACAACTAAGAATTAGTCATGGCAAACATTCTCGATATCCGGCGGCGTATCCGCAGCGTGGTCAACACGCGGCAGATTACCAAGGCGATGAAGACCGTCTCCGCGGCAAAGCTCCGGCGGGCGCAAGAAAGTGCCATGGCTGCGCGCCCTTATGCGCAGATGCTGACCAATGTTCTGAAGTCTCTGATCTCGCGGGTTGATATCTACAATCCCAAAACTGGCGAGCCGCGCCATCCGCTGCTCGCGGAGCGTGCCGAGAAAAACATTTTGTTGATTGTGGTGACCGGAGACAAAGGATTGGCTGGCGCTTTCAATGCCGGTATTTTGAAGATAGTTTCAAGATTCATCCAGTCGAAACCAGAGGCGAATGTCGACGTCGAAAGCATCGGACGCAAAGGGCGTGATTTCATGCGCCGCCGCTACCCGGTAGTTTTGTGGAAGTATTCTCCATCGGATGGCAAGGTCTCGCAAAGCGAGACGACGGAAAGCAAGGCTGCGGAAAGCAAGACGGGAGATAGCCACGAGGGCGAGGTTGAGCACCGCGGCGAAGCGACGGCCGCCTCGCCGGTCTCCGCACAAGCGGAAGGCGCCCCGCAACGCGCCGGCCAGATTCAGATCATCGGTGAATATGTCGGAGTTTTAGGCAAGGTCGAACCCAATTTTGCCTCGACGATCGCCAAACGTGTGGTTGCTCGCTACATCGACGGAGAGATTGATGCCGCGTACATCCTCTTCAACGAATTTAAATCGGTTATGGCCCAGAGGCTGGTGGTGGAGCGTCTGTTGCCCATCAAGGCGATTGGCGAGGTCGATATTCAAATGGCGGAAGAGCCTTCGCAAGAAGAGCGCAAGCGGAGTTTCGAAGCGGCAAAGACGGCGGGCGTGGGTGTTCGTCCACCGGACACAACCGAAATTGATAAGGCTGCGAAAGAGTTCGCGGCATCGCCGGTCGACTACATTTACGAGCAATCACCAGAGCAGCTTTTCCGGGACATTCTGCCGAAATACATCAGCATTCAGATTTTTCATGCGCTGCTGGAATCTGTGGCCGCCGAGCACGCCGCCCGCATGACCGCGATGGATTCCGCCACCAGCAACGCGAGCGATATGATCGACTCGCTAACGCTGGCGATGAATCGCGCGCGGCAGGCCAAGATCACAAAAGAAATTATAGAAATAGTAAGTGGAGCGGCAGCGCAATAAGAATTCGCAATAAGAATTAAAGAGCCAAAACAATATGTCAGAAAATGTCGGACACGTAATTCAAATAGCGGGACCTGCAGTCGACGTCCAGTTCACGGAAGCGGCGATGCCTCCCATTTATGAGGCGCTTCGCGTTGTTAGCGACGGCTTCACCGTGCCTTCCCCGGTCAATGTGATTCTCGAAGTGCAGCAGCACCTCGGCGAAGGTCGCGTCCGCTGCGTCGCCATGGAAGCAACTGAGGGTATGGTGCGCGGCATGAAGGCCATCGATCAGGGAGGGCCAATCTCCGCGCCCGTGGGTCGAGGCACGTTAGGGCGGGTAATGAATGTAATCGGCGAGCCCGTGGATAATCTTGGCCCTATCGCCAGCGACAAGAGAATGCCCATTCACCGCATGGCGCCTGCGTTCGACGAGCAATCGACGACGGCGGAGATGTTTGAGACCGGCGTAAAGGTCATCGATCTCATCCAGCCGTTTCTTAAAGGTGGAAAGATCGGTCTGTTCGGCGGCGCGGGAGTGGGCAAGACCGTTGTCATCATGGAACTGATCAACAACGTGGCCAAGCAGCACGGCGGTTTCTCCGTTTTCGCCGGCGTTGGCGAGCGTACCCGTGAAGGCAACGACCTCTGGCTGGAGATGAGCGAGTCGGGAGTGATCAAGCCGGGCAAGCCCGGCGAGTCAAAAGCTGCTTTGATTTACGGTCAGATGACCGAGCCTCCCGGCGCGCGACTACGCGTGGCCTTAACCGCTTTGACGGTGGCTGAATATTTCCGCGACGAAGAAGGCAGCGACACGCTGTTATTTATCGATAATATTTTCCGATTCACACAGGCTGGTTCAGAGGTCTCCGCCTTATTGGGTCGAATGCCAAGCGCCGTCGGTTATCAACCAAACCTGGCGACGGAGATGGGTGAGTTACAGGAGCGAATTACCTCTACGAAGAAGGGATCTGTAACTTCGGTACAGGCTATTTATGTTCCCGCCGACGATTTGACGGATCCGGCGCCTGCCACGACTTTTGCTCATCTCGATGCTACGACGGTGCTGTCGCGCGCACTTACTGAGATCGGCATTTACCCGGCTGTTGACCCATTGGGATCCACTTCCCGCATTCTTGATCCCCGGATTGTCGGGCAGGATCATTACGATGTGGCGCAGATGGTAAAGAAGACACTTCAGACTTACAAGGATTTGCAGGACATCATCGCTATTCTTGGCATTGACGAATTAAGTGAAGATCAGAAGGTTACGGTTGCTCGAGCTAGAAAGATTCAGAAGTTCCTGTCACAGCCATTCTTTGTGGCCGAGCAGTTTACCGGCACTCCGGGACGCTATGTAAAGATCGCCGATACGGTGAAGGGTTTCCGCGGCATCGTGGAAGGCAAGTACGACGATATTCCGGAGCAGGCGTTTTACATGAAGGGAACTATAGAGGAAGTGCTGGAAACGGCCGAGAAGATGAAAGGCGCGGCCGCTTAATATCAATTGCGGTCGTTAACTATTGAAGTTAGCTATTGAAATGCGACTATTGAAATGTGCCGCGAGCGCATAACAGCGCAGATAACTGAGTAAGTACAGCTTCAATTAGCAACTAATGCATGGCTGACACTTTTCAACTCGAAATCGTTACTCCTACCAGGCTGCTGGTAAAAGAAGCGGCGGAGGAGGCGCAGATCCCTGGCCTGAATGGATATCTGGGAATACTTCCCGGGCATGCTCCGTTGATTACCGAACTTGGTGTGGGCGCGATTACGTACCAGGGTACCAGCGGAACGCATGTCTTGTCGGTAGCCTGGGGATTTGCAGAAGCGCTGCCCGATAAGTTAACGATTCTGGCAGAGGCAGCGGAGCGTCCACAGGAAATCGATACGGCTCGCGCGCAGAAAGCAAAGGAACGGGCGGAAGAGCGTTTGAAGAGCAACGCTTCTGATGTTGATTACACTCGCGCCGAAGATGCTTTGCGCCGTGCGGAAACGCGCTTGAGTGTCGCTAAGGAAAAGTAGCGTCGCTAAGGAAAAGTAGACCAGGTGCCCGCCGCCAGATCGGTCGATTGGCGAATCAGGCGATAGTTCTAATGGCTGATGAGGGTAGCTTGGCTGGCTATACATTTCCATTGCCCATTTTGTTGAAGCCATATGTCGGTGAAGCGGCCGACTCGTACCACCGCATTCTTTTTCGATTTTATGCGCTCGCGGTATGCCCCGGTAACGATGGCAACGTCGCCGTAAAGATGCACTTCAATCCCAGTGTCGCCTAGCTGATCGTATTGATCGACGCCCTTGGCTACAAGACTTAGCCAGTGACTCTTGTCCATAAAGCGTCCATCAGATTCGGTGTATTCAAATGTCTCCGCGAGTAACATACTCATTGCTCTCGCATCGTGCTGGACTTCCGCCTGGTTCCAGGCACTCTCGAGAGCAAGAATTCTTCCGGTCTCATTGTCGCCAGTTGTTCCGCCCTGGGCTAGCATAACGATACCAACTGCCACAAAGAAGAGACCGAGCAGTACGGTGCTTCGCATTAATCTCCTCTATGCTGGCGCCAGATCTTGGACCGTTGCGCGTCAGGCGACCGAATCAGCAAAAGTTGCTGGCAGGCAAAATACGTTCAATAAGTATCATCGGAAATCTGCCAAAAAAGTTTAATCCATAAGGGCGTACTTCTTCGGCGAGCCACGTCTTCCAGAACTCCGGTCTAAAGGTAACTCTTGCAGGTAACTCTGCTAGACTTTTCAGTTTCCTGTTTGTGAAACGAGGCCATCATGGCAATTGAGCGAGTGGGTGTGATCGGAGCAGGGACCATGGGCAACGGCATCGCCCACGTGTTTGCGCGCAGCGCTTTCGAGGTGGTCTTGTGTGATGTCGAGCAGCGCTTTCTTGATCGGGGGATGGAAACGATTGCGAAGAACCTTGATCGAGAGGTGGCAAAGAATAAAATTCAAGCTACCGATAAAGCCTCCACCTTGGGACGGATCACGCCCGTGGTTGACCGCGCGAGACTTGCGGCCTGTGATTTGGTAGTCGAGGCCGCGACCGAGAAGCTCGAGGTTAAGGCAGAGATTTTTCGCGATCTCGATCGAATCATGAAACCGGAGGTGATTCTCGCTTCCAACACTTCTTCCATTTCCCTTACAAAGATCGGTGCGCTCACGGGGCGCGCCGACAAGGTCATCGGCATGCATTTCTTTAATCCGGTGCCCGTGATGAAGCTGGTCGAAGTGATTCGGGGGCTGGCGACTTCCCAGGCTACGTTTGAGACGGTGCGCGATCTGGCAATCAAGCTGGAGAAGACTCCAGTCGAGGTGAATGATGCTCCGGGCTTCGTCTCCAACCGTGTTCTAATGCCCCTGCTGAATGAAGCTATGTACGCAGTCATGGAAGGTGTGGCGACGACCGCGGCGGTGGATGAGGTGTTCAAGCTTGGCATGGCGCATCCCATGGGCCCTTTGACTCTGGCTGACTTTATTGGCTTGGATGTCTGTTTGGATATTATGCGGGTTCTTCAGGATGGCCTCGGAGATCCGAAGTACCGGCCTTGTCCGCTGCTGATCAAGATGGTGGATGCGGGCTGGCTGGGGCGCAAGAGCGGACGCGGATTTTATAGTTACTCATAGCTCGCAGTCTCATAGCTCACTCCAACTAAACCTATGAATGCATTGTCCAGCGGAATTATTCCGGCAAAAAAGACCGAGAGCGATCTTGTTCACTATTTGCTGGCGACACTGTTCGGAGTGCTGGCAGGGTGGCTTGACATCAAAGTTGGCGACTTGCTGCTGACCGCGATGGTGGTGCTAGCGGCCAATATGCTGCTGGGCATCCTCAGGCCGCGCAGACCGTGGCGCTGGGTGCTTTTGGTTGGAGTATTTGTGCCGGTGGTGGAGTGGCTGGCATATTTTTTTCTCTCGCAGAAGCCGGAGCGGGCCCAGATCTACGAGTCCTTTCTCGCATTCGTGCCCGGTATCGCCGGCGCTATTGGCGGATCGGTGGGGCGAGGAGTATTCGACAATCTGTTTGCCACGAAATGACTTGCGGCGCGATCAGACACGCCCTTTCTGGACATTCATTGTGGTTTACATCCCAGTGAGAGTTTCTCCCAAAGGTACTGCCTGCCCAAAAACCTCTGCTGTTTCCACAGTACTTGGGGGTAAGCTTACGGCTATATGGGAGTGACCGTGTCGGTGCTGGCTAGCGGTAGCCGGGGAAACTGTGCGCTGATAGCGACAAGCTCCACTCGCATCCTGGTCGATGCTGGTCTCTCTGGCCGCGAGACTTTCAAACGGCTACGGGCTCTCGGTGAGCGCGTCGAAGAAATATCCGCGATCCTGATCACACACGAACACTCCGATCATGTCGCAGGCCTGTATAGGCTGGCGATAAAGTTGAACGTGCCAGTGTTTGTTACCGCGCCTACGCACCATGCGTGGAAGCGGGCTGCTTGCGATGCCATGCGGAGTGGAACACCGAGTGGGCAGCGCAGTTTGCTCCGCTGTCTGATCAAAGACCAGGGTGTGACTCCCGAGTTGCCTAAGCGCGAGCATTTCTCTGCCGGTCGCGGTTTTTGCGTGGGTGATATCGAAGTCATGCCTTTTACCATTCCTCACGACGCTATCGACCCCGTGGGTTTTACCTTTCGCGCGGAGGGAGTCAAAATTGGCGTCGCGACCGACCTTGGCTACATGCCGGTAAGCGTGCGCAACCACCTTCGGGGCTGCACCGTGCTCGTGATGGAGTCGAATCACGATGTGGAGATGCTGCGTTCGGGGCCGTATCCGTGGTCGGTGAAGCAGCGGGTGATGAGCCGGGTGGGGCATCTCTCGAATGATGCTCTCGCGGAATTCTTCTCCAGCGATTATGATGGAGGAGCTGAATATTTGGTTTTGGCCCATTTGTCTGAGCAAAACAATCATCCCGAGATTGCGCGAGCAGCAGCGGAACATGCGCTCGGCGGACGTCAGGGGTTGTGGCACAACCGTGTGCTGCTGGCGACCCAGACTGAAGCTCTGGAACCTATCCGGCTGTAGCCTTTGCAGTAGCCTTTTATGAGCGAGTGTGTGGAACCGATCGTAGGGAAAATCCTTGCGGGCTGGCGCTACGATATTTCTGGCCTGGCTTCGGAGATGCGCGGGGATTATGAGCTCCATTTCGCGGAATGCGAACACTGCCGCAGCCGGCAAAAGCTGCATCGCATCATCGACATATCGCTGATCGCGCTGGCCTCAGCCTCGGCAGCAGTATTTCTGTTGGCGTTTGCAGTCATCCGATATTTTGGCCCCCGCCATGCTTTCTGGCTTGAAGTGGGGGCGCTTGCCGGATTCGCCCTCTCGGCGTTGATCTGGCTGATTGTGGCCGTGGCAACTCCCGCGCCCTTGGCGGTAGTGGACGCCGCGAAATTAGGTGCGCGAAGGGTTCATGACCGCCTACCGGCCGAGATCAGGGAGCGGCTGCCCGAGGAAATACGGGTCAAGCTCACGGGCTCGTAGGTAGTGGGTTAGTCTGATTTTCACAGGCACAGTCGGACCGATTCCAAACAGGGTTCTGTCCCATTTCGTTCTGAGCATCGCGGCAGACGGCCAAAGAAGATACATTAGGTCGATGTGGCCAGTCCTCAGAACGCCAGCTACTCCGAACCACAAGAACACCAGCACAACCCCAGACGCGAGCAGTCCAACTGCGCCGCCGACAATCGCTGCCCGCTGGGTGGTCAACAAACTTTCTCTCCGGATGCTTTCAGGATAAGCCCCTTGTCAATCCGCTTTGCCGATCGTTACCTGAGAAGTTCTCCAAATACTTGATCCCTCATTGCGGGCACCCTGTGTTAGAACTAGCGCGATGGCTTTCTATCTCGGGATTGACGGTGGCGGCACTAAGACACGCTGCGTGCTGGCCGACGAAACCGTGATTCTCGCCCGAGTAATATGTGGCGGAAGCAACATGATTCGCCTTGGCGAGGCCCAGGCCGGCGAAGCGCTGCGCAGCGCGATTCAGCAGGTCTGCTCGGCAGCGAGGATTTCGCCCCAGCAAATCAGCGCGACTTCTGTTGGAGCCGCGGGTGCCGCGAGGCCCGAAATTTCGGCCAAGATCCGCAGTCTGTTAGGCGAGTTGGCTCTTCGTAATGTTGAAGTGGTAGGCGATACCGTGATTGCCCTCGAAGCCGCCTTTGGCAGTGGACCAGGAATAATTGCAATTGCCGGGACGGGCTCCATTGTTTATGGAAGGAATGCCGCCGGTGACACGGCTCGGGCAGGCGGCTGGGGTTTCGCAGTCTCCGACGAAGGCTCTGGCCACTGGATTGGCCGGCGCTCTATTTCGGCGATTTTGAATGCTCACGATGAAGGCTGTGCAACCGCTCTCACTGATCTGATCTTCAAGAGTTGGAAGATAGGCACCATCGACGAACTCGTACAGCATGCTAACTCCACACCTCCTCCGGATTTTTCGCGACTGTTTGCCGTCGTTCTCCGCGCCGCAGACGGAGGAGATAGCATCGCTCGCGCATTGCTCGCAGAGGCTGGGTCCAAATTGGCTGCGCTGGCTGCTATCGTGATTCGCCGCCTGGCGCAGAAAAAAACTTCAGAAAACGAGTTCACCAGAGCCGTCGTGCCGTCGAAGGGGTTGCTGCCGGTGGCATCGACGGGCAGCGTCTTTCGCCAGTCCTCTGAAGTGCGGCAAGTTTTCCGCAATGTGCTGCAAGCAGGATTCCCCGGAATTGACGTGCATCAGGAAATGGTTGAGCCGGTGGATGGCGCGTTGGCTAGGGCACGAAAAATGGTATAGCAGCAACTCGTGTGGATGGACACCTGATACTCAGAAACGAAATGCCAGAAGAAAGCATATTCGGGCGCCAAGCCAGGCTGCCATCCGGCGATTCTGAATCCCACCCGGCGACGATGGATTTTGTCCGTGCCGCGAATGATCCAAATCTCACCGAAGACCTGGCCCTCGCCCTACTGAAGCGGATGGACTTAAAACCAGAGGTGTTTGAAGCTCTGGCACAGAACGTCAATGCAATAATAATGAAGAGCCGCAAAGTGAAGATTGCGCTTGCCAGTCACCCCCAAGCCCCACGCCACGTTTCTATTCCCCTTGCCCGTCAGTTCTACACTTTTGATTTGATGAAAGTTGGGCTCTCGCCCAGTGTTCCAGCCGACCTAAAAGCAACCATCGATAACATGCTTATCTCGCGGCTTAAAACACTTACCCTTGCGGAGCGCATCACCTTGGCGCGCCGGGCGACCGGTAGGGTAGCAGCAGCACTCTTGTTGGCCGTTGAACGTGGCGAGGGCAAGACCGGCCTTGGAAAAGTCAACCGGAAGGGCGATGTCGGCAACAAAGATGTCGGCAAAAAAAAGGATACTGCATCTCCGAATCTGCAGTATCGAGTGATGCAGACCGCACTCGAAAACCCTCGTCTCACCGAAGCTCTTGTCATTAGTTCAGTCCTCCATCCGCAAGCCGGACCAGCCCTGGTGGATGCAGTAGCACGACACGAGAAATGGCCGAGACGGCGCGAGATTCAAGCTGCCCTTTTGCGAACTGAATACTTATCGCTTGCGAAGGCGCTGGAGTTTGCCCAGGAAGTTCCGGCCCCCCTCCTTGTAGAGCTGCTTGCGGCTTCGCATCTTCCCCATCGAATAAAAGCGCAACTGCTTCGAGAGAGCCAAGGGAATGGGCCGAAAAAAGAAAAGTGTGAATGATGAATCTGTCGCCACAGTTAATGCTTGAAATATCATGCTTGAAATATCACCGCCGAGGTGGGAGCGATGTCTCTGAACAAAATGATGGCAGGATTACTGTTTCTGATTTTCTTGGCCGTGCCTCTAATAGGACGAACCAAAGAAACCGTCAAAGGCGAAGCACTTCTGCGTCAACTCGAAGCCGACTTCGCGGCAGATGTTGCTAAGCACGGTCATGAAGCGTTTATCACCCATTTTGCCGACGATGGCGTGGAAGTTGTGGACGGTGGCGGCTTCAATAGCAAGGACGCTATGCGGAAACAATCTCCGTGGTCCGAGGGCACGACCCTCACATGGACGCCGATCAAAGCCGAAATGGCGGCATCGGGTGATCTCGGCTACACTTACGGCAATTACATCTACACTGCCAAAAACAAAGAAGGCAAACTAGTGACGAACTACGGCAAGTACACCTCGATTTGGAAAAAGCAAAAGGACGGCCAGTGGAAAGTTGTGGTCGACGTCGGAAATTCCAGTCCCGATCCAAATTCAGGAAAGTAAACGAGGACTCAAGCTGCAGGGGACAATCGCGATTGTCATTGTTGTTATTAACATTCTTATCGTCATCGTCCCCGAGTGTCAGTCGGCGGCTTTCGCGCGGATCGCTGTCATCAAGCTTGAGGTGGCCGAGACGTCGATGCCATATCGTTTTCCTCCACGCACAATCGGACCGCCGATGGCATCCAACTCAAGTTGTCTTCCAGCGGCGACATCTTTCTGCATCGAGCTGCGCATAGCCGGCGGAACTCCATCGAACACTGACTGAATCTGTGTGGCATTCAATTCAGCGCCGCTGGCGTTCGCTACAGCGCAAGCTTCGGCTACGGTCAATCTCAATTTTTGTGCCCAAGCGGAGTCCGCGAGAACTTCCCCAATGTTCAAGCCTGAAGCAGACGTGACTAGTGCAAAGGGTCCAAGGAAGCACAATTTGCTCCAAAGCAGAGTTTGCTCATTTTGAAAGAATTCACCAGTGAAGCCGATCTTTCGCAGAGCTTCCACAATGGTTCCCAGCAGATGCTCTGCGCTGGAGACAAGATTCAATCGAATGAATGGAGAGCGTTGGATAAATCTGCCCGGGCCACTTTTTTCTGCTTCTACCGCAATCGTTGCGGGAACCACTTTCTCCGCCCCGAATCGCGTTCGCAGCACTGCCACGTGATCAATGCCGTTGAGCAATGGGATAACATAGCGCGGCGCTGTCCTGATAAGTTCCAGCGCATTTTGCAGTTGATAGGTCTTGGTGGCGATCCATAGGACATCAACCGGTTCCTCCAATCTAGTCACTGCCTTTGCTGCCGCTGTAAGCGACTCGCTGCCCGGCGGGCGCTCCAATGACAAATTATGCGGATAGTTCGCCAACCGCGCTGCGCGAACTATCATGGTGACGTCTTCTCCGATCGATCCGAGCGCAGTGCCAACCAAACCGCCAATCGCTCCGGCGCCTAGAATTGCGTGTTTCATTGCTGCTCCCAAAAGCAAATGAGTTTCGTCGGTTTTGGATGCAGGCATCCGCGACTTCGACTCGCCTTTACGCTGCCCCCAGAAATCTGTCACACTGACCACAAGCCACGAACTGCTCCCATTTACTGGCTCGATCGTAATCGTATGGGAAAGATTCACGTTCTTCCCGAGAGAGTTGCCAACCAGATCGCTGCTGGCGAAGTGGTCGAGCGTCCTGCGTCAGTAGTGAAAGAGTTGCTGGAGAATGCGCTCGACGCCGGGTCCACGCGCATCCGCATTCAGGTTGAGGCCGGCGGTAAGAAATTAATTCAGATTACCGACAACGGATGCGGCATGGTGCGCGACGATGCCATGCTGGCCTTCGAGCGGCACGCAACGTCGAAAATTAACAATACCGACGACTTGCTGAACATTTCGACCTTGGGATTTCGCGGGGAGGCGCTACCGTCGATTGCCTCGGTGGCCCGCCTCCATCTGGAAACACGCGCCGAAGAAGAACCGGCCGGAACAGTCCTCGAAATCAACGGCGGCAAGATGATCCGGGTGGAAGAGGCGGGGTTGCCGTTAGGAACCTCAATTACGATCCGTGATCTTTTCTTTAATGTGCCGGCGCGAAAGAAATTTCTTCGAGCGGAATCGACTGAACTCTCCCATATCGCTTCGCTGGTCACTCATTATGCGTTAGCGCATCCGGAAAAGCATTTTGAGTTGCACTCGTCAACTAATGCTTTGCTGATCGCTTCGCCGGTGGCCGGCCACCGCGAGCGCATCTACCAGGTGTTCGGACGCGAAATTCTCGACCAATTGATTCCGCTAGCCGCCGTGCAACCGTTGGAACGCGTCGGCCTGCCGCAACCGCGGCCGTGGCGACGAGCCCCTGACGTCGATGCCGATATCGACGCCGGGGATGAATCCACGCCTGCGGACAGCACCGCCGCACGCGACTTCGGTGAGGTGAGGCTGCACGGCTTCGTCTCCAAGCCGGAGATTCAGAAACTCAATCGCAATTCAATTTATATTTTCGTGAACGGAAGGCTAATTCGAGATCGCCTGATACAGCATGCCATCATCGAGGCGTATCGGAATATTTTGCCGGCGACAGTCTATCCGGTCGTGTTGCTTTTCATCGAGATGCCCGCGGCTGAAGTCGATGTGAATGTGCACCCATCGAAAACTGAGGTACGTTTTCGCCAGCAGACCACGATCCACGATTTTGTGCGCGACTCGGTGCGAGCCGCGCTGATGAAGGCGCGGCCAGTGCCTCAGTTTTTAACTGAAATCAAGGCGCAGGCCACTGCCGGCGCTGGTTTGAGCAGCCCGGGTCCAAGAAATACTGCTTTCGGTGAAGCGCGCGAAGATGGAGTGGGCGGAGGCAACGGTGCGCAGCTCCCCCCTTGGCGAGACGTATATCAACCCTTGCCTGGCGGAGGGTTCTCGCTAGAGGCCCCCGTGCTTCCGGAGACAACTGCTCGCCTCGCGTTTGAAGGCGGAATTTCAGTCGAGGCTAACGCCGCGGTCTCGCTGGCGCGCGATCCGCAGTCGGTATTTGTTTCGGAGATGGGGAATCGACAGCCCATACCTGATACCGGCTGCGCTCCACAGATTGATCACGAGATGAACGCCGCACCAACGCTCGAATCGCTGAGTACTTTGCGGCCGTTGGGGCAGATTCGAAATTCTTTCATACTTGCGGTGAATGAAGATGGCCTTTGGATCATCGATCAACACGTAGCACACGAGCGCGTTCTTTTCGAGCGAGTTTTACGGCAACGCTCGGCGCAACAGGTGGAGAGCCAGCGCTTGCTTATGCCGCTCATCATCGAATTGACGCCTGGGCAGCAGGCCATCTTCAGCGAGATTGCGGACGAACTGTCGCGCAACGGTTTTGAGGCGGAGCCCTTTGGCGCGCGCAGCATAGCGGTCAAAATCGCGCCCGCTGGAGTGGACGCAGCCCAGATCGAGCACATGATGAACGAAATCTTTGAACAGCTCACGCGTGAAGACCAGGCAACAAACCTGGAAGCTGTTCGAACGCGCATAGCCGCTTCAATCGCGTGCCACGCTGCCATCAAAGTCAACATGCCGCTCGAGCAAAACAAAATGGAATGGTTGCTGGCGGAATTGGCAAAGACCGAGCATCCAATGACCTGCCCGCACGGGAGGCCGGTGGTGCTGCGGTATTCCATGCAGGATATTCAAAAGGCGTTCAAGAGAATTTAGAAGTACTCAGACGGTGCCCCATCCTTGCGCGATGTTGCGCAAGGGTGGGAATCACGGAAATATCAATCTTGAAATTTTGTTGGACGGCACACTGTTTCAGGGCTTAGTGTGAACCGTCAAAGTGGCGGACAACCTGTGTTCTAATCGAAATAATGACCGGCGCAGAACTTTTCCAAGCGCGCACGCAGAAGTGGCATCTTGACGGTGAGCCCGTGCGCACTCTCGATGACGCGCGCGCGTTTCTCGAGTCGGTAGGATTCTGCCTGATGTATCCCACGCGGCCTGCGCTGCTCGTGCCTACATTCATCGGCGCTTGGGTCGGAACGGACGACAAACTGCCTACGAGGCAGCATGCGTACGCTGATCCGCGCGCAAAAGAGGCGACAGAGTTGATGGTTCGGGCGTTGCGTGACAAGGCGGCCTTTGAGGCGCCTCTGATTGACGAGAATAATGCGTTCTTGCTTGCCGCCTCGGTTTTTCCTTATTTCTACGCGCTCGTGGGGGAACGTAATCCAAAACAACCACCGGCATCGGGGCCACGCTCTCCGTATTCTCCGTTGGCGTGTGACGCTTTTGAAATAATCCGCCGGCGTGGGCCAATTTCAAAGACGAAACTTGGGGAGACGCTGGGGGGCTCCGTTTCAAATGCCGGGCTTGATCGTGCGTTGAGTGAACTTTGGGGCAAGCTCCGCATCACTCGTGTCGACTACACCGCAGCGGAAGGTTCGGTGTGGGACGAGTTATCGCGCTGGGCGCCGGATGCGGTACGAGAAGGCGTTGGAATATCTGTGCCCGAGGCGCTTTCGGCTCTGGTCTCAAAGTACCTTGAATGCGTGATCGCGGTGGATGAGGTTGAAGTCGAAAACTTTCTGGCACATTTCGTTCCTCGCACGCGTGTGAAAGAAGCTACCCACGCATTGCTCGCCGCTCGCGAACTGAGCTTCGTTCACGTGGGAGGCAAATCGCTGCTGCAGATGACTCCGCCGAAACAGATATACGTGCCTAAGCCTCGCCCTGAGCGCGTAAGCTAGATCGCCATCCGTACTCCTCGCGATCTCATTATTTCGAGTAATCTTTTCGTCGGTGAAGCCCTCTTACGGTCCGTGTACAATGCTCACTTCGCTTATGCACTTTAGCCCGCTTATGCACTTCAGCCCGGACTTTAGCCAGCACTTTAGCCAATGACCGATCCATCCCAACGAAAACTTATTATCGCAATCGACGGTCCCGCAGGGGTGGGGAAGAGCACTGTAGCGGCGCGGTTGGCGCGTAAACTCGGCTACGTGAATTTAGAAAGCGGGGCGATGTACCGTGCCTTGGCGCTCAAGGCGATTGAGTGGGACGCATCTTTTGACGACGAGGATACTTTGCTCAAGATGGCTCAAGATTCGACCATTACCCTCGAGCGTGCCATTGGGGGCAATCGCGTCGTATTAGACGGAAAGGATATTTCTTCGCGCATCCGCGAGCGTGATGTGAGTGAGGGCGCTTCACGCGTTTCCGTGCATCCCAAGGTACGCGAATGGATGGTGGCCCGGCAACGCGAGATGGGTACCGGCGGAGGAGTAGTTATGGAGGGCCGCGATATTGGCACAAAAGTTTTTCCCGATGCTGATCTCAAGATTTTTCTTGATGCGGACCCGGTCGTTCGGGAGCAGCGACGGATGGACCAGCAAAAAGTCAAGGGAAAATCCGCTCAGTCTATGGCGACGGAACTTCGCGAGCGCGATCAACGGGACCGAACGCGCGCCGCTTCTCCGCTCGCGGCCGCCGAGGATGCCATAGTGGTCGACTCGACGCAGATGAGTGAAGACGAGGTGCTCGATAGAATCGAGAAGTTGGTGGAGCAAAAATTAAGCGCAAGAAGTTAGGCTTCGCTCACCTCGGCATTTGTTCCACGTCGAAACAGTCAGCCGAAACGTGGGAGGGCTCACTTTGATTGTTGCCCGGTCGATTGTATTGTCCTCGGCTGCCTCGTTCATGGCAGTTTTATTGTTCGCGGTTGTTGCCGACTGCCAAGCTAAAACTTCCCCTCAAGCAACGGATGCTTGGCCCTCTGCTTCAGCCGCCCAGAGTGGGCTTTCCGATGCCCGCATGCGCGCGCTTGATAGCGCCCTCCACTCCGGGGAGTTCCAGAAAGTTGGAAGTGTATTGATTGTCCGCCACGGCAAACTTGTCTACGAGGCTTATTTGGATGGTGATTCCGCCACGCTGCGCGACACGCGCTCGGCCACCAAAAGCATAACCGACATACTTGTAGGAATTGCCATCGACGAACATAAGCTTAGCGGAGGGGACGCGAAGATTCTGGCGTTGCTTCCGGAGCACGCCAGAAAACTGCAGAATCCCGACCCGCGCAAGACGGCAATTACAGTCGAAGATTTCTTGACCATGAGCTCTCCCTTGGAGTGCGATGATTGGAACGATGCTTCGCGCGGCAACGAGGAGCGAATGTATCTGGTCGAAGATTGGGCGCAGTTTATTCTCGATCTCCCGATTCGCGGACGCATGCATGTGGGCGAGCAACCGGAGGCGCCGCCCTACGGACGTTATTTTAGCTATTGCACCGGCGGAGCTTTTACGCTCAGTGAAGTGCTTCAAAAAGTTACCGGTGAGCGCACGGATCGCTATGCGAACGACAAACTGTTTCAACCACTAGGTATCGCTAACGTGTCCTGGGTCTATTCTCCGCTGAACGTACCGCAAACTGGCGGCGGGCTGCGCCTTACAAGCCGCGACCTATTGAAGATCGCGCAACTCTATTTGGATGGAGGGCAGTGGGGCGGAAAACGAATAGTAAGTGAATCCTGGGTCCGCGCGTCGACGCGTCCCCATGCCCGCATTGATGAGACAACTGAGTATGGCTACTTGTGGTGGTTGAAATCTTTCAAGTCTGGCGAGAAGAGCTATCCAGCCTTCTTCATGACGGGCAATGGTGGAAATAAAGTGGTCGCGATTCCCGCTTTGGATATGAGCGTCGTGATCACCAGCACGAATTACAACACGCATGGGATGCACGAGCAGACGGAGAAAATACTCACCGACTACATACTCGCTGGGGTGGAGTAAAGGTCAACCCATCCGAAAGCTCTTCGCTCCTTCTTAACCGCTTATTTCTTAACCATTATTTCTTGACTACCGCAATTCCCAACTCGCGCAACTGTCCTTCGGCTACCGGAGTGGGAGCTTCCATCATCAAGTCTCTCGCCGCAGCAGTTTTTGGAAAAGGGATGACCTCGCGCAGGCTCTCGGCTCCCGCCAAAATCATCACGATGCGATCAAGCCCTAGAGCGATTCCACCGTGCGGGGGCGTGCCATACTCGAGTGCTTCCAGGAAAAAACCGAAGCGCGAGTGCGCCTCTGCTTCCGTCATGCCAAGTGCGCGAAAAATTCTGCTTTGCACGTCGTGGCGGTGAATACGGATGGATCCCGACCCCAGCTCCGTGCCGTTGAGCACGACATCGTAGGCGAGCGCCCGCACCATTGCAGGATCGCTTTCCAACTTATCCATATCTTCATCGTGCGGCGAAGTAAAGGGATGATGAGCGGCGATCCAGCGCTTTTCGCCTTCATCGTATTCAAACATGGGGAAGTTTGTAACCCACAGGAAACGGTAATCGCCCTTCTGGAAAAGTTTGTGCCGGTCCGAGTATTTCTGTGCCAGAGCAACCCGCAGCAATCCAGCGGAAGCATAGATCGCGAGCTCAGCCGGTGTAACCTTGCGCCTGCTTGCTGGATGCGCCTCCGCCCTTGCGGCGGATTGCGACCCAACCACAACTACCAGCAGATCATCCGCCGCCGCGCCTGTTTTCGCGCGCACTTTTGCGCCCGCCTCCGTAAATTTCGTCTCAATGCGCTTGAAGTCTTCAAACACGCGCGCTCCACCCTTTGAAACAAAAAGAGGTTTTATGTCGTCGCGCTCTTTACGCGAGAGCTCGCCTACGTGGGGAATGCGAAGCGCGATTACCGGCAAATCTTTATTGATCGCCAGCGTCTCCAGAGCAGATTCCGAAAAGCAATCGGCTACATCGGTAAAGGCCGGCACTCGCAGATCGGGTTTGTCGATACCGTACTGCCGGATGGCATCATCAAAGTCCATGCGCGGAAATGGCGTTTTGATCTCATGTCCCGCCGCCTTGAAGGCAGCCGTCAAGAAACTTTCTACTACTTCCCAGACACGCTCCGGTTGCGGATAGCTCATCTCAAGATCGATCTGGGTGAACTCCGGCTGGCGATCGGCGCGCAGATCTTCGTCTCGAAAGCAGCGCACGATTTGGAAATATTTGTCAAAGCCTGAGATCATCAGAATCTGTTTGAAAAGTTGCGGCGACTGGGGCAGCGCGTAAAAAGATCCCGGCTGTACGCGGCTGGGCACCAGATAATCACGCGCACCCTCTGGGGTGGAACGCGTCATGAAAGGAGTTTCGATTTCGTAGAAACCTTGTCCCGCCAGGTTTTCGCGAATCGCAAGCGCCACTTTGTGCCTGAGTTCGATATTGTGCTGCATGTCGTCGCGGCGTAGATCGATATAGCGATATTTCAGCCGCATCTCTTCATTCGCCAGTACCGTGTCCGAGGGCAGGAAGGGCAACGGCTTCGAAACATTTAGAATGCGCAACTCTTCCACGACCAGTTCCACTTCACCAGTCGGAATATTGGGATTAATCGTGTCGGGATCGCGCCGCTTTACTGTTCCCGTCGCTGCAATTACAAATTCGTTGCGCAGTGCCTCCGCTTTGTGATGCACCGAGGCATTCAACTCGTGATTGAACACAACCTGCGTTACGCCGCTGCGATCGCGAAGATCGACGAAGATGATCTGCCCCAGGTCGCGGCGGCGGTTCACCCACCCCATGAGCACAACTTTCTTTCCAGCGTCAGATAGCCGGAGCTCCCCGCACATATGAGTTCGTCTTAGATCGCCTAAAAAATCGAGCACGTTTTTCGCCTTGTCTAGCCGGGAATCTGAAGAGCCGAACACCTGGCAGCTGGAATTGAGAATTATAAATGGGACTAGGTTACTGGAAGTGCCGATGCGATGCTGCGAATGGTCAAGGGGTTGGTTAGGGCAGAGTGCTCACAGTAAAAAACATTTTCTCCCCGAGCGGACATAGACATTTATACTTGCGACGCAAGTTCTGCGAAAATTTGAAGGAGAGTAGCAAATGAAAAAGTTGATGGCTATCTGTTTCGCAATGGCGATCCTAACCTGCGGCATCGCTTCAGCGCAGGACACCATGAAGAACGACAGCGTGAAGGCGGATGCCTCCAAAGGCACCACGAAGGTCACAGGGAAAATCAGCGATGACGGCAAGACGTTTGTGAGCGACAGCGACAGCAAGAGTTGGAATATCAAGAACCCAGAAGCAGTAAAAGGACACGAGGGCCATCATGTCACCCTGACCGCCCACGTGGATCCGGACAAAGGCGAAGTTCACGTCATGTCTCTAAAAATGGCAAAAGCAGACAAAATGGACAAAATGGCGAAGTAGACTGTGGATGAAACAATTCACTAAGGGGACGAGCAAGAGTGCCGTCCCCTTTAGTTTTTATCACCGGACAGTACTCGTCTGCAGAAAGTGATTCTTGCGAGTCCCTAGCCAGAATGGTGGTAGCCGTCACCGTAAAGATCTCCTCTCAGATCGTCCTCACTTGCTTCTTGCGTTCTTGTCCAATCCCGCCTCCGCCCGAGTCCGAACTTGCGATAGGATGTATCCCCAGCCTTTGTCAACCCCACGTCGATGTTCCTCCGGAATAAATCCCAGGGCCATGTGATGGAACTTAATCAACGTGCCGCCCTCAAATTCGCTCAGCCGGTACTGCACGTTATTGGCCGCGGCATATGACATGAACAGCGGTCCGGTAATTTCGAGGAGCGTGGGTCGCTTGATGGCCTGTATATGTCCCCAAAGGTGACCATTTCCCTCGCCCAGATCGCGATACCACCTTCCGCCCGGCCAAGGCTCGATCGTCATCGGCATCGCTTGACCTTCCGGAGTTTCATTCCCCGTACCAATTTGTTCGAGGAGTGCCGCGAACGTGTCTTCGAGCGTCGCGCTCACTTTGATCTCCTGATTCACTGTTAATGTCAGACTCTCAATTCCTGGTGCTGTCGAAATCATGTTTCCTCCTTAAATATGTAGTACTATACTTTCCTTGGATTTGTCGTCTTGGCCTCTGCTCGTTCCTTCACACGTTGAAGCTGGTGCGTCCAGAAGCGCTCAAAGGTTTTCGTCCATTCGTGCAGCGGACGGATCGCCTCGCCATTCGTCCGGTACATCATGTGCCTTCCGTTTCGCCTAACCCTTACCAACCCGACATCTCGCAGCACGCGCAGGTGCTTCGAAACCGAAGGCTGCTCCAAGCGCAGGGTGGCAACGATGTCGCCGACCGCGCGCTCTTCGTGTGCCAGGTAGCTCAGAATCTCGCGCCGCCGCAGCTCGCCGACTGCATTGAAAGCATCCGAAGTTGCAGCGGCTCGTGGCATAAGAACAATATATACCTATATAGGAATATGTCAACTGTTCTTTTTTCGCTGAAAAGCGTTGTCCACCGGGCGGCCGAGATTTTTCGGCGAAACATCTTTTCCACAGCACGCCTCTACGGCACTCAATTTGGCACTGTGTCAATTCGCGAAAACAAGTTATAGTGTTTTTGCTCAGCGGTTTTCTGTCGACAACTGACTCGAAAGAGTGGCCCGGAAATCAAGTTCTACCGCGGTCCAGGAAGAGCTCTACCCGCTTCCCAACGAGGTTCCCGAGCGGGAGGCCTTCGACGACGCTCGGCTCGTCGACCTGGAAGCGGAGCAGGAATCTCCGTTCTTGCGCGGGCAGAAGCGAGTTGCTGTCCGGCGCGGATCACTCCCTAAAAAAACCGCGAACCGGCTGCTGTGGATCGCCGCTGCGGTGATCGCTCTTGCAGTTATGGCGGCGGCGGGCGCGGACCTCTACGGCTACGGCAAGCATTCCTGGCGTTTTCGCATTGATTCCAGCGATCAAATCGAAGTTGATGGAGCGGTACACGTCCAGCACGCGCAAATCATGGATGTGATGGGCGGGGATATCGGCCGCAACATTTTCTTTATTCCGCTCGCGGAGCGCCAGCAGCAACTGGAGCAGATTCCATGGGTAGAGTCGGCCAGCGTGATGCGGTTTGCGCCCAATCGCCTGCGCATTGAAATTCACGAACGAACGCCGGTGGCGTTTGCGCGAATTGGTTCCCACATCTCGCTGATCGATGCCGGCGGCACACTCATGGAACTTACGCCCGGCGTAAAACATAAATATTCCTTTGCCGTGATTACGGGTATGAACTCGGGGGAGCCACTCTCCACCCGCGCGGCGAGGATGAAGATTTTCAACTCCTTGGTTCGCGCGCTTGATTCGTCCGGCGCCCATTATTCGCAGGAGTTGAGTGAAGTCGATCTCAGCGATCCAGAGGACGTCAAAATTCTCGCCTCAGACGCCAGCGGCGAAGTGCTGGTGCATCTGGGTTCGGGAAATTACCTGCAGCGCTACAAGACCTACGTAACCCACGTGCTGCAATGGCGGCAGCAATTCGACAAACTTGAGTCGGTTGACTTGCGCTACGACGGCCAGATCATCGTGAATCCCGATCTTGCCGGAATGACCCGGCTTCCGGCTCTGTCGCCCGCAGCTGCGAAGGCGGCCATGGCAGCGGGGGTGAAGTCGGCGGCAATCGTGAATTACGAAAAATATGTTGCGCCTCTTGCCCCGAAGACCGCGGCTGCGAATGCAACGAAGAAAGACGTAAAGCTTAAGACTGCACTTAAGCCCAAGCCGCCATTTCATGCTGCGGCAACTCGTGCTGTCGCGAATCATGCTGTCGCAAATCACGGTGCGCCCGTTCATCGCCCTGCGACGAAGCAAGCTCCTGTTAAGCAAGCATCACTCAAGCAGTCAACAGCCAAGCCCGCTTCGGCCAAGACACCACCAGCCGCCGAAGCCGTACTTAAAACAAAATGGAAGAACACGCCGGCCGCGCCGGCTCCGGGCATCGCGGCGCATCTCACAACTCCGACCCCAACATCCGGACAAAAGAAACCAAGTGCAGTGATTCCCAAGGAGACGCCGAAGAACTAGCGAGTGTATTTATGTCGAGCCAGGGTCCGAACTTCATCACCGCGATTGACGTCGGCAGCGCCAAGACTTCAGTTCTGGTCGCTGAACTCACCGAGAATGGATTGCGTTATCGCGGCCACGGCATCAGCGAATCGCGCGGCTTGCGCAAAGGCGTCATCACCGAACTCGATAAGGCCATCAGCAGCATTCAAAAAGCGGTTGAACACGCGGAAGACGTGGCCTGCATTCCGATCGAGCACGCGCTGGTGGGGATGGCGGGAGCGCATATTCGCGGTATGAACAGCCACGGCGGCATCACCTTCGGAACGAGATCGCGCGAAATCGGACGTGATGAGATTCGTCAAGCCGTCGATAAGGCTCGTACTTTGCCCTTGCCCGCCGATCGCGAAATCCTGCACCTGCTGCCACAGGAATTTATTCTCGACGATCAGCCGGGCGTGCAAGATCCCACCGGCATGATGGCAACGCGCTTGGAAGTGCGGGTCCACATCGTGACTGCGTCCGCGAGTGCCGCGCAGAATCTGGTGACGGCTGTAAATCGCGCGGGCGTTCATGTCGACGACACCATCTTTGAGCCGCTGGCTTGCGCGGACTCGGTATTGCGCTCAGACGAGCGCGAACTGGGAATCTGTCTGGCTGACCTCGGCGCCGGTTCATGCGATGTGATCGTGTTTCAACAAGGCGCGGTGGCGCATACGGCTGTCGTTCCGATCGGCGGTGATCACTTCACCAGCGATCTCTCGGTCGGCATGTGCACGGGCCTCGCTGATGCGGAGGCGCTCAAGAAGAATTTCGGGAATGCGGTGCCTACGCTGATTCCCGAAGGGAATGAGATCGAAGTGCCATCGGTCGGATCGCGTCCCTCGCGCATGATGCAACAGCGGATCGCAGGCGAGATTCTTGAGCCGCGTGCCCGTGAACTCTTCGAGTTAGTACGCGACAATCTGCGGCATGCTGGCGTTCTGGAGCACTGCATCGCCGGACTCGTACTGAGCGGCGGAGCCTCGCGGCTGCCCGGCATTCTCGACATCGCCGAATCGGTGCTTCGAAAAGCTGCGCGCCTCGCATGGCCGATGCCCATGGCGAAGATGCCGTCGTTCATGGCCGAACCCGAGTTCGCGACCGTGTTAGGCATGGTGTATTACGGACATCGCGCCCGCCTCGCTCGCGGCCTGCAAGAGCCCGGCTTTGGTTCGCGCATGAAAGCTTTGTTCGCACGCAAGGGAGCATAAACGATTCGCAACCTGAACTGAGAACTGGAAAACAAGAACTAATAAACGAGGTGAATCATGACTGAAGACAATGGACTCCGCATATCTTTCAACGAAGAAGCCCGCAATGATGCTCGCATCAAGGTTATCGGTGTCGGCGGTGGCGGCAACAACGCAGTCAATCGCATGATTGACTCGGGCATGGAACACATCGAATTCATCGTCGCCAACACCGACCTGCAGGCGCTGCGGATGTCGCGCGCGAGTACGAAGATTCAACTCGGCGTCAAATTAACCAATGGCCTCGGCGCGGGGGCCAATCCTGAAATTGGACGCAAAGCCGCACTCGAAGATTCCGACAAATTGATCGAAGCCATGGAAGGCGCGGACATGATTTTCGTCACCGCCGGCCTTGGTGGCGGCACCGGCACCGGCGCCGCTCCGATCATCGCCTCGCTGGCGAGCGAAATGGGCGCGCTCACCGTTGCGGTGGTCACCAAGCCCTTTGCCTTCGAAGGCAAACGCCGCATGCAGCAGGCGGAGCGCGGCATCGCTGAACTCATGGAGTCGGTCGATACCACGATTGTGATCCCCAACGAGAAGCTCCTCGCTGTTGCCGAGAACGCCGGTTTCTTTGAGTCATTCCGCATCGCCGACGACATTCTTCGCCAGGGTGTGCAGGGAATTTCCGATATCATCACGATTCCCGGCATCATCAATCGCGACTTTGCCGATGTGAAAGCCATCATGGCGGGCATGGGTTACGCGGTAATGGGCACTGCGACCGCTTCTGGTGAAAATCGCACTGTCGAGGCCGCCCAGCGTGCCATTGCCTCACCGCTACTCGAGGCTGGAGCGATTGATGGAGCGCGCGGCATCCTCATTAACATCACCGGCTCGAATTCACTGAAACTCGCGGAAGTTCAACAAGCCTGCACCATCATTCAAAACGCCGCTCACGAAGATGCAAACATTATTTTTGGCGCCGTACTCGACGAGAAGATGAAGGACGCGGTCAAGATCACGGTGATTGCGACCGGGTTCAAAGAAGAAGACATGCGACGGCTGCGCCAGCGCGAGAATTACGATCCCGTCATATTGTCGAGAGACGCGTCGCGGGAAAGTTCACGCCGCTTTCACGTGTCGGAACCGGCCGCCGAGCCTGAGCCGGTGTTTGAACCTGAATCAGCATTCGAGCCAGATCCCTCTCCTATAGGCCTACGCGAAGCGACGCAGCCGCACGGTGATGTAATTTCACTTGATGGAATGCGGACAGTCGCGCCCAGTTATCAGGCAGAAGATCTCGACGTTCCCGCGTTCTTGAGGAAGCGTACCGACGTAATGTAATGGTGAGTAACGCAGAGGTGATGCGAGGGAGGCGTCCCTCGCATCTAGCTTGCCCGACTGTTAAGGTAGCCTCGCTGAATTTCTCGACCAAAATTTATTTGAAGAACTCAGCCATGTTCGACACGGACCCCGCCTTGCCCGGGTACGTGGTCACACCGAGACCCTGCAACATCAGGCGAAGTGTATCCGAGTGCTCATAAAACTGTGTGGACTTGTATCCCATTTTTGAATGCTGCGAGCTGATCGCAACCCACGCCACGCGCCCGCCACCGTGAGTATTATCGTTTCCTGATTCGTCAAAAACGATGATCAACAATCCACCATCTGTGAAAGTGCTGCTGGAAATGAGAGGTGCAATATATCTCTTGAGCCAGCCGTCGGCGGTGGCGAGCGAACAATTATGCGCGTCATTGCACAGATTAGGAGTAATGAACGAATACTGGGGAAGATGGCCGGTCGTCCGATCGGTTGCAAATTGCGTGAACGGCACCAGATTCAATTTTTCGCTGCTGCTATTTACGACGTCCGAAAAATATGACAGCGGACAATGCCGTCTCGCATAAAGTCCTACATCCGGCTGCATATATCCTGCATAGGGTAGGCTTTCCTCATACGCTTTCCACGTCTTACCCGAGGTGAGCAGGTGCCGTACGACATTGTCGGCCGTCACTGTACCGGTAAAACTGTCGTTGTTGGTGATGATCTGCCCTGTCGTGAGCATGAAGTAGTTGCCGATCGAAGGATGGGTGTCGGCGTAATACTGGGTGGCAAGCCCGTACTTGTTTGCCAGGCTGTTGAAGTAAGGCATCGCAGGATTGCCAATCACGCTGGCATAGTTATTGTTCTCTTCCAGGACAATAAAGACGTGCTTAAATGCAGGGAGCGTTTGGGAAACACCCGACACAGATACGAACACGAGCAAACAAAAGAACCCAAGAAACTTAACCATAGATTTAATTCTTACCTCACAGGAGGAAGTACGAAGGTGGCTGGGTTGAGTGTTTGTGGAGGATCGCCTCCCGACTATCGCTTCGTCAAACTCAGAAGTGCATCTCTGCTGGGGCTATTCCCGCATCAATTCGTCGTCTCGTGCTCCAGATTAGATCGGCGAAGCACTTGGATGAATGCGATCGCGACATCTTCCGAAAGAATCACAGGAAGAATCACTTCTTGAGTTTTTTCTCTCCTTCAATCCATCCCTCGATCTTCGCGTCCAGCACATCCAGCGGCAAAGGACCTTGATCCAAAACGGCATCATGAAACCCGCGCAGATCAAAGCTAGATCCCAGCTCTTTTTGCGCGCGCGCCCGCAGCTCCAAAATTTTCATCTGCCCTATTTTGTAGGAAAGCGCTTGCGCAGGCCACGCAATGTAACGGTCGACCTCAGTATTAATGTTCTCGTCGTCCATTGCGGTGTGTTCGTGGAAGAAGTTGACCATTTGCTGGCGCGTCCAGTGCTGGGAGTGCACCCCGGTGTCCACCACCCAGCGCACGGCTCGCCACATTTCATTCTGCAGCCGCCCATATTCGGAATATGGATCCTGATAAAATCCAACCTCTTTTCCCAGCCGTTCTGAATAGAAGGCCCATCCCTCGGTGTATGCATTCAGATCGAGGTTGTACTTGCGAAATGGCGGCAGGCCGGTGAGTTCCTGCGCGATCGAAAACTGCAGGTGGTGTCCCGGAACGCCTTCGTGGTAGGCGATCGCTTCCACGTTGAGCAGCAGTCTCTTCTCCGGCGCGTACTCGTTCACGTTAATTCGCCCCGGGCGCGACCCGTCACCGGCGCCAATCGAATAATCGGCGGGCGGGGCAGAAGCGCTGCGGAAAGCCTCCATCGGGACGACAACAAGCTTGTTTTTCGGCAGACGTCCAAATAATTCCGGCAGCTTGGTGTACATCTGATCGCGATAGTGCGTGTACAGATCAAACAATTGCTGCCCTGACTGCGCGTGCAGTTTTGCATCTTGCTGTATATGTTGGTTGAATGACTTCAGATCGCCGAATCCTTGAGCCTTGGCGATGGCCAGCATCTGACTTTCAATTTCCGCCACGCTCTTCAATCCCAGCTCATGAATCTTTTCCGCCGGTATATCGGTTGTTGTCTGTCGACTAACGGCAAAGCGATAGCGTGCTGCGCCGTCGGGCAACGCCCAGACTCCGGGATCCAGGCGGCCGTGCGGCGCGTAATCGTCGCGCACGAACTTGGCGAACTTCGCGTAGGCGGGCGCCACCTCATTCTTAACCGCCGCTTCAATCTTTTCGCGAAGCTGTTTTCGGTCTGCTTCGGCGATTGCTTCCGGGAATTTCCGTAACGGATCGGTGAATGGACTCTTATCGAGGGAGTCGTCGGCGATTTGTTGCGCCTGAACGGAAACTTTTTCCAGCAAGTACTTCGGAGGCATCAAGTGATCGCGCAAGCCTTCGCGCATGTGCTCCATCGCCTGCTCCAGTACGCGCGGAATTTGATGAAGTCGGGAGAGATAGTCTTCATAATCCTTCACGTTGCGGAATGGTGAATCCAAGGGCAGGGAAGCATAGCCCAGGTGAATGCCGCCGAACTGCGTGGCTGGCATCTCCCAATCTTTGAAGCGCGCAGCGTCAAGCGACTGGCGCAAACTCCGGATGATCAATTCTCGATTGAGTTTTTCCTGCTCCGGAAAGCCAGTGACATCGAGCGCCTTGAAGCGCGCCAACGATTGACGCGCGTGTTCGATATCCTCGGCGATTGCCTTGCTGGAAAAATCGCTGATCCGATCGTTGTAACGGTTGTCGCCCACCTGCGTGGCGAGCTCTGGTTGGGTCCGCAATGTGTATTCCCATTCGTCGGCGAGCAAACGATTAAGTTCGGCGCGTCTAGCCTCAAGAGTTTGTTCGGCCGCGCAGGCAACAAGGGGAAAGAGAATACTGATGCCGGAAGAGACAATCGCAAATATTGCTCGCAAGTTGTGGACCTCCGATTCAATGGAGTAGGTTAGGATAAGCCGTTAAAAATAGCAGAAAAAATGTGAGACCGGACGATTGAGCTCGGCTGACCGCAGGTGGAGGGTTTTCCTTCGACACCGCACTGGCATCTATGCTAGGGTGCAAAGCCCTGCATAGTGGTAGTACCTTTAAAGGTAACAAGGTAAGAGGTTACCGAGGTGCTTGGCCCTACTGGGATTTGCTTGCAATAGAATTTGAATCAACAACTTACGTCGATCCCGCTCTTGGAATATGCTCTACACTTTGATGTTGCTTAAAAACTCGTAAATCGCCTATTATCGGTCAGTTGCAGAGGATGTGCGCCGGTCCAAGCCGATTTGGCGACGCTCTTGCATCTCAATAATCAGCCGATTAGACAGATTAGCTGGAGATTTCCGGCTATGTACTAGTTTGGCAGAGTACAACCGGGGATCATTCAGTGAAAGTTAGCGGCTGCCTTCTTCGTCTCGCATACTTCTTGGGATTAGCAATTTTGCTGGAAGCGAGTGGCATCGCAGCCAGCGTCAACCCCCCGGCATTCACACGACATTCCAAGTCCAGGAAAGTTACAGAAAATCAGCACGCAAAAAGAAGGATGAAGGCGCTCGCGAGAAGCCGCGCCCCCCGCTCGCGTCGCGCTACCACCAGCATGGCTGCAGCCGCGCGTACCACCAGGGCCGGACGCCACCACCATTACTACGAGCGCTTCTATACCAGTTCGTTTGCGAGCGATATCATCGAAGGCGACCAGACCGCCGGCGAAGATCCCGTGGTTCGCCAGGCTGCGATTGACGCCCTCGGAAACATGAATGGCACGGTGGTCGCAATCGAGCCAACCAGCGGGCGTATTCTGGCCATGGTCAATCAGAAACTTGCCCTTTCGGGGGGCGCTCAACCCTGTTCGACAATAAAACTCTCTGTAGCTTTAGCGGCGCTCAGCGAAGGCGCGATCGATCGGGAGACCCAAGTGTCACTCGGCGGCCGCAGCCGCATGAATCTTACAACGGCGCTGGCGCGATCGAACAACGCCTATTTCGAGGCAGTGGGTCTCAAACTTGGTTTTGAAAAAGTTAGCTACTACGCGCATCAGTACGGCCTCGGCGAACTCGCCGGTTATCGCATTCCAGGCGAGCAGTTGGGCACTTATCCGGAAGAGGAAATTCCTTCGAAACTTGGCGGCGTCAGCAAGATGTGCTCTTTTGGCGAAGGAATTTCAATGACACCGCTGCAATTGGGCGCGCTGGTTACGGCGATCTCCAACGGCGGCACCTTGTACTACCTGCAGCATCCAACGAATCCCGAAGAGGTCGCAAACTTTCAGCCGATCGTGAAGCGCCATCTCGACATCGCTCCCGTGATTCCTGAACTTTCCGATGGCCTGGCGGGAGCCGTCACATACGGCACCGCGCGAAGCTTGCGATTGAACTTCAATGAAGAAACAATCCTCGGTAAGACCGGAACGTGTTCGCATGCCGGCACGCGTTATGGCTGGTTTGCCTCTTACGCCAATACCAACGTTGGCCGGATCGTAACCGTTGTATTCCTGCAGGGCGGACGTCCAACTTTCGGACCAAAAGCGGCTGAGATTGCGGGACGCATGTATCGCAATCTCTACGACCACAACTTCTTCGTGGCAGGCGCATCCGGGGCAGTTCCCGCTCTGGAGAAGGCTAGCCAATCCCAATCTCCAGGAAATACTAGCCTCCCGCAATAGAAAAGCCGCGATTAATCGCGAGCGTGTGCCAAGGCCGTTTTATTGGCGGTCCCCATCGGCATCTCGCCAGGATTTGGGCGGTGACCAAGGGAACTTTGTTGCCTAGTTCCCACTCGCGGATCCGGCTTGTGTCGTTCAGAATAATAAAATCCATGAGCTCATCTGCCTCCGCGGTGGCGCCGAAACGTTTGGATGGACCGGCAGCCCCGGCGTCCTCCCACACTTTCGGGTCACCTCAACGCCGGACGGTTTTGTGTTGCTTGCTACTCACCGCCGCCGTGCTCGTGTCCTCCAACCGGATAACGAAGAATGGCTTCGTCAACTATGACGACAATCGATACATCAGCGAAAACCCTCACTTAAGGGCCGGACTGACCACGGAGACATTCAAGTGGGCATTTACCACATATGAACAAGCGAATTGGCATCCTCTGACATGGCTCTCTCACGCCCTTGACTGCGGGCTCTTCGGTCTGAACCCGTTGGGACACCACTACGTGAGTGTCCTGCTCCATGCCTTGAACGCGGTGACTCTCTTTCTGTTGTTGCAGGGCGCTACGGGATTCTCCGGGCGCAGCCTAGTGGTAGCCGCGTTGTTTGCGTTGCACCCGATAAATGTCGAGTCAGTGGCGTGGGCATCTGAGCGAAAGAACGTTTTGAGCATGCTGTTTTTTCTGCTCGCGCTTTATGCCTACGGCCTGTATGCGAGACAGCCTAAGCTTCACCGGTACTTCGCAGTGACTGGTTTCTTTGTCCTCGCGCTGTTGAGCAAGCCGCAAGTAATTACATTTCCATTTCTCCTGTTGCTATGGGATTACTGGCCGCTCCGCCGGATTGGGGCTTCTTCTCGGAACTCCACTGACCTGCGCGGAGATCTAACCAGATCGTACTCAAGGCTGATCGCCGAAAAATTGCCGCTCTTTCTTTTGTCCGCGGCGAGCGCGGTTATAACGTTGAAGGCACAGGCTGCCGGCAGCGCCGTGAAATCGTTAACCGAGTACAGCGCGCTTTTGCGTTTTGAAACCGCCGTCGTCGACTCTGTGCGCTACATGGGAAAGGCTCTCTGGCCGTCGCGGCTCGTGGTTTTCTATCCGCACCCGAGCACTCTCTATCCTCTCTGGCAAGTAATCGCAGCCGCCGTGGTCCTGATTCTCGTCACCGCTATCGTCCTGCTGCGTGGCCGTGACCAGCGCTATCTTGTTGTCGGATGGTTCTGGTTTCTAGGCAGCCTGGTGCCGATGATTGGGTTGGTGCAGGTGGGATTGCAGGCGATGGCCGACCGTTACGCATACCTCCCATTTGTGGGCTTGTTTCTCATGGTGACGTGGTTGGTGGCCGATTGGGCTGAAGCTCGTCGGATCCCGGCCAAATGGCTCGCCGTTCCAGCAATCTCATGTCTTCTGGCGCTCGGTGCCCTCACCTATCGTCAGGTTGGGTACTGGCATGATTCCGGATCGCTTTGGCTGCATACCCTGGCTTTCACTCGTGACAACTACGTCGCGGAAGAGAACCTGGGAGCGTTTCTGTCTGAGCAGGGCAGATACGACGAGGCGGCAGCGCACTTCCGCTCGGCACTTGTCATCCGTCCCAATGGTTTGATGGCAAATTTAAATCTTGGCTCGTATGAGGATCGTCGCGGCAACCTACCCGCTGCCATCAATCATTATCAGAGGGTAGCTGACAACGCGGGGGATCCTGGCATGCGCGCCACCGCTTACGGAAGCCTGGGATTTGTGTATCGCCAGATGGGGCAAACGGCGAAGGCGCAACAATGTTTTGAAGAATCGCTGCAGTCGGATCCCAATCGTGTCCGCGCGAGAATCGGTCTAGGACTGCTCGCCCAGGAGAACGGCAAATCCGAAGAGGCGATTCGCCAGTACGCAAGCGCCGCCGCGCTGCAACCGTCCGATGTCGTGTACCTCTTGCTGGCGCAAGCCTTACAACGCGGTGGACGTCCAGACGAGGCAAAAGAAATTTCTCAGCGCTTGGCATCGTCGCCAAATTTTGCCGAAGCGCAGAAACAAGCGGCTCTCCTTCTTGCGGGGAAGTGAAGCGCGGTTTCAACTTTAGCTCTCGTTTTCCGCACCACGTTCCCGTTACGGGTTATCACGCTGAAAGAATGGAAGTGTCGATATGCACGATGAGATTCTCAGGCTAGCTACCCACATTCCGCATCCGCGCGGGGTTGCCGGATGCTTCTTGGTTCTTGCGGTTGTTCTTTTTGCTTTCCTACGCGTGAAGTCGCAAGTGTTCGCGTCGATCGCGGCTGCCGCAGTGATCTTCGTTGGCCTGGTGCCGCTCATCACCACCGCCTACGCTAAATCGCAAAATATCTACCGGGTTCGCCTCGTAGTGATACGGCCCGACCAGTCTTTGGCGGATATTGCTCAGGTAAGAACGTCCAACGGAGGAGAGCTCAAGATGGTGGACGCTGGCTGGCAACTTGATATTCCACCACAAATGCGGCCTGCGGACGGGACCGTAACTTTCTTTGCTGACGTAAAAGATGAGTTTCTTGTGGGCAAATCGACGCTGCTCCTTGCAGGCGACTTTTACCCGACCGCTACAGTTCAGCTCACAGCCGTCACATCCGCCATGCTTCGCGGCGTTGTCGTTGATGAAGACATGAGAGCGGTAGCCGGCGCAACCGTTTCGGTCGAAGGCTATCCAGATGCAGTAGTGACTGACAAGTTGGGTAAGTTTGCTGTGCCCGCGCACGCTGGGATTGGGCAGAAAATAGAAGTTACCGCGAAGAAAGGCCGGTCGAGGGGGCGAATTTCGACTCCAGCGGGGAAGACGGTCGAGATAATTTTGAGTTCCGAATGAGAGAGTCGGGCTAACTCGGCTAGCGCTTAGCGCTTAACGCTTAATCTCGTCCTTAGCGACCACACCGTCCTTGATATAGATAATGCGATGCGCGTATTCGGCGATGTCATGCTCGTGCGTGACGAGCACGATCGTATTGCCTTCGGAGTGCAGACGATCGAAGAGTGCCATGATTTCGTTTCCGGTTTGCGAGTCGAGATTGCCGGTGGGCTCGTCGGCAAGAATGATTGCGGGTTTGTTGACCAGAGCGCGCGCGATGGCAACACGCTGGCGCTGTCCGCCGGAGAGTTCGTTGGGCTTGTGGCTCATGCGCCCTTCCATTCCCACCGAAGTTAATGCTGCCTTGGCTCGGGCGGTGCGTTCGTCAGACGGGATGCCAGCATAGATGAGCGGCAACTCTACGTTGTGCAGAGAAGTAGCTCGAGCCAGCAGATTGAAGGTTTGGAAAACGAAACCAATTTCTTTATTGCGAATACGCGCCAGTTCATCGTCGTCGAGTTCGCTGACGAGTTGTCCGTTGAGCCAATATTGGCCCTTTGAGGGCGAGTCCAGGCAGCCGATCAAATTCATAAGCGTCGATTTGCCTGAACCGGAGGGTCCCATGATGGCGACATATTCATTGCGCTCAATGCGTAAGTTGATGCCGCGAAGTGCGTGCACCTGCTCCGAGCCCATGTCATAGGTTTTCCACAGGTCCTCGGTACAGATCATGCAGGAATTAGGCGCGGACAAATCTGCGGGCCTATCGCTCCCGCGGGTAGCAATCGATAGGACCTCGGCAGTCGCCATCTTGTTCTCCTTCTCCGGGCCGGGCTGAGCCACGTACGCTCCTAATTGCCGATCTATCTTAGACGTTCTAACCTAGCAGAAGTTAGTAACTCCGTGGAGACGCGTGCGCAGCGTCTGGCTCAAACACAGCGGCTTGCACATTGAGAGTTACGTTGAGGCCCAGTGGAAAGTTCCCATATTTTGAAAAGGCCTGGCCCAGCAAACATTCGTTGCTCGATTGTGACGGGAAAGGCCTGTGCAATTCATTATAGCGTGCCGCCGCAACGTGCACGCGCCTCCTGATTTCGGGCTGCTCGGGTTTTTCGCTTGATCGATGCATCAGACCATTAGCCTGCCCCTATGATTCAGGGACTGGGAAAGGGGGAGCCCGCAAGACACGGATTCTTAAGGTCCTTACGAGGGCGGCTTCGGAGACGAAATCTTTTGGTCGGAGGCCACTTCTCCTTGCCTAGATGCATTCAAAGAACATAGAATGGATCACCGAAGTATCACCGATGTATTGCGTAAGGTAGGCCCCTCTATGTTCTCCACAGGTTTTGGACGTCGCTGCTCTGTCGGCACGCTGGCTGGTGCACTTTCTCTTTGTCTTTGTCTCGCGAACATTTCCCTGGCGCAAGATAAAACGGCTCAAGGGTCCGACAATAAAGCTTCGGCCTCCCCAGCAGGCCAGACAGATCCGCTCAAGCGCCCGGTTCCGGAGAAGCAAAGAAAGGCCAATGCCAAGGCTCTCAAAATCGAGTTGAGCAAGACCTACCGGAAGTGGCTCGATGAGGACGTGCGCTGGATTATCACCGACCAGGAAAAGTCGGCGTTCATGCAGCTCTCGAATGACGAAGAGCGTGACCAGTTTATCGAAGCTTTCTGGCAGCGCCGCGATCCTACTCCCGACACCGAAGAAAACGAGTTCAAAGAAGAACACTATCGTCGTATCGCGTACGCCAACGAGCACTACGCGGCCGGCATCCCTGGTTGGAAGACCGATCGCGGACGTACTTATATCGTATTCGGCCCGGCGGATGAAATTGACTCCCATCCTTCCGGTGGAAGCTACGAACGACCGATGGAAGAAGGCGGCGGCGAGACTTCGACTTTTCCCTTCGAGACATGGCGATACAGATATCTCGAGGGCATCGGTCAGGAAGTGATGATCGAGTTCGTTGACTCCTGCATGTGCGGCGACTATCACATGACGATGGACCGCTCCGAAAAAGACGCATTGAAGTACACCCCAAATGCTGGCCTCACGCTCTATGAGCAAATGGGCATGTCGAGCAAGGCGAGCCGTTTCACAAATGGCGGCGTCGAACAACTCGGGCAATCGCCTTTCAACAACGATTTACAAACCAAGCAATTTGATCGTCTCGAGCAGTTTGCAAAACTGCAGGCCGCTCCCGCCGTCAAGTTCAAGGATCTCGAAGAGGTCGTCAGCCACAAGATCAGCGTCAACCTTATGCCTTTCGATGTGCGGGCTGATTTCGTGAAGGTCACGAGCGATACCGCTTTGGTCCCGGTGACGATTCAGATCAAGAATCGCGACGTAACCTTCCAGAACAAGGACGGCGTAGAACGGGGCACGGTCAATATCTTCGGACGAGTCACAACTCTCACGGGCAAAATCGTCCAAACCTTTGAAGATACGGTCCAAGTTGACGTGCCGGTCGAACTCCTGCCCAAGACGGCGGAAAATTCTTCAGTGTACTGGAAAGCGCTGCCGCTGCGCATCAGCCAGAATCGCTACCGTTTGGACATTGTAGTGAAAGACGTCAATGGAGATCGGACGGGAAGCTGGAGTCGCGCGATCGTGATCCCCGACTTCAGCGAAGACAAGTTAAGCAACTCCACACTCATCATCGCAGACCAAATGGAGCCCGTGCCCACAAAGAATGTCGGCACCGGCAATTTTGTCATCGGTACCACTAAGGTTCGCCCCCGGGTTGCGCCCTCCGATGGTAAACCAATATTATTTAAGCGTAATCAGAAGCTAAACTTCTGGATGCAGGTTTACAATTTAAGCGTCGACGAAAAAACCCATAAGCCATCGGCGACCATCGAATATAATGTCACCGACGCAAGCAACAAGGCGGTTATCCATACCGTCGAGTCTACCGATACGATGGGCAACGTCGGTGACCAGGTTACGTTGCAAAAGACGCTTTCCGCTGCGAACCTGCAGCCTGGTATGTACAAGATTGAGATTAAGGTAAACGATAAGCTTTCCAAGCAAACGGTAGGCCCAACGGCGACCTTTGCGGTGGAGTAGAGCGCTGCCGAGGTTAAGAGGCGAGATGCTCCGAAAATTCAAGTTTTTCGTGCCCGTCGCAGCCATGGTCGTCATGAGCATGGCGCTTCCGTCGTGGTGCGGGAACTCTCCCGTCGTTTCGGGAGCGATAAGCGGATTCGTCCGCGATGGCAGCGGCTCCCCGCAAATGGGCGCGGCAGTGGAAATACTCGGCTCGGCTGCGCACGCTCTCAAGGTCTTCACGGATGACCGGGGATTCTTTTCCGTGGCCAGCTTGCTGCCCGGCACCTATAGCCTCAAGGTCAGCGCACCCTCCTTTCTTCCTTCTCTGCGAGAAAAAATCGACGTTCGTGCCGGTGCGAAGGCTATGGTCAATGTCACGTTGACCACGCTCTTCGAAGCGATTCAACTCGTTCCCTTGCGAAGTCCGGTCGATGACGACGACTGGAAGTGGACGTTGCGCTCGGTTTCAAACCGTCCCGTCCTACGCGTGCTCGAAGATGGCACAACTGTGGTCGCGCAAACTGGAGAAGGCGCCGACCACAATCTGAAGGGAATGTTCACCCTCATGGCCGGATCGCCGGGGCAGGGTTTCGGAACTCCCGACATGAGCGCCGGTTTCGACGTTGAACGGTCACTATTATCGACGGGTACGTTGCGCCTTAACGGTAATTTCGGTTATGGCAGCCAGGTGCAAGGTATTCCTGCAGCAGTGCTAAGAACGAGCTATACGAATCGCTTCAACGGTGTATTTGAGCCATCGATTTCGATTACAGCGCTGAGGCTCAACTCACCAGATCAGAACGCGATGCCCGGCGCTTCGCTGCAAGCGCTGTCGGTGACCACTTCTGATCGCATCGTTTTGGGCGATAAGATGGAAGTCCAAGTTGGAAGCGAATTGCAGACGATCCAGTTCCTGGGTCGAGTTCACGCCTTTAAACCTTTCGGAACCGCGGATCTGCATATCACTCCAAACACCGTGCTGGAATATCAATACGCAACTTCGGTTCCTAGTTCGGCTCTGGTCGATGATCGCGATCGCTTCGAATCAGGAGCCTCCGAGTTAAGCGAAACTTCGCCCCGGATGAGTATGACCGGCTTTTCGCCGGCGGTCGAGCACGGTCATCACCAGGAAGTTTCCGTCTCCCAGCGCATCGGCAAGAACAATATGCAAGTGGCGTTTTTTTCAGATAGCGTCGCGGATCCCGTACTCACTGGGGTAGGAGATATGACGGCGGAGTCTGGCCAAGTGCTGCCGGACTTGTATTCTGGAACGTTCAGTTATCAGGGCAATGATTATTCGACGCGCGGGATGCGAATCGTGCTGCAACGCAAACTGCTATCCGACCTGACCGCGACTTTGGATTATTCGTACGGAGGCGCATTAGAGCTTTCGCAGGCCGACGTGCAACTCCAGGATGCGCGCAACTGGATTCACTCGCAGAGCCGTCAATCCGTTGCCGCGAAGTTCAGCGGCACTTTGCCCAAGGCTAAAACTCGTTGGATCGCCTCTTACCGTTATACCGGCGATCATGCGCTGACTTCGGTCGATGAATTCAACCGTTCGGCGGGCCGGGCCGACCCTTATTTGAACCTCTGTCTCCGGCAGCCCATCCCAGCCAGTTTTCTCGCGGGACACATGGAAATTCTCATGGACCTCAGGAATCTTCTAGCGCAGGGCTATGTCCCAGTGATGGGAAGCGATGGACACACCGTCTACCTCGTTCAATCCGCCCGATCGATACGCGGCGGAGTGGCTTTTAGTTTCTAGATTCTTCTTGCCTGCCAATCGTTGCGCATCGCGGCATTCCTCCTGTCAATCCCGTCTATTAACTCTTTGCATAATATTCAGCACTAGTCTTTCGCTCCTGGTCGTTTATAATTCCGCGAATCTCAAGTGAACTGATTTTGTGTTCGCGGACTCTGGGTCTATTCCCATGTCCGCTATGCCCGCTACGAGTTCGTGTTGAAGGAGAATCTCCGATGAGTCTGCGAAAAGTGTTGATGGTCGTGATTGTGCTTGCCGTAGCTGCGTCAGGGCAGAGTTTCCGCGGAGGAATTGTGGGAACGGTCACGGACGCGAGTGGTGCCTCCGTTGGCGATGCCAAGGTTAGCGCCACCGATACCGGCACGGGACTTGTGCGTGAAAGCACGACCGATGCAGACGGCAACTATACTTTCACTGAGTTACCGCTTGGCAACTACTCCGTCACTGTAACCAAACAAGGTTTTCGCACGCAGACACTCACCAACATCCAGGTGGCGGTAGAAGGTCCACAACGCGCGAACCTCGCTTTGACTCCAGGACGCGTGGACGAGAAGGTTGAAGTGCAGGCAGACGTGGCGCTCGTCGAAACCACCAGCAACACTTTAGGGGGAACCATACAGGGGGCCGAATTTACAGACTTGCCCGTGAACGGTCGCGATTTCATGAAGATGCTCACTGCGGTTCCGGGCGCTAACGCCGATCCCAGTTCGGTCAACGATTCTCCCGGGTCGTTCGGAGTTTTTTCGGTTAACGGAAACCGTGGCCGCTCCAACAACTTCCTGCTCGACGGCACGGATATGAACGACGGCTTTCGCAATGACAACGCCATCAACGAAGGTGGGGTCTTCGGCATTCCGGCGACTTTGTTGCCAGTGGATGCGATTGACGAGATGGCGATCCTGAACAATACCGAAGCGGAATACGGACGAAATTCCGGCTCGATCGTTAACATCGTGACGAAGTCGGGAACTAATAAAGTGCATGGCTCAATTTTCGAATACTTCCGTAATAACGCGCTCGATGCCCGCAATTATTTCAACGCCAAGCCCCAACCTCAGAATGCGTTTCACAATAATCAGTTTGGAGGTTCTTTAGGAGGACCAATCATTAAGGACAAGACGTTCTTCTTGCTTGCATATGAAGGACAACGAGAACGCGTTGCTTTTCCAGCACCGGCGACGATTCCCTCGCAAGCACAGATTGCCGCCAATGCGCCCGTGGGCGGGATCAACCCGATCATCCAGAACATTCTGAATACAAATCCATGGGGCCCTTTGCCGGCGACCGGGAGTAATTCCGATTTATCCCAAAACGTCGAAGTAAGCACACCGTCCACAAATCGCTTGGACAGTTTGATCGCCAAGATCGACCACCACGTCGGGCACGACGACATGCTAACCGGCCGCTACTATTTCGGTGACAGCAGTCAAAGCGCGCCGCTGGCCATTGTCGGCGGTAACGTTCTTCCGGGCTTCAACACGGTGGTTCCCACCCGCGTACAGGTCGTATCGCTTTCTTATACGCACGTGCTTTCGCCGAAATTGCTGGCTGAGTTCCGTGGCGGATGGAACCGCTTTGCCGAAACCTTCTCCGCGCAAGACGTAAAAACTAATCCTGCCAGCCTCGGCCTCAACACCGTTAATCCGAACTTCACGAGCCGCGACTATGGTTTGCCGGTGATTAGTGTCAGTGGCCTTGCAGGGCTGGGAGCAAATAAGTCGAATCCCCGCGGGCGCGTGGATAGCAATTTGCAGTACCTGAACAATTTTTCCTACAACAGCGGCTCACACAATTGGAAGTTCGGCTTTGAATTCCGACGAACGTCCGTGAACCAGTATTTTGATTTGAATCATCGTGGCAAGCTGAGCTTCAATTCATTGAGTGACTTCCTGGCGGGCAATCCAACCGGCGGCGGCAGTCAGACCGAAGGCGATTCCCGGCGGCACACCTATCAAAATAGTTTCGCTTTCTATCTCCAGGATAATTTCCGTCTCTCACGCCGCCTGACAGTGAACTACGGTCTGCGCTGGGATTACTATGGCGTGATCGGCGAGAAGGACCATCTTTTCAGCATTTTGAACTCCGCCGACAATGTCGTGCAGGTTGGAGCGAGTGGGGGTCCGGGCAGCCTCTACCCGAAGGACTACAAGAACTTTTCGCCCCGCGTTGGCATTGCCTACGATGTATTCGGTACCGGGAAGACAGTCGTGCGTGCAGGATATGGATTCGCCTACGACGCATTCTCGCAAGACTTTTTTGCTGGGCAGATTCCTTACACCTCGTCGAATGCCGGCCCATTGTTCAACGACGTTGGGCCGCGGCCGATCTCCTACGGAGGCTTGAGTGGGGGCCTGCAACCTGTTGCCTGCGGAGCGAACACTATCCCGATCCCTGGAAGCGCCCTCTGTGCGGCACCCGTATTTGGCGGTTTTGGTCCCTCCGACGTATTTACCGTCGACCAGCATCTCCGCACTCCATACGTGCAAAATTACAATCTCAACATCGAGCAGCAGTTGGCACCTAAGACCGCGATCTCAGTGGCGTACGTGGGATCGGCCGGCCGCAAGCTATTCCGCTTTATCGATCTCAATCAGGGAGATCCAGCAACTGGGATCCGGCCACTTAGCGCGCTGGGTCTGCCGTATTACTATGTACTCAATTTTCAGTCCTCGGCGAACTCTGTCTACAACTCGCTGCAGACCAGCTTGAAGGTGCGCGATCTTCACGGATTTACTTCAACCGTCAACTACACCTACAGCCACTCCATCGATACCGCAAGCGATGGACAGGACTACGCGCCATTCCAGGCGCAACCTGATAACAGCTTCAACGTCCGCAATGAACGGAGCAATTCCGGTTTTGATGTGCGGCAGCGCTTCACGTGGCTCTGGGATTACAGAATTCCTGGCGGGCAGACGATGCGCTGGTTAACCGGTGGCTGGGGAATCAGCGGTGTCGTCTCGCTGGCTACAGGTATGCCGTTTAGCGTGCTCGACTATAGCAATTTCAACAATACCGGAGAGTTTTACGAACGGCCAGATCTCGTCGGCAAGCCCGCCATCAATGGCAGCAACCCGGCGCAATTCCTCGACCTGAGCGCCTTTGCTGCGCCCTGCGCCAATCCGAACATATCGGCGGGTTCATGCAACGGCGGTGCGCATTTCGGCAGTGCTCCGCGCAACGGGTTTTATGGACCTCACTATCGAAACTTTGATCTCTCGCTGAGCAAGGAAACGAAACTAGGCGAGCGCGTAAGCATGAAGCTGAGCGCCGATTTCTTCAACATCTTCAACCACCCGAACTTTGCCAATCCATTGCTGCCGAGTTTCAATGTTTTGTGGAACAACAACGGAATTTCGCCAACCGGCACCGGCCTGGGCTTCTTCCCGCTGACCGTAACTCCCGATGTAGGGGCGCAGAACCCGTTCCTCGGCGGAGGCGGGCCGCGCGATATACAAGTTGCTATTCGTTTCTCGTTCTGAGGCTGTCATAGTCTTCCACGGCTCCTCCTGCATTTTCGGGAGGAGTTTCTTTAATTCCGCTTCCGCATTTTTTTGCGAACTGGAGTACACTTCCTCAGCATATGAAGCATGAAAGCTCCAGCGATCGTCGCGCGGGACCGCGCGTGCCAGTTCGTGTCCCGGTCAAGATGCGCCATGAAGGGGCAGAGCACTCCTGCCTGACTCGCGATCTGAGTTCTTCCGGGGTGTTTCTTTATTCCGAGACGGGATTGAAAGCCGGTTCTAAGCTGGAGCTCGTTATCATGTTGCCTCCGGGTCTCGGAATCGGTGCTGGAGGTTGGACGCTCTGTGAGGCCTCGGTAGTCCGCGTAGAAGACAGTCTCGAAGGGTCGGACGGCAAACGAATCGGGGTTGCAGCCACCCTGGACCGCATCGCCGTTTTGCCCGAGCTCGCCTGATCGCCGCCGAATTAATTCGCCAACTTTTAACAGTTGGCAACGCGAAAATATTTTGGATATAAACTAAAAAGATTCTTCCCCTTACGTCGCCGCGGATGCAATAATGGCGAACTCCAAAAAACAGGGATAACCAGCCGTCCTCCCAGGTGAGCCAGAACATGTGGATTGAAAAACTCGCCGGTGGCGTTCTTGAACTTGACACGCCCATCGGTCCCCGTTACTTACAGCCATCTCTCATGCAACGCGCATTTTTGCTGTGGACGTTCCGCAACTTTTGTTCGCTGCCGCAAGCAGTGCTGCGCCCGTGGGAACGTCGATTGATCGATCGTCTGTGGACTGACAATCGATTCGTATCCCTGTCAGCGCCCGGGATGATGGATCGTCCAGTCATCGGAAAACTAGAGCGCCGGCCACCGCAAGCTGACGTCGAGGTTCTGCCTTTGCGGCAACCGGTGTCCAGTTCGGAATCTCCGGAGCCAAGCCGCGAAGCCGCATCAGCATGATTGCTGAGAGACGCTAGGCTGAGAGACGCCAGGACGCAATTCATTGTCCTTTGGATAGCGGCTAGTGGATTGTGGCTAGCCGCGATGATCTTCCCCCAAACGCAGGAGCCCAACTCGATTAAGGCTTCCCGGGCGGGAGCTCTTCTTCATCCGACGGAGAATTCGAGTTGTGCGGAGACGGCGTCTCGCCGCATGGCCCACCGCCATGACCTGCCACATGACCTCCGCCGGTATGACCGGGATTGCGTTGTTCCTGGCAGGAGCGCATGGTTTGCTGCTGCGCCGGGGTGATGAGGGCGTCAATTTGCTGCCGTTCCTGCCGACGGATTTGCTGGATCTGTTGCCGCCTTTGCGCTAACGACAGAGACGAGTTCGCGCACAGGGATGCGATCTCTTGGCGTGCCTGCTGCGCAATCACGCGTCGCTGCTGCAAAGCGGATTTGGTAACTCCGGCGACCTGCCAGCAAGGCTCGGGCCGCGCCGGCCGCGCGTTAGGCGAGGATGATAGGGGAGGAATTGGCCGAACGGGAACCTGAGCAACTGCGACTACAACGAGCCCGCTAAGAAGAAAAAGACGACTGAGCCGAAGGCCTACCCTCACAGATAGAGACAAAGATAAGTTCTTGGTCGTCGCCATCGAATTCCTCCTTCTAAAATGCGCAGATTCGGAACGCTAATAAGTCTAATCCGAAAAGTTCTTCGCGGTATGGATGAGATGAACCAAGTGCTTGGAATAATGCCGAATCCGAGTAAACCAGTCTCGCGGCCGTCGCAGCGACGGATGTTATAATCGAAGTTTGTCCCTACCTCGCACTTCGAGGGCGCGTAGCTCAATTGGCAGAGCAACTGACTCTTAATCAGTAGGTTGAAGGTTCGATTCCTTCCGCGCTCACCAACCCCTTTAGAATCAACAAAACTTTGGGTCGGTTTCCTAAGAGTTGATAGCATTTGATAGCAACTCGCCGGCCACGGGGTTAAAGGTCCACTGAAGTCTGCCGCGTATAATCGTTGCGGTATTCGAAGTCAAGAGGACATTCCGGTTTATGGCCCTTTCCGATGAGTACCTTCATAAGCTGCGGACATTCTACGATCAAGAACACATTTCAGTGTTGGGCTTTGAGTGTAAGCATCGCTGCGAGTGTGAGCAGGATGCGAAGCCGTCGATTCTGTTGCGTGGGGCGGAAGGATATGTAGGCCCTCGCTATGGTGAGGCGACGAAAGTTGTCTTTATGTCGCTTGACGTCGGAAATGAGACGGAGGATGAGAATCGCACATTGCGGGGTCGTCGGCGAGTCTTTGAGAACTTGCCAAAGAAACTAAACCCTCACCTCGCAGGCACGCTTGCGATTTTGCAAGCGCTATTCAGCGAAGACCTAGAGGTTCCGCAAGACAATCCGTGGCCTTTCTTCGTGCTCTTGAATGCTGCGAAATGTTCTCGCCGTGACAGTTGGAAAAAGGTTAACGATAGACTGTACGACAGATGTCGGTCGTTTGCTCATGGGGAACTCTCACTCTTGAGCCCCGACATATTGGTTACCCAAGGTAAGAAGGCAAAAGGTGGTTTGGAAGATTGGGAAAAAATCTCTGATGCCGCTCTTGATGAAACCATTCGATTACATGCGACTTCCTCGGCACCTTCTCGGGAGGAGATAACGGCAGCCAACCGCTACATTTGCCTCGCCAGAATCGCTGGACGCAGGGTCGTTGCGATGCATACCCTCACCCTACCGATTATGGGAAGGGATGGTGGAAAGAGTTCAGAGCCAAGTTGCCTGTCTGCTCTTGGCTGGCTCGTGAATTGGTGAAACGGGTCGCCTGACATCTGTCAGACAAGGCGGCACGTAGACGGACGGCAAGTTGATCGCCGCGAGCATTCAATAGGAACCGCTTCAGGTTGTCGTAATACTTTGTAAGGGGATGAGGGCGGCGGTGCGCAGGCGGAAGGCCACGGTGTTACGCGTCGCCTAAACAACGAAAGAGCATTGCCGTTCCTCACCGGTTTAAGAGTCAGTTGATTGGGAACTCGTTGAAACCATTAGCTGACAACGTTAGAAAAATGAACACTTTCGCTCTACCTTCGCTCTGCTTTCGCTGAAATTTCGCCCTGAAGAATCATTGTTGATAGCAACTTGATAGCAACCACGCCTAAAAGAGCCTATTTACGCCTACGAAGACCATCGGGAACTCGTTGAAACCATTAGCTGACAACGTTAGACATCCGAGCAGTAGGTTGAAGGTTCGATTCCTTCCGCGATCACCAGTTCTACCCAGTGTTTATGCTCATTTTGAGTGCTTTTGAGTTTGCGCTGTTTTGCTTCCCTGCATTATGTGTCAGCACAATGTCAGCAGTCCTGGAATGGCCCTCACTGTGGCTCTGACTTGTTGTGACCTTGACCTTGGCTCCCCCAGACATGGAATCCAGCAAAAATTCTTCACCAGAAAGGTGCGCGCCGGTCGAAGGAAATTCTAGGGAGCAATAGTCGTCAGAAGGCGATCCATAAGATCGATCATGAGATCGCTGGGTTCGATGCCGCGGTCCTTAGCCCATAACAGGTTAAAAACCTGATCGAGACTTAGAATGAGCATTACTTTTCCAGTTTCCCGTAAGGCCCCTTGGACTGCGCGTATAGCTCCCTTATCCGCACCGTTCCGCGCAATGATGATCGCGACCGATCGAAGAGCGTTGGGGAAAAGATATTTCTCAGTAGTGTAAATCTGGTTTTGGGAGATTGCTCCTGCGTAGTTCTTGAGTTCGAAAACAACGTATCTACAACGAAAATCTTGAGCAAGAGACACCCAAAATACGCCGGTATCTCTCGGCGACAGGAGCGACAGGACTATTGATGCGCGTTCATTCGCTAGCATCACTCCGAGCGGATCTTCACGGTACAGAGTAACCGCCAGTGTCGTCAAACAACGGACCGTGCTTCACAGTCTCTCTCAGGCGAAACCACTTTTTGCAGAGACGTTATCGTCTCTGATTTTCCCAGGCAACGGAAGAGTAGTTGATTCTCTTCCGGGTGAATTGGCACTAGCAAATCGACATTCCAAAACGATGCCGCTACAAGACGCGGAGTTCCCACTGCGCCAAGAAGACGCAATGCTCGGGACGCTGAAGAGGGGATTCGTTTTTCCCTTCGGCGACGTGGGGTTCTTTATTTTGAAGACCGCCCGCCCGACAGAATCCGATTCTAGTTGTCGAGATATTCGCCCGGACCGCGGCGACGTCCTGGTCCAAATGCATAGATCACAAAAGTGGGTCATTACCCTGTCGATCCGTGTCACAAGGGGGGCACGGAGTGTTTAAGAGAAGCTGAAGCGCAAGTCCAGCCGACCATCCACATTTAATTTTGATGAAAAGCAATTTGGAAAACTAGCGGACGGCGTCTCTCTGGTGCGAGGAGTCGGATTTTTAATCCGCACGGATACCTAGCCGGGGATCGAATTCGATTCTCCCGCGCTCCGATCAACTCTACTTTAACGTGCCTGTCAATTGGGCTTGCGGTCTTTGGTTGGACGACCACCTTTTTTCTCGCGTCGCATGGAAGCGATTTTGCGGAAGTAAGCTGACCCGCGCTTAGCGGTCTGGCTTCCGCCTTTCGCGCCTATGACTGCGGCTGGCGAGACTTCTAGAAGATGATCGGCCAAGTGTAATGCTGCGGTCAAAAGTTCATCTGCCCGCTGGGACCGTTCTTCGGGAAGCGACACAGCGCGGAGAATATCGTGCGCTTCGCCTATCATGTCGCGAAGCGCTTCCAAGTCGTTTTGTTGGCGTGCCACGAGCCAAACCTAGCACCCTATGCAAGTCGATTGCAACCGCTTGCTGTGAACCCATCAACGAAAGTTTAAGGACACTACCGATCCTGCGAAGGTGACAACCGCTGGTAGACGTTTATGCTTAAGCCAGCGCACCCATCCAGCCGGAATGGCCACCTTGGATCAGTAGCTTGGTCCAACATGGTTGAGTCTGATTTTGTGACGCAGAATCTCTGGTCATAGTGAGGGGTCATAGCATCAACGTGACTACTATTGGTGTTTCGCTGAGAGGCCGTGGAAAAGCCGCTCGGAGGAAAAGTCATAAAGCCGACTTTCCCTCCGAGCTTGGAAATCCCGCAAACTCCGCGGGATTCCCACTTTCCCACCGCCCCGACGGCGGCTGTCGGCACACCGGCGAGATTGGTATTGGGAAGTCGGCTTCTCCTCAGCAATCGATCGGTCGCTACAAGCGCGTTTTTCAGGACCCATAATGTTCATGCAGGCTGAATGATCGTCCACACGGAGGACTATATGGCAAACACACAGACGCTCATAGCCGAGGTCTACTCTGCTTTCAACCAACGGAACATCGATGGTGCGTTGGCGCTGATGAGGGAGAGCGTCAGTTGGCCCAAGGCATCGGAAGGCGGGCGTGTAGTCGGGAAAGAAGAGATTCGTGCGTACTGGAGCCGCCAGTGGAAAGAGTTCGATTCTCATGTCGAACCGATTGAGGTGATCGACCGTGAAGCGGGCAAGATCGATGTCCGAGTCCATCAGCTTGTGAAGAGCCTTGGTGGCGATGTGCTTTCAGACAGCGAGGTCTGGCATGCTTATACCATCGCAGACGGTCTAATCGAACGGATGGACCTCGGAGGAAGCGAAGCAGACTCTGAGCAGAGCCCGTCCTCAGCGTTCTTCCATCGCTAAGCGTAGGCGGGATAGCCGGTCTGACTTGCATATGCGTCTTTGCGGATCGCAGGCAGATTGATCTCGCAAAGTCGCCTTGTGGGAAATCGCCCGGTGATCTCCTCCCAAGCTCCGACAACTTCCGAGTAGCCGAAAATCCAGGAGTCGGGCTGCCTAATGACCACAGGGGCGTTTCCCGCTACTCATCTAGTCGACAGCACTCAACATCAGGGGCGCCCCCTGACTCAAGAACTCCATAGTGATTTGTAGGGGTGCTTTACGAGTTTTATCGGGTCTTATTCGACGCACGAGCGACCAACTCGTCTACTCTCGAAAGCAAAAGCTTGAGGATCGGAGACTGGTTCGACTTTCTGTAGCCGAGGACCAGATCGACAGTTGGCGCATCTCCCTTCAGAGGGCGGCTCGTTACAGACGCAGGGAGAAAGTTCT
>Ga0185299_10000716_pt1 | contig 80502 bp, 80 predicted proteins | sample PaiPotPPA55metaG_FD_128002 | JGI IMG/M metagenome (GOLD analysis project Ga0185299, IMG submission 128002) | Iron sulfur acid spring bacterial and archeal communities from Banff, Canada, to study Microbial Dark Matter (Phase II) - Paint Pots PPA... ...
AACTCGTAAAACAGAGCCTCTTGTTGAACTCGCCGCTCTCCCATCATTGCAACTTCACCCCCGCCCGACGACCAGAGTGAATCAGCGCCTTCGAATGCGTGCAACACTTAGTTTTTCAACGCAATCGCCCCAAACCTGACCTTGGCCGAGCTGAGCTCTTAGAAGCAACTCGCCTGGAAGTCATGGCCCAGATACCCCTATCTCTCCTCGATACGATTCCGTGGAGGATAGTCGTAGGCGATATACCGTCTTGTCCGCGCAGCGGTGTCCGCTCCATAGAGCCGCTCAACAAGCCAGAGCGACATTTCGATGCCAGACATGACACCGCCCGCGGTCACAAGGTTGCCATCCCGGACGAAGCGAGCACCCTCGACAACATCTGCGGCTCCCGTTGCTCGCAAGTCGTCGAGAAAATCGTGATGCGTGGTTATACGCCGGCCAAGCGTCAGACCCGCGCCGACCAGTAAAAATGCGCCCGTACAGACGCTTGTCAGCCAGGTGCATTCCGCCGCCACCTTACGGAGCCAGTCTGTTGTTGCGCAATTCGCGATCTCACGTCGGGCGCCGCTGCCTCCCGGTACAATGACGACGTCGAGATCCCTTGCCTCTGGAAAGGTTACATCCGGGATCACACGCATCCCCTTCTCGCACACAACGGGTTGAGGCCGCTCAGCGACGGTAATCACGCGCTCGCCGGGGATATCGTCAACCGCCGCAGTGAAAACCTCCCAGGGGCCGACAAAGTCCATCTCTTCGGCGCCATCAAAGATAAGGATACCAATCGTCCTCGACATAAAGAGGCACTCCTACGTCCGATCGCGACAGTGTCGGGGCTATGCGGCCTCCCTGAAATCACCAATCTGCGCATCCAAAGCCCGCTTGAAGGCAGGCCGCGCAGTGCAGCGGTCTACATAAGCGGCGAGGCGATTGTGGCTTGTGACGATGTCGGTGTGATTCAGGATTCGCAGGACGGTCGCCATCATCAGATCACCCGCAGTGAAACGGTCACCGTCGAGGAACGGTTTGTCGCCGAGTGATTTGGCGAGGGCGGACAGGCGCTTCTGCACAAACTCCAGCGCGCCCGGGCGGCGCAGCTGCGCCCATTCCTCGTTCGCGTAGAAGAGATCGATCAGGGCGACGTTCATGACAAACGGCTCAATCGAGTTGAGCGCCGCGACCAGCCATTGTGTCGCGCGTGCGCGCCCGGCCGCGTCCTTCGGCAGGAGCGCTTCGCTGCGCTCGCCGATATAAAGCACGATGGCCCCGGATTCGAAGAGCGCGTGCCCGTCCTCTTCCAGAACCGGCACCTGCCCAAAGGGCTGCAGCGCGCGATATTCCGGTTTGTCCTGATCGCCCGTCGCGAGGAGGCGGGTCTTGTAAGGCACGCCAGCTTCCTCCAGCGCCCAGCGCGCGCGCAGATCGCGCACTTGACCCTGCGCGAACTGCGGAACCCATTTGAATGCGGAGATCGTGATCATTCGATGCACTCCTTCGTTTTTTGACGTAAGCGGCGCCTTGTCGAAGGCATCGCTCAACCCGACGTGGTCGCTATCGTCGTGCTCGGTTCCCGGCGGACGCTGGTCATGGGGAGCTCCGCTCGAGTACGAGAAAGTGCCGTTGCAGCTTGTCCAGCGCTCCGGTCCAGCCGTGCTCGTGGCTGCGGCGCGTCTCCTCGTCGTGCAGGCGGGAATGTGTGAAGGTGAGTTCCGTCCCCTCCGCAATGGCGCGAAGCGTGACCTCGACAAGCGACTCTCCGGGATCTTCGACGCCGCCCGTCCAGCGCCAAGTCATGCTCAGCCGCTCGGGCTTCAGGACGTCGAGATATTCACCGCTGCTCTCGTGCTCACTTCCATCGAGCATGCGGAAGCGTACCCGAAAGCGGCCACCAACCCGCGGCTCGGCCTCTGCGATGAGCACGGGGCCGTCGTCGGGCCCCCACCAGCAGGCGATTCCTTCTGGAGTGGTAAGCGCATCGAAGACGAGCGATGGCCGCGCCTTGATCCGGCGCACCAGCGTGAGACTCGTCATCGTGTTTTCTTCCTCGCTTCAGCTTCCTTGTGTTCAGCGTAGGCGGCGAGCCGATCGAGGCTCTTCGACCAGAACCGTTCATAGCGACGCAGCCAGTCGATCGCCTCCCGGATGGGCTCAGACCGGAGCCGTACCGTGACAGTGCGTCCGGCTTTCGACCGGGTGATGAGGCCGGCAGCGTCAAGCACGTCGAGATGCTTCATCACCGCCGGCAGCTTGATCGCAAATGGCTGCGCCAGTGCGCTGATGGATGCGCTGTCCTCACGTTCGAGCCTGGCGAGAATCGCCCGCCGCGTCGGGTCAACGAGCGCGGCAAACGTCCGGTCGAGCCGTTCACCATAGTTCACCATATAGGAAAGTATCGGCCGGAACGAGCGCGTTGTCAACCGCGCATCTTCGCCGTGCAATAGGGCGCCCGCGCCATATGGACATGCGTCAGCGCGGAAATCCGTCGCTTCCAGGTGGTCACGAGCGTCGTTTTGTTTGGGCAATGCGAGAGCGACCGCTCTCGGCGCATCTGCGACCAACGTACCTCGAATTCGAATGACTGCTTCCGCATCGTCATCGGGCCATCGTCATCGGGTCAGGCGGCGCGGTATAGGGGGGTTCACCGGGAGTGCGCCGACCCGGTGTGCGCCGAGGCGGCAGGCCGAACCCGGTAGGGGTTTTCCGATCGCAACTGATCGCGCCGACGTACCAGGGCTGGGGTTTGTGTTCTCACTCGCGAAATTTGAAAGGGGGCGTCAAAGCCGACGCCGACGGCTGGCCGGGTCTGCGTCAGCCACAATGGCGAAACTTGAGCCGCGCCCCTCGGTTGAGTGAACTTCGACACGGTGCCCGAGCAAATCCGCGGCGTGCTTCACAATGAAGAGCCCGAGCCCTAGGCCGTCCTGTCCGGTCTCATCGGCTCTATGAAAGGCTTTAAAAATCTTCGCCAGCTCAGCCCGGCGGATGCCCACGCCGGTGTCGCGCACCTCGATGCGCAGTTCCGAGCCAAGACGGCGAGACGCCACGAACACGGCGCGCCCAGCCGGTGTGTAATCGATCGCGTTGCGCAGGAGGTTCCGCAGCATTCCGGTCAGCAGGACCGGGTGGCTGAGAGCCGCATCGCGTCCTGAAGCGACGCGAAACGTGATCCCTTTCAGCCGTGCCGGTTGGGCGAACTCCGCCGCAAGGCCGTGGAGAACGGGAGAAAGCGGTACCGGCAGATGAAGGTCGTCGCCCGATCGCTCACACAGCCGCAGCGCCTCGACGAGCTGGCCCAGCATGCTGGTCAGCTGTGCGGTGGCGTCGGCGGCCCGTGCCAGGTCCCTCCGCTGCTCGCTGCCGTGGAGACTCCGGGCGAGCTTGTCGTGCGCGCCGACGATCAACTGCAGCGGCTGTCGCAAATCGTGACCGGCCATCGCCAGCAACGTCGCCGAGAAGTCCCCGAAGGGAACGGGTTGGCTCATGCATGTTGCTCCGGATGGGGCTTGCGCTGATCGGCGACCGGAATTGAACGTAAGTTACCACCTGTATACTTTGCTCGATCGATGACGTCTACAGGTGATAACATGGTCACCCGATCGCGTCGAAAGGGAGCAGCGATGCGCGCTAAACGGCCACGCAGCGCCGCGGCGACCCGCGCCGCAATTCTGGATTCGGCGCTCCGCGCCTTTTCTCGGACGGGCTACGACAGCGTCGGCACGCGCGAGATCGCCCGAGATGCCGGTGTCACCGCCATGCTGGTCAACCGCTATTTCGGGTCGAAGGAGGCGTTGTTCGCCGCAGCTGTGGAAGTGGCCTTTGCCGGCGATCCAGCCCATTCCGTTCGGGGATTCTTGCGCGGCCTTGACCGCAATGTCGAGCCGGAGCATCCGCCAGGGAGCGAGCCTGTTTCCGACGATTTGCCACATGCGCTAATAAGCGGCAGCAAGACCGAGCTGGCCGGTCGCATCGCCAATCTGATCATGACGATGACAGGTCCACCGCCCGGACCGGTCGATCCGCTGTTGCTCGCACTGCGCTCCGCGTCGAATGAGCGCACGGCGGTCATCATACGCGAGTGCATTCAACGGCATTTCGAAGGTCCGCTCAGGACAAGACTCGAGGGACAACGGACCGCCGAACGGGCGGCGTTGCTGCTCGCCGTACTTGCGGGCTTTCAACTGATGCGCAGGATCATCCGCGCCGATGCTCTCGCCAATGGGGACAGCGCTTTCCTGGAGGCGCAACTCACTCAACTTTTCCAAGTCTTGATCTCAGGACAAGCTTCGGCCGTGAGCGAATAAGTCGGGCAGCTGACGGTCTGTCTGGGACTTATGTCCCTGGTCAATGCGGAAGCAACATTTGACCCGTCACGACCTCGGCGGTGCGGCCGCGATTTACGACCATCCCAATCACGACAATGCCGGTTCGATGACCTACCCCGATCGCGACGGCACGGCGAGCGCCCTCCGAGCAGCCACATCAGCCGTGGCATGTGCCGGGAATAGGAGTTTCTCTCTGATTCTGGTTCCATCCGGATACGAGTGGACCACCTCTCAATTTGGAAGATCCGGCGCTAACTGGCGGACGCGTTTTGGTCCAGATGCCGGATGCAGCTGTGGTTTTGGTAACGCTCACTTCAGGGCGGAGCCTCACCCGATCGGCCTGAGGGAAATCTCACCATCCGCCCGAGAACCTCATCCCACAGCGCATAGCGGGGTGTGACAAGGGCTGTCCGCAGCGTCAGTATCGGCGCTATCGGCGCGGATTGCAGGCCGCCAATCATTCTGTGACAAGCTTCTAGCCGGTAGTTTGGTATACGCGGATTGAGGTGGTGGACATGATGGAATCCGATATTCCCGGTGAACCATTGGAGAATGCGCGGCAGCTGCAGGTGTGACGAGCCGCGCAGCGACGCCGTAGCGAAACTCCAGTTCGCATCGGATGCCCATAGCGTGCACTCAAACTGGTGCTGAACTGAGAACAACCAGACGCCGATGATCGAGGCGATGATCATTATCGGCAACTGAACGGCGAGGACAGAACCGAATCCAATGGCCAGTCCCAATCCGCTGAACAACCCTGCCAGCACAAAATTAGTCGTATAGATAGCGCGGCGTTCGTGACGCCAGCCCTTCGCCGCATCGAACGGGATCCGGTAGAGCAAAAGAAACACCGCCGGCGGAAGGATGAGATGCGACAGGATTGGGTGCCGCGACAGACGATAGAGACGTTGCTGCCAGCGTCCCAGCCGAAGATATTCTGAGAGGGTCATACACGAGGAGTAGATGTCGAGACCGCTCGCGGCTCGGCGGTCGAGATTGTTCCATGAACCATGATGCCGCGCATGCTGCCGCCGCCAGAAGGCGTAAGGCGTCAATGTCATCAGGCTGCACAGGCTGCCAAGGACATTGTTGGCCCGCTGCGACCGAAAAAAGGCACCGTGGCCGCAATCATGCTGGATAATGAAGATGCGCACGAGGAACCCGGCCGCGAGTACCGATAACGGCAAGCTCACCCAGAGCGATATCTCAAGACACAGGTACATCGCGGCACATGTGACGAGAAATCCGCCAACCGATGTCGTCAACTGGCCAACGCTCCGCAACAAGACCGGATTCTGAAACGGCGCGGTGTCCGAAACGATGTCCTTGATATCCTGCATTACCGCACCCAACCCCGTCGCAAGTGAACTCTCCATCTTTGATCTTCGCGCGCCGCGACGAGGCGCCCACAGCAGGCACAGACATATTTGTCAGCTGCCGGCGTGGGGTTTGCTTCGGTCACCGAAAAATCATCGGCGCTGATCCGATTCTGCGCGTCGCGCACGATGCGCCCGCAGAGAGTCCCCTTCGGGCAGACGATCTCCTCGCCCTGCCGCGCGATCACCATGTGGCAGATTAGGGCCGAGCCAGGTGGAGCGGCGATTTGCCTTGGGAATTGTCTCGCGAATTGCCTCGGGAATTGCCTTGCGGGCGGCGGCGCAGGAAGGCTGGTAGCGGATCGGCGGCGTTTTCAGCATTGGGATGGCGGCGTTTGCCGCGCGAAGCATGCTTCGGCCGCTGGACTCCTCTCTCTTGCCGGCCAGCGCGGACCTGTTGTTGGGTGAGGCGCCTCGGCTGCTGCGGCAACGAATGGTCCTGCGACCGGCCCGCTGAGCCCTCGCCGGCGATGCGCAGCGTCGACGGCGGCGCGACTACCCGGATCGAAAGGCGCGTCAATCTCTCGATGTCGCGCAGGTGAGGCCTTTCCTCGTCGCTGCAGAACGAGATTGCACTTCCGGCGGAGCCGGCACGCGCCGTGCGGCCGATGCGGTGCACATAGTCCTCCGGCACGTTCGGCAATTCAAAATTGACGACATGCGAGACGCCTTCGACATCGATACCGCGGGACGCGATATCGGTGGCGACGAGCACACGGGTATGGCCGGCGCGAAAACCCGCAAGTGCGCGCTCGCGCTGAGGCTGGGATTTATTGCCGTGGATCGCGGCCGAGCCGATGCCGGCCTGGGATAAATGCCTAACGACTCGATCGGCGCCGTGCTTGGTCCGGGTGAATACGAGAACCCGCTCGAAATTCTGGTCGCGCAGCAGCGCCGCGAGCAGGTCGCGCTTGCGCTCGCTCGGCACAAAAGTGACGGCTTGGTCGACGCGTTCGACCGTCGTCGCGGGCGGCGTGACAACCACCTTGACCGGATCCGTCAAATATTCCTCGGAGAGGGCCGAGATCGTGCGCGGCATCGTCGCCGAAAATAGCAGGGTCTGGCGCTGCCGCGGCAGCAATTTGACGATCCGTTTCAGGGCGTGGATGAAGCCGAGATCAAGCATCCGGTCGGCTTCATCGAGCACCAGGATGCCGACCCCGGACAGCGCCAGCGCGCGGCGATCGATCAGATCGAGGAGGCGCCCCGGGGTAGCGACGAGGATATCGACGCCGGACGCCAGCTGGCGTTGCTGCGGGCCCAGCGGCACTCCGCCGAACACGACCGCCGTCGACAGCGGCAACCGGCCGCCATAACGGCGGAAGCTCTGCGCGATCTGGCTGGCCAATTCGCGGGTCGGGCTGAGCACCAGAGCGCGGCAGAGGCCGCGCGCTGATCGTGCGGGCTGCTGCGACAGACGCTGCAGGATCGGCAGCGCAAAGGCGGCGGTTTTGCCGGTTCCGGTCTGCGCGATGCCGCAGAGGTCGCGGCCGGCGAGCACCTGCGGAATGGCCTGCGATTGAATCGGAGTCGGCGTGTCATAGCCCTCTCGGGCAAGAGCATCGAGAATGGGCGGGAGAAGTCCGAAATCAGAAAAATTGGACAAAAGCGCGGTCCTTCAGGTTAAGGGTTCCGCGAGAGCGCACCGATGACATCGGCTGCGGCCAAGCGGGTCGGGGAGACGACCCGCGTGATCAGGGCTGTCCAGTTTTGGCAAGGAGTAAAGCCCGGGCCCAGCTCCCGCACTTCCGCGGGGTTCGCTCACGCAGCCCGGTCGCGTAGCTCGAAGAGAGCGCGCTGCAGTTTATGTGTTCTTCGCGAACGCAAAGTCAAGTCGCTGCACCCGCGATTGCGGTGGAACCGGATTTTCCTGGGAAGGTGTTCGGTCCCTGCATCTGGGGGATCGGATCGAGGACGAATCAACCGGCTCTTTAGTCCAAGAGTGTGAGATTCGCGTCTTCGAGGTGGAGGTGATCTCAATACAAGGCGGCTCGGGCACACAGCGCCCGCGCGGTTGATTGGTACAGAGGTGTCCACGCCCACGCCGATCGGGAACGGCTGGTTTCTATCCTCCCGAGACAACGATGCTGGGTTGGCCAAGGGCCGGGATCCGCCTCACAGCTGCCGGTCCCAAACTCCACGGCCTCAGGCGAGGTCGAAGCGATCGAGATCCATGACCTTGGCCCATGCAGCCACGAAGTCATTGACAAACTTCTCCTTCGAGTCCGCGCACGCGTAGACTTCTGCGAGCGCGCGCAGCTGCGAGTGCGAGCCGAAGATCAGGTCGACACGAGTGCCGGTCCACTTGAGCTCGTTCGTCTTCCGGTCGCGGCCCTCGTATACGCCTTCGGAGTCTGCGGACGGTTGCCACTGCGTGCTCATGTCGAGCAGGTTGACGAAGAAGTCGTTTGTCAGCGTCTCCGGCCGCTTGGTGAAGGCGCCGTTTGCGGAGCTCCCCGCGTTTGCGCCGAGGACGCGCAGGCCACCGACGAGAACCGTCATCTCAGGCGCCGTCAGCGTCAGCAATTGCGCTCGATCCACCAACAGCTCCTCGGGCGACAGGCGCTGATCGCCGCGGACATAGTTGCGGAACCCGTCGGCCTTCGGTTCGAGCGGCTCGAAGGAGTCGACATCGGTCTGCTCTTGCGACGCGTCCATGCGCCCCGGAGTGAAGGGAACTCTCATGTCGTGCCCGCCGTTCTTCGCGGCCTTTTCGATCGCCGCGCTGCCGCCGAGAACGATCAGGTCGGCCAGGGAGACTTTTTTGCCGCCGGACTGCGAAGTGTTGAAGTCCTTTTGGATGGCTTCGAGCGTCTGCAGCACCTTCGCCAGCTGGGTAGGCCGGTTGACGTCCCAATCCTTTTGCGGCGCGAGGCGGATGCGCGCGCCGTTCGCGCCACCGCGTTTATCAGAGCCGCGGAATGTCGAGGCCGACGCCCAAGCCGTCGCGACCAGCTCGGAAACGGATGATCCGGACCCGAGGATGCTCGCCTTCAGAGCCGCAATGTCCTGCTCGTCGACCAGCGGATGATCCAGAGCCGGGATCGGGTCTTGCCACGACAGTTGCTCCTTCGGAACGAGCGGGCCGAGATAACGCACGTGAGGGCCCATGTCGCGGTGCGTCAGCTTGAACCACGCCCGGGCAAACGCGTCCGCCAACTGATCCGGATGCGCGTAAAAGCGCCGTGAAATCTTTTCGTAGGCCGGATCGAACCGTAAGGCGAGATCGGTGGTCAGCATCGACGGGCCGTGATGCTTTGACGGGTCGTGCGCGTCCGGCACCGTGCCGGCGCCGGCGCCATTCTTCGGTCTCCACTGATGCGCGCCGGCCGGGCTCTTCGTCAGTTCCCATTCGTAGCCGAACAGGTTCTCGAAGAACTTGTTGCTCCACTTCGTCGGCGTCGCGGTCCAGGTGACTTCAAGCCCGCTGGTGATCGCGTCGGCCCCTTTGCCCGTGCCGAATTTGCTCTTCCAGCCGAGGCCCTGGTCCTCGATGCCGGCGGCTTCCGGCTCCGGACCGACCAGCGACGCATCGCCGGCGCCGTGGGTTTTGCCGAAGCTGTGACCGCCGGCAATCAGTGCGACCGTCTCCTCGTCATTCATTGCCATCCGGGCGAACGTCTCGCGAATATCGCGCGCCGCGGCGACGGGGTCCGGGTTGCCGTTCGGTCCTTCCGGGTTCACGTAGATCAGACCCATCTGCACGGCGCCAAGGGGGCTTTGCAGATCGCGGTCGCCGGTGTAGCGCTCGTCGGCCAACCACTTGCCTTCGGGGCCCCAGTAGATGGAGTCGTCGGGCTCCCAGACCTCCTCGCGCCCGCCGCCAAAACCGAACGTCCTGAAACCCATCGATTCGAGGGCGACGTTGCCGGCGAGAATCATAAGGTCGGCCCAGGAGATTTTCCGGCCGTATTTCTGCTTGATCGGCCACAGCAGCCGGCGCGCCTTGTCGAGGTTCGCGTTGTCAGGCCAGCTGTTGACCGGCGCGAAGCGCTGCTGGCCGGCGCCGCCGCCGCCGCGGCCGTCGCCGATGCGATAGGTGCCGGCGAGGTGCCACGCCATCCGAATGAACAGCCCCCCGTAGTGGCCAAAGTCGGCCGGCCACCACTCCTGCGAGTCGGTCATCAAGGCATGCAGGTCCTTGATGACCGCATCGAGGTCGAGGCTGTTGAATTCCTTCGTGTAGTCGAATGCCTCGCTCATCGGATTGGAGAGAGCGGAATGCTGGTGGAGAACCTGAAGGTTCAGCTGGTTTGGCCACCAGTCACGGTTGGTGTGGGCGCGGGTCCCGCCCGTGACCGGGCACTTGTTTTCGCTGGCCATACTTACTCTCCGATTTGGCGGCGCTCTTTAGAATGATTCCATGATTAAGGATGCGCGCTGTCTGCTGTCAAGGTCTTTTGGAATGTCTCTAAAATACCCTTATCGACTGCGCGCCTGGTGACCAGCTTTTACGCAAAGCGCCACATCCGCGGTCTGCTACGCGAGCGCACCGATCAATGCCGTCAAACCGCCCAACATTGGACTTTGCGAGTGGCGGATCGAGCCGCATCAGATGGCGACAGGATGGGCTCGCTCACCGGACGTCCGCAGACGGCAATTCTGAAGTGAGGTTGCCCATCAGTGGCGGTTAAGTGTCACCACACGAGCACCCAGTGCGGTGCATAGCGCGCGTGATGGCCGATATAGCCGTATTGCCATTCCCAATGCGGGGCCCTTGCCGCCGGCTGAGGGGCTATGCGCTGTTGCAAAGTGCCGGTGCCGAAGGCCGGCGAACCGGCATTGGCGAAAGCAGGCGACGCAATCGCGCCGGCGAGTGCGATGACGCTTGTAAATAGCAGTGCTTTCATGAAGGCGCTCCTTTTGTCTTTCCCGCGATGGACCGGATCTCTGTGCCTGTCGAGCACTCGAGCTCCGTCGAGAGGTGGGCGGATAATCGGCATTGCCGCGGAGGCGCTAAACGCGTTTCAGAAGATCCGGCGTTTTCGAGACACATTATGTGCACGCGCGACCTATCGAGCGCGTCGCTCCCGGATGAAATCTGCTTTAATCAGCCTTCAAGTCGGGATGCGCTTTGCAGCTGCCGGGCATACAACACACAGTTGGGACGCGTCGCTTACTGTCACCTCGCCCTATGCGTCAGAGAGACATTCAAGGCCGAGTGATTGCATGGGATGCGAACTCCGCGACTATTTTCAGTCGCTGCCTTTCACCCGCCGTCGGTCGATGCCTCCCAGGAAAATGCGTTGATCAGCCCCCGAGGAAGACGCCGTGTTCGGTAATAAGCGGCGTGGATTGCACCGCGCGGAAGCCGGCCTGGCATGCCCAGCAACCGGAGGATCAGGCGGTCACCCGCGCCCGGGTGTGCTGGCGCCAGCGGCGCACCCCCTCTTCGACCAGCCCGGCCGCGTCAGGCCCGGCCGCTCCACCTGCACGCCAGATTTTTGAGAACTCGGCGCCGTCGCTGCGCGGACGACAGCCGGGCGGCAGGTCCTCAAAGCGAACCCGCATCGGCAGCGCGACGCCTTCACCGGAAATGATCGCCTCTTGATTGCGCAGGGTAGGAAGGGCCGCCAGCATGCCCTGCGCGGCGTCCGGCAGCGCCGTCGCGACGAAACGCTGATCCAGCTCGTTGCCCATCCGCAGCGCGAAGATCGTGCCGCACTGCGACAGCGCGGTGGCCGACAGCTCGGACGGGCGCTGCGAGATAAGGCCGAGCGAGATGCCGTATTTGCGGCCCTCCTTCGCGATCCGGGTAATCGCCCGGGCCGCCGCGGCAAAGCCGAGGCGCTCGTCGGCCGGAACGTAGCGGTGAGCCTCCTCGCAAACCAACAGCAGCGGCGGCACCTGCCCGACTTCCGACCACAAAACGAAGTCGAACATGACGCGGCAGGCCAGAGACACCACAACATCGGCGATCTCGGACGGCAGCCCCGACAGATCCAGGATGCTGACCGGTTTGCCGTTTGCCGGAAAGCGCAGCATGCGGCCGACGAACTGCGCGAGCGCGTCGCGGGTCACGATCTCGGAAAACATGAACGAGAACCGCCGATCGTTGCGCAGCGATTCGAGACGCGTCCGGAGGCGCAGGTACGGCACCGAGGAGTCGGCCTTCTCCAGCTTGCCCATGGCGCCGTCGATGAAGCGGATCAGATCGGTGACACGGAACGGCACCGGCGTATCCACGGTGATCCACGTCGCGGTGGGCCCGTCCCCGGCATAGTGCCGGCGCGCCCGGGTGATCGCCTCCTTCAGGATGATCGCCTGGGCTTCCTGCTCCTGCGCGGTGCCGCCGCGAACCAGGATCCTGACCGCCTCCTCGAGATCGAAAAACCAGAACGGCATCTGCAGATTGTCGACGCTGATCACCTCGGCGAGTTCGCCGAATGCGGTCGCGTATTCGTTGTGCGGGTCGAGCAGCACGATGTGCGCGTTGGGGTGCTCGGCGATGATCGCCGACAGGATCAGGGTCGCGGTACAGGACTTGCCGGAACCCGTGGAGCCGAGCACCGCGAAATGCCGGGTCAGCAGCTGATCCATCATCAAAAAGGCCGGGCGCGCGGCATCCTGGTAGAGCGTGCCGATGCGGATGTTGGTGCCCGAGGCGGGGGCATAGATCGCCGCCAGGTCAGCATCGCTTGCGGCGAGCACCGGCGCGCCCGATACCGGATAGCGAGAAACGCCGCGGCTGAACTGCGACCGCCCATCGGGGGACGCCACCAGCTCGCCGAAGAGCTCGATGATCAGAACGTCGCGGGGCGGTGATCCGGCCTCGACCTGCACCGCACTGACGGCGCCGACCGCCTCCTGCTCGGAGCAGCGCACCTTGACCATGTCGCCGATGCGGCCGAAGCCGTCACGCGCCATGCCGGCATCGAGACCAGCGGTTACGCGTGAACCGCTCGCCGCCGTTACGTGACCTAAGATCTGCTCCATCTCCCACCCCGGTTGAGATCGCCCTTAATTAGGCTAGAAATTAGTTAGGACTCGGTAAGCGGAGCACACCGCGGCGACCGGTAGCAGAAGACCGCCAAGCCTATCGAACCGGCGCGGTCGCCATCGGGAGAAATCGACGCTCGGCGGCGACTTCGGTCCCATCCGACCGGCCGGTTACGGGCCCGGCGTCGACATTGCCGCCCACGAGAAAATTAAGGATGGCCGCGAAAATTCCGGGAAATGGCGCCGCGCCGACAGGCCGGACGCCAGATTCGCGGGCGGCACCGGCTCGGCACCCGGTGCTGCGATCGGGCCCGCTCGGCAGCGACTCCGGTCACCGGGCGGACTGCTTCTGATTTTGGAGAGAACCCTGCCGCCGAGCGGCCGAGACGTTGGGCCACCGGTCTGTGCCCATCCAGATGTCCCACAAGCGAAAATACAAAGCGTAGTTGCAGTTGAAGCGGCGATGATGCCAGTTGTGATGAGTCACTGAAATAAACCAGCGGCCCGGTCCTCGATCGACCAAAAAGCGCGGATAAATTTCGTAACCGAGATGATTGATGACGCCGAAAATCGTCATCGCCGTCAGCACAAAGAATAAACCCGCGACATGGATCGGCACGACGAACACCAACGCCGGAATAAACAATGCCTCGATCGCCGACTCCAGCGGATGAAACGAAAACGATGCCCATGGCGACGGGCTCTTTGACTGGTGATGCACGTAGTGCGCGTGGCGAAACCACCACGGCTGGTGCAGCAGCCGATGCGTCCAATAGAAATATGTGTCATGGAGAGCCATGTAGAACAGCGGGCTCAGGACGAAATAATACCAGCCGTAGCGGGCAGGTTCGAGATAGATCCGCGTCCACCCGAGCTTCCAGCCCTCGAACATGAACGCGCCGGGCACGGCGAAAATCAAGGTCGCCGAGATCGACCACAGAATTTCCCGGGTGATCGCGGCGCGGCTCGGTTTGTCCGAGTTGAGCTCGCGCTCGCGCCACCGCAGGGGGCGCTTCCACACGAGCAGGTAAAACACGCCAGCGACGGAAAAATACCTCACCAACATGACGAGAAATAACGAGAAAGCCGTAATAGCGAAGACGTCCCAATTCACTTGTTTTGCCGTCGTATTATGAGGATCACCATCTTGGCGCGGCCTCGCTGCGCGATCGCGCACGTGAAAGCCTCCCTGATGCGCGCCAGTCTACATCATTCCGCCAGCGATCAATACGGCGGGCACCTTGGCCCTCGCGACATTTCGCAGCATCGCCCTGCCTCTCGCGGTCCGCGTCTCGCGCCGGATCAAGTTTACGCCGAGGGAAGCTGATGTCGGTAGGCGATCAGGCGCGCGAACTGTTTAGCGCGCCACCGCAAAGCCGACACGTTGCACGGAGTGAGCGCCGTTCTAGATGTTAGCCTGCGGGCGCGACGGGATAGACCCTGGAGGCTGATCATTATGGCAAGCGTTGTCGAAGCTGCGATTCGCGGTGTCGTGAGCAAGGGTGCGACCGCGCTCGCGACGTTTAACCGCAGGCACAGGCGCGCTCCGGATGGTCCGCATCCGTTCCTCACCGGCATTCACGCGCCGATGATCGACGAAGTCACTATCGAAAATTTGGCCGTAACCGGCGTGATCCCGCCGGCCCTCGATGGGCGATATTTGCGCATCGGCCCAAACCCAATCACCCCCGATCCAAAGAGCTACCAATGGTTTCTTGGCGATGGAATGATCCACGGTCTGCGCATCGAGGGCGGTCGCGCGCGCTGGTACCGCAATCGCTGGGTTCGCTCTGCCGCGGTCACGACTGTCCTGGGCGAGCCCCGCACACCCAGCCCGCGCGATGCAGACTTCGACACCGTAAACACCAACGTGATCGGATTCGCGGGGCAGACGCGTGCTCTCGTCGAAGCGGGGAGCGCGCCCGTATTGCTCGACGATGCCCTCGAGACGCTGGCCTACGACGATTTTGGCGGCACGCTGCGCGGCGCCTTCTCCGCCCACCCGCATCTCGATCCGCTGACGGGCGAACTGCATGCCGTCACCTACAATCCGCGAGATCCGACCACGATCCATCATGTCGTGGTCGCGGCCGACGGCCGCGTGCGCCGAGAGGAGCCGGTGCCGGTGAGCCACGGTCCAATGATTCATGATTGCGCGATCAGCCCCCGCTTCGTGGTGATCCTCGATCTGCCGGTGACCTTTTCGATGGGCGCGCTGATCGCCGGCGATACGTTCCCGTTTCGCTGGAATGCCTCTCACCCTGCTCGGGTCGGCCTGCTTCCCCGCGAAGCCGCCGGCAGCGAGGTGATCTGGTGCAATGTCGATCCCTGCTATGTCTTTCACGTGGCGAATGCCTACGATACGGAGGATGGCGGCGTGATCCTCGATGCGGTCGCCTACAACACGATGTTCGCCCAGGGTCTGCTGGGACCGGATGCTCCGCGCGGTGCGTTCGAGCGTTGGACGATAGATCCGGTCGAGCGCAGCGTCCGCCGGGATGTGATCGATCGGCATCCGCAGGATTTTCCCCGCATCGACGACCGCCGGTCCGCCCAGCCTTACCGTTACGCTTATGCGACGGCGCTGCCTGAAACACCCGACCCGGTCTTTAAGGGCGGCGACAGCCTGTTCAAGCATGATCTGCAGAGCGGCGTCAAAAGAGTGCATAACTTTGGGCCGCACCGCTATGCGGGCGAGTTCGTGTTTGTTCCCGCCCATGCCGACGCCGCCGAGGACGAGGGCTGGTTGATCGGCCTCGTCATCAATGCGATCGACGAGACGACCGATTTAACGATCATCGACGCGCGCGATTTCGAGAGCGCGCCGCAAGCAAGCATCCACATCCCGCACCGGATCCCCCCCGGTTTTCATGGCAACTGGCTGCCCGGTGAATCACCCTAAGAGTGGCGAGCGGCGTGGATTGCCAGGCCGGACGCTATCCTATTCTTGATAGACGATGATTGCCGTACTACCAGGAGAAGGTTGTGTGTATTCAGTCGCGCGGTGCGGACCATAGGTCCCGGCATTGCAAGTTCGTGGATCGGGAATGATGCCTAGATCGTCGGCAGCCCAACCGGGATAGCGGATATCCAATATGCGCTTACCGTCAGCCTCCAACTGCCCGACCTCGCGGGCGAGTTCCGCCTGCCCTTCAGCGATTGGCTCCAGCTGAATCTCTATTTGGGGCATTGAGGCTCTCCGAATTCGCCGGACTCTACGCCCGACGAACGCGAACCGTAAAGAGAGGCTGGCTGGAAGGTGCTGTCCAGGATAGCTCCGAGCGAAATCGCTCCGGTGCGGCAACGGCTCTCACCCCGTCAGTGTCGATGCGAAGCCGGCGGTGATAAGCAAGCGCGGTCCGGCTTGGAGCTTGCGCGGCTGGTCTTTCATCGTCCAACTGCGGGGAATGATGCTGCATCCGGCCTCGGGAACGCGGACACGTTTGCTGCTGGCGGGCGGCGGCCTGGCCAATGGTCTAATTGCCTACCGGATCGCGCAACTGCGGCCTGACATATCGGTGCAGTTGGTCGAAGCCGGAAACAGCCTTGGCGGGCACCACACGTGGTCGTTCTTCGACACCGACGTGGGATCGGCGGGCGATTGGCTCAATGTTTTCGTCGCCAAATCCTGGAGCGGCTATGAGGTCCGTTTTCCCAATCGGCGGCGCCGGATCGCCAACGGCTATCGCAGCATCAGCTCCCAACGATTTCACGAGGTGATAACCGCAGCATTAGGCGACCGGGTTGTCTTGAACGCGCGGATCGAGACGCTCCGCCCGGACTCGGTGTGTCTCACGGATGGCCGCCGGCTGAGCGCGGATCTGGTGATCGACGGGCGCGGACCGGCCGCAGCGCCCGATCTGATCCTGGGTTATCAGAAATTCCTGGGCCAGACAGTCCGGCTTGCCGCCGGGCATGGGCTAGAGGCGCCGGTCATCATGGACGCAACGGTCGATCAAACGGACGGCTACCGTTTCATGTACGTGCTGCCGTGGGATGCGCGGACGCTATTGATCGAGGATACGCGATATACGGACGGTCCGGATTTCGCCCGCGACGATTTGCGTGCCGGAATCGGCGATTACGCCCGCGGTCTGGGTTGGGCTATCGAGGCTGTGCTGGGGGAGGAGGAGGGCGTCCTTCCGGTCGCGTTGGGCGGCGATATAGAGGCCCACTGGCGCAGCGCTGAGACACCCGCCCTGTCGGGTTTGCGCGCCGCCCTCTTCCACCCCTCCACCGGATATTCGCTGCCCGATGCGGCGGCGCTGGCGGACGCGATCTGCGGGCTCACGATGATCGACGCGCCTTCAATCGCGCGCCTAGTGCGCGAGCGGTCGGTGCGTCTGTGGCATGACCGCGCCTTCTTCCGGCTGTTGAACCGCATGTTGTTCCGGGCCGCGCGGCCTAGCGAACGTTACCGGGTATTGGAGAGGTTCTACGGTCTGCCGGAAGCGCTGATCGCCCGGTTTTACGCCGCCAGGCTGACTGGGCTGGACAAGGTGCGAATCCTGAGCGGCAAACCGCCGGTGCCGATTACAGCGGCGCTGCGTTGCATCGGCGAGAACGGATATAGATGAGGACAGCGGCGGTGATTGGCGCGGGTTTCGGGGGCATCTCGCTTGCCATCCGTCTCCAGTCGGCCGGCGTCCGGACGACACTTTTTGAAGCACGCGACAAACCGGGCGGCCGCGCCTACGTCTATGAGGATGCAGGCTTCACCTTCGATGCCGGCCCCACCGTCATCACCGACCCGTCGGCCATCGAGGAACTGTTCGCGCTGTCCGGCCGAAAGCTGGCCGATTACGTCGAGCTGATGCCGGTCTCGCCGTTCTACCGTCTGTTGTGGGAAGACGGCTGCACGTTCGACTACGTCAACGACCAGGCCGAGCTCGAACGCCAGATCGCGGCCAGGTCGCCGGGCGATGTCGCCGGCTACAGGCGGTTCCTCGCCTATTCCGAGGCATTGTTGGAGGAAGGCTATGTGAAGCTCGGGGCGGTACCGTTTCTCCATTTCGCCAGTATGCTGCGCGCCGGGCCGGCGCTGATGCGGCTCCAGGCCTGGAAGTCGGTGTACGGCAGGGTCGCCGAATTCATCGCCGACGAGCACCTGCGGGAGGCCTTCAGCTTTCATTCGTTGCTGGTTGGCGGCAATCCGTTCACAGCCTCCGCGATTTATGCCCTGATTCATGCACTGGAGCGGCGATGGGGCGTGTGGTTCCCGCGCGGGGGAACCGGCGCCCTCGTGCGCGCGATGGTGTGCCTGTTCGAGGAGTTGGGCGGAGTCTTTCGGCCCAGTACGCCAATCGCCGCGATCGAGACCGCGGGCAATAGGGCTAGCGGCGTTCGGCTCACGGGTGGCGAGTTTCTCGCGTTCGACAGCGTAGCCAGCAATGCCGATGTGGTCCACACCTATGCCAAGCTGTTGGCGGGCCATCCTCATGGCCGCGCCCGCGGGGGCTCGCTGGCGAAAAAGCGCCATTCGATGTCGTTGTTCGTGACCTATTTCGGCCTTAAGCGGCAACATCCGCAACTCGCACATCACACCGTGCTGTTCGGCCCGCGCTATCGCGAGTTGATTGCCGAGATATTTCAGGGACCGGCACTGCCCGCGGATTTTTCGCTGTACCTACATGCTCCCTCGTGCAGCGATTCGTCGCTGGCGCCGCCAGGCCACGCGGCGTTTTACGTCCTGTCGCCAGTGCCCCACCTGGGAACGGCCGATCTCGACTGGAGCGTGGTTGGACCGGTCTATCGCGACCGCATCCTGGCCTACCTGGAGGCCCGCTGCATCCCGGGCCTGGCGGATGATCTGGTCACCAGCCGAATGTTTACGCCAGCCGATTTCCGCGACGAACTGAATGCCCATCAGGGCTCGGCTTTTTCGCTTGAGCCGATTTTGACCCAGAGCGCCTGGTTTCGGAGCCACAACCGCGACGACGTGATCAACAAACTCTACATTGTCGGTGCAGGAACCCACCCGGGCGCCGGGGTGCCGGGCGTGATCGGCTCAGCCAAGGCCACTGCCTCGCTGATGCTGAACGACCTGCTCGCCCGATGAACGATGCTGTCCGCAACGCCAGCCGCGACAGCATCCGGCGCGGTTCGACCAGCTTCGCCGCCGCCGCGCGTCTGTTCGATCCGCGCATCCGCGAAGATGCGTACATGCTCTACGCCTGGTGCCGGCATTGCGACGACGAGATCGACGGTCAGGTCATGGGGCACGGCGCGGTCGGTCTTGATCCGGTGTTGGCCGGGCGCAAGCTTGCGGAGCTGGAGGATAAGACGCGGCGCGCGATGGCCGGCGAACCGACGGACGACACCGCCTTCGCTGCTTTCCAACGGGTCGCGCAACGACATGGCATTCCAGCCCAGCATCCGCTCGATTTGCTGCAGGGCTTCCGCATGGATGTGGAAGGGCACGCCTATCGCACGCTGCAAGACACCCTGCTCTACGCCTATCACGTCGCAGGGGTGGTCGGCGTGATGATGGCTCAAGTCATGGGCGTGCGCGACCTCGCCACCCTGCGCCGGGCCGCCGACCTTGGCGTGGCGCTGCAGCTTACCAACATCGCCCGCGACGTGATCGAGGACGCGAAAGGGGGGCGAGTCTACTTGCCGGCCGACTGGTTGGGGGCGGCGGCGAGCCCGACAGCGCTTACGCAGCCCGCCAACCGCGCGGTCGTGTTTGCCGCCACCGAGCGCCTGCTGGCGGCGGCCGAGCCCTATTACGCCTCGGCGCGCTGGGGACTCAAGGCCTTGAGGTTCCGGTCGGCATGGGCGGTGGCGGCGGCCCGAGGAGTTTACCGCCAGATCGGTCTGAGGGTGCGGGCCATGGGACCGGCCGGAATGGACCGCCGGGCGTCAACCGGCACCTTCATCAAGCTTGCCCGGGTGCTGCAAGGCGGACTCATCGCGGCCCGGGCGATGACATTGGATAGCTGGGGGCATGAGCCGGAACGCCCCTCTCTCTGGGCTCCGTTCTAGTCCTAAAGCCGCCGTCGTCCCTCTATCCACAGCGCCGCCGCGAACCCCCAAGCTGCGAAACTTGCGAGGACGATCCAGGCTTGCGCCACTGTCTCATTGACCAGCCCGCGCCAGAGCACGGTTTGATAGGCCTCGATCACCCAAGCGTGCGGTGTCAACCAGCCCAGCGTCTGGAGCGCTTCGGGCATCAGGAAGCGCGGCGCCATCGAGCCGCCAATCGCGGCGAGGATCAGGAAGATGAAGGTCGATACCGGCTGCGCCTGCTCACGCGTCTGGCAGGCGGCGGCCAACGCCAGGGAGATCCCAGCACTGGCCGCCGCAGCGCTGACCGCGGTCACCGACCAAGCCGGGAGGTTTGCCAGCAACGGCACGTTGTACGCCACCGCGGCGACCAAGAACAACACAAGCGCCTGCGTCGCCCCCAGCGCTGTCAGCCAGACCATCCGGCCGCCCAGCAAAGGCGCGACACCGCCGGTGCTGAGGCCCAAGCGCAGCCACAATCCCGCCCGACGTTCGTCGATCAGGCTCATCGCCCCCTGCATCGCGGTGAACATCAGGAACAGGATGCTGACCGCGCCCGCGTAGTAGATCCGCAACGGGTCGCCGCCCGGCAAGATCCGCTGCGCCACAAACGGCGGTGGCGGGGCGAGCCCGGATGGCGCTCCGGTCACATGACGGACCTGATCGGGAGTCAGCGCTAAGATCGGCTTTAGGCGCGCAACCTCGCGGCGAAGCATCAGTTCGGGCAGATCCTGGCCCACGGCGGCGTTGACCTGCGCGGTGAGAATCTCGCCAGCCGCCCTGCGGCCAGGATGGATCAGCACCGTGACCGGCGTCGGCGCGTCGGCCAGATCACCGAGCACCAACAGCCCAGCATCCGCACGCCCCGATTCGATAGCATTCTCCAGGGCGGCGGCATCAGGCGTCCGGATCAGCCGCCCACTCAATCGCTGTTGCACGCTGTCGACCAGTCGGCGGCTGTCGGCGCTGTTGACCTGGTCGACGAGCCCTGCCCGTATATCGAGGCTGCCGCTGGCGCCGCTGCCGAACACGGAGGCAAAGACGATGAACACCAGCGGCGGCAGCACGAAGACCAGCACCAGTCCGATTCGGTCGCGCCACAGGCTCAGCGCCATCACCCGCAGCATCACTAGAATCATTGTGCCGCCGATGCGGTCGCCCAGTCGATCAGGGCGTCGAGGCCTGGCGGCCGCACAGTCAGCTCGAGCAATTCCACGTCGACCAGAAGCAACGCCATTTCGATTTCGCGCGCTAGGGTCACGGCATCCGCGACCGTGCCGCTCCAGCACAACCCCCCGTCGCTCGGCGCCAGCCCGCGCGACGCGAGGATACCTTCCACCGACGAAGAGGCGGCGGACAGCCGGACGACCAGCTCGGTCCGGCCGCGGAACGCTTCCGCCATCAACTCGGCGGGCCGTCCCTCCACAATCAGCCGGCCGGCCTCCATGACGCCTAAACGGTCAGCCAGGGCGACGACATCCTCGGCATTGTGGCTGATCAGCAGGATGGCTGTGCGATCTGCGCGCAATCTGGCAATCAGATGGCGCAGGATGAGCCGCGTCTCCGGGTCGAGCCCCTCCGTCGGCTCATCCAGCACCAGCATGCGAGGCTGATGGACGATGGCCGCCGCCAGGTTGGCGCGCCGTTGCCAGCCGCCCGACAAATGGTCGAGCCGCTCGCCTGCTCGGTCGGCGCAAACCGTCTCGTCCATGACCCGGGCGACTGCGGTCGGCCGCTCGGCGCGGGACAGGCCGGCAAGAGCGGCGAACGCATCCAGGTTCTCGGCTACGGTCAGATGGGGATAAAGCGCAATCTCCTGCGGCGCGATGCCGATTTCGCGGCGGACATTGCGGTCGCGGCTCGGGTCCGCGCCGAGCACCCGCACCGAGCCTGCGTCCAACGCGAGAGCCCCGATCGCCGCCTTGGCGAGGGTCGATTTGCCGGCGCCGTTACGTCCGACCAGCGCGTACACCTCCCCCTCAGCGACCGCCAGGTCGACCTGGTCGAGGGCTGCGTGGTGTCCGTAGCGGCGGGTGGCCTGGGCGAGGCGAAGAACGACCTCTGTCTGCTCAGACGCCATAGCCTGCGTGGTGGAACAGGTTCAACGCGTAAAGGGCTACAGGGCAGCGCCGATCGCCGAAGCTCGCCAGCGCCTCATCAATCGTCTCAGCTATCGCCGCGCGCGTCCGCTCTTCTCCCCACAAGGTGACAAAGGTCGCCCGATCATCTTTGCGAACATCTTTGCCAATGGCATCGCACGTCGAAACGGAATCCTGCAAATCGTCCCACAATTGGAAGGCGAGCCCCAGACGATTGGCAAATAGGCGAGCCTGGGCCTGTGCAGCCTGGTCGGCTCCCGCGATCATCGCGCCGCCGACCATGGCCGCAGCGAACAGCACGCCGGTCTTTTGATGATTCAGGCTGGTGAGCGTCAACTCGTCCCGGAAGCTTTCCGGGTCGCGCAAATCACGGAATTGGCCGGACACCAAGCCGCGAAAGCCCACTGTTTCACTGAGCAGAGCAATCAAGGCCAAGCGGGTTTCGAAATCGACATTGGCGTCGCCGGCGATGACGCCATAAGCATGGTTGAGCAGCGCGACCGCAGACAGAACCGCCGTGTCCTCGCCAAAGCGGCGATGCAGGGTCAACTTCCCGCGGCGCATCGTGGCGTCGTCCATGCAGGGCAGGTCATCGAGGGCCAACGACGCCGCATGGATCAGCTCGAGCGCACAGCCGTAATCGAGGGCGGCGAGTTCGCGTCCGCCGAAGTGGGCCGAAGACAGCATGGCAAGGGTGGGACGGACCCGCTTGCCCGGACCCAAGCAGATGTCGCGCACCGCCTCGGTAAGCGGCCGAGGCGCCGCATCCGGCGGCGGCAGCAGTTTCTTGAGGCGCAACTCGACCCGGGTCCGCCGCACGGCGGATGCGTGCGCCAAATCGATGCTGCGGGTGGAATCGCTCTCACGCAGTACGCTTACGGTGGTCATTGCCTCGCCGTCCCCCCGGCTGCAGAAAACGTTCGAATTCCCGGACCAGGTGCACATGGGCGTCCGGCAGCCCCATCCCATCGACGCGAAAACAATCCCCCGCATTGGGAGCCAACTCGACCGCCGGCGCAACCTTGACGGCGTCTTGGTTCATCCAGAGCCGGGTACCGATCAGTCGCGCGCGGCCGCAAGCTTCACCTTAAGCTCACGAATCGGACGGACCCACAGGAAGCCGAACGAGACGCATCCCTCGCGGGTAACCACGGCATGGTGGATACGATGGGCTTGTACGCGCGGCACCCAAAAACTGCGCCTTCCGTCCAGAGGCACCGAGAATCGCCGATGCACAAGTCCGTCATGGAAGGCCGCGTAGGCAGCACCGTACGCCGTGATCCCAAGTCCTAGCGGCAGCCACCACGACGACACGTTGACGCCGAGCCAAATGAACAAGATCGCCGGCATCGCAAAAATCACGGCGAATAGATCGTTGAGTTCGAATACGCCATCGCGAGGCTCGTGGTGGCTGCGGTGCCAGCACCACAACGCGCCATGCATGACATAGCGGTGCGTCCCCCAGGCGAACACCTCCATGCCGCCGAAAGCGGCAAGGAAGATGATGACCTTGGCGGCAAATACAACCATCAGCAAAGTCTCAGCCCGTCGAGGTTGGTCGACAAGTTCGCCAATCTTGACCCGCCATTACGAAGATTGGAAGGGATCACGCAATTGGTTCAAGGAAACGTTCCGCCCACGGGTGCTGCTGTGTCGACAGTACGCTTGGTGATCCTCGGCATCGGTACTCCTTCGCCTCACGCGGTCCCAAGTAACCACTAGGTGATCGTCGGATAGGAATTTCAGGGAACCTCTAGGATCGCCTTTACGATGGATCATACAACATAAGTTAATCCTGCTTTTCGAATCCATGGAAATTTACGGAATGGGACCGTATCCGCCCTACAATGGGATTGTAGAGGGCAGCGGTTCGATCCCGGTTCGCTCTGCCAATCAGGTGAAGGGTTTACCGGGAAACGGCTGAGCCGTTTGTTGCGCGCTGTGTCGGTGTGGGGTCGGCCGTGCCAGCTGTTGCCCCGCGGCCGAAAACGGGCACGCGCATCGAGACGGCGCCAGCGAGTTAAGCAGCTGGTCGCCAGAGCTGGCGGGGCCTTCTTTTTGCGGGAGCGCGCTCGCTGCTATGGGTTTGAAGCCGGCTTGGCAGTTTCGGTCGGAGCGGGCTCATCCAGCATGATCATCGCGGCCGGTGCATCGCCTGGCTGAGGGGTTGCCGTGACCTTGGCCTGGCGCTTTGATGCAGCCGCCGCGCCGACGCCGTCACGCCGCGCAACGATCTTCATTTTGTGAGCGTGCGGGGCGCGGTGCGGCGTGGCGACGGCCTGCTTCAAGATCAGGTGCGCGTGCGCCATCCCGGCAACCTTGTGCCCGGGTGGAACAGCGACATAACGAAGCTGGCGGGCGCCGGGCTGAACTGCGGAAGGCGGCGGTTCTTGCCCCTCGACCGCAGGAGCGCCGACAACCCGCGACAGCGGGAGAGCAAACACCGGCGCGGGCGCTTGCGGCGCCTGCACGCACGCTGCCAGCAGAGCGCTGCAGCCAAGCATAAGCGCCGCATGGGTATGGGTAACGTTGAATCGGCTCGATCTCGCTCCAGCCATGTTCGCCCCCTATCATCTGAGCTGATTCTTGTCCCCTCGAATCGATCTTCCTCCTGAACGGACAACCGTGACAGTGATCGTTTTGGCGCGAAGGTTTCCGCGGCCGGCACGCGATGAGCTGGAACCGACCTGTGGCGTATTTCGCCTGTCGGCGCGGTTCCTTACGGCATGTCGCCATCATTGGCGGCTCGGCCCGAATGTATGCCCCTTGATCTGTGTCAATTTTGGGAACCGCGCAGGGCTTAACCAAGGGTTAACCCTGTCGTACTGAAATCCCTTCCCGTTTACTGGGGAGGTAGGTAACGGGAAGAAACTATGTTTGGGATACTTGTTCGGCTTTTGAAGAATGAAGATGGCTTCACGGCGACTGAGTGCGGACTGTTGGCCGCATTGACAGTGATTGCCGTGGAGAAGTTGCTGGTCAAATTTTGAACGCGTGTCGCCTGTTGTGCCTTGGGGAGGGGGAATCACGGTTATCTCCAGGGGCCGAGGGGACCGGGCCGGAAATGGGAAATCGCAATCGTTCCGGCCCGGTCTTTCTCGCGCATTCGCTCAAGGGCGAGGAATGGTTTGCTGAGTTCGAGGCAGGGACAATGTCTGCGAAACCCGATGCATCTGACTGGGAAGCGCTTGCCGCTTTGACCGCTCGGCTCGACGAACTCCACAGTCAGCTCGACACGGCGGAGTCCCGGAGCCAAATCGCCGCGATCTACACGCTCGAAGAGGCGATTGGCGAAGCGGAAGCGATGCGGGAACAACTGCTCAGTCGGCTAGAGGATCGGGTTGCTCATGCGACGGCAGCCTAGGTCAGGAGCGACCAAGTAGCCGGGGAGATTGGCGCGATGGCAATAGATGGCATTATCGAAGGAATCGCTCTGCTGCCGGCAGCCATGAAGCTTGCCAGCGCGATCACCGTTTTGATCCTCCTCGTCGCTTATTACGGTATGCGGCCGGGCGACCCTACGCTGTAGAGATCCCCACCAGGAGGCCGAGGTTGGCTGAGCGCCGGCGGCCTACTTCATCAAAGCCGCATAGACGCCGTCCCAATCGGGCGGCGGCGGCGAGGCCTGCAGATCGGCAATCCGCTGTTCGTATGTCCTGTAGAAATACTGAATGATTTCCGGCGCCTGCGCACGACAGGATTCGAGCTCGTTGAGCGCCGTCGTCCAGTCACGCCGTCGATAGGCGCCGATCATCGCGGCGTGCGCGCTCTCGAGCGAGGCAAAAGCCGAAGTCACGCGCACGCCCTCGTCCCCGAGCAGAAAGAAAATGCGGACCGGCCTGGTCTTGCCGACCACCTGGAGCAGGTCGAGCTCAAGCATCGCGAATTGCGGCACCTGCATCGCGGTCCGCTCGCCGAGAATGATGTCGACGTGATAGGTCTTGGTCTGGCCTTCGAGACGCGAGGCGACATTGGCGTCGTCACCCAGCACCGAATAATCGAAGCGCTGATCCGAGCCGAGATTGCCGACGACGCATTCGCCGGTATTGAGCCCGATGCCGGCGCGCACTTCGCGGAACGGGCGTCCCGCGGCGACCGCCTCGGCGCGCCAAGCGTCATTGAGCCGCGCCAATTCGCTCCGCATCGCCAAGGCGGCGAGGCACGCGTGCTCGGCATGGCGCACATCTTCGAGCGGCGCGTTCCAGAACGCCATGATGCCATCGGCCATGTATTTGTCGACCGTGCCGTCATGCGACATGATCACGTCGGTCATCGGCGTCAGATAGCGATTGAGAAAGCTCGTCAATTCATGCGCAATGCCCTCGGAGATCGTCGTGAATCCGCGGATGTCGCTGAACATGATTGTCAGCTCGCGCAGCTCGCCGCCCAGCTTCAAACGATCGGGATGCTCGGCGAGGTGCTCGACCACGGCCGGCGCGAGATAGCGGCTGAAGGCGTGGCGGACCTGGCGGCGCTCGGTCTCGGTGCGGAAAAACAGCACGGCCGACGAGCTGAGATAAACCAATATCCCGACCATCGACGGGAAAACCGGGTCGAGCAGCAACCCGTACCAATAATAGGCATACCAGGAGGCGCAGACCGCCGGCGTCACCGCGGTGAGGCCGAGCAACGCCGTCCAGCGCGCGCCGACCCGCGGCAGCAGCAGCAATAGGCCGATGCCGATATAGAGCATGAAGATGACCTCGGCGCCGCGTGCCCAGTCCGGCCGCTTGATGATGTCGCCGAGCAGCATCTGCTCGATCAGCTGAGCGTGAATTTCGACCCCTGTGGCCGCCGGATCGAGTGGGGTCGGGCGGAAATCCCTGAGCCCCTCGGCGGTCACGCCGATCAGGACGATGTTTTCCTTAACCAGATCGGGATCGGCCGTACCGTCCAGGATCTTCGATGCCGAGACGAAACGCTCCGGCTGATGCGGCGTGAAATGCAGCCAGACGGATCCATTATTGCTCGTCGGCACGATGATCTTGCCGACCCGGATCGCGTTGAGTCCGGTGTGCTCGCCGAACGCTCCGGCGGTCTTCGTCGCGCAGCGCAAAGCCGAGCACAACGCGGGCGCGCTTGATCGCCGCGGCGAAGACCTGATCATGGTCGGGCAGCGCCTTGAAGCGCGCCACCAGCGGGTCGTCGGGCTCGAGATCTTTCATATATTTTCGATGATCCGCGACGGCGTCGTGCGATCGGGATCGTTGAAATTGATGTCGAACGCGATCGCCGCCGCGCCCAGCTCGTCGAGCCGGTCGACCAGCCTCGCGAGCAGCGTGCGGGGCCAAGGCCATTGGCCGAAGCGCTGGAGACTGTCCTCGTCGATATCGATGATGCGAACCGGAGTTGGCTCGTATGGCCGCGGTTTCAAGCGCAGGTATTCGTCGAAGACATTGAGGCGGAAATGCACGAGCGGCCCGGGCTCGGCGAGCCACGCGAAGAAGGCCGCCAGCAGGATCGGCAATGGTACGAGGTGGTGGAGGTGCCGGGAGAGGTATCGACGAAACTGCTTCATTGCTTTCACATCACTTCCCGGCGGTCGGCCACACGGCCGTGCCGGCTATTTCTTGGGTGGCGTTAGTCGCGTTTTACCGTGCCGGGCGGTGCCAGCGGCTTACGATCGGGCCTCCAACCGCGCATAAATTCTCACATTTTGGGAGGTCTGCGACGGCCGCGCGACGGCGTCTTTACCGGCGGGCCGGCAGCCCCTTCGAGGCAATTCAAGCACAAAATGCGGGAGAGCGTGAATCTAAAAGAACGCGAATAAGCGCTTTAAAATACGTTTAAAACGTTGTTCCGTTCGCCGCCATGCGTTGGCGAACCGTCGTAGCCGTTCGGCGGGCGATCCACCGCACTCGACCGACGCCGCGACCAGATGCGGCGTCGTGCCGGAGGTCGGGGAGCAAACAGGCGCATCGGTATACTCGCCGATGGCCCGAACAGATGTCTTTCCCTCGCCCTTCGGAGCATTGACTCGCCCGGCTAAACGGGCGTCTGCTACTCCAACATCAACGCATAAAGGCACCCAATCCCGGTGTGGGTGCGAATAGGGAAGGAGGACGGGATGGCCAGGATCACGCGCCGTTCGGTTGTTCGCGGTTCGCTCGGCCTTGCCGCGGCCGGAGCGCTGTTCCGCCCCCATCTTACCAACGCGGCGGCGGGAACGGCGGAAGTGTGGTGGGCGCAGGGCTTCGTCCCGGAGGAAGACGAGGCGATCAAGAAAATCGTCGCCGATTACCAGAAGGCCAGCGGCAATACGATCGACCTGCAGATCACGCCCTTTGCGCCGCAGCGGCAAAAGATCGTCGCGGCGATGCAGAGCGGCATCGTCCCGGACGTCATCGTCAACAACCCCGCCGAGATCATCGCCCTTCATGCCTGGGACGACAAGTTGGTGGACGTCAGCGACGTCGTGGAGCCGCAGAAGTCGCTATTTACCGAGACCGCGCTGCTCAACGCTTACTGCTACAACAATGTGACCAAGAAGCGCGCCTATTACGGCGTGCCGCTGACCCAGGACGTGCTGCCGAACCACATCTGGCGGCCCCTCGTCGAGAAGGCCGGATTCCAGATGGAGGACATCCCACGGACCTGGGACGCCTTCTACGATTTCTTCAAGGAGGTGCAGAAAAAGCTGAAAGCCCAGGGTCTGCGCAATGTCTACGGCATGGGCCTCAATGTGACGACCAATGGGGTCGATCCGAACAACGTGTTCAACTATTTCCTGATCGCCTATGGCGGCGGCGATATCGTCACGAAAGACGGCAAGCTGCACATCGACGACCCGAAGGTGAAAGAAGCGGTCGTCAAGGCGCTCACCTATCCGGCCACCGCCTACAAGGACGGCTTTGTGCCGCCCGGCGCGATCAACTGGAACGACGCCGACGACAACAACGCCTTCCACGCCAAGCAGATCGTCATGGATCTCGACGGCACGATCTCGACCGAGGTCGCGGTGCTGTCGCAAGGCAAGAAGGAGGATTACGACGCGATCGTCACGATGGGCCTCGCGCAGAGCAATGACGGCCAGCCGGTGCCGAGCCAAGCCAACATTGTCGCGACGCTGATCCCGAAAGGCGCGAAGAACATCGAGGTAGCGAAGGATTTCCTGAAGTTTCTAAGCAAGCCCAATTCGATTAACGAGTTGCTGAAGGTGGGGCTGGCGCGGCGGGTGCCGTCGATGCCGCAAATCGTCAAGGACGACCCCTGGTGGCTCGACAAGTCGGACCCGCACCGGGTCGCCTATGTGACGCAAGCCCTGCTCTCACCGACGGTTCCGCAATTGTGGGCCTTCAACCCGGCATACGCGCAGGTTCAGAACGAGCACGTCTTCCCGAATGCCTGGGCGGAAGTCGCGAAGAACGGCGTGACGCCTCAGGCGGCAGCGGAAAAAGCCTTGAAGCGGGTCGAGGAAATCTTCGCGAATTACAAGATCTAGCGGGGTTGAGCAGCTTCATTCGGACAGGAGGCGAGGATGGCGACACTGACGCGGCGTTCGGTTGTTCGCGGTTCGCTCGGCCTTGTCGCGGCGGGAGCGTTATCTCACCCCTATCTTGCCAATGCCGCCGCCAAGACTGCCGAGGTTTGGTGGATCCAGGGCTTCGCCCAGGAAGAGGATATCGCCTTCAAAAAGGTCGTGGAGGATTACCAGAAGGCGAGCGGCAACACGCTCGACTACAGCATCACGCCGTATGCGCCGATGCGACAGAAGATCGTCGCGGCGGTACAGAGCGGCGTCGTGCCGGACATCTTCCAGAACACGCCGACCGAAGTCATCGCCCTGCTTGCCTGGGAGGGTAAGCTCGTCGATGTGAGCGATGTCATCGAGACACAGAAAGCGCAACTCACGGAAACCGCGCTTCTTACGGTGAATTGCTACAACAGCGCCGAGAAGCGCCGCAGCTTTTATGGCGTACCCTACACGGTCGGCTCGCTGGCCAATCATATCTGGCGGCCGCTGGTCGAGAAGGCGGGATACACGCTGGAAGACATCCCGAAAACCTGGGACGCGTATTACGATTTCTTCAAGGAGGTGCAGAAGAAGCTGCGTGCCCAAGGCGAACGGAATGTCTATGCGATCGGCTTCCAGCTGAACGCGACCGGCAACGACTCCAACGCCTTGTTCAACTACTTCCTGAACGCCTATGGCGGCCACGGCATCGTTACGACCGACGGCAAGCTGCATCTCGACGACCCGCAGGTGCGCGATGCCGCGATCAAGGCGTTGACCTATCCGACCACCGCCTACAAAGACGGCTTTGTGCCGCCCGGGGCGATCAACTGGAACGATGCCGACGACAACAACGCCTTTCACGGCAAGCAGATCGTCATGGATCTCGACGGGACGATCTCGACCGAGGTGGCGATCATCAAAAAGCAACAGGACTATAATGACATCGTCACGATGGGCCTGGCGCTCAGCAATGACGGCAAGCCGGTGCCGAGCCAGCAGGGGAGCCTTTGCGCCCTGATCCCGAAAGGGGCGAAGAATGTCGAGGTGGCCAAGGATTTCCTCAAGTACCTGATCCAGCCCCCGGTTGTTAACGAGCTGCTGAAAACCGGACTTGGCCGCAATTTGCCGGCGATGGCGTCGGTCGTAAAGGACGACCCGTGGTGGCTCGACCCCAAGGATCCGCACCGCGCCGCCTATACCACCCAGGGGCTGCTCGGGCCGACAATACCGACCTTCTGGACCTCCAATCCGGCCTATGCGCAAGTCCAGAACGAGCATGTTTGGGCGGTCGCCTGGGCCGATATCATCACCGGCGGCATGGCGCCGCAGCCGGCGGCCGAAAAGGCGTTCAAGCGGGTCGAGGAGATCTTTGCCAAATACCCGATCACGTAAGCTTGATGCGCCAGCTTGATGCGGCTTTGGCCGCTGCGTAAGAGCCTCTTTACCCCATTGCGGGAGAAGGGCGGGCGCTGGCGCAACGATAAAGGTTTGAGACGGCTGCGAGGCTGTCCTATATTCAAACAATAAGACTAAAAAAACACCGTCGCGATAACTTGGCGGGTGCGAACAGGAAGGAAACGGCTATGTCCACTCTGACACGGCGTTCGGTCATCCGCAGTTCGCTCGGGCTCGCGGCGGCCGGCGCTGTCGCACGTCCCTTTGTCGCCAACGCGGCGGCGAAGACCGCCGAAGTGTGGTGGGTGCAGGGGTTCGTGAAGGAGGAGGACAGCGCCTTCAAGAAGATGGTCGATGACTACGAGAAAGCGAGCGGCAACAAGATCGACCACAGCCTGACCCCGTATGCCGCGCTTCGGCAAAAGGAAATCTCGGCGATGCAGGCCGGCGTGGTCCCCGACATGATGGAGGTCGCGGACTTCTGGCTGGCGCCCCTGCAGTCCTGGGACGACAGGCTGCTCGACGTGTCTGACGTCGTCGAACCGGTCAAAGACCAATTCGTCAAGACCGCCCTGCCTTGCTGCTATTACTACAACAACGTCACAAAAAGACGCGCGTATTACCTCGCGCCAATGAAGATCGCGGCGGTTCCGTTCCACATCTGGAAGTCGCTGGTCGAAAAGGGCGGTCAGAAGATCTCTGACCTGCCGAACACCTGGGACGCCTTCATGGACTTCTTCAAGCCGGTGCAGGACGGGTTGCGCAAGCAAGGCATGCGCAACGTCTATGCCATGGGCTATCAGATAACCGCCAACGGGGTCGATCCGATCAACACCTTCAATGCGTGGATGATTGCCTATGGCGGCCAGGGCTTGGTGACCCCCGACGGCCGGCTCCACACCGATGACCCAAAGGTCAAGGAGGCGTGCGTCAAGGCGCTGGTCAACCTCGCTACCCCGTTCAAGGACGGCTATGTGCCGCCTGGCTGCGTCAATTGGAACGATGCCGACGACAACAACGCCTTCCATTCAAAACTGATGGTGATGGATTTCGACGGCACGATCTCGACCGAGGTCGCCCTCCTATCGATGGGCCGAAAGGACGATTTCGACGACGTTCTGACCCACGGATTGCCGCTCAGCAACGACGGGAAGGAACTGCCGAGCCAGGTCGCGCTGTTCGGGCCGGTGATTCCCAAGGGCGCCAAGAATGTCGATGTGGCCAAGGAATTCATGAAATACATGATCCAGCCGAAGGTCTTGAACGAGTACCTGAAGGGGGGGCTCGGCCGCTGGGCATTGCCGATCCCGGAAATGGTCAAGAGCGACCCCTTCTGGCTGAGTGACGATCCGCATCGTAAGGCGTATGTCGAACAGTCGGTGATCAAGCCGACCATTCCGATCTATGAGGCATACAACCCGGCGGTCGCGCAGGTCGGCGCGGAACACGTGTTCATGACCGCGGTGTTCGATTTCCTGAACAATGGGGTGGCGGCGGAACCGGCGATCGACAAGGCGTTCAAGCGCGCCGAGGAGATCTTCGCCAAATACCCGATCCAGCAAGCCTGAGAGGCGATCATGACCAGCGCATCGGCTATCGAACTCGGGCGTCCACCGGTCCAGCGGCAATCGCTGTGGCGCTATTGGCGTGGCGGGCTGCAGGGCTCCGAATTTACCTGGGCGATCGCGTTTGTCGTACCGTACATCGCGGTATTCCTGGCCTTCGTCATCTATCCTGCTGCCTACGGCTTGTGGATGGGCAGCAACCCGTCCTTATACAGCGAAGTGTTCTCCGACCCGATCTACCTGAACACCGTCGTCAATACGCTAATCTTCCTGGCGTTCGGCGTGAACGTGAAGCTGTTTCTGGCGCTGTTGCTGTCGGGCTTTTTCATGCGCCCGGGTTGGTGGACGAAGGTACTGCTCTTGATCTTTGTGCTGCCTTGGGCAGTGCCGGCCTTACCGACCTTCATCTCGATCCACTGGATGCTGAACGGCGAATGGGGGCTGGTCAACAACGCGCTGTGGATCCTGTTCGGCGTCGATGGTCCGTCCTGGCTCAATTCGCGCTGGCTGGCGCTTGGCTCGGCAATCTTCTCGCATGTTTGGAAATGGACGCCGTTTTGGACGGTGATCCTGCTCGCGGGCAGGATGTCGATCCCGCAGGAGATCTATGACGCGGCCAAGGTGGACGGCGCGACCGGGCTGCGCCGCTTCCTGTATGTCACATTCCCGCTGCTGGCCAATTTGTATTTGGTGCTGACGCTACTCGCGACGATCTTCCTGCTCGGCGACTTCAACTCGGTCTATTTCGTGACCGGCGGCGGCCCGGCAAACTCGACTCACCTCTTGGCGACGCTCGGCGTCGTCCGCGATATGCTGGAGCTCGGTAAGCCGCAACTTGGCGTTGCGGCAGTTATGTCTGCGCTGCCCTTGCTGATCCCTCTGGTGATCATCCTGATGCGCAAGCTGAGAACTGCGGAGGTGCAGCTGTGAGCACGGCGACACTCGAAACTCGGCTGCCAAAGGCTGCAACCGCCGAGGCAGCCACCCATTCAATGGAGCGGATGCGGCGTGCCGCCCGGCGCTGGCGGTACCTGAGCAACGCCGGGGCTGCACTGGTCAGCGTGCTCCTGTTGGTGTGGACGCTGGTCCCGATCTACAACATCATCATGGTCTCGCTCGAAGGCGAGGGCGACGTGGCGGTGACGCATATCTTCCCGCCGCAGCCCTCGGTCGAGAGCTTCTGGGTGGTTGTTACCGAAGGCCATTGGTATCTGGAGGCCTTCTGGCACCAGTTCGGCAATAGCGTATTCCTGGCGGCCATGGTGACGATATTGGTGCTGCTGATCGGTTCGCTGACCAGCTTTTCTGTCGCAAGAATGCGGATCCGCAATGGCTGGCTCATCACCAACGCGGCATTGCTGACCTACGTCATCCCGGCGTCGTTCTTGTCGATCCCGTTCTATCTGATCATGAACCGCTACGGTCTGCAGAATAACCCGTGGTCGGTGATTGCGGTGCTGGTGACCTTCGCGACCCCTTACGCGATCTTCATTTTCGCGGAGTACGGCAGGAGCATTCCGCTCGAACTGGACGAGTCGGCGCGCATCGACGGCGCCTCGCCGCTGCAGATCTATCTCCGCATTTATCTGCCGTTGATGGCGCCGGCCTTGGTCGCCGTCGGCACCTACGCGCTGTTGCTGGCGTGGAACGAATACCTCTATCAATTCCTGTTGCTCTCGAACGACCGCAGCATGACCGTCGCGGTGGCGCTCGGGAAATTCCTCAACAGCGATGTCGCGCCATGGAACTACATGATGGCGACCGCGATCATCTACGCTCTGCCGCCGATCGCGACCTATTACGTGTTCCGGCGCCGCATGAGCTCCGGGTTGACGATGGGCGGCGTCAAAGGCTGAGCCTGCGGGGTTCGGGATCGGTCTGGGAGGGCTGCTTCCAGGCACGGCGCGATTGACGATCCGGCGCTTTGCGTCGGGCGGGCTCAGCGCGCTTCTCTTAGCGGCGCCTCACGCACTCGCGCAGGCGCAGGGACCTTCTGAAAGCTTCGTTCTACCGCCGGTCTCGATCATCGCGACGCCGCTCGGCTCGGGTGCGGCGGCCGATCGCTGGAAAATTCCGGGCACCGTCGAGACGCTTTCGGAGCCGGATATCGCGCGCGGCCACCTGCCCTCCGCCGCCGAAATTCTCGGCCGGCGTGTCCCCGGCGCAAGCCTAAATGATCTGCAAGGCAACCCCTTCGCGCAGGATTTGCGATACCGCGGCTTCGCGGCCTCCCCGCTGCAGGGCACACCGCAGGGGCTCGCGGTCTACCAGAATGGCGTGCGGCTCAACGAAGCGTTTGGCGACACCCTGAACTGGGATCTCGTATTGCCGACCGCGATCCGAAATATCGAGGTGTATAGCAACAACCCGATTTTCGGGCTCAACGCGCTCGGCGGCGCCGTCAACATCGAGATGAAGGACGGGTTCACCTATCAGGGCCTCGAGACAACGATCCAGGGCGGGTCATTCGGGCGGATCGGATCGAGCCTGCAATACGGCATTGGAAATGGCCCTTGGGCGCTCTACCTCGCCGGCGATGCGATACGGGATGGCGGTTGGCGCTTCCAATCGCAATCCGATGTCGTGCGCCTTTATGGGGATGTTGGCTATCGCGTACCCGGCGCGGAAGTGCATCTCGTCGTCTCCGGCGCCGCGGACAGATTGGGGGTCATCGGCCCGACCCCGATCGAACTGACGCGCCTCGACGACCGCTCCATCTACACCTGGCCGCAGACGACGCGGAACCGAGTCGGCACGGTCGCGCTCAACGGCAAATTCGATGTTGCGCCGACGTGGAATTTGCATGGCAATCTCTACCTCCGGCGGTTCGATCAGACGCATGTCGACGGCAACGCCGGCGATTTCGAGGCCTGCAGCGTGCAATCCTCGTTCGGCGGCCAGCTTTGTTTGCAGGACGATGCGTTCGGGACGCCGCCCGGCGGCAAGACCCAGGCGTTCCGCGATCAGTTCGCGATTCTCGGGCCAAACGGCGCAACCGTTCCTTTTTTGCCGAACACGCCCTATGGAACGATTGACCGAACGACAACTGCGGCGACGACCACGGGCGCCTCGTTGCAGGGGACGAATACCGATCGGTTTCTCGGGTTTGGCAACCACCTGACGCTCGGCGCGAGTGTCGATCACAGCGATATCCGGTTTACCTCCGGATCGAGCCTCGGCTTCATCTATCCGAACCTGTTCGTCGGGGACAATCCCACCGTGCCCGGCACCGGCATCGGACCGATTCGCACGGCAGACAATCTCGGCTTCGCGCCGGTCGATCTGTCGGCCGCGAACACCTATCTCGGACTCTACGCGACCGACACGGTCGACATCTCCGATCGCCTGTCGTTCAGCTTCGGCGGGAGGCTCAACATCGCGCGCGTCGAGACGCAGGACGCAAGCGGGACCGCGCCCGAGCTCAACGGCGTGCACGATTTCGTCCGGTTCAATCCGTTTGCCGGCCCGGCCCTCAAGCTGACGCCCGATGTATCGCTTTATGCCGGATACTCGGAATCGAACCGGGCGCCGACGCCGCTGGAGCTGAGCTGCAGCGACCGCACGCACCCCTGCCTCCTCGCGAATGCGCTGGTCGCCGACCCGCCGCTGAAGCAGGTTGTCTCGCACAGCTATGAGGCGGGGTTGCGCGGCGAGCAGCTCATTGCGCCAGAGACGCAGCTCAGCGGCAAGATTGGGCTGTTTCGCACCGACAGCGAGGACGACATCATCGCGCTCGCCAGCGCAATCCAGGGCCGCGGCTTCTACGCAAACGTGCCGGGCACGCGCCGCCAGGGTGTCGACGCCGCAGCCCGCTATCGGTCGGGGCCGTGGCTGCTTTATGCAAACTATGCGTTGGTCGACGCGAGATTCCGGTTCACCGGGCTGCTCGCGTCGCCGAACAATCCCGCCGCTGACGCCAATGGCAGCATTCTGGTTCGATCAGGCGACCGCCTGCCGCTCGTCCCGCAGCATCAGATCAAGGCCGGAATCGATTATTTCGTGACGCCCGGATGGGAAGTGGCCGGCGAGGTCGTCGCGTTCTCGAGCCAGTTCTTTGCGGGCGACGAGTCCAACCAGAACCCGACGCTGCCGCCTTATTGGGTCGCGAATCTGCACACCTCGTATCAGGTCACCGACCAGGTCCAGATCTTCGCGGATCTGCAGAACCTGTTCGACAAGCGGTACGCAACTTACGGCACATTCTTCCAGCCGAGCGCCGTCGCAAACGCGATCCCGGTCCGGCTCAGCGACGCCCGCACAATCACGCTGGCGCAGCCTCTGTCGATCTACGGCGGGATCAGGATTACCTGGTAAGCCGCACGCTATTCCTGTGCATAGCGCCAGACCTTCGCCGGCTGGGTCGCCTCCTCATCAATGGTCCATTGCGGCAGCGCGAGGCCGTCCGAGACATCGCTGAACACCATCCGCACGCGCGTGCCGACGCCGACGCGCTTGACCATGTCGGGCGGCGCAAGCTGCCCGTCGGGCGTGCACAGATTGCCGATCACGCGCAATGCCTCGTCGGGGGTCGGTTCGCCTTTCTGCGTGTCAAGATCGACGAGCAGCACCATGTAGGGCGTCTTGGCCCGGAAGGCGGGCTGAATCGCGTGATGCACCTCGGTATAGGAATGCACCGCGCCCTTCCCTTCGACCTTCTTCCAGACCGCCTCGCGCGACATGCACCAGGGGCAGGCGGTCGTCGGCGGGTAGCGCAGCCGGCCGCACGAGGCGCAGGCCTGCAGGTGGAAATCGTGGGCGGCGCAATGCTTGAAGTACTGGACGTTCTCGACGTCGAGATCGTCAACGCGCAGCCCCATGCCGAGATATTCGCCTTCTAACGCCATTGCCGTATCCCCCCTTTACCAGCCCTTGCGCATGACCATCGACGACGCCGTCGCCGGATTGGCCCAGCCGAGATTGGCGCTGACCTCGACATCCTTGACCTGGCGGCAACCGCCTTCGCGGTAGTCGTAGGTGTGCCGGCGTTTGCCGTCGCCGCCGACCGGACAGGAATCGTCGACATCGTGCCGCAGCTGCCGCGTGTTCTCGATGACCATGTTCATGCCGTGCGTGTAGCCTTCACAGAGATGGCCGCCTGAGGTGTTGTTGGGCCGCCGACCGCCGAGAGCGATCGTGCCGTCCGACACGTAATGCCCGCCCTCCCCCTTCTTGCAAAAGCCGTAATCCTCAAGCTGCAGCATCGTCGTGAAGGTGAACGCGTCATAGGAGCCGGTGACATCGACATCCTCCGGGCCCACCCCCGCGTTCGGCCACAGGATGTCCTTGGCGTAATAGCCGCCGACTCGCGAGATCGGCCCGTGCTGATAATGCATATCGAGGCGCGGCTTATTGCAGCGGCCGACGACGCCCCGGATCAGGACGAGCGGCTGCTTCATGTCCTTGGCGCGCTCGGCCGAAGTCACGATGATCGCGGTGCCGTTGTCGGTCTCGACGCAGCAATCGAGCAGATGCAGCGGCTTGCAGATGAAACGGCTGCTGACGACGTCCTCGACCGTGAAGCGCTTTTTATAATAGGCCTTCGGATTGTTCGAGGCATGGCGCGAGTGGAACATCTTGACGTGCGCGACCTGCTCCGGTGTCGTGCCGTAATCGTACATGTGGCGCATGAAGGTCGGCGCGAAGCTCTGTCCCGCGCTCTGCCAGCCATAGGAGCGGTTGTGCAGCATGTCGCCGGTGACGGGAGCCGCCGAGCGCGCACCGGTACCGCCGATGCGCACCTGTGAGAAACCGTTCATCGCCCGGAAGATCGCCACTGTCTTGCAGAGCCCGGCCTCGATGATGCCGATCGCGATGCCGATCAGAGCCTCGGTCGACGAGCCGCCGCCCACGACGTCCATATAGAAATTGAGGCGTAAACCGAGATCGCCGGCGATGAACGTCGCCGAGGTCGAGTCGCCGCCGGAGTAATCAAGCATGCCGTCGATGTCGCTCGCCTTGAGGCCGGCATCGAGGATCGCGTTGCGGACGGCCCAGGTGCCGAGCGCCCGCGTCGTGACCCCGGAACCGCGGGTATAGGTGGTCTCACCGACCCCGACGATCGCGTATTTGTCGCGCAGATATTTCGGCGTCGTCGCATCGACCTCTTGTCTTGGTAGCGGCATACGCTTCTCTCCCTTTTTTTCGGCCGTCGATACAGGCGTCAGTACAGGCGGTAAAACTTCAGCGCGGTGTTGTGAAACATCGCGTTCTTCTCGTCATTCGAATAGTTTTCGGCAATGCGCTTGAACGCATTCCACAGATTGCTGTAGCTGCACATCCCCTTGTCGACCGGGAAGTTGCTCTCGAACATCGAGCGGTCCGGGCCGAATGCGGCGATGCAGGTTTCGATGTACGGCCGCCACGCTTTCGCGAGCTGTTCCGATGAGGGCGCCGAATCCTGCCGGCCCATCTCGAAACCCATCAGCGATGGCATGCCGAGCCCGCCGAGCTTGATATAGACGTTCGTGAATTGGCCGAGCTTGGCGATCTGCTGGCTCCACTCGGCGAAGACCTCGTCGCGCTTGTCGGTATACGGCCCGACCGCCAGCGCGCCGCCGATGTGGTTCAGCACGATCTTCGTCTCGGGAAAGGCGCGCGCGAGATCGACAAGATCGCCAAGCTGGGTGTGGAACATCCAGGCTTCGAAGGTGAGGTTGAGCGGCGCCAGCGAGGCGAACCCTTCACGCCACGCGCGGTCGAGGTAAAGGCCCTCTCCCGAGCCGGAGGTAAAGATGCGCAGGCTCGGATCGGCATGCCAGGTCGCGCCGTTGCGAATACCGCGGAAGCGGCCGCCGGATAGAATGATGTGCTGCTCCAAGATACCTTTCGCACGGCTGCCGACACGGAAATCGACGTTGCCGACGATGCCGGCGCTGGCGCGCGCCGCGCCATATTTGCCGCTCTCGCTCATCGCCGCGACACCGGCGACGAATTGCGTCTCGCCGAGCGAGCGCCGTTCGGGCGGTCCCTCGGCGCGGTACATCTCGCGGCATTCGAGGAAGACGGTCGCGCGGATGTTATGACCGCTGTTCAGGTCCTCAAGCAGATCGTGGAACAGATACCGGTTTCCCGGCCGGTCCCACAGATGATGGTGCGGATCGATGATCGGCCGGTCGGGTTCGAGCGCCGGCTCCTGGGTCGCGGCGAGCCACTCCTTGCGGATCGGCAGATGACGGGACGCGGGGGATGCGGAGGATTGCATCGGCGAGGGTCTCCGATTTGTCGCAGGCGCAAGTCTGCGACGCCGGCGCGCCGAATGCCACGATTTTGATGCGCTATACCTTTGCGAGCACGCGCTCGCGGAAGGAATGCATCGCGGCGATCACTTCGTCCGGCGTAGCGCGCTCGAAATCGAAATCGATCGCGGTGACCCCGAGATCGTGCAGCGCGCGGATATCGGCGACAAGATCGGCGTCGCCGCCGGAGAACAGGCGACGGTTGCCGTCCGAGGCAGTCGGCGGCACCGCGTCGCCATAGCGCTTGACGCGATAGGTCAACGCGACGGCATTCGGGTCGCGTCCGGCCGCAGCGGTCAATTGGCGCAGCCGCGCGACCCCGGCCTGATAGCGCGGCAGCGTGTCGAGCAGATGCGCGTTATTGCTGCCGATTGGGTACCACGCGTCGCCGAGCCGCGCGGCGCGACGCATCGACGGGCCGCTTTCGCCGCCGACCCAGATCGGCGGATGCGGCTTCTGCAGCGGCTTCGGCGCCAGCACGAGCCCGTTGTAATGCACATAGCGCCCGTCGATTGTGGGCTTGCCTTCGGTCCACAGAGTGCGGAAAGCGGCGACGTACTCGTCGGTGACCGCGCCGCGCTCCGCGAATGGCGTCGTCACGATCGCGTCGAATTCGGCCTTGAGCCAGCCGGCGCCGATGCCGACCGTCAAGCGGCCGCCCGACAGCACATCGATCGTCGCCAGCATCTTGGCGGCAAGCACGGCCGGGCGATGCGGCACGACGAGCACGGCGAGCACGATCCGCAGCTTCGCAGTGACCGCCGCCAGATAAGCGGCAAGCGACAGCATCTCATGGCGATGGATGCTGTCGCTTGAATAGAACGCGCCGCTCTCGGAATAGGGGTAACCGGGCTCGGCCATGTCGGGCAGAACGACATGATCGGTTACCGTAAGATAATCGTAGCCGAGCGCCTCACCGTCGCGTGCGATACGCACGAGAACATCCGGCGCGACGAACGCACCGGTGTTCGGCAGGTTGAAGCCGAATTGCATCTCCGCCTCCTCGATCCGCACGGCGGCCTATAGGGCCGGCGGTCAGTTTGCGCTGCAGCCTTGATGGCGCGCGAGCACAAATTTACGGAGCAGGCGGAGCTATGGCGTCGGCAGCGCTAGTTCGTCGAGGCGGGCATCGATGGCTTCGCAGCAGCAGCCGGCTTCCTTGCCGCAGTCCTGCGCACCGCCGGCTTCCGCGCCGCTGTCTTCCGCGTCGTCGTCCGGCTCGCGCTTGCCTTGGTCGCAGTCTTGCGCGCAGCCGGCTTCCGCGCGGTCGTCTTGCGAGCGGTCGTCTTGCGAGCGGTCGTCTTGCGAGCGGTCGTCTTTGTCGCCGCTTTGCTCGCGGTCTTGCGTGCCGCCGGCTTGCGTGCGGCCGGCTTGCGCGCGGTCGTCTTGCGCGCGGTTGTCTTGCGTGTCGTCGTGCGCCTGGTCGTCGTTGCCATCTCAGTCTCCTTAAGCGTTATCGTAAACAGCGAAGGCGGAACAAATCGCCTCCCCCTATTACGAGGCCTGACACTCACTGAGCGGATTTAGTTCCGCAACACTAATTGAAAACCTTTTTTGCAAACAGGAGGTTAATTGATTCGTTGATAGCAACAGAAGAATCGCATTTCGTCGAATCGGGTATGAACGCAACGGCACTTCGACATAAACCCGACGGCGTAAAACAGCGCAAACGCGATACTGTTGCAACGCCAATCGCAGCACTCGATCCGGTCGTCGCGGCGAAGCGCGCGCAGCTGCGCTACGTCAGCGATGCAATGCCGGGCATCACGCGTCATCGCGCGCGCAACGGCTTCGACTATAAACTCTCCAACGGCTCGCTGGTGCGCGACATCGCAACGTTGAAGCGCATCCGCAAACTGGCGATCCCGCCGGCGTGGACCGATGTGTGGATCTGCCGCGACCCGAACGGCCATCTGCAGGCGACGGGTCGCGATCAGCGCGGCCGCAAGCAATATCGCTATCATCCGCGTTGGCGCGAAGTACGCGATGAGGCCAAGTACGGCAAGGTGCTGATCTTCGCGCGCGTGCTGCCGTTGATTCGCGCGCGCGTCGAGCAGGATCTGAAGCGGCCGGGACTGCCGCGCGAGCGCGTATTGGCGGCGGTTGTGCGCTTGATGGAAATGACGCTGTTCCGCGTCGGAAACAGCGAATATGCCAAGCAGAACAATAGCTTCGGGCTGACGACGTTGCGCGACCGGCATGTCCGTATCGAAGGCAGCCACATTCATCTCAGCTTCCGCGGCAAAAGCGGCAATCGGTACGAGAGCGATATCAACGACCGCCGGCTCGCGCGCATCATCAAGGGCTGTCGCGATCTGCCGGGTTACGAGCTGTTCCAGTATCTCGACGGTAACGGCAGTCAGCACGCGGTCGGTTCGGAGGAGGTCAACGCGTATCTCCGCGAGATCACCGGCGAGGACATCACAGCGAAGGATTTTCGCACCTGGGCCGGCACGCATCTCGCGGCGGAAGCCTTGCGCGGCTTTCGCCACCTCGACAGCGAGAGCAAACGCAAGAAGACGATCGTGCGTGCCATCGAGAAGGTCGCGCGCCATCTCGGCAACACGCCGGCGGTATGCCGGCGATGCTACATCCATCCCGCGATCCTCGACGGCTACGTCGACGGCACGCTGCTCGAGACGTTGGCGGCGAAGACGGAAACCTATCTGAAAGAAAATATCGCGCACATCAGCGCCGAGGAGGCGGCGGTCACGGCGTATCTGCGGCTGCGTCTCGCCGACGAGATCGAGGAGCAACGGCAGCACTAGCCGGCGGCCCGTCCGAGCGCGCCCCAGTGCGCCCCCTAGCAAAGCATGGCATAACACATGGCGCTAATGGGGAGAGCGCCAATGAACACAGAAGCTCCTGCGATCGAGGCCGATTTCATCGTCATGGGTGCGGGTTCGGCCGGTTGCGCCGTCTCGGCGCGGCTCAGCGAAGACCCCGCAACGCGTGTCCTGCTGCTCGAAGCGGGCGGCGAAGACGACAACCGCTGGATCCATATTCCGCTCGGTTTTGGCAAGACGTTTGCCGACCCGTCGGTCAACTGGTGCTACGAGACCGAGCCCGATCCCGGCGCCGGCGATCGCCGCGTCTACTGGCCGCGCGGCAAGGTGCTCGGCGGTTCGTCCTCGATCAACGGCATGGTGTATATCCGCGGCCAGGCGGAAGATTTCGATCATTGGCGCCAGCTCGGCAACACCGGCTGGTCGTATGAAGACGTGCTGCCGTATTTCAAGCGCGCCGAGCATCAGACGCGCGGCGCGGACGAATTTCACGGCAGCGGCGGACCGCTCTGCGTCTCCGACGTGCCGGATCATCATCCGATCTGCGAAGCCTTCATCGACGCGGCGATCGCGCTCGGCTACCCGCGCAACGACGATTTTAACGGCGCGCGCCAGGACGGCGTCGGCTATCACCAGACAACGACGCGCAACGGCCGGCGCTGCTCGACCGCGGTCGGCTATTTGCGGCCGGCAATGCAGCGACGCAATCTGCAAGTCGTCACCGAAGCGCTGAGCGAGAAGGTTCTGTTTGAAGGGCGGCGCGCGGTCGGCGTCTCGTTCCGCCGCAACGGGCGGGTCTACTCCGCGCGGGCAGCGCGCGAGATCATCCTGTGCGGCGGCGCGGTCAACTCGCCGCAGCTGTTGATGCTGTCTGGGATCGGCGCGCAAGAGAATTTGGCGCCGCTCGGCATTCCGGTCCTGCAGCATCTCCCTGGCGTCGGGCAGAGTTTGCAAGACCATTACTCGGCGCCATTGAAGCTCAAATGCGGCGTGCCGATCACGCTCAACGACGTGATGCAAAGCAACGCCAGGAAGCTCAGGGTTGGGCTGGAGTATTATCTGTTGCGCAAGGGCCCGCTCGCGATGTGCACCTCGCCTGCGGCATTGTTCGCGCGCACCCGCGCCGAACTCGCCTCGCCGGATGTGAAGCTGTCGATCCAGCCCTTCAGCGCCGACCGTCCGCAGGACGGACTGCATCCGTGGTCCGGCTTTTCGATGATCGCCTATCAACTCCGGCCGGACAGCCGCGGCGAGATCAAATTGAAGAGCGCGAACCCGGCCGATCCGCCGGCGGTCCACCCGAATTACCTGACAGCCGAGACCGACCAGCACACGATCGTGGCCGGGCTGAAACTATGTCGGCAACTGCTCGCACAAGCGGCGCTCGCGCGGTTTGCCGAGTCGGAGTATCTGCCCGGAGCCGTGGTGCAGAGCGATGCGGAGCTGTTGGATTTTGCGCGGCGACGCGGCGGCACGGTCTATCACCCGACCAGCACCTGCAAGATGGGGATCGACGCGATGGCGGCGGTCGACCCCGAACTCCGCGTGCGTGGCGTCGCGGGTCTGCGCGTGGCCGACGCCTCGGTGATGCCGACCGTCGTCTCGGGCAACACCAACGCGGCGACGGTCATGATCGGCGAGCGCTGCGCCGATCTGGTTCGTCAGGAGATCAGGCTCGCGGCGTAAGAGCGGTCGTCAGCGCAAGCGCTGCGGCAGTGACGCGATCGCGGTGTCGAGCATCGCCGCGCCGCGCTTTTCGTCGAGCTCGGAAACGATGACCTCGCGGGCCGCATCGATCGCGATATCGACCGCGGCGGCGCGGATCTCGGCCATCGCCTTGGTCTCGGCCTGCGCGATCCTCTCTTCGGCTAGGCGCTGACGCCGCTCAAGAGATTGCTGCAGGTCGTGCGCGGCTTGTATCGCGATCCGCTCGGCCTCTTCGCGGGCATGCGCGATGATCGCCTGAGCCTCAAGCGCCGCGTCGCGCTGCTTTTGCTCATACTCGGCGAGCAGCCGCTCGGCTTCCTCGCGCAACTTGCGTGCTTCCTCGAGCTCGCCACGAATGCGCATCGCACGCTCGTCGAGCATGCCGATCACGTAGCGACGCGCCGGCTTCCACACGATCGCGGCGAACACCACGACGGCAAGGAAAACCCAGAATTCCGGATCGGCGAAGAGATGCATCAATGGACCCGCCCCGCCAGGCTGCTGTCGACCGCCGAGCCCATTCTCGCCGGGTCGGGGGCGGCGCCGATCAGTTTTTCGACGACGCTGCGGCCGACATCGACGGCGATGCCGCGCACCTCGGCGAGCGCCTGTTCCTTCGTCGCGGCGATGCGGCGTTCCGCCTCCGCGATCTGCTCGGCCAATGTCGCCGCTAGGGCGCGTTGCCGTTCCGCAGCATCGGCGGCGAGCCGGTCGGATGTTTCCTTGATCGTCGCTTGCGCCTGGGCGCGCGCTTCCGCCAGCGCTTTTTGATAGGCGGCGCTCGCCGCCTCCGCATCGGCCTTAAGCTGCGCGGCGCGGGCGAGATCTCCCTCGCGGTGGCGCCGCCGCGATTCCATTACTGTCGCGACGCGCGGCAGGGCGAGCTTCGCCATCAGCAAATAGAGCACGACAAAGGAGATCGCGAGCCATACCAGCTGCGGCACGAAGGTAGAGATATCGAGTTGCGGCATGGGTGGCTGTCTTGGACGTGCGATCCTAGAACACAAACAGGATCAGGAACGCGATCGCGAGGCCGAACAGCCCGGTCGCCTCGGCCAGCGCAAAGCCGAGAAACGCAAACGGCTGCACCTGACTCTGCGAGGCCGGGTTGCGCGCGACCGAGGTGATCAGCGCCGAAAACACGTTGCCGATACCGACACCGGCGCCGACCAGCGCAATGCAGGCGAGACCGGCGCCGATCATCTTGGCGGATGCGAGGTCCATCGTGAGTTTCCTTTTCGAGAGATAGAGAGAGGACCGCTTAATGCAGGTGGAGCGCGTCGCGCAGGTAGAGGCAGGTCAGGATCGCGAAGACATAGGCCTGCAGCACGGCCACCAAGAGCTCGAGCCCGACCAGCGCGATGTTGATTGCCAGCGGAAAGAACGCCAGCAAACCGACGCCCGCGGCGAACCCGCCGAAGATCGCCAGCATCGTGTGCCCAGCCAGCATGTTGGCAAACAGCCGGATCGACAACGTGAACGGGCGGATGAAGTAGGACAACAGCTCGATCGGCACGAGCAGGACCAGCAGCGCAACGGGCACCCCTTCGGGCACGAAAAGCCGCAGAAAATGAAAACCGTGCCGCACGATACCGATGATCGTCACGCCGATGAACACGAGCGCCGCGAGCGCGAAGGTCACGATGATATGGCTCGTCACCGTAAAGCTGTACGGGATCAGCCCGAGCAGGTTGGCGAATAAGATGAACAGGAACAGCGTGAAAACGAACGGGAAGAAATCACGCGCGCCTTGCCCGGCATTGGTATCGACCATGTCGGCGACGAATTCGTACAACATCTCGGCGACCGACTGCCATCGATCCGGGACCAGCGCAGCGCGACGCGTGCCGAGCAGCATCAGCGCGGTGATCAGCACAACCGCGATCGTCATCAGCAAGGCCGAGTTCGTGTACGAGACGTCGAGCCGGCCAATGTGGAGCGGGATCAGACGCTCGATGGTGAACTGCTCGAGAGGTTGGATCTCTAACGCCACATCATTTCTCGTCGTCGTCCCAATCGTCCTTTGGCTTGGTGCCGCTGCCGCCGATTTTATCGAGCGGCCGCAGGCCGACCGGCGTGCGGATGCCGGCCACGGCCCGGTAGACGCTCAACATGCCGGCGCCAACCCCGAGGAAGAACAGCACAATGGTCGCCCACGGGCGCGTGCCCAGTCCCCGATCGATTACCCAACCCAACCCCGTCGCGACGATGACCGCGACCACAAACTCAATGCCGGTACGAAAACCGACCCCAACACCTTGCTGTAACGCAGCATTGTCAGGGGCTGATACCGACGGATCAGCGCCCCGCCTCGCCCGTGCCTTGTCGAGCCGCTCGCCAAGCCGGGACAAAGGGTCCGGCGGCCCGCTATCGCTCATGTTGGGAAGCGCAATACCGCTGATTCCGGCCGCCCTGGCTGGAACGGCGCGCACCATAGTGAGGCCCCCCCAGTGTGTCAACCGCCAGTCATGCCACAGCGCCAGCGATCTTTTGTCGCGATTTCAGCAGGATAACCGGACGTCGTGAGGGTTAAGCGGTCTGACGCAACTCGTTGGCGCGCGCGAGATCGACCGACACAAGCTGCGAGACGCCGCGTTCGGCCATCGTCACGCCGAACAGGCGGTCCATGCGGGCCATTGTGATGCGGTGATGGGTCACCAGCAGAAACCGGGTGCCGGTCGCGTCGGCGGTTTCCGCGACGAGACGGCAGAACCGATCGACGTTGGCGTCATCGAGCGGTGCGTCGACTTCATCGAGCACGCAGATCGGCGCCGGGTTGGTCAGAAATACGGCAAAGATCAGCGCGAGCGCGGTCAGCGCCTGCTCCCCACCGGACAACAGAGACAGATGCTGCAAGCGCTTGCCTGGCGGGCTTGCCAAGATGTCGAGTCCGCTATCGAGCGGGTCGCCGTCGCCGACCCAGGCGAGTTCCGCCTTGCCGCCGCCGAACAGACGCTCGAACAGCTCGGCGAAATGTCCGTTGAGCTGGTCGAAGGCGGCGAGGAGCCGGCGGCGGCCCTCTTGGTTGAGTGCACTGATCCCCTGCCGCAACCGGGCCATCGCGGCGGTCAGATCCTCGCGCTCGCGCTGCAGACCTTCGAGCCGAGTTTCGACTTCGGCCATCTCGCGCTCGGCGATCAGGTTGACCGGTCCAATCGCTTCACGGTCGCGCAGCATGCGTTCGAGCCGCGCCGCCAATGCGACAGTGTCGTTATCGAGAGCTGCGTCGCCGGCGGCCGCAGCAAGATCTTCCGGTGCGCGTTCCAAGCGCTCGCCGATTTCATCCCGCAAGCGAGCCAACGCTTCCGCGGCGGCCTCGCGCTGCGCGTCAAACCGGGCCCGGCTTTCTCGTGACTGACTCAGCTGCTGTTCCGCGGCTCGCGCCTTGTCGGCTGCCTCGCGCAGCCGAGTCTCGCCGAGCGCCAGCGCATCGCCGGTATTGCGCAAGCGCGCTGCCGCCTGCGCCGCGGTCGCGGCGAGCGCCTCGGTTTGAGCGGCGATCTTTGCCGGACGCGCCGCCAGTTCGGCGATCTCGGCGGTGAGCGCATTGCGGCGCTCTTCGAGGATCGAGCGCTGCGCAGCGGCGCCGTCGCGGCGCTTCCGCCAGGACTCTTCCTCAGCGGCAATTGCGGACAGCCGCTGTTGCCGCGCGTCGTCCTCATGCGCCAGCCAATCGACAGCCGACCGCGCCTCCCCCTCCCGGCGGCGCGCGCCTGCCGTCTCGGTACGCGCCGTTTCGAGCGCAACGCGCGCCAGATCGGCAGCAGGCAAAAATTTCAGTGTGCGCTCGGTTTCGGCGATCTGCGCCACAGTCTCGCGAATCTCGTCACAGAGCTTCTCGATTGCTTCTCCGAGCGCGGCGAGCCGGGTCTCCGCCGCCAAGCTGCGCTGCCGCAGATCGGCTTCGGCAGCGCGCGCACTCGCGAGATGCTCTTCCGATGCGCGCAACGTGCCGGCGGCGCTTCGCTCGGATGCCGCTGCTGCTTCGCGCGCCGTCCGAGCATCGGCCGCGGATTGTGCCGCTTGATCCGCCGAGTCCGAAGCCCGCTCGATCTCGCCGGCGAGTGCCGCGAGGCGATTGCGCTGGCGCAGCTGTTCGGCGGTCGCGGATACGGCCGGCGCGAGCCGGGTGAAGCCATCCCAGCGCCACAGCCGCCCGTCGCGATCGACAAGGCTCTGACCGGGCAAAAGCTGCGGCTGCAACTCCCAGCCAACCGCCTCGCCGTCGACCCATCCGGCCTGGCCGAGCCGCCGCGCCAAAACCGCCGGCGCGCCGATCTCCGCGGCGAGCGGATGCACACCGGCGGGGAGTGCCGCGCGCTCGCCAAGCGGGGCCAGCTCGACCCAGCCCGCGTTAACGTCGAGCGCGTCTCGACCGGACGGAAGGAGTGGTGCCGCGAGTTCGCCGTCGAATAGCGCCGCGATCGCCGCCTCAAAGCCCTCCGGCACTTGCAGCAACGACAGCACCGCCGGAGCATATGCGCTATGCTCTGCCGGTCCCGGCAGCATCCGCGTCAGCGCCTCGGCTTCGGCTCGCAGCCGCGCAAGGACTCCATCGGCTTCACGCGCCCGATCGACCGCAGCCGCCTCGCGCTCTTGTGCCGCAACCAGTGCTTCAGCAGCGGCCGCCACCCCGGCTCGATCGGCTTCGACCCGGGCGGCGGCGGCGGCGATCGCTGCGGCGGCTGTCGCCAGGGCCTCGGGAGCGACCATCACCGCGAGCAGCGGCTCGCGCTCCCGTTCGCTATCGGCGAGGCGCGCCTGCAATCGGCTATGACGCTCAGCCAGATCACGGTACTGCCGGCCCAGCGCGGCGCGGCGCGCTTCGCCGGTCGCGCAGGCCTCGATCATCTGCTGCAAGCCGGCTTCGGCAGCCGCCAGTGCCGCCGCGGCGGAATCGAATTGGTGCGCCGCTTCAGCCCGCGCCGCTTGGGCGGCACCAATCCGAAGCTCCAGCCCGTGCCGCTCGTCGGCAAGGCCGGAGAGCGCGGCTTCGGTATCGGCAAGATGCTCAGCCTCGCGCCCGCGATCGGCCTCGACCTGCTGCAGCCGGCGTTCGGCGTCGCCGCGCGCCGCGACGACTCGCGCGAGCTCCTGTTCGAGCGCCTCGCGGGCATGGCTGAAGCGCTGCACCGCAGCGCCGGCTTCGGCGTGGGCCATGCGCAATTCGGGCAATCCCGCTTCGGCTTCGGCGCGCCGCCGCTCCTCCGCGAGCGCCGCTTCTGTCGCAGCGGCGACCGTGCGCTCGGCTTCGCGCAATGCCACGGCGGTTCGTTCCAGCTCGGCGATTGCCGCACGCCAGCGAATCGCAAACAGCAGCGCCTCGGTTTCCCGGATCTGCTCACCAAGACGCCGGTACCGATGCGCCTGCCGCGCCTGCTTGCGTAACGCCTCGATTTGAATCGCGAGGGTCGTGATGACATCGTCGACGCGGGTCAGATTCGCTTCGGCCGCCTGCAATTTGAGCTCCGCCTCGTGGCGGCGCGCATGCAGCCCGGTCGTGCCGGCGGCCTCGTCTAGCAAAAGGCGGCGCTCGGCCGGCTTGGCGGCGATCAACGCCGAAATCCGGCCTTGGCTCACCAATGCCGCCGAATGCGGGCCGGTCGCGGCATCCGCGAACAGCAGCTGGACGTCACGGGCGCGCAAGTCGCGGCCATTGATCCGGTATGAGGAACCTTCGCCCCGGGTGATCCGGCGCGCGACCTCGAGGACAGGGCTGTCGTTGTAGGCGAAGGGGGCGTCGCGGGCGCTGTTATCGAGCGTCAGCACCACCTCGGCGAGATTGCGCGCCGGCCGGCCGGCCGAGCCGGCAAAAATCACATCGTCCATCTCATCGCCGCGCAGCCGCTTGGCCGAGCCCTCGCCCATCACCCAGCGCAGCGCCTCGACAAGGTTGGATTTGCCGCAGCCATTCGGCCCGACGATGCCGGTCAGTCCCGGCTCGATCGCCAGCTCGGTCGGCTCGACGAACGATTTGAAGCCGGTAAGACGGAGCCGCTCTACCTGCATCGATCCGACATCATGATTTTGCGGCCGCTCCGGACAATGCCTGATCAAAGGCTTCGAGGGTCGGCGAGCCGTCGAACTTCTTGCCGTTGATGAAGAAGGTCGGGGTGGCATCGACGCCGAGCTTCTGGGAGGCCGTCAGCCGGCTCTCCGCGACCTGATCTTCCAGCTTCTTGTCGCCGATACAGGCCTTGAATTCCTTATCGCTGACGCCGCCGAGCTTGGCCAATTTTTCGAGCGCGCCGCGATAATCGCGCGCCGTCACCCACTTCTCCTGTTGCGAAAAGAACGTGTCGACCAATGGGTAGAAGCGATCGGGCGGGGCACAGCGCGCCACCATCGCGGCTCGCAACGCTGCCTCGTCGAGCGGGAAGTCGCGCAAAACGAGCTTGGCCTTGCCGGTGTCGATCCATTTCTCCTTGAGCTTGGGCAGCACGTCGATGTCGAAATGCGCGCAGTGCGGACAGGTCAGGGAGGCGTATTCGATGATCGTGATCGGCGCATCGCCTTTGCCGAGGATGCGGTCGCTCGGCAGGACCGCGAGCTCCTTCAGCGCGTCGACATCGGCTGCTTGCGCCGCCACCGGAACCACCGTGCCGAGGGACAGCACGATGAGCAGACAAAACCATATTTCCCGCATAAATACCGTCCTGACTACCAGATGTTGATGCTAGTCGCTTCGCCCCGGCGATGCAACCGCCGGCGATCGACGTCCCGCTAACGGCGCCGAAGCGCTCCCGATGCCACGCTTTTACCGAGGCGGGCGAGCGCTGCGCGCAGCTCCGGATCGGGAATCTCGACGACGCTGCGGTCAATTGCCTCGGCCTCGCCGTCGGCGAGCGCAGACGGCGCCGCTCGCGCGGCAGGCGGCGTGAGCGGCAGCGGTCCCTGAACGAAGGCCAAGCGGGAGATCGCGGCACGCCCGAGATAGAGATTGATTCGCTCGATCACCAGTGGGGCGCGGTGCTGCAATTCGAGCGCCATCGCCGGAGCGACTCGCAATTTCAACACGCCGTCGCGGCTCAACGCCTGCGGCCAAGTCGCGGCGGTGAGATCAGAGCCGATGATGGCTGGCCAGTCCGCCTTGAGGCGGGCGAGGACGCCGCCGCCATGCCGCGCGACGATCGGGCTGGCGAGTCGCGAGGTGGCGACGCCAACCGGGCGCAGGCCCGGCCGGCGCTCGTCTCCGCCGCTGGGGACGGGTATTGTCGCGGCGTCATCCGCGAACTCACTGCGTTCTTTGCTCATGTCGCTTCGCACCGACCCAACAACACAATTGCCCGCCGCGCCGCAGCGTTTCGCGGCCTCGCCCGACCCGGCTCAGCTGCTCGCCTGGTATGACCGCCACCGCCGCGACCTGCCGTGGCGCGCGCTTCCGGGCGAAGCTGCCGATCCGTACCGGATCTGGCTCAGCGAGATCATGCTGCAGCAGACGACCGTTGTGACCGTCGCACCCTATTTTGCCCGATTCGTGGCGAGGTGGCCCTCACTTCACTCGCTGGCCGGGGCCGAACTCGACGAGGTGCTGCACGAATGGCAAGGGCTCGGTTATTACGCAAGGGCTCGCAACCTGCATGCCTGCGCCCGCGCGGTTGTCGAGCGCCATGATGGCCGATTCCCGTCCGATCCGGCAACGCTGCGCGCATTGCCCGGGATCGGCGACTACACCGCGGCGGCGATTGCCGCGATTGCCTTCGATCACCGCAGCGCCGCGGTCGACGGCAATGTCGAGCGGGTCGTGGCACGGCTCTTCGCGGTCGAGGAGCCGCTGCCGCAAGCAAAACCGGAATTGCGGGCGCTCGCCACGACCCTCGTGCCGCAACAGCGGGCTGGCGATTTTGCGCAGGCGATGATGGATCTGGGGGCGGTGCTGTGCACGCCACGCCGGCCGCGTTGCGTGTTGTGCCCGTGGCGCGGCGATTGCGCTGCCGCGGCAACCGGGATCCAGGAAAGCCTGCCGGCGCGCGTCGAGAAACCGGAGCGGCCAGTGCGTTACGGCGTCGTGTTTTGGTTAGTGCGCGACGACGGTGCGGTGATGTTGCGGCGGCGTCCAGAGAAGGGGCTCCTTGGCGGCATGATCGAACTGCCTTCGACGCCCTGGCGCGACACGCCGTGGGACGAATCGGAGGCGGCCCAAGCGGCGCCGGCGGCGACCCAATGGGCGGCGTTGCCCGGCACCGTGCAGCACGGGTTCACGCATTTCCGGCTCGAACTGGCGATGATGGCCGGGCGAACGTCAGCGCCGCCCGAGGGGATCTGGGCGCGGCCCGGCGAATTCAAGGATTACGCGTTCCCAACTTTGACGAAGAAGCTCGCCAATTACGCGCTGTCGGTCTAAGCCGATCGGCGGGCTACTTCTTGCGGTTGCGCTTTTCGTCGAGGCCGGAAGTGCCGTCGCGGTGCATCAGCTCGGCTGCGACTTCCGCCGGCGTGACGCCGCACGCGGCCCACAGCACGAGCAGGTGGTAGAGGAGATCGGCGCTTTCGTCGATCAGCGCCGCATTGTCGTGGCGAACCGCTTCGATGACCGCTTCAACCGCCTCCTCGCCGAGCTTCTGCGCTGCCTTGCGGCGGCCGCGCATCAGCAGCTTTGCCGTATAGGAGGTATTGGGATCGGCGTTGCGGCGCGAATCAATGACGCGCCATAGCCGCTCGAGGCTGTCGCCCAGCGAGGCTTTTGCCGCGAGCCGACGATCCGACTCAAGAATTTGTTGGTCAACCGCCATCGTGCTCAATAACTCTGCAGGATCAAAGTGAAGATCAGTGTGGGCGTCGTTTTGTGCACTGTCAATTTAACCATAGTTACCTTTCAAAATTGGTAACGTGCATTAAACCACGAATCAAAAAGGCCTCGGATTATGGCCGGAAAATCGGAAGACAAACGAATCCGCGGCCCTAAGCAACGGCAAGATCACCAGATTACATGCGAATCGGAATGCCGTGCTCGGCAAGATAAGTCTTCGCCTCGCCGATCCGAAATGTGCCGAAATGAAAGATCGACGCGGCGAGCACCGCGGTGGCGTGGCCGTCGCGAATCCCTTCGACGAGATGCTGGAGGGTGCCGACCCCGCCCGAGGCGATGACCGGCACGCGCACGGCGTCGGCCACGGCACGGGTCAGCGCGATATCGAAACCGGATCTCGTGCCGTCACGGTCCATCGAGGTCAGCAGGATCTCGCCGGCGCCATAATCGGTGAGGCGACAGGCCCACTCGATCGCGTCGATCCCGGTCGGCCGCCGCCCGCCATGCGTGAAAACCTCCCACCGGTCCGGCGCGACGATCTTCGCATCGATCGCAGCGACGATACATTGGCTGCCGAATTTTTCGGCCGCCTCGCGCACGAATTCGGGGCGCGCGACGGCGGCGGTGTTGATCGACACCTTGTCCGCGCCGGCAAGCAGCAATTTTCGGATGTCCTCGATAGTGCGCACGCCGCCGCCGACGGTCAGCGGCATGAAGCATTGCTCGGCGGTGCGGCGCACGACGTCGTAGAGCGTGTCGCGCTCCTCATGGCTTGCAGTGATGTCGAGAAAGCAGAGTTCGTCGGCGCCTTCGCGGTCGTAGAGGCGAGCCTGTTCGACCGGGTCGCCGGCATCGGTCAAATCGAGGAAATTGACGCCCTTGACCACGCGCCCGTCCTTCACGTCGAGGCACGGGATCACGCGCATTTTCAGCATCGCGCGTCCTCCTCGGCGACCCGCAACGCCGCCGCCGCGTCGAGGCGGCCGTCATAGAGCGCGCGGCCGCAAATGATCCCAGCAACGCCGTCGCGGGCACGCGCCTTCAGCGCAGCGATATCGGGGAGCCCGGCAACCCCGCCGGAGGCGATGACGGGCAAACCGGCAGAGCGCGCGAAACCGCCGATCGCCGCCGCATCAACGCCTGTCAAGGCGCCGTCGCGGCCGATATCGGTGTAAACGATCGCCGCTACACCCGCGTCGGCGAAGCGCCGCGCCAAGGTGATCGCCCCGATATCGCTGGTCTCGGCCCAGCCCTCGACCGCGACGCGGCCGTCGCGCGCGTCGATTCCGACAACGATGCGGCCGGGATAAGCGGCAGCGGCCTCGCGTACCAAGGCGGGATCGCGCAGCGCGGCGGTGCCGAGCACGACCCGCTCGATGCCGAGCGCCAGCCAATTGTCGATCGCGGCACGGTCGCGGATGCCGCCGCCGAGCTGGATCCGGAGATCGACCGCATGACGGATCGCGCGTACCGCCTCGCCATTGACCGAATGGCCGGCGAACGCACCGTCGAGATCGACGACATGCAACCAGGAAAAGCCGAGTTCGGCGAAATGGCGCGCCTGCGCCGCCGGGTCGGTGTTGAACACGGTGGCGCTCGACATCTCGCCGCGCACAAGACGGACGCAGGCGCCATCCTTCAGATCGATCGCGGGATAAAGGATCACCGCAGCCGGCTCAGGCGATGCGTCCGGCCGGGTCGTCGAGGCGCTTGTAGTAATAATGGCCGGGCACGAACTCGCCCTCGACGAGCGCGTAGAACGGGTTTGTACCCCAGCGCCGGTAGCCGAGCGTCTCGTAGAGATGGATCGCGGCGCGCTGCGTGTCCCGCAAATCGAGATTGAGGACGAGCAGGCCGAGCTCGCGCGCCAATTGCTCGACCTCCGTCACGATGCGGCGGCCGATGCCGTGGCCGCGCGCCCAAGGCGCGACGAAGGCGCTCGTCACGGTGCCGGCCATCGCCTGCGCCTCATTGTTGCGCGGCGCGCGCGACAATTGCGCCGAGCCGCAGATGAGGCCATCGAGGCGGCCGACGACGAGCCGGCGCTCCGGCACGAGCAGCACGCCCTTCCAATAATTTTCCAAGAGCTGGCGCGGCGGCGGCTTCAGCCAGCCGAAACCGCCGCCCTCCACGGTGGCACTTTCGGTTGCCTCGCAGAGATCGTCGAGATCGGTACCGGAATATCGGGTCAGGCGCTCGACTTTGACCTTGCCGAACACCTGGGTCTCGCTCATGGCCGCCACCGCAGGAAATTTCCAATGAGGCGCAGCCCCGCCGCCTGGCTCTTGTCCGGGTGGAACTGCGTACCGATCAGATTGTCACGCCCGACGGCCGCGACAATGGGACCGCCATAATCGGTGTCGGCGAAGATGTTGGCCGGATCGGCCGGGCGCAATTCGAAGCTGTGCACGAAATAGGCATGCGTACCGGCGGGGAGCCCGCTCAACACTGGATGCGCCGCCCGCGGCGACAGCTCGTTCCATCCCATATGCGGGATCTTCAGTGGCGGTTCGCCCGGGGGATCGAGCGGCTCGATCGGGACGACCTCGCCCTTGATCCAGCCGAGCCCGTCGACGGTCTCGAATTCGCGGCCGCGCTCGGCCATCAGCTGCATGCCGACGCAGATGCCGAGAAACGGCCGGCCCCGCGCGATAACCGCTTCGACGAGCGCCGCCTCGAGGCCGGGCACCGCGGCGAGGCCGCGGCGGCAATCGGCGAAGGCGCCCTGGCCCGGCAAGACGACGCGCTCGGCGGCGGCGACCTCGTCCGGCCGGCTGGTCACGACGACAGCGTCCGCAAGACCGATATCGGCGGCGGCCCGCTCGCAGGCCTTGGCCGCCGACCGCAGATTGCCGGAACCGTAATCGATGACCGCGATCGTCATCAGACGCTCAGCGTGCCCTTGGTCGAGGGGATCGCGCCGGCGCGGCGCGGATCGATCTCGATCGCCTGACGCAACGCGCGTGCCAGCCCCTTGAAGCAGGATTCGACGATGTGGTGGTTGTTCTCGCCGTAGAGGTTTTCGATGTGCAGGGTGACGGCGGCCGATTGCGCGAAAGCCTGGAACCATTCCTTGAAGAGTTCGGTGTCCATCTCGCCGAGCTTCGGCCGGGAAAAAACGACCTTCCAGACCAGGTAGGGCCGGTTCGAAACGTCGACGCTGACCCGGGTCAGCGTCTCGTCGAATGGGATCATCGCCGAGCCGTAACGCTGAATGCCGGCGCGATCGCCCAGCGCCTTCGACACCGCCGCGCCGACCACATAGCCAGTGTCCTCGGTGGTGTGATGGAAATCGATGTGCAGGTCGCCCTTCGCCTGCACGCTGATGTCGATCAGGCTGTGCTTGGCGAGCTGGTCGAGCATGTGATCGAGAAACCCGATGCCGGTCGAAATCTCCGACGCACCGGTGCCGTCGAGCGCGACGCGGCCCTTGATCTTCGTTTCCTTGGTCTTGCGCTCGACGCTCGCCGTCCGCACGCCTGTTCTCCCGGCGGGGCCGATCCCGCCCGCCGCCGCCTTTTAACAAGAACCGCGCGGCCCCGCCACTGAACCGCATTTTCGCCGAAACCGATGAAGGCCGGGTTCATACCGCAGCAGCGCACGGCCAATGGCTACAACCTTTGCTTGCGCGCCACCTGAAATATCAGGCGCAATTCAGGTCGATCCCGTGGCCCAGCTGAGTTTTGACGACTCACCCCGCCCGCGTTTCATCGGTCTTGATGTTCTCGTTTTAGACCAAATGGGATGCCGGGCGGGAATGTCAATTGGCGGAGATCCTTATCGACTCCGGCGAGTGTAATAGTCCTCGATCACAGCGCGGTGGGTAATGCGGATCAGTTCGTCGACGATCGGCGGCGGCGGCTCGCGGCGCCGCAGATGCTGGCGGACGGCGCCGACCGGCAGCTCGGCGAGGAGGAATTGCGCGCGCCGGATCTCGTCTCGCCCGGCGCGCCCAAAGACCATACGCGCGAATCGGGCGAAGCCGTCCTCCATGCGCGCGGTCTGCGCCGCCACGCCATCGCGCAGCGTCTCCGGCCAGCCGCCCTGCACGAAATCGTCACGGTGATACAGCAGCAAGAGGCGCGCCTCATCGAGATGCTCGCGCACCCAGGCCGGCGTGTGCAGCACGGCGCGCAGCCCGTGGCCGACGTCGAGCGCGGCGGTGATCCCCCGCTGGAAGTCCAGCACGGTGCGCAGCCACAGCTCGCCCAGCAAGACGTCACGCGAGGCAAAGCGGTGATAGAACGAGCCGACCGGCGCCCTGAGCCGCTCGGTGATCGAGCCGACGGTCACCGCGACCGGACCGCGTTCGGCGGCGATCGCCAGCGCGGCGTCTAGGAAATCGCCATCGGCGAATTTGGGGCGTCCCATCGATTTAGAATATATGTTCTAGAACAGTCGATCAAGATGAGTTACACTGCGGACCGGGCTCGCAACAGGAGGCCGCCGATGCCGGACGCAGCAGCGGGAGATCCGCGGGAGCAACAACTCGTCGAGCGGCGGCCCGCGATACGATCGATGCGGTGCCGTTCTGCTGGGTCGTGACGGCGGGTGGGGGACAGTGGCGCGAATGCGCGGATCGTCAAGGCGCACCCGGGCAGCGCCGGCGAGGATTTCTGGACGCGCTGGTTCCTGACCCCGCGGATCGGCCGGAAAGCGACGGAGATCGGCCGGACCGGGCGGCTGACGCTCGCGTACCAGCACGCTTCGGGAGAAGCCTGTGTCGCGCTCTGCGGGCCGGCCGAGTTGCTCGACGACCGCGCCGCAGTCGAGACCCGGTTTCGCGGTTCAGCGTATGACGATCCGGAGGGCGTCGTCGCCGCCAGCCTGATTGCGGTCAGGGTGACCGCGGATCATCTGGAATTGCATGTGCGCGGCGTTACCGCCGAGCCGTGGGGCCGCGGCCGCACCTAGCTCGACCGCATGCCGGACGGGAGCTGGCGCCTCGCCCACTGAACGGACGGCTTTACGAGCCGAGCAGCATCGCGGCGCCGAGGATATGGCCATCGACAGCCTGCACGAGCACGGCGATGCCCTCGCCGGCAGCGGGCGGGTCGAGCGGGAATGTCGCTTCCGTACCCTGCCATTCGCCGAGCGTCGACAGGGCTTCCACGCCATTGGTGTCTTCGAGCGTGCGGCGGGCATTCTCGCCGGCGCCGATCTGGGTCTTGCGCTTCTGCACGAAGCGAATTAGCAAAACGCGGCCGGTGCTGCCGGCAGTGGCGGCCCGCCCGATCGTGACGGAATGGCGATCGGCGGCGAACGCCATCGGGGCAATCGCCTCGGGCGAGGTCTCGCGCAATGCCGCCAACACCTCCTCGCGGCGCGAGCCGACCATCTCGATTGTGCCGTCGACGACGAGCTGCGGCGTGTAGATCTGGCCGCCGAACCGGCGAGCGTAGGCACGTTGCCGCTCGGTCGATTGCGGTGTCGAGAACGGGTCCTTCCAGCCGAGCCCATCCCAATAATCGATGTGGAAACCGAGCGCGACGACATCGGGGCGCTTTGCCAACTCGCCGAGCAGCGCGTCGGCCGGCGGGCATGACGAACAGCCCTGCGAGGTAAATAATTCGACGACGGCCGGGCGCGTTTCCGCCGGGGCTGGGGTCGATAGCACCATCAGCAGGAATGCGGCGAGACAGGCGAGTCGATAGAGCTCCAAACCCGGGCCTCCTCATGAACCGGGATCCAAGATGGGGCGGCGGTGCGACCCCTTCGCATCACATCTGCGTGCGGACGAGACGCCGGCGCTCCTTCTAGGCGGCTTGCGCGATGAAGCGGGCCAGGAGGCGGTTGACCTCGCCAGCTTTTTCCATGTGCGGCAGGTGGCCGGCGTCGTCGAGGATGTGCACCGGCATGTGGCCGGCGAGCGCCTCGGCGTGCGCGACCGGGATGATATGGTCGTCCCGGCCCCAGATCAGCTGCACCGGCATCGCAAGCCCGGCGAGGTCGATCGCGAACGCCTGGCGGCCGTCCGGGAACCAGGCGCGGGCGATCGTTTCGAGCGCGGCCTTAACCCCGTCGAGCCGCTTGTAGCGCAATACCTCCTCGATCATCGCGCGGCTGACGAGCGCCGGATCGTGAACGAGCTGCGCGAGCACCTCCTGCGCTTCGCGGCGGCGCTGGGCGCGGACAAAGCCGTCGATAAAGGCGCCATTGATCTCGGGGCCGAGCCCGGCCGGCGCGATCAGGGTCAGCGAGGCGACCCGTTCGGGATCATCGCGCGCCAGTGTCGCGGCGATTGCACCGCCCATCGAATGGCCGACCAGATGCGCCCGTTCAATATCGAGCGCGGCGAGCGCATCGCCCACCGCCGCCGCCAGCGTCTCGGCATTGCCCGACCCGACCTCCTTCACGGAGCCGCCGTGCCCCGGCAGGTCGAGCGCCACGGCGCGGCGGCTCTCGGCGAGCATCGGCTGGGTGAACATCCAGCCCTGCAGATCGGCGCCGAAGCCGTGCACGAACAGGATCGGGGTCGCATCGCCCACGCCAAGATCGAGAACGCGCAGCCGCTTACTGCCGGCGTCGATGTCGTGCGGCGCCATGGCGGTATCTTCCGCGGCCGCTTCAACGGCGGCCTCGGGAGCTACGAAACCGGAGACGAAGGCGTCGATCTCCGCATCGGGCACGTCCGCCGGGGCGGCGACGGCGAGCAGCGCGCCGATCGGGAGCGCGGCGCCGGCTTCCGCCACGATGCGGCGCAACAAGCCGGCCTCCGAGGCCTCGAACACGTTGGTGATCTTCGTCGTCTCGATTTCGAGCAGTTCTTCGCCCGGCTTGAAGCTGTCGCCTTCCTGCTTGAGCCAGCCGAGCACCTTCCCCTCGGTCATCGTCAGACCCCATTTCGGCATCGTGATCGGGGTGATCTCAGCCATGCAAATCCTCCCGCCGTTTTGTGCGCCGGCTTCCGCGCTTGTTACAATTGGTAGATCAATTGCGACCGACGCACATCAGCTCACAATAAAACGTCAATAAACGTTTCGGACCATTCCGCCGCGTATAGCCGTTTTAGCTGCGGAGCCAAATCGATCGTCGGATGGACCAGCTGAACGGGCGCGAGGGGATCGAGCATGATTTGTCCCGGAACTAATATCGACTGCGACAATGTCGGGTGCCGCCGCGGCGGCTGCCAAGGTCGCTTGCCGGAGCTGCCGCTGTTTCAAGCAAACCGGCTCGCGTCACCGCCGGAGCAGCCGGCGCCGGTGATCCTGCTTCACCCGCGCCCCGAGCCGCCCAAGCCGGCCGTACGGATCGCCGCCTAACTAGCGTCCGTACCCGTAGACCTCGCGGATCGCGGCGGCGATCTTGTCGGGGCTCGGGATGTAGAGCTTTTCGAGGTTGGGGGCGAACGGCACCGGCGTGTGCGGCGCCGTCACGCGGCGGATCGGCGCCTTCAGCGCATCGAATGCCTTGTCGGCGACGAGCGCGGCGACATCGGTCGCGAAACTGCAGCGCGGCGTCGCCTCGTCGACGATTACAAGCCGGCCGGTGCGCTCGACGCTTTCGAGGATCGTGTCCTCGTCCAAGGCGAGGTCGTGCGCGGGTCGATCAGCTCGCACTCGATGCCGTCCTCGCCGGCGAGCGCGTCGATCGCCTCGTTCGCGTAATGCACCATGCGGGCGAGCGCGACCACCGTCACATCGTCGCCGTCGCGCACGATGTTGGCTTCCCCGAACGGGATCGTGTAGGGCTCGTCCGGCACCTCGGCGCGCAGATCGTACATGAGCTTGTGCTCGCAGAAGATGACGGGGTCGTCGTCGCGGATCGCCTGGATCAGCAGGCCCTTGGCGTCATAGGCGTTGGACGGCACGACGACCTTGAGCCCCGGCACCGAGGTGAAAATGTGGTAGGGGCTCTGCGAGTGCTGCGCGGCGGCGCTGCGGCCGGCGCCGATCATCGTGCGGATCACCATCGGGGTCTTCGCCTTGCCGCCGAACATGTAGCGGAACTTGGCGGCCTGATTGAAGATCTGGTCGAAGCAGACGCCGAGGAAATCGCTGAACATCAATTCGGCAACCGGGCGCAGGCCGGTGACCGCCGCGCCGGCGGCCGCGCCCATGATCGCCGACTCGGTGATCGGCGTGTCGATGACGCGGCTCTCGCCGAACTCGCCAATGAGGCCCTTCGTGACGCCGAGAACACCGCCATAAGCGTCGCGCTGGCCCTCGGTCGCGGCGCCGCCGGCGACATCCTCGCCGATGACGATGATGCGCGGGTCGCGATGCATTTCCTGACGGAGCGCCTCGTTGAGCGCCTGGCGGATCGATTTCTGCGGCATGAGAGCCTCCCCAAAAACAACGCTTTACCGCCGGCGGGCCCGGTGAAGCGTATTCATTCGGTTAGTACCACGGGCGCCAAGGCCGCCAGAACCAAGGCCGCGGCGGCGGTGGGTACCAGGGCCGCGGGGGATACCAGAAGGGCGGCGGTGGCAGGCGATACATCGGCGGCGGATAGCCAGGGCCAGCCGCCGGTATCGGGCCGCCCGGCCCGCCATAACCCGGCGGGCCCGCCATCCCGCCTGGCATCCCACCCCGGGCGAGTTCCTGCGCGTTGAGCCGGTTGGCGATATTGTCCGAGCTGACCCGCGACCGCGCGCGATGCTTGCGGCGCACGTGCTGCTTCGCCGCCGCCGGCGGGGTTTTCGTCGGCACGACATAGGGAGTGGGCGGCGGAGCTGACTGGGTCTGCGCGGCGGCCGGCGGCGAGCCGGGCTGAATCGGAGCCGGAGCCTCTGTTTGGGCCTGACCCGGAACCGAAAATGCCAAGATCGCAGCGACCGCGACGCCGCATGCGAGTTGCTTCATGCGTCCCCTCCGGATGTGAATTTTCTGACACTGGTTATAAGCATCCAGCCGTGCCGCCGTTTCCGGGTCAGTAAGAGACGTAGACGTCGGTTAGGAGTGCGCTGTCGGGCGGCGGCGCCGCGGCGCGCGCGGTTTCGACGGCGCGCTCGATCAGGGCCGCGACCTCGTTCTCGACCTTGTCGAGATCACTGCCGTCGAGGAGTGCCGCCTCGGTGACCCGGGCGCGGAAAATCTTAAGGCAATCGCGCTCGTCGCGCAGGCGCCTGACCTCATCCTTGCCGCGATAGAGCTGCGCGTCGCCGGAATGGTGGCCGTAGAAGCGGCAGGTATCGACCTCGATCGCCGAGGGACCGCCGCCCGCGCGGGCGCGCTCGACAGCCTCGCGCGCCGCCTCGTGCACGGTGAAGAAATCGTCGCCGCTGACCCTGACCGCCGGCAGACCGAAACCGGCGGCGCGGCCGGCGATGTCATGACTGCCGACCGCATAGCCGACGCCGGTACCCTCGCCGTACTGGTTGTTCTCGAACACGAAAACGGCCGGCAGTTTGAGCACGACGGCCATGTTCATCGCCTCGAAGGTGGTGCCCTGGTTGGAGGCGCCGTCGCCGGAGAAGCACACCGCGACCGTGCCGGTGCCCAGGGTCTTCGCCGTTAGCGCAGCGCCGACCACCAAGGGCGGGCCGCCGCCGACGATGCCGTTGGCGCCGAGCATCCCCTGGTCGAGGTCGGCGATGTGCATCGAGCCGCCCTTGCCGCCGCAGAGGCCGCTCTCGCGGGCGAACAGCTCGCACATCATGCCGACGACGTCGCAGCCCTTGGCGATCGAGTGGCCGTGGCCGCGATGCGTCGAGGCGATGTAATCTTTGGGCCCCAGATGCATGCACATGCCGACGGCCGAGGCCTCCTCGCCCGCATAGAGATGCACAAATCCCGGGATGCCACCCTTCGAGAACTCCTCCTGCACCCGCTCCTCGAAACGGCGGATCGTCATCATGTCGCGCCAAGCGCGGAGCAATTCCTCGCGATTCAATTGCATCGCATCCCTCCCGAACCCACGGGCCGGAGCCCGGTGTGACCCTCAGGTTACAAGAGCAGACAGGTGGCCGTCGCCAGCAAATCGCAACTGCGCGCCTGCTCGGGCGTTACGACACCAAGCATGACATTCCCAGCGCCGCAGCCCCGATGACGGCAAAGCGCGGCGGAATATAGGAGAGCTCGCATGCAGGGATCGGTTCACATCGTGTGTCCGCATTGCGACACGATCAACCGGGTGCCGCGCGACCGGCTGAAACAAGGCGGGCGCTGCGGGAAATGCCACCAGGCGCTGTTCGATGGCCATCCGGTGGCGCTCGACACCGCCCGCTTCGAACGCCACCTCGCCAAAAGTGACGTGCCGTTGCTGATCGATCTCTGGGCGGAGTGGTGCGGCCCGTGCAAGGCGATGGCGCCGGAATACGAAAAGGCGGCCGGGATGATCGAGCCCGACGCGCGGCTGGTCAAAGTCAATGTCGACCAAGAGCCCGCGGTCGCGCAGCGCTTTCAGGTGCGCAGCATCCCGACACTGGTGCTAGCGCTGCATGGCCGCGAACTGGCGCGGACCGCCGGGGCGCGCTCGGCGCCGCAGCTCGTCGAGTGGGTAAGGCGCGAACTCAGCAAGGTGAATGCCGTGGCGTGCTAGCGCAGGCCATCTTCCGCTCTCCGGCCGTAAAGCGATAGCGGCGGGCTTCGGGACGGAGCAAAATACCCGCGAACAACTCTGCGGAAATAAGCCGCACCGCTTTTAGGGAGGTGCAACATGGCCCAATACCGCCTGATCTCGGCCGATTCGCATGTCAGCGAGCCGCCCGATCTGTGGGTGACGCGGGTCGACAAGCAATATCGCGAGCGCGCGCCGCGCCTCGCGGTCGATTTGCCCGGCAAGGAAGGCGCCTATTTCCTCTATGAGGGCCATGCGCCGCACCCGATCGGAATCGGGCTCGGCGCCGGCAAAACCGGCGAGGAGCTGAAGGAATTCCTGACCAAGGCGACCTATGCCGACGCGCGGCCGGGCGGCTGGGACCCGGCCGAACGGGTCAAGGACAATGAGCTCGACGGGGTCGAGGGCGACGTGCTGTACACGACCCTGGGCTTCCGCATCTTCTGGCTCAAGGATGCGGGCCTGCAGGCCGATTGCTTCCGCGTCTACAACGATTGGCTCGCCGAGTTCGTCAGCTACGCACCGGGCAAGATGGCCGGGCTGGCGCTGATCTCGCTGTACGACCCGAAGGCAGGCGCGCGCGAATTGGAGCGCTGCGCCAAGATGGGTTTGAAGGGCGCAATGATCTGGTGCTCGCCGTCGGAATCGCAGCCCTACGGCTCCGACGTCTACGACCCGTTCTGGGCGGCGGCGCAGGAAATGAAGATGCCGATCAGCCTGCACGCGATCACCGGAATGGGCGTCGAGAGCCAGTGGAATTGGGGCGAGCGCTACATGCGCACGACGGTGCTCGGCTACGAAGTCGAAAAATCGTTCAGTGTGTTGATTTTCTCCGGCGTCCTCGACCGCTTCCCGAATCTGCAGGTCGTCTCGGCCGAGAACAATGTCGGCTGGATCCCCTATTACCTGCAGCGCATGGACCGCGTCGCCGAGCGCTCGCGCGCCGCCGCCGGCTTCACGCAGAAGCTGAAGCCGAGCGAATATTTCCGGCGGCAGATGTGGGCGACCTATATCGACGACTACGTTGGCGTCGCGAACCGCGAGTTCGTCGGCGTCGACCGCATGATGTGGTCGTCGGACTACCCGCACCAAGCCTCCTCCTGGCCGCATTCGCAGGAGGTCGTCGCGCGCGACTTCAAGGAGGCCAGCGAGGACGAGATCTTCAAGATCACCCGCGGCAACGTCGCCCGGCTCTACGGCTTCGCGGCCTGAGAAAACTTGTCATTCCGGGGCGGCCCGTCAGGGCCGAACCCGGAATCCATATTCCAGAGGCCCGTGTTCATGGATTCCGGGCTCGCCGCTTGGCGGCGCCCCGGAATGACGCATAGTGCGCTTAAGAACATAGATGACGAGTAGCGCCGCCGATCTACAAGACGAGGTCATCGCGTTTCTGCGGCGGCCGGAATCGTACGGGCTCGATCAGAGCGCCGCGGTCGAAACGGTCGAGACGCATATCTCGATCGTGTTTCTGGCGGGGGATCGTGCCTACAAGCTGAAGCGCGCGGTCAAATATCCGTATCTCGATTTTACGACCCCGGAAGCGCGGCGGGACGCATGCGAAGCGGAACTCCGGCTTAACCAGCGCACCGCGCCGCAGCTTTATTTGGATGTGCGGCGGATCGGACGGCAGGCGGACGGGACGCTCGGATGGGGCAGCGACGCAGCGGTCGAGTGGGTCGTCGTCATGCGCCGCTTCGATCAGGAGCAGCTGCTCGACCGAGTGGCGCGCACTGGCGGCTTGACGGTGCCGCTGATGCTCGATCTCGCGGCGCACATCGCGGCGTTTCATCAGGCGGCGGAACTCCGTCCCGATCACGGCGGCGGCGCGGTCATGGCGGCGGTGGCGGAGACCAATCTCAGTATTCTGCGCAGTTGCCATGCGGCCGGGTTCGACGATGCACAGATTGATGCGCTTGCGAAGCGCATAACCGAGGAGCTGGCGCGCTGTGCGGCGCTGCTCGACGAGCGGCGCGCGCAAGGAAAGGTGCGGCGGTGCCACGGCGATCTGCATCTGCGCAATATCTGCCTCTACGAAGGCAAGCCGGTGCTGTTCGACTGCATCGAATTTTCCGAGCCGATCGCCAGCATCGACGTGCTGTACGACCTCGCCTTTCTGCTGATGGATCTGTTGCATTGCGGCGAAGCGCGTTTCGCCAACCTCGTGCTCAACCGCTACCTCGATCTGACGGGCGAGGATGACGGGCTCGCGGCGATGCCGGTGTTCATCGCGTTGCGGGCGGTCATTCGCGCACATGTCACGGTAACCGCGGCCGCGCACGCCCGGCGCAGCGGCGAGCGAGACGCGCAATTCGCCGAGGCGCGGCGTTACGGCGAGGAAGCGGCGGTGATATTGCGCCGCGAGCCGGTACAGCTCGTCGCGATCGGCGGGCTCAGCGGCAGCGGCAAGTCGAGCCTGGCGCAGCGGCTCGCGTCCGAACTCGGCCTTGCGCCGCGCGGGCGCGTGCTGCGCAGCGATGTCTTGCGCAAGCGGCGGTTCGGCCTGATGCCGGAGGAGAGACTGCCGCCGGATGCGTATCGCCCGGAGGTGACGGCGCTGGTCTATCGCGAGCTGTGCGAGCGCGCGGCGGCGGCGCTGAAGGCCGGGTACGCGGCCATTATCGATGCGGTGGCGCTGCGCGCGGACGAGCGCCGCGCCTTTGCCGATATCGCTGCAAGAGCCGGCGTACCGTTCATCGGGCTGTGGCTCGACGCGGCGGCTGACACCATGCGCGCACGGATCTGCGCGCGCCGGGTCGATGCGTCCGACGCGTCGGCCGAGGTGCTGGAGCAGCAATTGCAGGTCGATCCCGGCGCGCTCGACTGGCTCCGCATCGATGCGAGCGGCGGCCCCGATGCGACGCTCGCGCATGCACGGCAAGCGCTCGCGCTTGAGTAACGACAGCGCTTCAAAATCGTCATCCCGGCGAAGGCCGGGATCCACTTGTCAGAGACACGAGCAGGTGGAGGGGTGGGTCCCGGCCTGCGCCGGGACGACGATTTTGAGGAGACCCTCCCCCGGCTTCGGGCTGCGCCCTCAGCCACCCTCTCCCGCGGTGCGGGAGAGGGTTTAGTGGTCGCGCTCCGCTCGAACTACGCGGCGTTCAGCTTGAAGTACTGGACGGCGTTGCCGGCCCAGATCTTGCGCTTCTCGGCTTCCGGCACGTCGGCGTAAAGCTTGTCGATGATCGGCCGCGAGTTCGGCCACTCGTTCTCGATATGCGGGAAGTCGGTCGCGAACATGATGTGGTCGACGCCGACATGGTGCCGTTCCTCGACCGCGACCCGCTCGTACTGCACGGTGAAATAGACGTTCTCGCGCACATACTCGCTGGGCAATGCCTTCAGCGGCTTGAAGCCGAGCTGCTCCTCGGCCCAACCGACGTGGCGCTTGTACCAGAGGTCCATGTGCTCGAGCCAGAACGGGACCCAGCCGAGCCGGGTCTCGGCAAAGAAGACCTTGAGTTTCGGATAGCGCTCGAAAACGCCGCCCAGCACGAGCTGCGCGATGCTGACCGAGGGCGGCAGGCCGAAATTGCACAGCCATTCGAGAAACGGCCGGCGCAGCCGCTGCATGATGACCGGGTCCTCCTTCGGGTATTTCATCGTCGGCTGGTTGGCGCGCGGACCGGTGCGGTTGAACAGCACATGCACGGTAACCGGCATGTCGAGATCGATCGCGGCGGCCCAGAAGCGGTCGTCTTCCGGGGTCGGATAACCCTGGCCGTTCGGCAGCGCGCCGAGCTGAATGCCCTTGAGGCCGAGCTTCTTGCAATGCTCCATCTCGGCGACGGCGTCTTTCGCGTTGGTGATCGGCATGACGCCGAGCCCAATCAGCCGGTCGGGCGCGACGGCGCAATATTCCTCGGCGAGCCAATCGTTGTAGGCGCGGATCACCGCCTTATAGGGGTCGTCATGGCTGATGTTGCGCCAGAACACCGGGCCCGCGACCATCGCCGGGAACAAGACCTCGGCGTCGAGCCCGTCCTCGTCCTGCTCCTTGACGCGCTGCTCGGCGGAGCCGGTGCCTGCGGCATCGGCGACCTTGAGGCCGAACGGCTGCCAGGTGCCCTCCGCGCGGCCGGCGCGCAGATCGAGGAAATTGGCTTCGAGGAGCGGCTGGCCCTCGATCATCTGGGCGTCGCCGCCATCCGGCAGATGCACGGTGCGCGGCGCGCGGTCGCGGTATTTCTCCGGCACGCGGTGCGACCAGCGCTCGGGCGGCACTTCGAGATGCCCGTCCGCCGACATCAGCCTGTATTGCCTGGGCATGCCAATCCTCCCGACCGAGCATCATTCCAGAGCCGATGTTATCGTAATTGATCGCACCACTAAACCGTCATCCCGGCAAGGCCGGGATCCACGTGTCAGGAGCAGGAGCAGCCGAAGGGTGGGTCCCGGCTTTCGCCGGGACGACGATTTGGGTTAGGCCGCGTATTGCACCAAGGCGCCGGGGGCGGGGCAGTAGTCGAGGCACTCGCCGCAGCCGGTGCATTTTTCGGGCATGACCTCGTAGAGGTGGCGCGGTTCCAAGAGTTTCGGGCGGATCGCCGATTCCGGGCAGACCTCGCGGCAGAGGCCGCAGGAATTGCAGATCGCGTAATTGATCGAGACTTTCATGGGCGCATACCCAGCTCTGGCTTTCTCTAGCAAGCCGCGCACAAGGCCGTCATTCCGGGGCGACGCGCAGCGGTGAGCCCGGAATCCATATCCCAGAGGCCGGTGTTCATGGATTCCGGGCTCCCTCGCTTCGATCGGGCCCCGGAATGACGGTTGGATGCACCGGATACACGTCCCTCAGGAGTCAAGAGAGGGCTGGGGAGAGCGGCCAAAGCCGCCGATCTGGTGCAAGAGATAGCCGAGCGCGTCCTCGACATGGTGCTGCGATTCCGGCGTGGTGCAGTAGAAATCGAGCTGGAACTTACCCTCCATGAAATGCATCAGCTCCTCGTCGCGCTGCGACAGGTGCTCGTGCACGACCAAGGGATCGTCGACCAATTTGATGTACGCCATGATGCCGAGGCAGGCATTGGCCTCGGTGTAGTAGTTCTGCGCCGCGCGGGCCAGCGGGTGGATGTGCGGGAACATCATCGACAGTCCGAAATAGGCCGGCAGCGGCTGCACATTGGCCTGGGCGATCGACATCAGCTCGCGCTCGTTCTTGACCCAGCCCTTGCCGAGCAGCACGTCGGCGTGGAGTTTCGAGTGCTTGCACTCGTCCCAGATCTGGCGGGCGCGCATGCGCTGCAGATCGATGTAGTTTTCCTGCTCGCCGATATCGACCGACAAGAGCTGCGCCGACATCTGCTTGATCGACATGTGGACGCCCTCGGCGGCATAGCCGCGCAGCGCGTGCTGGCGCTTCCACTCCTCATCCGGGTGGGTCAATTCCTCCTCAATGTCGCGCACCGTGCGTTCGAGGATCGCCTCCCAGGCCGCGAGGCATTTGTCGCGGGTCAATTTGAGGCGGAATTCACCGCCGGGCGCGCCGGGCATCGTCGGCCACACCCACTTGTCGCAGAATTCTTCGAGGATCGGATGCATGGGGCGCCTTCCTCAATTGTCATTCCGGGATCGGCCGGCGGCCGAGGCCCGGAATCCAGGAACGCGGGCCTCTGGAATATGGATCCCGGGCTCGCGGCTGTGCCGCGCCCCGGAATGACCGGCAGGATAATTTGTCGTGCTCATGTCTGCCACGCGTCGGCGGGCGGCGGCACCATCGAGCGACCGGTCGCCGCCTCGACGATCGAACCTGCCGCCGGACAATACATCAAACAGGCCGTGCAGCCGGGATAGGTGCAGGCGTTGAGGTCGATCTCGATGCGGTGCAAGGGTTCGAGCGCGACATAGACCGCGTTGATGTCGAGCTCGCGGCAGACGATGTAGCACATGCGGCATTCGGTGCAGCGGTCGTGGTCGACCCGGAGCGACATCTGCGCCCTCCCTCAATCGGTGACCCGCACGCGCGCGACGGGCGGGGGCGGGGTCTGGCGCCGCAACACGAAATCGCCGATCTCGTGGAGGAAGCGCTTGTAATCCTGGCGCGCCGTGGCGCAGGCCCAACGGCACAGCTCCTGTTCCATCGGCTTGGCGACAAATTCCTCGACGATGCGGCGGCCCATCGCGATATGGCTACGGTTTTCGACCGCCTGGCTCGCGAAGGCCTGTTTCAGCGCGGGTCCTGGCAGCGCTTCGGCCAGCGCCTCCATCCAGGCCAGCTCGACGATTTTCGGGCCGAGATTAAGGGCGGCGATGCGGATCGGATGCGGGTAGGTCGCGAGGTTGCGCAGCGAGAAGACATAAAGGGCGAGCGCCGAGTCGACCGCGAAGCCGCCATACGGATGCCGGAACGCCTCCTTCTGCGTCTTGACGCAGCCGGCGCGCAGCAGCGTGTCGAGATAGAGCATCTCATGCGTCGATTCGTCGACGATCTGCTTCGAGAACAGGTATTTGACCGAGGGCGGGAAATCGTTCATCTCCAGCCCCTGCCCCCACCCGCCATAGACGTAGTAGAACATCCGCTCCAAGACCCAGAGGCGGCTGAACAGGCGGTGGATCGCATCTTTGTCCAGCCCGGGCTGGCGCGCCGCGGCGATGACATCTTCCATCGGTGTGGCGCGGCTCTCGTCCCGGCTCGCCTCCGCCAATTGCTGCGCCAGCGCCTTTCCCGGCAGCTCGGCCATCCCGGCTCCTCCCTCATCGCCGCAGGCAGCGAAGCATGATCCCGCCGAGGGTCGGCGGACAAGCCGAATTTGCGGGATTGCCTTCGGGCCGCGTTTTATGGCCCGATCAGGCCAATTGCGATTAGATACGCCGAACAGAGGAGCGCCCGATGGATCTCCGTTTCAGCGCCGAAGAGCTTGCCTTTCGCGACGAGGTGCGCGGCTTCATCCGAGACAACCTGCCCGGGGACATCCGCGAGAAATTGCAGGTCGGGCATAAGGTCGAAAAGCCCGACCTCGTCCGCTGGCAACGGATCCTGAACAAGAAGGGTTGGGCGGCCTATAGCTGGCCGAAACAGTGGGGCGGCCCGGGCTGGACGCCGATCCAGCGCATGATGTTTTTGGAAGAGATCCAGACCTTCCCGGCCCCCGAGGTCAACCCGTTCAACATCACGATGCTGGGGCCGGTGCTGATCCAGTTCGGCAGCGACAAGCAGAAGCAGCGTTTCCTGCCGCGCGCCGCCAATCTCGACGATTGGTGGTGCCAAGGCTTTTCCGAGCCGGGGGCGGGCTCCGATCTCGCGGCGCTCAAAACCGCGGCGCGGCGCGATGGCGACCACTACATCGTCAACGGCCAGAAGATCTGGACCTCGACCGCGCACATGGCGGATTGGTGCTTCTGCCTGGTGCGCACAAACCCGCAGGCGGCGAAAAGACAGGAGGGGATCTCGTTCCTGCTGATCGACATGAAGACACCCGGCATCACCGTGCGCCCGATCATTTCGATCGACGGGGAACACCACCTCAACGAAGTCTTCTTCGACGACGTCAAGGTGCCCGTCGAGATGCGCGTCTACGAGGAGAACAAGGGCTGGGACGTCGCCAAATTCCTGCTCGGCAACGAGCGCACCGGCATCGCGCGCCTCGGCAAATCGAAAGAGCGGGTCAATTTCGCCAAGCAGAAAGCGAAGGAGATGCGCGCGCACGGCAAGCCGCTGATCGAGGACACCGAGTTCCGCCGCCGCATCGCCGCGCTCGAAACCGAGCTGAAGTCGCTTGAGATCACACAGCTCCGCGTGTTGTCGGCGCAAAAGCCGGGCGAGCGCCGCCAGGACCCGCTCACGGCGGTACTGAAGCTGAAAGGGACCGAACTCTTGCAGGCGACGACTGAGCTGGCGATGGATGTTGCCGGGCCACTCGCGATGCCGGATTGGGCGGACGAACTCGACGCGCTCAGCAACGAGCCGGAATTGGGCCCGGTCTGGGCGACCGAGGCGACCCGCAGTTATCTGTTCCTGCGCGCGGCTTCGATCTATGGCGGCACCAACGAGATCATGAAAAACATCGTCAGCAAGGGCGTGCTGGGGCTGTGAGCGCGCGGGCGGGTATCGCTCGATGATCGAAGACTTCGAACTCGTGAAACGCCTTTACGAGCGTTTCAATAAGCGCGACATGGCAGAAGTTATCGCCGCATTGCATTCCGATGTTGTCTGGGCGAACGGGATGGAGGGCGGGCATGTCTTTGGGCACGATGGCGTGCGCAATTATTGGACGCGCCAATGGGCGCTGATCGACCCGCATGTCGTGCCCGTCCGCTTCGCGGGGAGCGCCGATGGCGACATTGTCGTCAACGTCCAGCAGACCGTACGCGATCTTCAGGGCAAGCTCTTGTCCGAAAAGATGGTAGGCCATGTTTTCCAAGTCGAGAACGGGCTGATCAGGCGCTTCGATATTCGGGATCCATAAGGTGCAATGAGACCGCCGCGTCGAGCCGGGGACTGGTTTAATGGACTTTGATCTGACCGAAGAGCAGCGCCTGTTAGGCGACAGCGTCGACCGGCTGCTCGCCGACACCTACACCTTTGAGAAGCGCAAGGGCTATCTCTCGGAGCCGGAGGGGTGGAGCCGCGGGTTGTGGTCGCAATATGCCGAACTCGGCCTACTCGGCCTGCCCTTTGCCGAGGAACATGGCGGGTTCGGCGGCGGCGGCATCGAGACGATGCTGGTCATGCAGGCTCTTGGCCGGGTGCTTGCACTGGAACCTTATCTGTCGACAATCGTGCTGTCCGGCACGGCATTGCGGCTCGCCGAGAATGCGGCTCTGCGATCGGATTTGTTGCCGCAGATCGCCGAGGGAAAGCTCGTCGCCGCCTTTGCGCATGGCGAGCGGCAAGCGCGCTATGACCTCTCAGACGTGCTAACGACGGCGAAGCCGCGCGCCGGCGGCTGGGTGCTCGATGGCGCGAAAAGCGTCGTCACGCATGGCGACAGCGCCGACAAGCTGATCGTCAGCGCCCGCACCGGCGGCGATCGCGGCGATGCGAAGGGCATCGCGCTGTTCCTCGTCGATGCCAAGGCGAACGGCGTTGCGCGCCGCGCCTACCGCCTGCGCGACGGCATGGGCGCGGCGGAGATCACGCTCGCCGGCGTCGAGGTGGGCCGCGACGCGCTGCTCTGTGAGGCGGGCGCCGCCTATCCGGTCATCGAGCGGGTCGCCGAGGCGGGCATCGCCGCCACCGCCGCCGAGGCGGTCGGCGCGATGGAAGCGATGCAGAAGATGACCCTCGAATACCTCAAAACGCGCCAGCAATTCGGCCGGGCGATCGGCGACAACCAGGCGCTGCAGCACCGCGCGACCGAGATGTTCGTCGCCTTGGAGCAGGGGCGCAGCCTCGCGATGCTGGCCGCGATGATGGTCGAGGAGCCCGACGCCGCCGAGCGGCAGCGCAATATGGCGATGGTCAAGGCGGGGGTCGGCCAGGCGGCGCGCTTCGTCTCGCAGAACGCGGTGCAATTGCACGGCGGCATCGGCATGACGGAGGAATACGCGGTCGGCCATTACTTCCGGCGCTGCATGGTCATCGAGCATACGTTTGGAGACACCGCTCACCACCTGTCGCGCCTCGCCGAACAGGTTGCGTGAAATTCTGTGAAAGGAGACCGACGATGAGTGTCGCGCTCAATCACACGATCATTCCGGCTCGGGACAGATGGGCCTCGGCGAAATTTCTCGCCGATATTCTGAACCTCGAAGCGGGGCCGGAATGGGGCCATTTCGTGCCGATCCGCACCGCGAACGGCGTGACGCTCGATTTCGCCGATCGCGAGGATTTCCGCCCGCAGCATTACGCGTTTCTGGTCAGCGAGGCGGAATTCGACGCGGCGCTCGCGCGCATCCGTGCCGATGGTGTCCGGCACTATGCCACTCCGCGCCGCGAGCGGCCGGGGGAGATCAACCACCGCTACGGCGGCCGCGGCGTCTATTTCGACGACCCGAACGGCCATTTGATGGAGCTGATCACGCAGCCCTACGGCGATCGACCCGAGCAAGGATAGGCGAGCGGATCAGGCCGGGGAGCGCCTGCCCCACCAGCGGCTGAGGTCCCCGGCGGGATCTTGCCGCGCCAATTCGCGGAAGGCACGGACAGTGACGATCGCGAAGAGGCCGAGCGATGCCGCCGCCGCAACCGGCAGATGCCAAGTCTCGCCGAGACGCCGGACATCGAGCAACAAGAGCGTGATCGCGGCGAAGAAGGTTTTCTCGGCCGGCGAGATTGGGTGGGCGTCGTCGCGAGCGAGCCAGCACACGGCGGTGGCGCCGAGCATCAGGTCGTAGAAGATCGCGACCGGGGCCGCGATCAAGGTCGCGGAAGCCAATACCGCGGCGCGGACCGGCAGGCTCAGCCGACACCGCCACGCCACAAAGACGAGCGCGCCGGCGGCGAGGCTCGCGACACCTTGCACCGCATAGGCCAATGCCACCGGGCCGCCGATCAGCCGCACCGCACCGAACGGGTTGGCGAAACCGGTGAACAGGATGCGGCCGGATTCATAGACGGCATGCGACGCGCCGGCGGTCACGAGAAACGCGTGCCACGTCTCCCAACCGAACAGCATGATTGAGGCGAGGACCAGCGCAGCGGCGCTCAAGGCGGCCGCCGCGAAGCTGCGCCAATAACCGCCGGCGGCGAGCGCGATCGGCACGAGGAGGCCGAAATGCGGCTTGTAGCAGAGCATCCCGAACAACAGCCCTGCTACGATGGGCCGCCGGTCTAACAGCAGCGTCGCGAGGCCGAACAAACCGGCGGTCAGAAACGCGTTCTGCCCAAGCCCCATCGTCCAAAACACCATCGGAAACGACAGCAGCAGAACAAGCGCTGTGACGCTGCGCGCGCCGAGAATGCGCCACGCGACGGCGACATAGAAGAACAGCGTCGCCGAGATGAAGAGGACGAACGCGGCGAGGTAGGGCAGCTGCGCGAAGACGGCGCAAAGGATCAGATAGACCGGTGGATAATTGAAGAACTGGTACTCGATACCCGGCGCAGTGACCGCCTCTTCCATCGCGTAATGCGCCGCCTGGTCATAGGCGAGCGCCGGCGTCCCGGCATCGGCCAACTTGCCGGCCGCGTAGAAGCTGGCAAAATCGGTGGTCGTCGGGCGCTCGAGCGGCACGATCCAGCCATGCGTGCCGACGATCAGGAACAGGAAGAGCGCGATTTCGAGCGCCAGCAGCACCCCGCCGCACAGCGCGAGGTGGCGGCGATCGAGCCACGCGGCGAGTGTCTCGATCAACGAGCTGCCGTTCGGGACCGCGGCGGCGCCGCTTTGCGTCTGATCCGCCATGACGGCCTCAGTTGGTCGGTGAAGAAGGGAGGTGCGGTACCGCCTCGAACTTCTCGCAAGTCGGCCGCAACGCGGCGAGGGCATCCGGGAAAGGCATAGCGGCCATCCGCTGCGCGGCGCAGCCGCCGTTGCGTTGCGCAACACAGACCTGGCCGAAGCATTGGGTGGTGACGAACCCCAGTTCGGGCGGCGGCGCGCGGGTATAAAGCAGCGTGTTGAAGGCCGGGGCTGTCGCGGTCAGGTCGCGCTCGCCGACCGGCCAGTACATCGGCAGCGGGCGGTGAAGATGGCTGTAGCCGCCATACCAGCCCCAATCGTAACCTTTTTCCCCGTACAGCCCGAGCGCGCACATCTGCGGCAGGCGGGCCGCGACGGCGGCTGCAGTCAGATGATCATTGTCGAGCCGGCGCAGTCGGCCGAGCGTGTCGCCGTTCCATACGCTGAAGGCCACCAGGGTCCAATATCCGAGGACGATCGCCGCGGCCGCCGCGATCGCGGCGCGCGGCCGGATATTGCGGCCGGCCAGCCATTGCGCGGCCCAACTCGTCAGCTGGGCGAGGCCCACCCCGGCAAGCACCATCACCAAGACGATGGCCGGATAGATGAACCGGTATTCCTTGTGGCCGATCAGCGAATGCGCGGCGACGATTGCCGCCGCCGCCAGCAGCAGGACCGGCAGGCGCCGCGCGCCCACCGCCAGCACGGCGAGCAGGACCAGCGCACCGCTGGACCAGAGGCCGAACTCGCCGAGCAGGTAGAAGTACCACGGCTCGACGCCGAACTCGCCGCTGACGCCGTACAGCACGTTGTAGAGAATGTTGCGCCAGACCGATGCCAGCGGGTAACCGAGCGTCAGCCAGTCGAGCGCCGCGCCGAACGCCAGCGCCGCCAGCCCGCCCGCGACAATCGCCGGCAAGCGCTCGCGCCAGGCGCCCCAAGCCGACCAGACGAGAACGACGAGCAGCGCCGGCGCGATATGAATGCGCAGCAGGCAGACAAGCCCGAACAGCACTCCGGCCGCGAACAGGCGCCGGGGCGACCGAACCGGATAACCCGGCTGCAACAGGTAACAGCCGACCACCAGCAGATGGGCGGCGACGACTTCAACTAGGGTGCGTCCGCCGAAATAGACGAGCTCGGGTGCGATCGCGACCGCCGCCGCCCCTACCAAGGCGCAGGCGAGGCCGAAGAAGCGGCGGCCCCACAAGAAGCAGCAAATCGCGGGCGCGCTGGCCAGCAGCGAGAAGCAGACCGCGATGACGGGGAGGTAGCAGGCCGGATCGTCACCGGCGACCGCGCCGAGTTTCATCAGCCCTGCGATCAGGCCGGGCAAGAGCCACGACCGCATGCCCAGCTGAAATTCCCACGGCACCAAACCGTAGCCGTAGACGAGCCGGTGCGCCGGCTCGATCGTCTGAAAAATTTCGTCCGCCCAATTGACGCTCGGAACAAAGACGAGCGGGATCAGCCGCAGCCCGACGGCCAACACAACGATCGCCGCCAATCCGATCGCGGCGAGCCGTGCTTCGCCAAGCGGCGCGGCACTGACAGCCGGAACCGAGGCGGTCGCGGCAGGAGAGGCGCGCGCCCCGCGATAAATCGTGGCCAATCCAAGCATGGCCCACAGGGTGGGCGCGCCGGATTTCGACTTCGTTAACCGTGATCCACAAACCGGGCGGGCCGCCGCTGTGCGCGGCCGGACAAGGCTTCGTTAACCAATTTGCTTTTCAAATGGCAGCGTTGCAATAAAGCCCGCAAGGACCGCCCCCGATGCTCGATCAGCCGAGCGTTTCTCCGATCGCGCCGATGCTACGGCGATCGGCAAAGCCGCGGCCGGACGCGATCGCGCGCATCGCCGTAGTGACGCCGGTGCTCGACGATTGGGTCTGCTTTGCCGCGCTGCTTGGCGGCATCTCGGCGCAGCTGACCGGCTCGGGTATTGAGTTTCACGTCGTCGCCGTCGATGACGGCTCACTGACCCCGTTCGACCCGTCACTGCTATCGCTGCCGCCGGACACCTGCATCGCCGGCATTGAGGTATTGCGTCTGGCACTCAATCTCGGGCATCAGCGGGCGATTGCGGTCGGGCTGTGTGCCCTGTCGCGCCGCGACGACATCGACGCGGTCCTGGTCATGGATAGCGATGGCGAGGACCGCCCCGCCGATATCGCCGCGTTGCTGCAGGAAGGCAAGCGCAACCCGGGCGCCGTCGTCCTGGCGCGCCGCACCAAGCGATGCGAGCCGCTGGCCTTCCGCTCCTTCTATCAGCTCTATAAATCGGCTTTTCACGCGCTGACCGGACACGACATCAGCTTTGGCAATTATTCGCTGCTGCCAATAGCGGCGGTGCGGCGGCTCGTGCATATGCCCGAGCTGTGGAACAACCTGCCCGCCGCGATCCTGCGCTCGCGCATGAGACGGGCCGCGGTCCCGACGGTCCGCGGCCGGCGTTACGACGGGCGGTCGCGGATGAATTTTGTGTCGCTGATCGTGCACGGGCTCAGCGCAATGTCGGTGCATATCGACACGATCTTCGTCCGCGTGCTGTTGGCGTGCGGCATCATCGCGGCGGCTTCTGTCACCGGCATCCTGGCGATCGCGATCCTCCGCTTCGCCTCCGATCTCGCAATACCGGGCTGGGCCACGACGGTCGTCGGCGATCTCTTGATCATCCTGCTGCAGACCATCGTGCTGGTCGTCGCCGCGAGCCTGATGATGCTGGCCGGACGCAGCGGCCGGCCGATCATTCCGATCGCCGATGCCGAGCAGTTTGTCGCAGAGCAAGAGCGCTACGGGATGGCAGCGATACTCGGGGAAACCACGCCCGAGCGGGCGGTATCATGACGCAGCAAGATGTGATAACCGGACGGGATGTCCTCGCCGAACACTATGCCGGCGGCGAACTCGAACTGTTCGCCGCCGCCGTCAATTGGAAATCGTATTTCGCGCGCGCGATCCGGCCGTTCATCGCCGGGCGGGTGCTGGAAGTCGGCGCCGGGATCGGCGCCAACATCCCGTACTTGCACAAGGCCGGCGTCACGGAGTGGACCAGCCTCGAACCGGATGCCGAGCTCGCCGGGCAGATCGATCGGGCAGTGGCACGCGGTCAGTTGCCGGCCAATTGCCGGGTCGAAATCGGCACGCTGCGAAGCATCGATCCGGCCGCGCGCTACGATGCCATCCTTTATATCGATGTGCTGGAGCATATCGCCGAGGATGCCGCGGAACTGAGCGAGGCGGCGAGCCACCTGATGCCCGGCGGGCATCTGATCGTGCTGGCGCCGGCGCATCAGTTCCTGTTCAGCGCCTTCGACGAGGCGGTCGGTCATTACCGCCGGTACAACAGGAAGAGCCTCGCCGCACTGGTGCCGCCCGGCTGCACCTTGCGGTCCTGCCGCATGCTCGACGCCGTGGGGTTTTTCGCCTCGCTGGCCAATGCCGCCCTGCTGCGCTCGGCGGTGCCGTCGAAGGGCCAGATCAAGCTGTGGGACAGCTGTATGGTACCGCTGTCGCGTGTCGCGGACCGGGTTATGGGCCACCGTTTCGGCAAGACCGTTATCGCGGTTTGGCGCGCTGACGCTGTAACCGGCCGCTTCTAGCGGGCGGCCAGAGGCACCCACCGGCGGACCCAGCGGAGGCTCTCGTCCACCAATGGCAGGCTGCGGACGAACACCGCCACCACCGCCATCAAGCCGGCGATCAGCCACCACCACAGCAATTCGCGGCCGATCCACATCAAGAACCAGGCCGCGATCCGGAAGGGCGACGCTTTGAACTCGGGCGTCGGCAAGCCGGCAACGAGATCGTAGGCGTGCCGGATCAGCTCGTTCCACATCAGGCCGAGCGCGACGACGATCATCCAGCCGAGCCAGCGCCGGGTCGCCGCCTCAATCGCGGACTGCCGCAACAGGACGAGGCCGGGCAATACCAGCAGCAAATAGATGCCGCGGTAGCCGATGCTCTGGCCGGCGAAGAAACAGGCAACCAGCAAGATGCTGCCGATCGCGAGGTTGCGCGTCTCCCCGCCGGTCCAGTCGATCGCAGCCTCGCCGAGCAGGCGGTATTTGCGCCAGGCAATCGCCCCCGCCGCCGCGAGCAATAGGCCCGTCAGCAACAGGGCGGCCGCCTGCGGCGCCTGGACCTGGTCGCCCCAGCTCGCCGCAAACAGGCCGTAAGGCAGGTTCCACGCGCCGAAGGTGTCCATGAACGGCGAAGATTTCGGGATATTGCGCAGCGCCAGGGCAAATTCGCCGCGGTACGCCGCGACGAGCAGCACCAGCGTGGCTACGGAGCAGATCGCGACCGCGAACATGCGGCGCCAGCGCTCCCGAAAAGCGAGCCCCAGGAGCACGATCGGATAGTATTTCAGCAACCCCGCGACGAGAAACAGCGCATAAGCGAAGAGGCGCCGGCCGAAGCTGTGACCCCAGAGCAGCGAGGCGCAGACGATCAGAATGAACATCGCCGCATCGTTGTTCGCCCGCTCCACCGCGAACACGGTCATCGGCGAGAAGACCGCGACGGCGTAGATCCCGGTTTCCCGCCACGAGCGGGGCCGAAGGACAAAGCCGAGGGTCAGGATAAACAGCAGCGCGAGGACCAGACCGACCATGGTCGTGTCGGCTGTGCCGAGAAAGCCCGGGATCAGCGATAGCCATAACGGTGAATAGACATGCACGCGTTCAAGAACATCGCACGGGTTTTCGGCATAGACATTAAAGCCATGCCGCTGGCATTCGGCGGCCGCCAGCAGCGCATGCGTATCGAGGAAGGGAAAGTCCCACGGTTTCACCTCGATCACCTTCAGAATGGCGAGATACGCTTCGTGCCATCCCATCGCCCACAGCACGCCAAACCCGGTCAGCAACACGAGCGCGGCGAGCGGGATCGCCAGCCGATTTGCTAATTGACCTGTGATCCCGAGTTGGGCCGTGCGAGACATTCGTCACCCTCACTCAGGTTGGGGCCGTACCGATCCTCCAGCGAGATTAAGGAGCCGGCTTTAATGAGCCGTTAAGCTAATCAACCGGGCCCGGCAGTAACTGGTTAGCCATAGTTTAAGGAGCCGCGGTCAGAATTCATTTCGACATTTGGCGGGTTGACCAAATCCGCCGCGCAGCCCGAATCGGTGCTCAGATGAAATTGTTGGATTTGGAGCGGGTCGCGACATCCAGCCGCTTCATTGCAGAACCAAGGTTGGATGCCCTCCGGGTTGCGGTGCTGATCCCGTGCTACAATGAAGCGCTCGCGATAGGCACCGTCGTGGCGGGGTTTCGCGCCGCGCTGCCGCACGCGAAGATCTATCTCTATGACAACAATTCGCAGGACGACACCGCTGAGATCGGTCGAGCGGCCGGCGCGATCGTTCGCCACGAGCGGCAACAGGGCAAAGGGCATGTTGTCGCCCGCATGTTCGCTGATGTCGAGGCCGACATATACGTGCTGGTCGATGGCGACTGTACCTATGATCCGGCGGCAGCACCGCGACTGATTCGGTATCTGCTTGATAACCGTCTCGATCTGGTCAATGGCCGCCGCGATGGCCCGCATCTTCGGCACGGTCACCAACTCGGCAACGAGCTGTTCAACCGCATCACCGGATGGCTGTTCGGCAGCCGGTTCGACGACATGCTGTCAGGTTACAAGGTATTGTCGCGCCGCTTCGTCAAATCCTTTCCAGCGCTCGCAACTGGGTTCGAAACCGAGACCGAGCTGACGGTGCATGCGTTGCGGCTCCGGATGCCGGTCGCCGAACTGTCGACGCGCTACTGCCAGCGGCCCGACGGGTCGGTCAGCAAGTTGCGCACCTTCCGAGACGGCGTGAAGATCATGTCGGCCATTCTCCTGCTGGTCAAAGGCGAGCGCCCGCTCGCCTTCTTCAGCGCCATGTCGGCTGTGCTTGCCGCCCTTTCGATCAGCTTGGCGGCGCCGATCGCGACGACATTTCTCGAAACAGGCCTAGGGCCCAGACTCATAACCAGTAGCATAGGGTAGCAGCGAGGCAGACCGCGGCGAGAAAGTTGCGAGAGAGGCGGTCGTAGCGGGTTGCGATCCGGCGAAAGTCCTTGAGCCGTCCGAACATGCGC
>Ga0185299_10000717_pt1 | contig 80483 bp, 66 predicted proteins | sample PaiPotPPA55metaG_FD_128002 | JGI IMG/M metagenome (GOLD analysis project Ga0185299, IMG submission 128002) | Iron sulfur acid spring bacterial and archeal communities from Banff, Canada, to study Microbial Dark Matter (Phase II) - Paint Pots PPA... ...
AACGAATTCAAGAGGTCCTCGAAATCGAAAGTAAAATTCGAGATTTGCCGAGGGCGAAAAAAACTCCCAAGTTCAAGGGCAAAATTGAATTCGAACACGTCAGCTTTAGCTATGACAGCGGCAACCTGGTATTGAAAGATATTGATTTTACGATTCAACCCGGTCAAATCGCCGCATTGGTAGGCCCCTCCGGCACAGGTAAGACCACGATTATCAGTTTGATTCCGCGGTTTTATGACCCGACCAGCGGCAAGGTAAAGATCGACGACCACGACGTCCGCGAGTACACCCTTAAATCGCTTCGCCAGCAGATTAGCTTCGTGTTGCAGGACACGTTGTTGTTCCACGCCACCATCTGGGAAAACATTGCTTATGGACGGCCGGACGCTCCGCGGAAGCAGATCGAGGAGGCGGCACGATTAGCAAACGCTCACGAGTTCATCGAAAAAATGCCGGAAGGCTATGACACCATGGTTGGTGAACGAGGAATTTCGCTTTCGGGAGGACAGCGTCAGCGTATTGCCATCGCCCGCGCGATCATTCGTGACACTCCGATACTGATTCTTGACGAACCCACTTCCGGGCTCGACGCTGCTTCTGAGCAAATGGTGATCGACGCGCTCGACCGCCTAATGAAAGGCAGGACCACATTACTCATCGCTCATCATCTGGGAACCATCCGACACGCAGACTGTATTTTTGTGGTTAAAGATTCCCAGCTCGTGGCGCAAGGCACTCATGAAGAACTTCTTGCCGCCGGGGGAACTTATGCGCAACTGTACAAAATTCAGACTTCACAGGGCGCTGAGCAGCCCCAACTGGAGCAGGCCACTGAAAAGCCTATTTCCTAAACTGTTTGGTCTTTCTTATCCGTCAAGCCGGACTATTCGTAACGCCTATCACCTTGCATTGATTTGTTTAGCATTCCTACTTTTTGGTACAGCCACCTCTCTGCGCGCTCAGGACGAACCAAAAAAGGATGAACCACAGCAAGAAGCCGAATCCAAGCAAGATAAAGAGCAAGGGGAAAAGGAAAAAAAATCAGAAAAAAAGGAACAGAAACATAAAAAGGGTGAACCGACACCCCGGCTCAAGGCGGTGATCTGGCACCCGACGATCGACGTTAATCAGTTAAATCTATTTTATGGCGCCGGAGGCAAGGAAGACGCGCCCGCTCCGGGTGCTAAATATAAATTCAAAAAAGAAGATATGAACGGCACCAGCCCGAAGTTTGATGTTGAAGACGACCAAGGCATCAAGTGGCGCGTCAAGCTGGGGCAGGAACCGCGAGCGGAAACCGCAGCCACCAGACTGCTTTTCGCCGCCGGGTACTTCGTAGACGAGGATTATTACATCGACGAATTGCATGTCGAAGGCTTACCACCGTTAAAGCGCGGGCAATCCTTTGTTACCGAGGGCGGCATCGTTCACGGTGCGCGCCTCGAGCGACGCATGAAGGAGGTCAAGAAACTCGGAAATTGGGACTGGTTCAAGAATCCGTTTGTGGGCACTAAAGAACTCAACGGCCTTCGCGTTATGATGGCCTTGGTTAACAACTGGGATTTAAAAACTATCAATAATTCGATATACGAAGTCAACGACGAGGCCAAATATGCGGTCAGCGATGTGGGCGCGACGTTCGGCAAAACTGGAAATCCGCTTCATCGCTCCAAGAGCGTCCTGAAAGATTATGAAGATTCCAAGTTCATCAACAAGGTGACCACCGATTTCGTGGACTTCGTCATGCATAGCCGCCCGCCATTGCTCGCCGCTATCAACATCCCGAATTATGAAAAACGTACCCAGATGCAGGACGTAACTAAACATATCCCTCGCGCGGACGCGAAGTGGTTAGGCGAAAGACTTGCACAACTTAGGGAAGAACAGATTCGCGATTGTTTCCGGGCTGGCGGATACACTCAGCAAGAGGTCGAAGGCTACGCCACAGTAATTCAAAATAGAATCGCCGCATTGAATGCGTTGTGAGCGTTCGATGTCTCTTTCAAGCGCGATCAGGAAGCATCACATTTATCTTATGCTTACAAATCATGATATGAGTGTAGACGTGCACGTTTCACCGTTCTGGATTACCCGCCTGTGAAGCTGATTTTACAACCTCGCGATGGCGCGACTCCTATTCTTACGGCCATCAAGAAAGCTAAAAAATCGATCGACATCGCAATTTTTCGATTTGACCGCACCGACATTGAGGCGGAGCTCAAAGCCGCCGCGGCCAGAGGTGTAAAAGTCACTGCGCTTATCGCGTATGTGAATCGCGGCGGCGAGAAATATCTGCGCGCGCTGGAGATGCGTTTCCTTGGCGCCGGGATAACCGTCGCGCGCACCGCCGACGACCTGATCCGCTATCACGACAAACTGATCATTTTCGATCGCAAAACTCTTCTCATGTTGTCATTTAATTTTACCCATGTGGATATTGATCACAGCCGCGGCTTTGGCATCATCACCAGTAACGCTAAAATCGTGCAGGAAGCGATAAAGCTGTTTGAGGCAGATTGTACCCGCACATCCTACAGCGCCGGGCTCGAAACGTTTGTTGTTAGTCCCGTAAATTCCCGCAAAGTCTTGACCACTTTCCTCAAAGGTGCGAAAAAGCAATTGCTGATTTACGATCCGGAAATCTCCGACCCTGAGGTCGTGCGCATACTGCAGGAACGCGCCAAGTCCGGCGTTGAAGTCAGAATCATCGGAAAAGCCTCCAAGCGGCTTGGCTTGAAAGTGGCCAAACTCACCAAAATCCGACTGCATACCCGCACCATTCTGAGGGACGCTTCGCAAGCTTTTATTGGAAGTCAAAGTTTGCGCGAGGCGGAACTGGACTCCCGCCGCGAACTAGGTCTGATTATCCGCGACAAGAAGATCGTCGAACAATTGACTGACTGTTTCGAACCGGATTGGAGTTCCACGGATGAAGCTACCGACAGCGCGATGAAAAAAGAGGAGCCCGAGGTCCTCAAAAAACATGTAGTACGAGCGACCAAAGTGCTTGCCAAGGAATTGCATCCCTTGGCGACAACCGTTAAGAAGGCCGTCAAGAAAGTCGTCGCCGAAGCTGGCGAGGACATCCTCGGTGATAAGCGCGTCAAGAGCACGGTCAAAAAAATGGTCAAAAAGGCCATCAAGCAGGCGGTGAAAGAAGTAGCGAATGACCCTAAAGATACGTAACGAAATTTGAGGAGGCCCATTGAAAGCACGGCCGCGAATTACAATTCAAATTCGATCGGCGCTGCTGACCGCACTTGCGGTATTTGGTAACTCGCCAATTTACGTCTACGCTGGTCAGGGAGCACAGAATCCACAATCACAAACTCAACCGCCGCAGAATCCGCCGCCAGACTTGAAATCGCCGGGCTTCCAGGAATTTTCCGATCGCGTCCAGAAATATGTTCAACTGCACAAATCCCTTGAGGCGACTGTTCCGAAGCTCAAAGCAACTAATGAACCAGAGCTGATCGTCGCGCACCAGAAAATTCTGGCGCGCAAGATGAAGGCGGCCCGTGCGCACGCCAAACGAGGCGACATCTTCACTCCCGCTGCCAAAGAGGACTTCATTAAAGCCATCGCCAGCGAATTTCAAGGACCTCAGGCCCCTCATGCCAAAGCAACAATCAAACAAGGCGCGCCCCTTAAAAAAGTTCATCTGCACGTCAACGAAATTTACCCCGAGTCTATCCCGTACACTTCGGTGCCGCCCACGATGCTGCAAAAGCTTCCCAAATTACCCGACGAGGTTGCGTACCGGGCGGTAAGCAGTGATCTCGTGCTCCTGGACGTGAAAGCAAATCTTGTTGTGGACTATCTTCCTGGTGTTCTTCCGGTTGAGGCACTGAACGGGCAATGATGCTGCGGCGGCGATCTTTCCTTGTTGGAGTTTTCCTTCTAGTAGCCACTGGCCAGCGCGCCGACGAATTTAAATTCCCTCTTAAGTCTAATTCGGTGCGCTTCGCGGTCATCGGAGACATGGGCACCGGTGATAAGCCTGAATATGAAACCTCCGGGCAGATGAATGAGCAGCGGAAAAACTTTCCTTTCGATTTTGTACTCGCGCTCGGCGACAACCTCTACGGCGGCCACTCCCCGAAGGACTTTGAGAAGAAATTCGCCGGCCCGTACAAGTCTCTTTTAGACGCCGGAGTTAAATTTTATGCCGCCCTCGGCAATCACGACGATGCGACCGAGCGTTTTTATAAGCCCTTCAACATGAACGGGGCAAATTACTATTCCTTCAAAAAAGGCAATGTACACTTTTTCGCTTTAGACAGCAATTACATGGATCCCAAGCAACTGGATTGGTTGCAGAAACAGTTGGAAGGCGCAGGAAGCAATGACTGGAAGATTTGTTTCTTTCATCACCCGCTGTATTCATCGGCCCGCAAGCATGGGCCTGCAACCGACCTGAGACTTTTACTGGAGCCGATATTTGTGAAATACGGCGTTAATGTTGTTTTCGCAGGCCATGAACATATATACGAGCGCATCCTGCCGCAAAAAGGCATTTACTATTTCACGGAAGGCTCATCCGGCCAATTACGAACTCGTGGACTGGATCGTTCGAGTATCACCGCAAACGGTTTCGACACCGATCGAGCTTTCATGCTCGTTGAAGTAGCGGACGATCAGATGTACTTCGAGGCGGTTTCAAGAACAGGAAAGGTCGTCGACTCCGGCGTCATTCAACGCCAGCAAGTGGCTAGCGCGACCAAACCCTAGTTTCCCCTGCGGGGGTTTAACGCAAAGCGTTCTCGGCTTTGCGCTGACGTTTCATCGCGTACATGGCCGCATCCGCCGCGGAAACCAAAGATTCCACGTTGTCACCGTCAAAGGGATACACGCCGACCCCAACGCTGACGGAAATTCGCGGCCCATTGCTATCTTCGGCGATGCTGCTGCTGATGCGGCGCGCTACAGAGTGCGCGGCTTCCCTCCCGGTTTCCGGAAGTAGGAGTGCAAATTCATCTCCTCCAAACCTCGCGGCGGTATCTATATCGCGGCAAAACAGCGTCAAAGCGTCCGCTGTCCGGCAAAGTGCCTGGCTTCCGGCCATGTGACCGAAGCTATCGTTAAGCTGCTTTAAACGGTCCATATCGAAGAGCAGAAGTGAGAATTCCCTGCCAGTGCGATTCGAACGCCTAATTTCCATGTCCAGCGCATCGATTAAATGCCGGTAATTAGCAAGCCCGGTTAGCGGGTCACTCGCTGCCAGGCGTCGCAGGTGATCCTCCAACTCGCGCTGCTTGGTCACGTCCTCGACGATGACTTCATACGCATACATGTGGCCTTGCTCGCTTAGCACTTCCTGGGCGCTCAATCTGACCTTAATGGTGGATCCGTCTTTGCGAGTCCACTCCGCTTCGACGGGATCAGCGCCTCCATCGTGTGATTTTCCCAGAAGCTGCGCCCGCTTGGCTGGATCTGCAAAAATATTGCCGGCGATATTCACCTCGAGTAGTTCTTCCTTGGATGCGTATCTCAGCATCTTCAGCAGCGTCTGATTTACGTCGAGAAAGGCGCCCTCAAGATCACAACGGCATATCCCGTAACTCTGGTTTCCAGCCAAGGCGCGGTATTGTGCGCGTAGTCGTCGCAGCTCCCTCTCCGCACGGTCCCGCTCATGACGCAAGGACTTCTCGTTAAGGGCCCGGCGAACGGCCACCGGAAGATGCCCAATGGCATCGGTATGGACGCACTCAAAAGCGCCCCGCAGCATAAGATTAGCGGAGTCCTCTTTGGTGATGTCGTCAACCAGCAGGATTAGCGGAAGGTCTTTGGGTGGGTCGGTGACCAGGCTACGCACGTTGTCCCCGTGTACCGGGTCGGAACTGTACTCGCAAACTGCAAGATCGAACGATTGCCGCTGAGGATGATTAACCAGTTGGTTTGCATCCGTGACGACATGAGAATCAACTACAAACCCGACGCGCTTCAATTCATGAACGCTGCGCTCCACCAGCGACTGGTCGCCGAGAGCAAAAATAATTCGCACCGTCGGCCGCCTGGCCTCATCACCGCTCAAAGGCCTCGACGCTACCTGCGCCGCGTTTTCTAGTTTGGATTGCGAAGGCAAGACTTGGCCCCAAACTCCCTTAAAAGCAACCGCTTAGATACGCCGTTCCAGTTCAGAGGACCACATCGGATAGGCCGGAACAATCAGGCTTTCTCCTCATAGTTAACAACCGGATACGGGTGCCCCGAACCGCATGCGCCCACTCGGTGGTGCTTCGCGGGGCGGATATGGTCGCGTTCCGCGTTTGCCGTTATGGCTGCCGGTGCGACTGCTGTGTCCACTATTACGTCGCATTGCAGAGTTATAGGAGCGATAGGAATTCGGTACTACAGGAAAATCCCACTTCCCACACGCTCGCGATTATGGGACAGTATGTTCCCGGTTGACCCGCCCGATGTCCCCTGGCCCAAGGGTTGATCGATTGTGGGTGATCCACTCGTGTATAAGAGTTTTTTTGGGCTTAAGAAGAACCCTTTCAACGTAAATCCTGACCCTTCTTATCTTTACCTGACGCCCCAAACAAGGCGCACCCTCGATGAATTGACCTATGGCATAGAGAGCCGCAAGGGCTTGATGCTACTGACCGGAGAAGCCGGGACAGGAAAAACGACCCTGGTCAATCATTTGCTCCTCTGGCTCGAACATCAGCGAGCCCGAACCGCCTTTATTTTTAATTCCCATCTCGACTCCGAACAACTGTTCGATTTCATTTTTTCCGAATTTGAAATTCCGGTCACTGCTCAAGCGAAAGCCAACCCATTGTTAGCTTTTAACGATTGGTTGTTGGCCCGCTATAGGGCACGTGATCTGGTCGTTCTGATCGTAGACGAAGGACAAGGACTGCCTAACAACGTCCTCGAAGAGATCCGGCTACTGTCGAACATGGAGCTGCCCAACGAAAAGTTGCTGCAAATCATCCTGGTCGGCCAGCCCGAGCTGGAGGCGAAGCTGCGACGTCCCGATTTGCGACAGCTACAGCAGCGCATTGGCCTGCGGTGCAAGACGCTGCCGCTTACGCTGGAAGAAGTCGCGGGATATATCGAGAATCGTTTACATACCGCAGGATCGGGCGGCAATTTGGTATTCGAGCCTGAAGCCGTGGAGGCTGTGCATAGCTATTCCGGCGGCATACCAAGAGTTATAAATCTGCTGTGTGAAAACGCGCTGATCAATGCTTACGTAGAGCATACTAACGTGATCCCCGCAGCGCTCGTTGCGGAAGCGGCGCGTGACTTGCAATTTGACGTCTTTCGACCGGTGGCGCCACGATTGCGCACCATAAGTACCCCGACGGATGTGCCGGACTTGCATTCGATTCTCGCGAAAATTAAAGCCGATGCCGACGCATGGCAGGAAAAACCCAGGGCTACGCCGTATCTGGTGACCGCGCAAAAGGCCGTTATCAATCATCAGGGTGATGCATTCAGCGCCGGGGAGTCCGAAAAGAACGATACCAGGCTAAATAGTCCGGCGATTTCGAGGCCATCGCAGCCGGAACAAGCGACCCCACGGGTGCGGGTATGGAAGCGTACTTCCGCCGGAAATTTCTTCTCAGCGAATCCGGCCTCGGCACGCGCGCTGCGAGCTATCGCTAATTTGCGTTCATCCCTCGAGCCGGCCGTTAGTTCCATTCGGAAATACGACCTTGAGGGAAAGCTTAGGTTATACACCCACCTTGCCCGGATTCATGGCGTCGAGCCGACGGTTCGCTCCATCAGAAATTTGGAGCTGGAAACGAGGATACGACGAAGCGCGAAGCGTGTTCACGTTCACGGAATCAAACCGGCAATCCGCTCCCTTAAAAGCTTGGAGCTGGACACCAGATTAAAGAATTACGCGAAAACGGTCCGGGACGTTACAGAACCGCGCCTAACCCGCTTTTCAAAAGCCTTTGGAACTGAACTAAGAACGCGTATTCAATCGTTACGGCTTTGGTGGGTAGGTAATTTTAACGAAGAGCACTACGGAAAGACCTTAACCACCAGCTTTTTGGTCTGTTGCTTGTTAATTGCGATGCTGCTCAAGATGAATTTAACGCATACATCGCAGCATCCCGCCTGGATAGTAATTCGTGCCGTGGGAATTCTGCTATGCGCTCTTTATTTGATCGCAGGAATTTCAATACTAGTGCGAGCGCGTCACCAGCTGTGGGCCGACGCCTCTGAATTGCTGGCAAGGGGCTTGCGTTGGCTACGGGCTCCCATATCTCCTATACCGACCCGGGAGCTTAGTTCTGTCGCGGGCAAGGTTCACACTCACAGAGGGGCCTGATGTCGTTGCTGGTACGATTTCAAGACCGCTGAGTGAATTTTGCTACCGCGCTTCACTCCGGAGCGATCCGGCCAAGTCGAGTTCAACATCCACGACCGGCTTAACCTTTAATAGAAAATTACTGGGATTTTTCAAACCCCACTGTATATAAGGAACTTCGAAAGCTGCTGTCCCTTTCCACCCCTCTTCTGTTAGCGTCGCTTGCGTGGGCACATTGAGGTCATGATCGGCCCCGTGCAAAGAAAATATTCCATGAAGCTTCAAATTTGAATTTCCTTGCTGCACTATGGTTCCGTCGGCGCGGTCCGGCCTAAACACGACTTCGGCGTATTGGTGGCTTTCGAGAATTTCCTTATGCATCCGGCGGTCTCGAGCATTGTTACCGCTCTCACCCGAGGTAGCATCCACCACAATTTCGCCGCTGGCCTTTCCCGTCGTGGGGTCGACAAAAACGGTGCCACGCTTCACGTGGAACGTTCCATGCACGGTATGTAAACTGGATTCCACACTCCAATGCACGGTACTTTTTGCGGGGTCAACGGACAAAACGATTTGCTGTGCGACTGGCGTTGCATGAGAACCTTGCTGCGAAGTAGCGGCCTGACGAGCGGGCGTTGCTACGCCGACGAGCACAACCGCGGCGAGACAATTCCTCAGTGCGTACATCATGTTTGGAAGTCCTCGAATCATGCCGCCAGAAATCGCCACCCGAGTAAGGCGCCGGTGGTGACAAAGTGTGCCGGGGAGGTTTCCCCCAGGTGAATGGATATCAATCGCGCGAAAACCTGTGGATCATTTCTGAAAACGGTTAGAGTTCTTCGACGCAGACGCGCGCGCCCGTCAAGTAACAGCAGCAGCCGCGCCATAAAAGTTGGACGCCTGGCAAATTGGCGATGAGCTTTTTGATACAAGTCCAGAGAGTTTTTCTGCATGGCCTCGGCCAAGGCCATGGCTTGATGAAAGCTCAGGCTCAATCCTTCGCCGGTAATGGCGTCCACACTACCTGAGGCGTCGCCAATAAGCGCCACGTTGCCACGAGAAACGCGCTTCAGCCGGTGCATGGTAGTGATTGTGCCGCGTGCCGGCCTCGAAAGCCTTTCACCACCCAACCGCCGCGCCAGTTCCGGGAATTCTTTAAGTGCAAGCCGGATGTCGCGATTTTCGTTTCGAGATGCTATCACCACGCACACTTCATTGGCCGACACCGGCGTAACGTACGCTTGCGCGTTCTCGGCCCAATGAATTTCCACGTATTCTGACCATGGCTCAACAACGAAGTGTGCCCGCCACGCCAGCCGGGAGTCTCTCTGGCTACAGGACTCTAACCCTGCCCACCGCCTGACCCGCGATTGGCCGCCATCCGCGCCTATAATCCAATTCGCGTGTACGAAATTTCCTCCAGCAAGCTTTACGCCATCGCGCCCAATGCCCGTGACCGGCATTTCCCAAAGAAAATGAACGCCCAGCGCGACTGCAAAATCCAGCATTTTTTCGTGGAGTATTGGGCGGCGTAATCCCACGCCCGGCCCACTTGGAAAACGTGCGGTTGCAGACTTTTCCTTCTCCAGGAATTTTATTCCCTGGAGCGGGTACCCTTCGTCAGTCGCAATCTCCACGCCGAGCTCTTGAAGAGCGGCAATGGAATCCGGCATCAAGCCTTCGCCACACGGCTTATCAATCGGGGGTTTGTTTCCATCCGCGACGATTACTTGGAAACCTCGCCGTCGCGCCGCGATCGCTGCAGCTAGACCCGCAGGACCGCCTCCTATCACGAACACGTCCGTGCCGTTGACCATAAATCGTCCGTTTCCTCAACATTTCGGCTGTCCACTTGGAGGGTTGTTGTTAGAGATGCGGGAAAAGGGGCGCAAGATGCTTTATTGTAAGAATTTGCAACGTAGGTATAAATCAGTATAAATCAGATTTATCTGGAAATTGAAAAGTATTAATTTGATCTATGACCGCCTTGAGGGCATTCTAGTTTCACGGATCGGCCTGTTACGCGGTCGACTCACAGATGAGGAAGATAGCTAGGTTTAAAAGTCCACTAAGTTAATTGTGACCATACAAAGAATTTCAGCGCAAACGGAGAAATCTTAAGTGAGCGAGTCGCTCCCCAGACCTCGTAGTCATACGCTTGTCGATGGCACCAATCGTTCTCCGGCGCGCGCGATGCTTCGCGCTTCCGGCCTCGCGGACGGAGACTTCAAGAAACCACTAATTGGGGTAGCCAACACCTGGATCGAAATCGGCCCGTGTAACTATCATCTTCGCGAGTTGGCGAAGCACGTGAAGGACGGGATTCGCGCAGCCGGTGCTGTGCCGCTGGAGTTCAATACCGTCTCGATTTCCGACGGCATCACCATGGGCACGGAAGGCATGCGCACGTCGCTCATCAGCCGTGAGGTGATCGCAGATTCCATCGAGCTGGTTACCAGAGGCAATCTATTCGACGCACTCATCGTGCTGGTGGGCTGCGACAAAACCATCCCGGCTGGCATTATGGCGCTAGCTCGGCTGAATATTCCTGGACTGATTTTATACGGCGGTTCCATCGCGCCGGGCCAATTTGAAGGCCATTCCGTCACGATTCAGGATGTGTTCGAGGCTGTGGGCACTTATGGCCGCGGGGAAATGAGCGAGAAGCGCTTAACCGCGCTCGAAAGCGTTGCGTGTCCAGGAGCCGGCGCGTGCGGCGGCCAATTTACCGCCAATACCATGGCCCTCGTCTGCGAATTCCTTGGCGTAGCGCCCATGGGACTCTCCAGCACGCCCGCTACGAACGAGGCTAAAGCCGAAGCCGGTTATCGCGCCGGTGAACTCGTCGTTGACCTGCTTCGCCGGAATGTTTTGCCATCGCAAATCATAAACAAGGCATCCATTGAAAACGCCATCGCCGGTGTGGCCGCTACGGGTGGCTCAACAAACGCCGTTCTCCATTTGTTGGCTATTGCCAACGAAGCGAAGCTGCCTTTGTCCATCGACGATTTTGACCGCATCAGCTCACGTGTTCCAATTCTTGCGGATTTAAAACCTGGGGGAAGATTTGTCGCTACCGACCTTTACGCAGCAGGCGGCACTGCGCTCGTCGCCAAGCGCCTGCTTGAAGCTGGATTATTGCGGGGGGAATGCATCACCGTTACAGGCCGCACCATCGCCGAAGAGGCCGACGCCGCAAAAGAAGCGCCCGGACAGGAAGTCGTTCGCAAGCTGAACGCGCCGCTCAAGTCCACCGGCGGCCTGGTGATCTTGAAAGGCAATCTTGCTCCTGAAGGGTGCGTGGTCAAAGTTGCAGGTCACAATATTCAAAACTTCAGAGGGACTGCTCGCGTTTTTGACAGCGAAGAAGCGGCGTTCCATGCGGTGGAGAACCGCGCCGTTAAAACCGGAGACGTTATGGTAATTCGTTACGAAGGGCCTAAAGGTGGCCCGGGAATGCGGGAGATGCTGGCGGTTACAGCGGCGTTGGTGGGAGCGGGTCTTGGCGACAGCGTTGCGCTCCTAACCGACGGCCGTTTTTCCGGCGCAACACACGGGCTCATGGCGGGCCACGTGGCTCCTGAAGCGGCGAACGGCGGCCCTATCGCTGCCGTCGCTGAAGGCGATACCATTGTGTTTGATTTGCCATCGCGTACTTTAAATTTGGAAATCAGTAATGCGGAAATGCAGCGGAGGCTGGCCTCCTGGCGCGCCCCTGCGCCGCGCTACACTTCTGGCGTGATGGCCAAGTATGCGCTGCTGGTTTCGTCATCGTCTTTAGGAGCTATTACCGCAGTTCCGCAAATTATGCCGTCCGTAATGCAACCTGGGACGAATGCGAGGACCTTATGAAACTGACCGGCGCGGAAATTCTTTGCGAATCGCTGACCCGCCTCGGCGTGAAGCACATCTTTGGCTATCCAGGCGGCGCAATTTTGCCGGTTTACGACGCGCTTGGAAAATCAAAATTGCACCACGTACTCGTGCGCCACGAGCAAGGCGCGACGCATATGGCCGACGGTTACGCGCGGGCAAGCGGTGAGGTAGGCTGTGCGATGGCGACATCCGGACCTGGCGCTACAAATATGGTCACCGGCATTGCTACGGCCATGCTTGATTCCTCGCCGGTCGTCTGTATCACCGGCCAAGTCAGCAGCAAAGTTTTGGGTTCTGACGCGTTTCAGGAAATCGATATCACCGGCATCACCATGCCCATTACCAAGCACAACGTGGTGGTAACCCGCGCCGAGGATGTTGCTCGCACCGTCCGTGAAGCGTTTCTTATCGCCGCCTCTGGCCGCCCCGGACCGGTTTTAGTGGACATCACCAAGGATGCGCAGCAGGCTTCCTGCGAGTTTGATTGGAATGCATCCGCTCCAAAACTTCCACCAAAACGTCAGCGGATAAATTACGACCAGGCGGAATTCGATCGCGCGGTAGAATTGCTAAACTCCGCAAAGCGTCCGTTGATCCTCGCGGGACACGGCATCATCGTTTCGGGCGCCATGAAAGCCTTCGAGCAATTCGTGCGCGCCGGAAATTACCCGGTAGCCATGACGCTGCTCGGCATCGGCTGCTTCCCTGCCAAAGATCCTCTCAACCTGGGCATGATGGGCATGCACGGTGAAGCTTGGGTCAACAACGCCATTCAGGAATCCGACTTGCTGATCGCCGTGGGAATGCGCTTCGATGACCGCGTCACCGGCGATTTGCGCACTTACGCGAAAAATGCGCGCAAGATTCACATCGAGATTGATCGCGCGGAGATCAACAAAAATGTGCCGGTGGACGCGGCGCTCGTTGGCGACGCGCGTGAAGTTCTGGAGAAGCTGACTCCACACATCGAAACGCGCGATCACGGCGTGTGGCTCCGCCATATCCAGGAATCAAAGGGTGGTTCGGCCGTCCGGGACATTCAAAGCCTGCCTGACAACGGTCATCTCTATGCCGCCCACGTGATCAACGACATCTGGAAAGAAACGCGTGGCGAAGCCATCGTGGTGACGGATGTTGGTCAGCACCAAATGTGGGAAGCGCAGTACTACCACCACAATTTGCCCCGTACCTTGATCACTTCCGGCGGGCTCGGCACCATGGGTTTCGCGCTGCCCGCTGCCATCGGCGCTAAATTTGCCAAGCCTGACGCCGAAGTATGGGTTGTAGTCGGAGACGGCGGATTCCAGATGACCATGAGCGAGCTAGCCACCATCGTGCAGGAAAAAATCAACATCAAGATCGCGATCATCAACAACGGCTTCCTGGGCATGGTCCGTCAATGGCAGGAATTTTTCTACGACAAACGCTACGTCGCGACTCCCCTCGTCGCTCCCGATTTTGCCGCGCTGGCCAATGCCTTTGGCATACGTGGCGAACGCATCGCTACTCGAGCCGAAGTAATCCCGTGTATTCGCGCCGCTCGCGAATCCAAAGAAACAGTACTCATCGATTTTCGCGTGGAGCAGGAAGACTCAGTCTACCCCATGGTGGCAGCCGGCGCGTCGCTTCACGACATGATTCGGCGCCCCGATAGTCCGCTGGTGGAGACGGCCACGGAGCCATGAAGAAAATAGAGGAAACCATGCAAACACTCGTCGCTTACGTGGAAAACAAACCCGGCGTCCTCAACCGCGTTTCATCTCTGGCTCGGCGGCTGGCAATCAATATCGATTCGCTTACCGTGGGCCCGACGGAGAATGAAGAAATCGCGCGCATGACTATCGTCGCGCACACCGACGAAAAAGGCGCGCATCGGCTCGAGGCCAGTCTCGAAAAATTGGTGGACGTGCTGCTGGCTGAAAATATTTCCAACCGCTCCATCCTTGAACGCGACTTGGCGCTGATTAAAGTTTTAGCGGACCAGAAAAATCGTCCGCATCTTATGGAATTGATCAAGGTGTTCAGGGCTCGCGTGGTCGACGTTGCTCCAGAATCCCTTATCCTGGAAGTTTCCGGCACCGTGGATAAAATCGACGGCCTGCTTGAAGTCTTGCGCCCCTTTGGCGTTTTGGAAATGGCGCGTACCGGCAGGATTGCGATGACTCGTGGAGGCGATTTGCTTCGTCCACCGGCTGTTAATGAACCGGAAGTTTCTGCAAATTCAGAGACTCGCACCGGAACAACGGTCGCGAACTGACGAGTGCTTTTAGCGCTTTCGTGAATCTGTTGAGCAAATCAGATTTATCGCGGCCGAGTAGGCCGCCCAAGGAAAAACCATGGCAAAACTCTATTACGACGATTCCGCGGACTTATCACTCATTCAATCAAAAAAAGTAGCCATCATCGGTTACGGCTCGCAGGGGCACGCGCACGCGTTGAACCTGCGCGATAGCGGCGTGTCCGTCCGCGTAGGTTTGCAACCCGGCAGTGCATCGCGCTCCAAGGCGGAAAAAGACGGCCTGACCGTCAGCACTCCGGCGGAAGCAGCCGCGTGGGCCGATGTCATCATGATCCTTGCCCCCGATACTAAGCAGCCGAAGCTGTACCACGAAGCCATCGAGCCAAATCTCAAAGCCGGCAAGACGCTGATGTTCGCGCACGGTTTCAACATTCGTTTCGGCGCGATCAAACCGCCGCAGTCCGTTGACGTTTCGATGATCGCTCCCAAAGCACCGGGACATCGAGTCCGGGAAGTTTTCAGCGAGGGTGGCGGCACTCCCGCATTGCTCGCGGTGGAACAGGACGCCAGCGGTACAGCGAAAGAGTTAGCGTTGTCCTACGCCAAAGCACTCGGAACCACTCGCGCTGGCGTGCTTGAGACCACCTTCACGGAAGAAACCGAAACGGATCTCTTTGGCGAGCAGGCCGTCTTGTGCGGAGGTGTGAGCGAACTCATCAAAGCAGGTTTTGAAACGCTGGTGGCCGCCGGATACCAGCCCGAGGTGGCCTATTTTGAATGCATGCACGAATTAAAACTAATCGTGGACCTGATTTATCGCGGCGGTCTCAGTTACATGCGCTATTCCATCAGCGATACCGCGGAACAAGGCGATTACAGTGCCGGGCCGCGCATCATCAATGCCAAGACCAAGGAAGAAATGCGCAAAATTCTTTCTGAGATCCGCGACGGCAGTTTCGCCAAAAAATGGATTGAAGAAAACGAGCAGGGTTGCCCTAACTTTTTGGCTACTAGACAGCGCGAGCAAACCCATCCCATTGAGCAATTGGGGCCGGAGCTTCGAGCCATGATGCCATTTCTCCACCCGATCACCGCTCCTGGCCTGGCCAAACCCGCGGCAGCCAGCAAAAAATGATGGAATTAATTTGTAACTTTTTTGACCACCTATGGCTCATGGTATTGACAGACCGGTAATTTTGAATAATTCTCTGGCAGCAATGAAAGCCAAGCCTCAGAGTGCCGTGCCACACCTAGCGGAACGTATCGATCAACTCAGTATCAAACGCCAGGAAATCATACGTCCCATTCTGGAGCATCCGCGCGAATACGTCTTACTCAGCGTTCGTGCCCTCGCCAAACGGCTGGGCACCGATCCGGCCACAATTGTGCGTATCGTTCGTGGCCTCGGATTCGAAAGTTATCGCGATTTTCAACATCATCTTCACGAATTATCTCTTGCGTTTGCCACTTCTCTGGATACCATGCGTGCAGCCGGCCAGGACGGGGGTATGCCTGGCTACATTCGCGAAGCGCTTGAGCAGGACCTAAAAAATCTTCAGGGCCTGAAGAACAGTCTGGATGCGCGTCGCTTGGTGGCTTTGGCCAAGCGGATTTATGCCGCACGGAAAATCATCCTCATTGCCGGGGACTTGGCCGCCTACCTGGCGGACTATTTCGAATACCAGACCAGCGTGGTGGGATTGCCCGTATTTTCGGCCACTTCGTACGGGCGAATCGCGCACTTGGCGCGCACCGCCACCAAGCAGGACCTGGTCATTGCGATCAGCTTCCGCCGCGGACTGCGCCAGACCGTGGAAGGCGCGCAACTAGCGCGGGCCAAAGGCGCGTATTGCGTTGGCATAGCAGACACCTTTCTTTCGCCGCTGGCACGGATATGCGACGAAATATTTTTAGCTTCGGTGGAATCCACTTCATTTGCTGCTTCGTTCACAGCTCCTATAGCGTTGTTAAATGCCATCGTGGTGACCTGCGCACAATACCGGCGCGCGGAAACAATGGTGGTGGTGAAAGAATTGGCGGAGGAACAGCGAAAAGGTTTTCGCTGGTACACGGCGTAGACTCCGCTTGATTGGAGTAATTTAGCTCAGCGAAATCTTGCCCAACTCAGCGACGCGCCGTTCGAAGGTCATTTCCACCAGGCCATGCTTCCCGTAGTAGCGCAGCACAATCTTATGTCCTGGTTCAATCCTGGCCCGAGCCCTGATCAACGAATCGGACATTTCCACCCACTCGCCCGTTACCAGGTAGGTGCCTTCCCAGCCGCGCAATTCGAATCGGCCATCATGCCGTAACGTAAGTGGGACCGCCGAGCACTTGATCGTTTTGCCCGCCAACTTGGCCGCTGAGCACTCATAGCGACCGGATACATCCACGCTCTCCGCCGCAGCCCGTGGAGCCGCAGCTACCAAGGGCAAGAAGAATAAAGCCAGAATCCAACTTCTGTTAAGTAAGTACCGCATGTGTGCATCTCCCGAAAGATGGCACGCTGCTAATTTCGTGTGCGATCACTGCCAGTAATGCAAGCGAACCGCCACGAAAATGAATCATGGCAACGTTAGAACAAATGGACTTACGCCGCCTTCCAAGATTGAGCGTCTCCTTAAAGGAACATTCCGTGTCTCTCGACACGCCATGTTGTGCAAACTTCTGCGGTACTAAAACGGTCGTCCAGTACGGCCTATACTATTGGATTAACAGCTCTAAACTAGCCTGCCCATCCTTACGAGGATCGGATGCTCCATAATTAACTCCGGTCGCAAAATCTCGAAGAACGGCCTGGCCTCCGCCCATCACGCTGGAAAAAGCTCCCCTCAAATCTATTTTATGACCCTTGCCTGTGAGTTCGTTGCGAACATTGGCGGCGAAGCGGTTTTCCATCGACACATCGCAGCCGCCGAAGGTGTGTTTAGAGAATCTGGGCGCCTCCAAGGCCGCCTGGATGTTCATTTTGAAGTCCGAAATGTTAGCCACAAATTGCGCATGCGCCTGCGACTGATTCCAGCCGCCCATGATCCCAAACGCCAGCCGGATATCGCCTTTCTGCGCAAATGCAGGGATGATGGTGTGCAGCGGCCGCTTCCGCCCGGCCAATGCATTCGGAGACGCGGGATCAAGCGTGAAAAGGCCGCCCCGGTCATGCAACACGAACCCCGTCCCGACCGCCACGATGCCCGAGCCGAAGGCAGCGAAGTTGCTCTGAATCAACGACACCATATTCCCTTCGCGATCCACCACGCTTAAATACGTCGTATCCGTACCGCCGCGCAACTCTCCCGCCGAAACCTCACAATCCGCATGTGCCGGGTCGATCAATTTCGCTCGCTGCTCCGCCCATTCCTTTGAGAGCAACGTCGACACCGGCAATTTCTGTTGCCGCGGATCCCCGATATACTTCGCCAAATCCGCGTAGGCCAACTTCTTGGCCTCAATCATGGTATGAAGGGCGTTCGTGGAGCCGAACTCCCAATTTTTCTGGCCCAACGGAAATTTCTCCATGATGTTCAGCATTTCAAGCGCGGCCAGCCCTTGCCCATTAGGCGGCAACTCGAATATTGTCCAGTCGCGATAAGTAGTTGAAATCGGTTCCACCCATTCGCTCGAATATTCCGCCAGATCTTGCGCAGTCATCACCCCGCCGTGATGTTTCATGCTTTCAAGAATTTTTTTGGCGATTTCGCCTTTGTAAAACGCCTCCCTTCCATGAGCGGCAATCTGCTGCAATGACCACGCGAGGTCGGCGTTACGGAAGACTTCTCCCACACGCGGCGCGTGATCCTGTATCAAATACGTTTGCGAAGCAGCACTATCTCCACGCAGCAGGTCCGTTTGTGCGGCCCAGACAGCCGCGGTCATTTCGGGCACCGGAAACCCATCCTGGGCAATCTTTATTGCAGCTGCCAAATCTTCACTTAATTTTTTGCGCCCGAACCTGTCCGCCAGCTTTTGCCATCCATCTACCGCGCCGGGTACCGTCACGGAGTAGATGCCTTGCTGTGGCATATCCCGCAGCCCGTGGTTATGCAGAAATTCAATGGTCAGATCTTTGGGCGCCCAACCGCTGGCATTCAGTCCATAAAGTTTGTCGGATTTCACGTCGTAGACGATCACAAAAAGATCGCCCCCAACTCCGTTCATCATGGGTGCAACCACGCCCATGGCCGCATTTGCCGCAATCGCAGCGTCCACCGCGTTGCCGCCGTGTTCGAGAATGCGTACGCCTGCTTGCGCCGCCAAAGGCGATTCCGCGGCCACAATGCCATCGCGCGAAATAACCATCGAACGCGCCTGAGAGCGGTCCTGGGCCTGCAAAGTAAAAAATGGCATCAGGCAACAAATATAAATCGAAAACCTGAATAATTTGGAAACTTGCATCTCGCTCCGTCGTCATGGCGCGCTGATGTTCGCCAAAATTTGCTCAATTCACAAATTTGTCCGTGGACTATACACCCTCGACTGCCGTTTTTATAGCTGGCAACTTTTAACCGACTCTTGCTTTATCACGCCGTCATAGCTACGGTCTTCAAACGATTGGCATTTGGCTCCAGACCCTCTAGAATCCAAGAGCGCGGGTTTGTGCTCAAAGCTTTACGCGTTTCACCCGCGCGGGAGAATCTTCATTGCCGCAGCAGCCTCGAGAACCGCAGAAACCGCAAGAACAAAGCAGCGCAGGCGCACAAACGGTTTCCGCGCCAGACGTCAGAAATGATGCCGCAATCGACGCCCTCCTGAACGGTCGTCACACCGATCCTTTCGCGCTCCTCGGCCCACATCCGGTGCCGGGCGGCTGGGTCATCCGATTTTTTATTCCCTGGGCAGCGGAAGCCAGCATCGCCATCGGCGGAAACAGCGCTCCTGGCGGGCCGGTACTCAATAGCATGAAAGTCACGGATGCCGTGAAAATTCGCCCGGAGGGCTTCTTCGAAGCTCTGTGGCCTTCAAATCAATCCGCGCCTCCCGCACCCGGCAGCTACAAAATTCAGGGGCGCACACACCACGGCGAAGCCTTTGAAATGTACGACGCGTATTCCTTCCCTTACCTCCTGAGCGAATTCGATTTATATCTCATGGGCGAGGGCCGTCACTACGACACCTACGAAAAACTTGGCGCACACATAAAGACGGTTCAGGAGGTCCGTGGCGTAAATTTTGCAGTGTGGGCACCCAGCGCCCGGCGCGTCAGCGTGGTCGGCGATTTCAATCGGTGGGATGGCCGCGTGAACGTGATGCGTGCGCGCGGTTCTTCTGGCATTTGGGAGCTATTCGTACCCGAACTAAACGAAGGCACGATCTACAAGTACGAAATCATCGGCCCCAATGGCGATATGCTTCCGCTGAAAGCGGATCCCTATGCTTTTCGCGCCGAGCTGCGGCCAAACACCGGTTCGATCGTCGCCGATCTGGATAAATATAAATGGAATGACACCAAGTGGATGAAGGAACGGCCTCAGAGAAACTGGTTCGAATCGCCGGTTTCGATTTACGAAGTGCATCTCGGCGCGTGGCGACGCATACCGGAAGAAAACAACCGATGGCTGACCTACAAAGAGCTCAGTGAGCAGCTCATCCCCTACGTAAAAGATCTCGGATACTCCCACATTGAGCTCTTACCGATCATGGAGCATCCCTTCGACGGCTCCTGGGGTTATCAAACACTCGGTTATTACGCGGCCACCAGTCGCTATGGCTCGCCCACAGACTTCATGGATTTCGTCGACCGCTGCCACAATGCCGGCATGGGAGTCATCCTGGACTGGACACCGGCTCATTTCCCACGCGACTCTTACGGCTTGGCACAATTCGACGGAACTCACCTTTATGAGCACTCCGACCCCCGCCAAGGCGCGCAACTCGATTGGGGCACACTCGTCTATAACTACGGTCGCAACGAAGTTCGCAACTATTTGATCTCCAACGCCTTGTTTTGGCTCGACAAATACCACATCGATGGACTGCGCGTTGACGCTGTGGCCTCCATGATTTATCTGGATTATTCCCGCAAGCCCGGCGAATGGATCCCCAACAAATTTGGTGGCCGCGAAAATCTAGAAGCTGTTGATTTCCTTAAGCGGCTGAATGAGATCACCTTCGAGCGCTTCCCGGGCATTCTGACCGTCGCCGAGGAGTCCACCGCGTGGCCAAGTGTCTCGCGCCCCACCCATCTGGGCGGCCTGGGCTTCAGCATGAAGTGGAACATGGGCTGGATGAACGACACCTTGAGATATTTCTCCGCTGACCCCGTTCATCGCAAATACGAACACAACAAGCTAACCTTCTCCTTGATTTACGCCTTCACCGAAAACTTCGTTCTGCCCTTCTCGCACGACGAGGTAGTTCACGGCAAAAATTCCCTGCTCCACAAAATGCCCGGTGATATGTGGCAGCAGTTCGCTAACCTGCGTCTTCTCTACGCCTACCAGTATGCGCATCCCGGTAAAAAGCTCTTGTTTATGGGCGAGGAATTCGGCCAGCGCCAGGAATTCAGCGAAGCGCGCAGCCTGGACTGGCATTTACTTCAGTGGGAATCCCATCGCGGTCTGCAGCGCCTGGTCGGCGACCTGAACAAGTTGTATGCGCAAGAGCCGGCGCTCCACGAGGTGGACTTCGACTGGCCAGGATTTGAGTGGATCGATGCCAACGATGCCGATAACAGCATCTTTTCCTTCGCGCGTCACGGCAAAACCCCGGGAGAGCTTATCGTCGTCATTCTGAACGCCACACCGGTCTTGAGGGGCAGCTACCGCATCGGCGTGCCTCAACCGGGGTTTTACGTCGAGTCGTTGAACACCGACTCAGCGATATACGGCGGATCCAACGCGGGCAACCTGGGCGGCGTGCAGGCCGATGCGGTTCCCCACATGGGTCGCCCTTATTCGCTCACACTCACCGTTCCGCCCCTGGGCGCGTTGTTCCTCAAATGGACGCCGGAAGTGACGCCGAAAGCCTAACGAACCGATCTTCGCCCTGCTGTGTTCGAGTACCGACGGTCCCCCCGTAAATGACGTAAATAAAGATTCCCTCTAGAAACATTTTCGGGGCATGCCTCGTATGTATAGGCAGTGCCGGGGAGGCATCTACTCTATGTTCAATCGCACACAGCGTTTTGGGGTCGTTAGCTTGTTGTCCGCCACGGTGGTACTTGCGGGTGCCTCGGCGGCTTTTGGGCAATCAGGGTCTGCCAAGGACCGCTGGCTGCATGTCCGAGTCATCAACTCCGATAACAAAGGCGAAACCGTCAGGGTGAATATTCCGCTGGAATTAGCAGAAAACGTCCTGCCCACTATCAATAAAAACCATTTGCACAACGGCAAAGTGACCATCGATCAGGCGCACATGAATGACGTAGACGTGCACGCGCTACTAAACGCGATTCGCACCGCTAAAGACGGCGAATATGTCACCGTCCAAGGCACCGATCAGGATGTTCGCGTAGCTAAAGAGGGCGGCCGCTTGTTGGTTCATGTGAAAGATAACAAGGGTTCCAAGTCAAATAAGTCGAATGTAGATATCAAGATTCCCATGCACGTCATTGACGCGTTGTTCAGCGCCGGCAAAGACGAACTGGACATCGTGGCTGGGTTGCACGCTCTTGCCTCGCTGGGCGATACCGAGCTTGTCTCTGTGAAAAGCGACGAGAGCACCGTTCGAGTGTGGATGGATTCAAAAAATTCCAGCGATTAATTTGCCTCTAGGGACCAATGAGACGTTAATGTCTGCGGAAAAGGAGAATCGAGAACATGCTGCTCGCGAAAATTGCTCTTGGCTTAGCTAGCACCATGGCCTTCGCTGCCATCTATACCTTCCGCGAAGGCGTTATTCGTGTGGATGTTGATGAGTTCCGTGACGGTGGCTCTCACGTGCATCTCTGGGTGCCGGCTGCAGCTGTCCCAATCGCATTGCACTGCGCTCCCAGACAGCACTTGGAAAATGCCGCTGAAAATATCAAACCTTGGATACCTACCATTCGCCAGCTAGCAAAGGAACTGGAGAAGTACCCGGAGGCGAACCTGATTGAGGTCATGGATGGCGACGATCACGTGCAAATTCGTACGCACAGAGGCAAACTGCAAATCGACGTTCATGAACCTGGGGAGTCCGTTCACGTCGCGTTTCCGATAGCCACGCTGGAAGAAATCTCCGGCCAGCTTACCGAAAATATTCCAGGCGCTTAAGTTGAGCCGAAGTAGGTCAGCAAATATTTATTGATTCCGGGGGCGAGCGCTTGCTGATTTATTCCGCGTGTTCCTCTTTGACATCGCTCGGAATGAAATATATTTCCTCAAACATCGCGTCCTTTTTCCATCCCGCCCGCTGCAGGATGCCCCTGCCGTTTTCCACCATGCTGGGATGACCGCAAAGATATGCAGTCGTTTCCGCCGGTTTTAAGCCCCACAGGTCGGTGTATTTACGAACCAGCTCATCCACGCGCCCCGTCTCCCCGGTCCACGCCTCGTCTTCCCAAGGCCTGCTCACCGTGGTTACAAATTTAAGCCAGGGAGCCTCCGCCGCCACTTTCTCCATTTCATCGCGATAACCGAACTCCCACGAACGGCTGCCACCTTGCAAGCAATAAAGTTTGTGATCTCCCGGCATGGGGCTGTCACCGCTTCTCCAATCGCGATAAAGGGTCCGGATGTAGCTCACAAAGGGCGCAATTCCCGTGACCGTGGAAAGCAGCAGGTGATTTTTTCGTCCGCTGCGCAGATCCAAGGTAAACCGTCCCTTGGCAATCTTGCGGCAAAATAACTTGTCGCCCTCATTTAATTTGAAAAGATGAGGGGTCAAGGCCCCGTGAGGCACTAATTCCAGAAAAAATTCCAGCGTTTGTTGATATGGAGAGGATACCAGGGAATAGGCGCGCTCGATTCGTTGCCCCTCGTGTTCTACGCCGAGCGTCGCATACTGACCAGCCAAAAATTTGAAGGGCCCCCCGGGATCGACGCGAATAAGCCATAAATCGGGAGAAATGTCCCGCCGCTCGATTATCTTCGCCTCATAATGTTTATCCCCAGGCAGCATTCACAACTCCCGATGTGAAATTGAAAAGTCCAGCGAACATTCTATTCGTACGCAAGCGCCACGACCGGATCATAACTTGCCGCCCGCAGCGCCGGATATGTCGCTCCCGTGGTTGCTCCCACAAAAGCCAACACTACCGCCGAAAAAATCCAGGATGGCGATATTAAAATGGTGAGACCGGGACTCGTCTGTTTCAAAATGGCTTGAATCAGAAAGGTGATGGCGATTCCGAGCCCCGTGCCCATCAACGTCAAAATAAAGGTTTCTCCCAGCAGCATACGCACCACATCGAATTTCGAAAAACCGAGCGCCTTCAGAATGCCGATTTCGCGCGTGCGCTCCATGACCAGCGTATGCATGTTCAGCAATACCACCAGAAAGCTAATTACGATCCCGAGCGCCACCATCGTTCTCGTAAACGGCCGCAACTGCGGAAGATTGGACGAGGTCATCAACGTTACGTATTCGGATAAGGACCGAACGCTATTTTGCGGATCCAATTTTAATATTTGCGCTCGCGCAAGTTCCGTATCCCCTTTGCTTCGAACATAAAACATCGACACCCGCTTTTCCGCGCCGGCAATATCCTGAGCGGTCTGCAGCGGAATAAAATATCTCGCACCTTTCCCGTGTGCCACGATCCCGCTAACGGTAAAAACATGATTCAGCAAGGTAATCTGGCTGCCAGCCTTCAGGTGCTTTGACTGCGCGATGATGTCGTCAGCAATGACTTCATCTGGGCCCGAAAACGGCCGGCCATCGCGAAACAAAAACCCTCGGCTCAGCGCGTTGAAGCGCCTGAAGTCGATGCCATAAACCATCACTAAGTTCTTTGGTTCCGTCAAAATTACCGTGGGAGCCACTTCATCCACTCCCGGCAGGGTTGCGATTTTGTCCCCCAACGATTCCTGCATCACCGCGCTCGAGAACGCAAAGAAAATCGACGAATTCGGCGGTTGCACGATGATGTCCGCGCCAACCCCTTCGACCCGTTTTCCCCACTCGGAAACCACGCCTGAGGTAAGCCCCGCGATCATCAGCACCAAAACCACCTGAATGGCGATGGCAATCACACTCAGAGAACTTCGCAGCGGCCGCGTGGAAATGCTGCCCCAAAACATCTGCAATAAAGAAAATCGTCCTTCAAAGGTTTCATTCATGCTTGGAAGCCGCGGTGAACTGTGTGGCCAATCAAGAAAGTGAGGACACTTATTGCACGATGCCTTCCGAAAGTCGCCACAAATATTTCGCTGTCATTAAGTTTTGCACACAAGTGTTGATAAGTATGTGGAAAAGCGAACATGCCTCACGGCTAAATGCACGCTCTTCAATACTCTTCCCCTCTTTGCACAATTTTCGTGCAAGCAGCAAAAACTTTTGTATACGTCTACGCCCGCCACAAAATTAGTCCCAGAGCACGATGAAATTAATTTTAGAGTTGTTCCGCGATGGAACATCACTCGCTCTAATACCACTTAGGCGGGCGATCGAGGTGAATCTTGATCGGCTCCTTGGTGCCCGTGATGTCGTACCATCGCCCGAAGGTTTTCCATCCTTCGGCCACAATTTGTATCAGTACTCGCCCAAGCGGCGCATCCGGTATGTGCGCGATTCCCTCCCGGTTGGTCTTCACATTAAGCTCGAACTTCTTAGTCTTTGCAATTTTCCGTTCTTCTTCATACTTCAAATAAACGCTGGCATTTTCGACAGGACTATCTTTATCGCCGCCGGTCACTTCAATGGTTACGCGGGTACTGGGCAGCGAGCGCTGGGTCTGGCCTTTGGGAATCTCCTGCGCCTTGCCGACGATAGCGCTTACCCCGAGCAATAACAGCATGCCCATAAGCCATGCAGCGCGCATAAAACGTAATTTTTTCATGCTGATTAAACTATCCTCTACGCAAGCCGGTTGGCGGTCAAGTTTTTCTGAATTTCATCAACGCGAAACCTCTGCACGAGCTTCAATTGACTCGCAGTTATAGCTCCTGTAATTTTGAACAATCAGGTTAATTTTTTTAGCCCATGCGTCACGGTGATCGCAGCCAGTCCGGCTTGCGATTAATGCCTGCAGATTTTCGATTTTCGCGCCAAGAGGAGTACCCATGGGTTTCGCTACTAATGCCATCCACGTCGGCCAGGAACCAGACTCGGCCACCGGCGCCATCGTCGCGCCTATCTATCAAACCTCCACTTATGTAAACGAAGAATTGGGGAAATATAAGGACGGTTACGACTACGCCCGAACCAATCATCCGAATAGAAAAGCGCTGGAGCGCACCATCGCTAAACTCGAAGATGGCCGCAGCGCTTACGTATTTAGTTCCGGGATGGCCGGCATCGATGCAGTCTTTCGCTTGCTGCGCCCTGGCGACCACGTGGTGCTTTCCGACGCGGTCTATGGCGGCGTTTTTCGTCTCTCCACACAGCTTTTGGTTCACTTTGGATTGGAATTCAGCTTTGTAGATACTTCCTCGCCGGACGCGGTGGCGTCGGCCTTCCGGCCCAACACTAAAATGTTGTACATCGAGACTCCAACGAACCCTACGATGAGAATCGCCGACATTGCCGCGCTGGCTAAACTGGCCAATCCACGAAACATAACTGTGGTGGTGGATAACACTTTTCTGAGCCCATATCTGCAGCGGCCCATCGAACTTGGCGCGCATATCGTAGTTCATTCCATGACCAAATATCTCAACGGCCACAGCGACTCGACCGGCGGCGCGGTGGTTTTAACTCGCCAGGAAGACGCCGAAAAAATTTATTTTATTCAGCGCTCCGCAGGTTCCGGATTAGCGCCCATGGATTGCTTTCTGATTTCGCGCGGCATCAAAACTCTTGCGGTGCGCATGCTGCAGCACAATGCCAATGGCCTGGTAGTCGCGCGTCATCTCGACACGCATCCGAAGGTTCAACGGGTTCTGTACCCTGGGCTCGCCAGTCATCCACAACACGAAATTGCGCGCCGCCAACAAAAAGGCCCGGGTGGCATGCTTTCCTTTGACCTGGGCTCCCTGGAAGCGGCTCGCCGTTTTCTCAACCACGTGAAGTTGTGTGCGCTCGCTGAAAGCCTTGGTGGAGTGGAATCGCTTATCTCGCTTCCGGCGCTCATGACGCATGCATCCATGCCCCCGGAAGTGCGCGAACGCGCCGGGATCACCGAAGGACTGGTTCGTTTGTCAGTGGGCATCGAGGATGCCGACGACATCATCGCCGATTTGGATCAGGCGCTAAACCATGTCTAGCGTCCGACACCGATTCACGTCCGTAAGCGGAAGGTAATGGATTATTTTCTGCCACGCGATGGCTTTACGCTCTCAAACAACCATCCCAAATACTCGCGCGAACCCGAAACTACTGGCAGCACCAAAAATTCAGGCACATCGTAACTATGCATCCTTCGCACCATTCGCTCTAACTCAGGCAAGCGCCTCGCAGTTGATTTCATGACCAGTAAATACTCCCGCGAAACTTCTATCTTGCCCTTCCAGCGGTAGATGGAGTCCATCGGGTTTAGCACCACGTTGACGCAAGCTGCAAATTTAGTTTCAATGGCGGCGCGCGCGATCCGCCTTGCCTCCGCCAGCGTTCCGCAAGTAACCAGGACTACTCTGCACCGTTTTTCGGGCATCTCGTTCCCTTCAACCCGCTCTCCACTCGACCGCTCTATTGCGCTTAACAATTACCGGGCTAGAATACATCCGCCATGACTACTCCTTCTCCCATTAAGTTTGGAACTTCCGGTTGGCGCGGCCTGATCGCCGATGATTTTACTTTCGCCAACGTGCGGCTTGCAGTGACCGCCATTGCGGATCACATCAACGCCAAAACCAAAAATCCGACCATCCTCGTCGGATACGATCCGCGGTTTTACTCCGAAGAATTTTCGCAGCTTGCGGTCGACATCCTCAATCGCCACGGCATCCGCACGCTCCTATGCGACACCTTCACCCCCACGCCGGCCATTGCGTTTGAGATCACCCGTCGCAAGTTGGATGGCGCCATTAATTTCACCGCTAGCCATAACCCCGCGCAATATCACGGCCTCAAGTTTTCTTCCGCAGACGCCGGACCGGCGCTTCCGGAAGTCACCCAGGACATCGAAGTGCGTGTCGCCAAAATGGTTGAGAAGGATGGACCCTTTCCAGCTAAGCAAGCGACAACTTCTGATGACCAGCACGCCCCGAACGAAATGGTTAATATTCGCGAAACGTATCTGCAGCGGCTCGAGCAACTCGTTCGCTTCGACGCACTACGCCAGGCCAAAGCTCATTTTGTCTACGATGCCTTACATGGATGCGGCGCCGGTTATCTCGATGCTGTTTTGACCCGCAACGGAATCGCCGTTCAGGCCATGCGTCTGAATCGTGACACCCTGTTTGACGGAACCGGCCCCGACGTGTCCGAAACAAATTTAGCGCCGCTACGTAAAGCTGTGTTGGAATCCGGCGGCATCGCCGGTCTGGCCACCGATGGCGATGCTGACCGCTTCGGGATCATCGACCGCGACGGCGCGTGGATTCAGCCAAATCACATTTTGGCGTTGCTGTACGACTATCTGGTCGAGACGCGTCAATGGCACCTGCCCGCAGCTCGCAGCGTAGCCACCACCGAGATGATGGATGCGGTCGCAAAATCTCATGGCCAAAAAATTTATCAGACTCCCGTCGGATTTAAATACATTGGCCAATTAATCCGCGAAGACAAAATTGCCATGGGCGGCGAAGAAAGCGCCGGACTCACCGTTCGAGGACACGTCCCGGAAAAAGACGGCATCCTCGCCTGCCTCCTGGTGGCCGAAATGCTCGCGGCTCGCGGTACTTCCATAGAGCAACAGGTAAAAACGCTATTTACAAAACTCGGCCGTGAATTCTGGCCGGTGCGCGAAAATTTTCACCTCACAGACGAACAAAAGGCGAATGCAGTAAGGCAGGTAGCCATTGACGCTTCGACACTACTTGGACGAAAAATTCTTTCCGTGGATCGTACTGATGGCGCAAAGTTTGTCTTCGAAGACGGTTCCTGGATGCTCGTCCGCCTTTCCGGCACCGAACCGCTTCTGCGCTTATATGTTGAGGCCCCGAGTTTGGACGCTTCAACGAAGCTGACCAGCGAAGCTAAGAATTGGCTTTTGCATGAATCATGAACAAGCAAACGGTAAAGATGAAAATGAAGGTTGACGAAAAAGCGGGCGGCTTATTGCGACACGGGCCCGCCCTGCTTGTTTTGTTTGTGGCCGTTCTTTTTGTGCACGATATTTTTGGCGCTCACGGCTACCTCTCCATGCGCCGCACTCAGGATGGCATCAAGAAAGTGAAAGCTGAAATTGAGCAGTTGAATAAGGAAAATGCGGCGCTGGAACAGGCCGTCAAAGATTTAAAGACCGATCCGCGCGCCATCGAAAAAATTGCTCGTGAAGAGCTGATCCTCGCACGGCCGGGCGAGATCATCATAAAAATTCCACAATCGCAATTACTGCCGCAAGCGTTTAATACTCGCCCGTAGCCTCTCGCTCGTTCGAATACAATTACATAGCCTCGCTTAAGCTCTGCGCTCCTGCGGTTTGCAGATTAACTGCAGCGCGCTTTTTGGCGCGCGTGCGCCATATCGAGATTCCCAGCATGGCCGCGAAAATCACCACCATGCCCGCCGTCGCCAGTGGAATAGTGCTCCGAAATTTCGGCAAAATGGATAATCTGCCGTACACGAATTCGATGTGCACCCAGTAGACCAGCAACGATGTCTTGCCAAATTGTATGAAGGGACTAAACCCTTCCGTTACCCAGTCCCAGTGGCACCACAGAAAAATCGCGAAGGTAAGCAGTAATAAAATCCCGCAGCGCATCAGGAAAAAATTTGGGCTGCTATGCCAGTAATCGTAGACCGCGTAAATCTTGACGTTCGAATAATCCCACCAGAGAGATAACCCGCAGGCCAGCGCGCCAATCGCGCCAACTATACTCAGTGCCGAAACTTCTTTGCGTTGCGCGAAATCCGAAAACAGAAACGAACCAAAAGCCAGCCCTACAAAAGCAAATCCGCACCACGGGAAAATTGAAAAAATCCATGGCGCCGGCGAACCAAGATTGTGGACTCCGTCGATGTAGGACTCCAGCATCCACGGAAGAAAGTGTGGACGGTGGGTCGTCCACAATGGCGGCGTAGCGATCGCCACAATAGCGGCAATCAGCAGCGATAATCCGATCAGCCGGTTTCTCCAGCGTTCAATCGACTCCCCGGTTTGAAGCGAGGCGCCTCCATGGCCTGCGCTCGCCGCAAGCGCACCACCCATGCTCATCAGCCGCCAAAACAGCGCCATGAAAATAATCGACACTCCCAGAATGTTCAGCACATCCACTTTCAACAAATCCGTCCACGGCGATTTGGGATAACCAAGCACGAATTCTTGCACTCGCAACAGAAATCCCAGCCCGAGGATTTCCGCGCCGCGCAAAAGCGCAGTTTGAAAAATCTGTGATTGAGGCTTGTTCTTTTGCCGCAGACCTTCAGTGACCAGCGCAAAGGAGACGCCAGAGAGGAACAAAAATATCGGCGCCGGCAGCGTCGACAATTCCTGCGACCAGCGATACAGCAGCGTTTTTCGCGCTTCCGGATTCAGCCAGGAGTCGTAGCAGTGCGCCTGGATCATCACCACGCACGCTAGCCCGCGCATCCAGTCGATATACGCTAATCTTTTGAATGGCCCTGGCGACTGAGTTGTCGTACTCACTGGAATCGCGAATACTTTAGCGCACAACTCCGCTCAGAGGACTAGAAGCGGAAGCGTAAAGTCTCTTTGGCATGCGGCCGGCAAGAAAAGCTTTGCGACCGGCGACGGTAGCATCGCGCATCGCTTCCGCCATCAACACGGAGTCTTCTGCTTCCGCGATAGCGGTATTCATAAGCAGACCGTCCGCGCCCAGTTCCATCGCCGATGCCGCATCCGACGCGGTGCCCACACCGGCATCCACAATCAACGGCACTTCCGTGATGCGTTCGCGCAAAATTCGCAAATTCGCGGGGTTCTGAATGCCCAGCCCCGAGCCAATAGGCGCTGCGAGCGGCATCACCGCTGCGGCTCCCGCATCGACCAGCTTACGCGCAACAATTAGATCGTCGTTGGTGTACGGCAAAACTACAAATCCTTCTTTCACCAGCACGCGCGTCGCTTCAATCAGTTGTTCGGTATCCGGAAACAATGTTTGCTGGTCGCCGATCACTTCGAGCTTCACCCAATGAGACAATCCCACTTCTCGTCCCAAACGCGCGGTGCGAATCGCTTCTTCCGCGGAGTAACATGCCGCGGTATTCGGCAAAATAAACATTTTTTCGCGGTCGATATAATCAAGCAGCGACTCTTTCGATTTATCCGTGAGGTTTACGCGACGCACCGCCACCGTAACCATATCTGCGCCTGAAGCCGCGTGCGCGCGCGCCATTTCCTGAAAGCTGCGGTATTTCCCGGTGCCCACTATCAGCCGCGACTTAAACGCGCGCCCCGCGATTACCAGTTGATCGGACATTAGTTCTCCAACGTTGATTTTAGTCTGGCTGGGCACCAGCGGCAAATGGCGCGATACCGAAAACGGTCACCCGATCTAGCCCGCGTTAGCCCTGAAGAATAGGTCGCGGCTCGGCCGCGTCAGCGTAAAGCTCGGCAATGATCTTGCGGTAGTGTTGCTCCACAATGCGCCGCTTAAGTTTCAGAGTAAAAGTGAGGCTCCCATTGTCAAACGTGAAATCCTCAGGAAGCAGCGCAAAACGCTTTATTGATTCGTACTGCGCCAGGTTCGTTGTAAGCCGTCGTACTTCCGACTCAATCAGCGCCCGAACCCACGCATTCGACGCCATCTCCGCGTTGCTCGCAAATGTAATTCGCTCTTCAGCCGCCTTCGCCGAGATCGTGACAGAATTCGGCACCAGCAGAGCCACCACAAATTTACGCTCGTCGCCCACGACCATCGCGTTCAACAGATAAGGACTATTCTTCAGGGCGTTTTCAATGGGCTGAGGAGCCACAAACTTGCCTGCCGCGGTCTTAATCAAATCTTTCTTGCGGTCAGTGATAAACAAATAACCATCCGCGTCCAGGTAACCGATGTCCCCGGTACTGAACCAGCCATCCGCGCTCAAAACCTCGCGGGTCGCTTCCGGATTCTTGTAGTACCCCTGCATCACGCACGGCCCGCGCGCCAGAATCTCCCCATCATCGGCAATTCTAATTTCTACGTTCGCTATGGCCTTCCCGGAGCTACCCGCACGATTGTTTGGATAATTCGAGCTCAGCACCGGAGAAGTTTCCGTCAATCCGTAACCCTGATATATCGGTATACCGATGGTCCAAAAAAACTCCGTCAGATTTTTTGAGAGTGGCGCGCCGCCGGACATCACCAGCGCCAAGCGCCCTCCCGTTCCCGCTCGAATTTTTGAATACACGAGCGCATTCGCCAGCAGCCATTGGAGCCTGACCGCCAATGGCGCTCGCCCTTCGCCGCATCGCCACTCGCCCGACTGGCTAGCGACTTTCATGGACCAATCAAACAGTTTGCGTTTAATTCCTGTGGCCTTACTTCCCTGCTCCACTATCCGCGTATAAATCTTTTCGAATACGCGCGGCACAGCGGCCATGGTGGTGGGACGAAGTTCCAACATTGCTTGAGCCACCTGCTCCACGGCTTCCACGTAAGCCACGGTAATGCCATGAAATAAAAAGGAGTAGTCGATCATTCGACCGTAAACATGGGCCAATGGCAAAAACGAAAGCGCCAGATCATTCGTGGCGTCATAGCGAACCTGCAGGTGGCTATCCGTGACATTCGAACAGAAATTCGTGTGCGTCAACATCACCCCTTTAGGTTCGCCGGTAGTGCCTGACGTATAAATCAACGACGAAAGTTGCCCAGGCTGCACTTGAGATGCTCGCAGCCGGTACGAAGCAATCTCCGTCGCGCCAGCACCCGCAATCAGTGTTTCATAGCGAAGATATTCAGGTGCCGCTTCCGGGCCCGCATCCGAAGCCACAATCTGTTCTACAGTGAGTAGTTCTGAACGGCACGCCAGCAGTTTTTCCAGCTGCTTCGCTCCAGAAACGAAAACAATCTTGGCCTCGGAATGATTCAGGATGTACGCCATCCGTTGCGGCGATTCATTAAAATAAATCGGCACGCTGACGCCGCCGGTGCCGGTAATCGCAAAGTCCGCCGTGTGCCACTCCGGCCGGTTCGCCGAAAAAATCCCTACGCGGTCTCCCGTTTTCACGCCAAGTTCCACAACTGCGCTGGAAAGTCCCGCGACGCGCCGAAGTAATTCCGCCGACGATATCGCTTCCCAGCGGTCCCCATGACGGAACATTTGAGCCCGTGGATTTGGCAGCCGGTCGATGGCGTTTAAAAATCTGGAGGGAAGCGTGCCGTAATTCATCGCGATTTTGACTGTACTCCAGCTATTTACGCGGCGCAATTGCCGCCTCTGGTCATGCTTCGATAAGCAAAAGAGTGCACTTCAGGCCACAACTCGCCGTCGTGCAAATGCTTTCTCCCTGCGATAGTATTGGCGTTGAGCGCTTATGACTCCGATTTCTTCCGACCCCTCCGTTCTGTCTCCGACCAACAAAGGTCCATTCAAAGCGCCCCGCGGAACCGAAATTACCTGCAAGGGCTGGCAGCAGGAAGCCGCGTTGCGCATGCTTATGAATAATCTCGATCCAGAGGTCGCTGAAAAACCCGACGATCTGGTCGTCTATGGCGGCACCGGAAAAGCGGCCCGCAATTGGGAATGTTTTCATGCCATCGTTCGTTCGCTCAAGGAACTTGCCGCGGACGAAACGCTGCTCGTGCAGTCCGGAAAACCTGTAGGGGTCTTTCGCACCCACGAATACGCCCCCCGCGTTTTGCTCTGCAATTCCAATCTCGTGGGTCATTGGAACAATTGGGAGCGCTTCAACGAATTAGATCGTGCCGGCCTGATGATGTACGGCCAGATGACCGCCGGCAGTTGGATTTACATCGGCACCCAGGGAATTTTGCAAGGCACTTACGAAACATTCGCCTCCGTGGCCAAAAAACATTTCGCGGGAGATTTGGCTGGCAAGCTCGTCGTAACCGGCGGCATGGGCGGGATGGGTGGCGCTCAGCCGCTGGCGGCCACCATGAATGGCGCGGCCTTTCTGGGCATCGACGTCGATCCCGAGCGCATTAAACGTCGCGTCAAGACGGGCTATTGCGATGTCATGGTCACCAACCTGGACGAATCCCTGCGCATTTTAAAAAATGCCGTGCGCAAGCGTGAGGCTGTTTCTGTTGGCCTGGTTGGCAATTGCGCCGATGTAATTCCCGAACTGGCTCGCCGTGGCGTGGTGCCCGATGTGCTCACCGATCAGACCAGCGCGCATGATCCACTCAATGGCTACGTGCCAAACGGCGTGAGCCTCGATGCCGCGATTGAGCTGCGCAAGAAAAATCCTGATGAATACAAAAAGCGATCCATGGCCGGCATGGCGGAGCATGTCAAAGGCATGCTCGATCTGCAGAACCTCGGCGCAATAACTTTCGACTACGGAAATAATATCCGGACGTTTGCGTATGAGCAGGGGCTAAAAAACGCCTACGATTTCGCCGGTTTTGTGCCCGCATATATTCGTCCCCTGTTTTGCGAAGGCAAAGGCCCCTTCCGGTGGGCAGCGCTGTCTGGTGAGGCCTCCGACATTGCGCGCACCGATCAACTGGTCCTGGAGATGTTCCCGCATGACGAACATCTCAGCCGCTGGATAAAGCTCGCGCAAAAACGCGTAAGGTTTCAGGGACTGCCGGCGCGCATTTGCTGGCTGGGATACGGCGAGCGAGACAAGTTTGGCCTGGCTCTAAACGATCTCGTCGCTCGCGGCGAACTGAAAGCTCCCATTGTGATCGGCCGCGATCACCTCGACTGCGGGTCCGTGGCATCTCCTTATCGCGAAACGGAGTCCATGCTGGACGGGTCGGACGCCGTCGCGGATTGGCCGCTGCTGAATGCGTTGCTTAACACCGCCAGTGGCGCCTCCTGGGTGTCCATTCACAATGGTGGCGGCGTGGGCATTGGTTACTCGCAACATTCCGGCCAGGTCACCGTAGCCGACGGCACCAAAGAAATGGCTCAGCGTATCGAACGCGTGCTCACCAATGATCCCGGCATCGGCGTGGCTCGCCACATCGATGCAGGTTATCCTGAGGCCAAGGCCTTCGCGAAAAATACCAACCTGAAAATTCCCATGCTGTAATCGAATGCCCTGTCGCAGATTTGGGGCGTCCGGCATACTATCGAGCGGCGTACTACAGAAGACTTGACCATCGCCACACTCATCAGCGGAGCTTCTCAACTTTTAACTTTGCGAGGCCGTGGCCTCCGTCGTGGCGCTGCGCTTGCCAATATCGGACTCGTAAAAAATGGAGCGGTGCTCATCGCTGACGGCCTCATCGTCGCTGTCGGTCCCCGCACACAGGTCGAGGCTCATCCTTGGGCGCTCGGCGCCCAACGACTAGACGCCGCTGGGCGGGTGGTGTTACCAGGTTTCGTAGATTCGCACACCCATTTAATTCACGCGGCAAGTCGCGCGGACGAGTACGAGCTCAGAATTACCGGGGCCAGTTATGAAGAAATCGCCAAGCGTGGCGGCGGCATACTGAATTCTGTCAGCAAACTTCGCGCCGCCACGTCCGACGCATTAAAGAAGCGCGCCCATGCCGCCCTGAAGCAGTTTGCAGCTTACGGGACTACCACCATTGAAGCTAAAAGCGGATACGGCCTCGATCTCGCCAGCGAGTTGAAAATTTTAACATTGCACAAGGAACTATCCACCGAGCAAACCTTGGATATCGTTTCCACTTTCCTGGGTGCTCACGCAATCCCGGCCGAATTTCGAACGCGTCCCTCGGGCGTCAAAGATTACGTCGCACTGCTGATCGATAAACTCCTTCCAGAAATCGCCACACAGAAGTTAGCCGAATTCTGCGATGTTTTCTGCGAGCGTGGCGCATTCAACCTCGCGCAATCAAAACAGATCCTCGAAGCCGGTAAGCGCTACGGCCTGCGGCCAAGAATCCACGCTGAACAACTGTCTCGCACCGGCGCTACGCAGCTTGCCGTGAAGCTTGGCGCGGCAAGTTGCGACCATCTGGAAAAAGTAAATCGCGCAGACATTCGCGTGCTTGCCAAATCCAAAACCGTCGCCACGCTGCTCCCCGGCTGCGATTTTCATCTGGGGCTGAAACAATACGCGCCCGCACGCGATCTGATCGACGCTGGCGCCATCGCCGCTCTGGCCACGGATTACAATCCCGGCACCAGCCCAACCGTAAGCATGCCTATGATTCTGTCCCTCGCGTGCACCCAGTTGCGCATGACCCCAGCCGAGGCTATCACCGCCGCGACCATCAACTCCGCTTATTCTCTCGGCCGCGACAAACAAATCGGCTCCCTCGAAGTTGGTAAGCTTGCTGACATTTCCATCTTCGATGTGGATGACTACCGTGAAATTCCCTATTATTTTGGAATGAACACCTGTCACACCACCATCAAGCGGGGCCACATCATTTATTCCAAGTCGTCGCTGATGCGCTGAGTACAACCTGAGGGCACGCCATCGTACAATCTAAAATATGACCCGATTGATTGAGTGCGTTCCCAATTTTTCCGAAGGACGCGATCCCGCCAAGGTCGAAGCCATTGTCGCCGCCATGAGCAGCGTCCCGGGTGTGTACGTGCTCGACCGCGAAATGGACGCCGACCACAACCGCTGCGTGGTGACCCTCGCCGGCGACCCCGATGCCGTTGCGGAAGCCGCGCTACTCGGTGTAGGCAAGGCCGCTGAACTCATCGACCTGACGGTCCATCAGGGCGCTCATCCTCGAGTTGGCGCGACCGATGTTGTCCCCTTCATCCCCATCGAAGGCGTCACTCTCGAGGACTGCGTGGCTCTCGCCCGTCGAGTCGGCAACGAAATATGGAAGCGTCACCGCATCCCGGTTTTTTTCTACGAAGCCGCGGCTACGCGACCCGATCGTGTAAATCTTGAAAACGTGCGGCGCGGCCAATTCGAAGGCCTGCGCGAAGACCTGAAACGCAATCACGATCGTCAACCCGACGTTGGCGAGCCAAAGCTGCATCCCACTGCCGGAACCACTGTCGTTGGCGCGCGCAAATTCCTCATTGCCTACAACGTGAACCTGAACACATCCGACATCGGTATAGCCAATAAAATCGCCAAAGCCATCCGGTTCTCTTCCGGCGGTTTGCGCCACGTAAAGTCCATGGGCGTAGCCCTTAAAGCGCGCAATCTCGCGCAAGTTTCCATCAATCTCACCGACTTCGAATCCACGCCCATGCATCGTGTCTATGAAATGGTCAAGCGAGAGGCCGAGCGCTACGGCGCATACCCTGTGGGCAGCGAAATTGTGGGCCTGGTGCCCAAGAAAGCTTTGGAGATGGCCGCGGATTTTTTCCTGCAACTGGAAGATTTCTCGCCGTCGCAGGTACTGGAAAATCGCTTACAATCGGCTCTTTCGGGCGCGCCACCCGAAGCCCCGACCGGCGAAAGCAAATTCGCGCACTTGGCGAAGCCTTTTCTGGATGCCGTGGCGGCTCCCACCGCTACACCTGGCGGTGGCAGCGTTTCTGCGTTCGCCGGCGCCCTGGCCGGCGCGCTAGGTCAGATGGTCGCGGGCTTATCGCGCAAGAAAAAATCGCAAGCGGCGTACATCGTGCAGCTGTCAGAAATGCTCGACCGCTTGCGCCGCATTACGGAAGACCTCACGAAAGCAATCGATCGCGACGCAGAAGCCTTCGACGCCGTGATGGAGGCCTTCAAACTGCCCCAAGGCGAAGCGAACGAAAACGCCGCACGAGACAAAGCCATTCAAGCCGCCACCCGCGGCGCCACCGAAGCGCCGCTCCAAGTGGCCGATGTGACAGTTGCGCTTTTCGAACAACTTGTGCAACTGGAAGCTATCGCCGCCGCATCCATGCGTTCAGACTTACAAGTAGCCCGTTTCATGGCCGCTGCAGGCGCACGCGGCTCTTTGGCGAACGTGGAAATAAATCTGGACAGCCTGCACGACGCCGCTTATGTATCCAAAGTTAGGAATAAAGTCGCCACACTGCGCGAGCGCCTGGGAAAGAATCCCGCCGTCTAAATAAATGCGCAGCAAGCGTCGAATTTGAAAGGAACACAAATGAATCCGTGGGTGAGTTCAGATAGAACTGCAAATACTGGCAAGGTAAGCATCATCGGCCGTGTCTTCGCCGTCGCCGTCCTAGTCGCACTGTGTTTTGCCACGCCGAAACCCGCTCGTGCCGGCCGTCTGGCAGCGGACACTATTGCTTTATTCCCCAAAGAAATTGGCGAATTTGCGTACGCAGACCTGAAAAAGGCGCGCTCTCTCAGTTGGTTCCCGCAATTACAGGAACAACTTTTGCCCGACCGCTTTAAGCAGTTCGAGCGTTTCCTCGCCTCCGCCGGCATCGATCCAAATTCCCAAGTCGAAGAGTTGGCGTGGGGCTTGGTTCCCGAAGGCGTAACTGCGAAAACGGCTGCCACCGGCTCTGATGCCGTGCCCACCGGAGAGGAAATTGTCGGCGTGGCTCTCGGCAATTTCAATCCCAGCAGCGCCGAATCTTATTTTAAGCAGCAAAAACTGCCGACCTTCAAAGCCCGCGGCTACACGTTTTACGCTTTCGGCTCCGGTGCCGGCCCCAGCGATCTATTCTTTTTATTTATTGATTCCAGCACTGCGGCATTCGGCCACCGCAAACTGCTTGAGAAAATGATCGAGGTACGCTTCGGCGGCGAAGAAGGCTTGCTTCGTAATGATCAGTTTTATCCGCTCATCAGCGATGCCAATGGTACCGGCACAGTGTGGGCCGTCTTGAACCCCGCTTATACGCGCCTGGCAATACAACAACTCGCTCCAGAAATTCAGCAATTTCCCGAAGCCGCTAAGCTTGTCACACGCATGCGCAATATGATCATCAGCGTGGATGCCAGCGGCGCACTGGATGGAAAGTTCCAAGCCATCTGCGGTTCGACTGAAGATGCCAACACCCTCGCGCAATTACTTCAGGCCGGGTTTTTATACAAGCACTACCAGGCTCAGCAGGACAATCCCGATATGGCCCAGCTTCTCGATCAGGTGCGCGTTAATCCGGCGGGCGACCGCGTGGTTTTGCGCATGACGCTAAGCGACGATCAAGTTACTTCGCTAATCCGCAAAAACACCTTTGCATTCAAAATGTAATATTTTTAAGCAACACATAGTTACCAAATCACTAGCCGGCGGAGACCTCTTCGCCCACATATTTCGTCAAGCGCGTAATTACCATTTCCGCTTGAGTTTCGTGTTGCACCCGGTCTACCCCGGCAATCCTTCCCTGCTCCGCTGAGTCTTTGCCGGGGCCGCCGTTTGCCGCACGCCTTTTCATCACCACTTCAATGCGGTCGGGACTTTTTGTTACCGTCACTTCCAAACGTTGACCTGAGTCCTTGATGCGCTCAAGTTCCTGATTGCACACCGCAACGATCGCGGATTGCAAGTCTGAAACAGCACTATTCGCTAGTCCCGCCGCGTCCGCGAAATATCGCCCGGCCCCACCCGCAGCAGCGCTAAATCGCGTATCAGCGTCCAGTTGCATGGTAATCTTTTGGGTGTCAGCGGGCACGGTCGTCAGCTAGCGATACGTCACAGGCTTCCCGGCAATCCGGGCAATAATACAGCCCATCCATGCAGAGTCGCACGCCAAGCTGACCTTGGCAAATGGTGCAGTACTTTTCGCACACGCAATACTCTTCGGTCTTATCACACTGAACACACACGACCTGTGCGGGCATGGGACCCTCCGGGAGCACTCTACCTGAGGAGCAACTGCCCGGCAAGGAAACTGCTTACTCTGATGCGCGAATTAAATAGCTGTACCACCAGACTTTCGCGGTGCTTTTTTGACCCACCAGAGGGTGCATGCTAGTATCAATTTCCGCTGAATTCTGTGGAGTCTACCGTCGATCCGTCCGTCATTACCGAGCTTCGTAAAACGCCTCTAAATGCCATGCACCGCCGTTTGGGCGCAAAAATGGTGAATTTCGGCGGCTGGGATATGCCTGTCGAGTATCCGTCCACCGGCGGCTTGGTTGCCGAACACAAAGCTGTTCGCACTAGCGTGGGCGTTTTTGATGTTAGCCACATGGGCGACATTCGCATCAGCACCGGGCGCACTCACCGCGACGCCTTAACCGCTGTGCAGCACATCACCATGAATGATGCCGCGAAGTTGGCTATCGGGCAGGCGCAATATTCGGCCATGCTTTATCCTTCGGGCACTTTCGTCGATGACGTCATCGTGCACCGGCTTGGAGACGACGATTTTCTTCTGGTGATTAATGCCGGAACTCGCGAAAAGGACATTGACTGGGTGCGTAAAAATACCGCGTCCCACGACTGCAAGGTCGAGGATCTGAGCGATGCCTACACGCAACTTGCTGTCCAGGGGCCGCGCGCTATCGATGTGCTGCAAAAGCTTACTGACGTGGACCTGCGTCCGATCAAAAATTACTGGTTCACGCACGGTACCGTTTGCGGTTTGAAAAACATTTTGATCGCTCGCACGGGATACACCGGCGAGGATGGCTTCGAGATTTATGTCCCTTCAGATGTCGCCACCAGCGAAGAGCTCTGGGCGAAAGTCATGGAGGCCGGCCGTGAATTTGGAATCATCCCGTGTGGTCTTGGAAGCCGCAATACCTTGCGTCTGGAAGCGAAAATGGCGCTTTATGGTCACGAGATCAGCGAGAACATCAACGTTTGGGAAGCAGGCCTTGACCGCTACTGCAAAATGGAAAAAGGAGACTTCATTGGCCGTTCCGAACTCCAACGCGCTAAAGACGCGGGATTGAAGCGCACTCTAGTCGGCCTTGAAATGATCGAACGCGGCATCGCGCGTGATGAATATCGCTGTGTGAAGGACCAGGGCGAACCGGTAGGGGTAATTACCAGCGGCTCTCCGTCTCCGACGCTGTGTAAAAATATTGCTCTAGCGTACTTGCCGCCCTCCATGTCGGCAATTGGAACCACCGTTTATGTAGAAATTCGTAATCAGAAAGCTAAAGCCCAGGTTGTTCCAACGCCTTTTTACAAGCGGGCAAAAAAATCAACAAGTCAGCAATTCGCAAGCACCGTTTAAGTGACGGAAAGGAACCGATGACTTATCCCCCGTCGTATCGCTACACCAAGCAACACGAATGGATCGATGTCAAAGACGGCGTCGGCACCATCGGAATCACCGATTACGCTCAGCACGAACTCGGCGATGTCGTTTTTGTTGAACTTCCTAAGCCCAGCACCAAAATTCAGGCCGGAAAATCGTTTGGCAACGTGGAATCCGTAAAAGCCGTCAGCGAAATCTACGCGCCCGTCTCCGGCGAAGTACTAGAAGCCAACGCCGACCTCGAAGCCACTCCGGAAAAGCTGAACTCCGACCCGCATAACTCAGCCTGGCTGATTCGCGTAAAACTTGCTGATCAAACAGAACTCACCAAGCTGATGGATGCGAAGGCCTACGAAGCGTTCATCTCCGACAAAAACAAGGAAGTCTCCGCCTGATGCGCTATCTCCCCAAAAGCCCCGCCGAGCGTCAGCAAATGCTTGCCGTCGTCGGCGGCAAATCCGTTGACGAATTGTTTTCCAGCGTTCCAGAACAATACCGGCTAAAGAAAGCCTTGAATCTTCCCGGACCGCTGTCCGAAGCGGAAATTATTCAATATTTCAAGGCCCGCGCCGCCGAAAATTCTCTTGGCTATACGAGTTTCCTCGGAGCCGGAGTCTACAATCACCTGCGCTCCGTAATCACTGACACCATTATTCAGCGTGGCGAATTTCTAACCTCTTACACTCCCTATCAAGCGGAAATCACCCAAGGTACGTTGCAATCCATCTTCGAATTCCAAACCCTCATGTGCCAGTTGACCGGCCAGGAAGTCGCGAACGCCTCCATGTACGATGGCTCCACGGCCGCAACTGAAGCGGTCTTGATGGCCGAGAGATTGACTTCACGTCGCCGCGTCCTGGTGGCCCGCTCCGTGCATCCGGAATATCGCGCGGTCCTGAAGACCTACGCTAAAAATTCCGGTCTGATCGTAGAAGAAGTCGCCATCGCTCCCGACGGCACAGTCGACACCAAAGCTCTGCAATCCAGCCGGAAAGAAGATGTCGCCGCCATCCTGGTGCAATCGCCCAACTTCTTGGGTGTCATCGAACCCATCGCGGACCTTGCCAATATCGCGCACAAGTCCGGAGCACTGCTCGTCGCTACGGTCACAGAAGCCGTTTCGCTCGGCCTCGTAAAGCCTCCGGCTGAGGCAGATATCGTAACCGTGGAGGGGCAAAGCTTCGGATTAGCTCCGAGCTACGGTGGCCCGTACGTTGGCGTTATCGCCTCGCGAGAAAAATTCGTAAGGCAAATGCCGGGCCGCCTGGTTGGGCAAACGACCGATTCGAACGGGCGCCGCGGTTTCGTCTTGACCCTCGCTACCCGTGAACAACACATCCGCCGCGAGAAAGCCACATCCAATATCTGCACCAATCAGGCGCTATGCGCTCTTGCCGCCACCGTGCATCTTTGTTTGCTTGGCAAGGAAGGCCTCCGCGAGATGGCTCATCAGAATTTGTCCAAAGCGCGTTTCGCCCTCACTGAACTGGAAAAAATCCCGGGCGTGCGACGAGCCTTCGACGCTCCGTTTTTCAACGAATTCACGATCGAACTTCCTCGATCAGTGAAACTCGTGAACGTGCACCTTTTGCGCGAGAAAATAGTCGGTCCATTTGTACTCGGCACCGCTTATCCCGAATTGACCAAGCACGCATTGGTCTGTGTCACCGAAACCATCACCCGTGCGGAAATTGAAAAGTTTGCAAGCGCCTTGCGTTCCGCGCTGGAGCAGCCGGTTTAAAACAAGCATCAGTTCCACAAACTAAGTTTCAATTACCCGATAGGAATAATAAATTGACCGAGCATTTCAAAAAAGCTTCCCAGCACGTTAGTCAGAACGAACGTCTCATCTTTGAGACCTCTTCCCCTGGCAAACGTGCCTTTGAATTGCCCCCGCTGGACGTCCCGACCGCCGACGCCGCGAAAGTGTTGGGCCGTTATCATCGCGACGAAGGCGTTTCCGATTTCCCCGAAGTAAGCGAGATCGAAGTTTTGCGGCACTTCACGCGTCTTTCCACTTGGAATTACGCCATCGATCTGGGGATGTACCCCCTCGGCTCTTGCACCATGAAATATAATCCCCGGGTAAACGAATTCGTCGCTCGCCTCGATGGCATCGCCACCGAGCATCCGTATCAGCCTCAAGAACTTTCGCAAGGTTGCTTGAAAATCATAAAGCTCCTCGAAGATTGTCTACTCGAGATAACCGGCATGGACTCCATCACCTTGCAGCCCGCAGCCGGCGCGCAAGGCGAACTCACCGGTCTGCTTTTAATCCGCGCCTATCTGCAAAAACAGGGCAATCCACGCAAAAAAGTTTTGATCCCCGATTCCGCTCATGGAACAAATCCAGCTACCGCTGTTATTGCCGGCTATCAGGTCGAAAATATTAAGTCCGAATCCCACGGCCAGATCGACGTCGAAAAACTTCGCGACCTGGTTACTGAAGACGTCGCCGCACTGATGATCACCAATCCTTCCACGCTGGGCATCTTCGAGCCTCGCATCGCGGAAATTGCCGACATTCTTCACCGCAAGGGCGCCCTTCTCTACATGGACGGCGCGAACATGAACGCCCTGACTGGCATCACGCGGCCCGGCGATATGGGCGTCGACGTAATGCACCTCAATCTACACAAAACATTTTCTACCCCGCACGGCGGTGGCGGGCCCGGCGCCGGCCCGGTAGCCATGAAAAAAATTCTTGAACCCTTTCGGCCCACCCCAGTGCTTATCGAAAAAGATGCCGGACGGCTCTCACTCGACGCCAACCGCCCTGAATCCATTGGCCGCGTAAAAGCTTTCGCAGGAAATTTTGGCGTGCTCGTGCGCGCGCTGGCTTACATCCTCGCCTACGGCCCGGGCATCCGGCAGGCCACCGAGGACGCTGTCCTCAACGCCACTTACATCCGCAAAAATCTAGAAGGCGTTTTCGAATTGCCTTATTCTCTGCCCTCCATGCATGAAGTGGTATTCAGCGACGCGCGTCAAAAACAGAATGGCGTGAACACCATGGATATCGCGAAGCGCCTGATCGATTACGGGTTCCACCCCTACACCACGGCGTTCCCGCTTATTGTGCCCGGCGCCTTGATGATCGAGCCCACGGAATCGGAATCAAAAGAAGAGTGCGACCTGTTTATCGACGCGATGAAGTCCATTGCCCACGAGGCGGCCACTAACCCGCAACTCGTCAAAACAGCTCCTCACACGACACGAGTGGGCCGCCTGGATGAAGTTGGCGCAGCCCGCAAGCCAATCCTGCGATGGAAACAAGCCCCCGCGCGATCCGAAGCCGCCGATTAAGCCGGATTGCACCAGGTACTTAATCCTTAAAAGCAAAAAGCCCGCGGCAAAATCGCCGCGGGCCAAATAAGTTTTGATGAATGCTATCGAGCCATCCGGGGCATTCCTTCGGGGCCAAACGCGACCGGCGGAGCTTCCACGGACCGGCCATTGCGTACCGGCAGAGGACGCGCGACAGCAACAGGTTCCGGTCTTCGCGCCGGCATAGCCAGGTTTTCTCCTTCGCGTACAAACGTCAAACAATTCTGTTCGCTGTTCCAATCGATGCACACCAGGTCACCGAGTTGCACCTGATCGGTAGCCAGCAAATTAGCCAGAGGGTACACGACGTGGCGCTCTATGGAGCGCTTCAAGTGGCGAGCGCCATAGCGCTGGTCCGTGCCTTCTTGCAGCAGGAATTCGCGGCCAGCCCCAGTGACGCGGAACAAAAACTGGCCTTTCGCCGTCTGCAATACTCGCTTCTGTACCTGTTCAAGCTCAATCTCAAGCACTTCTTCCAGTTGTTCCTTCTTCAAGGGATGAAACACCACCACTTTGTCGAGCCGGTTCATGAATTCCGGCGAAAACTTGCGTCTCGCCGCTTCGACAGCGGTGCGTTCGATTTTTTCGTTTAAACCGGTGGCCGGTTTATCCGTCGGCTGCACAAATCCCATTCCGCCGTTCATCAAATCGGTAATTTCTCCGCCGCCAAGGTTCGAAGTTAAAAAGATCACCGTTTGCGAAAGATCCACGCGGCGGTTATCGCCTAGCGTCAACGTGGCCTTATCTAATATTCCCAGCAGCAATTGCCAGAGCGCGTCGGACGCTTTCTCAATTTCATCGAACAGCAAGAACGACAATTTCAGTTTGTCTGTGTGGCTGGCGGACAACGCTTCCTGGGTGATCAGCGGATGAGTTTCGCGATGTCCCAGATATCCTGGAGGTGAGCCAATCAATTTCGCAATTTCGTGCGAGTGCTGAAACTCCGCGCAATCCACTTTAATGATCGCGCGTGGATCGCCAAACAATATCTCCGCGGCCGCTTCCACGATGCGCGTTTTTCCCGAACCCGTCGGACCGAGAAATAACAGGTTGCCGACCGGACGGCCTGGCGAGTTTAAACCGGCACAAAATACCTGGTACATATCGACCAGCGACTGCACGCCTTCGGCCTGGCCCACAATCTTGGAACGCAATGAACTTTCGAAGTCGCGAGTATCCGTGCTGCGAATGGACGGATCTAGTTGGTGTCGAACTGCAGCTTTCATTTTCCCCAGTCCTTCTTCGCCTCGGCCACGGGTGTGGAAGACGATCGAAGTCTCACTGCCTTGCTGCTTTGAGATAGAGCATGGGGAATGCCAACCGGCTGGAGGGACTATCGCGGGGAAAAGCCCTCGCAATTTCAACAAGATACAAGTGGCGCGCTTACGGCGACTGTCTCACCGCTTGAGACACTGTTTCATCTAAGCGCAAATTGAGAGCAATGAAACATATTGTGTCTGTCACCGCACGACAAATTTCGGCACCCTGGTGGGGATTTGGCGTGCACCCAGACACATCGCAGCAACACTTGCGCACTGTAGGTTAAGGCGTTACCGTTCCGTTTTTTTGCGCCCTTGTGGCGCAGCCGCGGGAGTAGCCGCAGGCAAGGCAGCCCGCAATTTCTTCGGTTCGACAACCACTTCCGCTGGCGCATCCACAGATTTTCCGTCACGTACTTCTTCCACTGCGGCGCCGCGTGCTAGCTCCGGAGCCGCGGTATTCACCAGCGCGCCTTCGCCTTCTCGTACAAACGTCAGCAGCTCGTGTTGGCCGTCCCAATCGATGCGCACCAGATCTCCCAGCTGCACCTGCTCGGTGGCCAGCAAATTCGCCAGCGGATAAACCACATGGCGCTCAATGGCGCGCTTCAAATGACGCGCCCCGTAACGCTGGTCGGTGCCTTCCTTGAGAAGGAAGTCGCGTCCCGCGCTGGTCACGCGGAATAAAAATTGGCCCTTGGCCGTTTCCAGTACGCGCCGCTGCACGTTGCCAAGCTCGATTTGCAACACTTCTTCAAGCTGTTCGCGCTGCAGAGGATGAAATACCACTATCTTGTCGAGCCGATTCATGAATTCAGGCGAGAATTTTCGACGCGCCGCCTCCATTGCGGTGCGCTCAACCTTTTTCTCCAGACCTGTTATCGGCTTGTCTTGCGGCTGCACAAAACCCAAGCCGCCATGCATCATTTCTGTGATTTCGCCGCCGCCCAGGTTGGAGGTCAGGAAAATCACCGTTTGCGACAAATCCACTTTGCGGTTATCGCCAAGGGTCAAAGTAGCTTTGTCCAGCATTCCGAGTAGCAATTGCCACAAGGAATCGGAAGCCTTCTCAATCTCATCGAATAACAGGAATGACAACTTCAGTTTTTCTGTGTGGCTTTTCGCCAGCTCTTCCTGGGTTATTAACGGATGCGTTTCGCGGTGCCCCAGATATCCTGGGGGCGAGCCAATCAATTTCGCGATTTCGTGCGAATGTTGGAATTCGGCGCAGTCCACCTTGATCATGGCCCGGGCATCCCCGAACAGAATTTCAGCGGCGGCTTCCACGATGCGCGTTTTGCCCGAACCCGTCGGGCCCAGTAGCAAAAGGTTTCCCACCGGGCGGCCTGGCGAGTTCAATCCTGCGCAAAAAACCTGGTAAAGCTCCACCAGCGCCTGGACGCCTTCCTCCTGGCCAACGATTCTAGAGCGCAGCGACGTTTCGAAATCCATCGTCCCTGTGCTTCGTTTACTCGGATCAAGCGGAAGAATGCTTGTACCTGTGCTCATGACCGCCTCCCTGCGCCACGCAACCGCGACGGCGCATTACCGAATCGCACGCCGCTCCGGTCAAACTGGTCTAATTTGACCTGAAGCGTCGACTGCAGGAGCCGTAACTGTAGGAGCAATTCGCGGGCCACTACAGGCGATTCAGAAATTCGGAACAGCGGCGGAAACAGATCCGCCAAATCCAGATTGATTGACCGCAGGTTTGATACCAGGTTCTGTACTACCGGGGACTCAGGATCCCCGAGATCCAACTGACCATTCAGTTGCTCGCGCAGAGAACGCCAGTTTAGATCGATGAAGGGATGTTTCTTCGATACTTCGCGAACTACTTGATCCGTGATGCGCGCGCGTTTCCCTAAACGCGCCAGATGCAATTGCCGCACTTTTCCGCCGTCGCGCACGTTGTGCACCAGGTAAAAGGTGTTTCCTTTTCGGCGGACAAAAGCCATGACCTTACCTCACACGCCCCATTTATCTGTAGTGTATTTGACTTCCACTACAGCGTCAATCTTTTGGTGTTCAACTCGTAAACGGAAAATGTTCATCCAATTTTATTGACAGTAAATTAGATGCATTTATTCCGATTTGCTCATCAATTTTTTCGTTTTGTTTCATCAGCTTTACAGCTTCGCCATCTTTTACTGCAGAAGCACTTTTGTACTCAATGCCACTCTGCCACTGTGTTAAACCCCGTTCGCGAATTTTTGTCTTGTTCTACCTCAACTCGGGGCTTAGCATAAGCGCGACTTTTTTGGAGCACGCCTTTGTCCTGGGATCAGGTCTACCAGTTGGTACAACGAATTCCTCGCGGCAGGGTTCTAACTTATGGGGCGTTGGCTAAAGTTCTGCGTCTGCCTGGTGGAGCTCGCACCGCGGGACGCGCCATGGCCAGTACGCCGTCCGGACAGGGCATTCCGTGGCATCGCGTGGTTGGCGAACGCGGAAAAATTCTTATTCGCGGGCCGCACGCCATGCTGCAGAAAAAACTCCTCGAAAGCGAAGGCGTGAAATTAGTCGAGTCTCGCGTGCAGCTCAGTCTGCATGCCTGGAAACCGCCGGCAAAAGCTTCCTCGTCAGGAAAGCACGTCCCACCGAGAGCGCGTAAAGCACCGGCTAGCCGCCGTCCCGAGGCCTAGACCCCATCAAATCAGGTAGCTCAGGTTGCACCGCTATACTCCTTCGTGATCTCTCGCCGTATCCTGCCGGCTTCGGCACGTATGCTATAACTCTTTCCAATGAATAATTCGATCTTGCAAGTTGAGAATCTCGTAAAACGCTACGGTGACGTTGAGGCCGTACGAGGCGTCAGTTTCAATGTTGAGGAAGGCGAAGTTTTTGGTTTGCTGGGCCCCAATGGCGCTGGAAAAACCTCCACGGTGGAGATTATGGAGGGCTTGCGCACTCTCGATTCCGGACGAGTGTCCGTTTGCGGACTAGACCCGCAGAAAAATGCACAAGAACTGAAACACCAGATCGGCGCCGCTCTGCAGTCGACTTCTCTTCCCGACAAATTGCGGGTTATAGAGGCGCTGCGGCTTTTTGCCAGCTTCTATCGCCGCCACCGCAGTCCCGAGGAACTTCTCAAACGTTTCGGTCTCGAAGAAAAGCGCAACACCTTTTACAACCAACTCTCCGGCGGTCAAAAACAACGTCTCGCCTTGGCAATGGCGCTGGTCAACGACCCCAAAGTGCTGTTCTTCGATGAGCCCACCGCCGGTCTCGATCCTCAGGTACGCCGCGAAATTTATGACATCATTGAAGAGCTTCGCCGCGAAAAGAAAACCATTGTAATGACCACTCATTACATCGAGGAAGCCGAGCGCCTTTGCGATCGCGTGGCTATCGTCGACCACGGCACCGTCATCGCGCTTGGTACGCCGCGCGAATTAAAAGACCGCTCTGGTGACAAAACCCGCCTGGAAGTTCGTTTGGCTCGCCCCGAACCTCAGGAAATTCTAAAGAATCTAGAGGGCGTCTCCGACTGCCGCATCCTTGGCGACAGTTACATCTTGCATTGCCGACGTCCGCCGCAGGCCATCGTATCCTTAGTGAAATATCTGGAATCCCAGGGCAATGAGCTGATCTCCCTCGAAATCGTTACTCCTTCGCTCGAAGACGTGTTCATCGAACTCACTGGCAGGAGGTTACGCGATTGAGCAATTTTGCCGCACTCACGCGCATGCGTATACAGCTGACCATTCGCAACAAAATGTTTTTGTTTTTCAGCGTGATCATGCCCTTCGGTTTCTTTTTTCTTTACGCCGGAGTTTTCGCCAAGGGCGTTCCTGAAGGCGTGCGCTACCTTCTCGGTCCCGTCGTAGCCCTTACGGTTATGGGTAGCTTCTGGGGTCTAAGCGCCGCTCTCGTCACCTTCCGGGAACAGGGAATTTTGCGGCGCTTCCATGTCACCCCCGTTACGCCCAGCGACATGCTGGCTTCCAGCATCGTGGCAAATTATGTTTTGACCATGCCGACCGTTCTTTTGGAGCTGCTCTTCGCCCGCGTGTTTTTCCATGTACACAATTTCGGCGATATGCTGGCCGCTCTTATTCTCGTTACCGTCGGCACCGTTTCCTTCGCCTCGCTCGGCTTAGTGGTTGCCAGCGTCACCAACACCATGCAGGAAACGCAGATCATCAATCAGCTCCTCTGGTTCCCGCTGATTTTTCTCTCCGGCGCGACCATACCTCTCCCCTCGCTTCCCGCAGTTTTACAGCGCGTCGGCGTGTTCCTTCCCGCCACTTACCTGGTCAACGGCCTGCAACGAGCCATCGTTTTCTCCGTGCCCATTGCACATTTGTTGCTGGGAGTTGTGGCCCTTTGCTTCTGGGCCGCCGTAACCTTCTTTGTGTCCTCGCAACTCTTCCGCTGGGAGCCCGAATCCAAAATTCCGCGCCGAGCCAAGTTATGGGCAGCCGCCACGGCCATTCCTTTCTTATTACTTGGCGTGTATGAGAATCGTACTGGCCGGCTCGTCGCGGAATCACAAGCCGCCATGCATGCGGTAGAAAATTCGGATCGCCATTCTGATTCCCCTAAGTAAAACCCTCTGATTCGCCCCGCGGTTCTGCAGGCAAGGCACGAACTCCTGCGCCTGATAGAGTTCGGCGCCATATTGGTTCTTGCTCCTGGAGCCATTCCGGATACCCTGGATTGACCGCCCGCACGCTGTACCGTATTCTCAATTTCTAGCGCGATTTTCCCGTTCTAAGGAGTTTAGTCATGCCGGTTCAGAAGACAGAAAAAATTTGGCACAACGGAAAATGGATAAATTGGGACGACGCCAAGTTGCACGTGCTCTCCCACGTTGTAAGTTACGGCTCCGCCGTTTTCGAAGGCATCCGTTGCTATGAAACCAGGCAGGGTCCGGCCATTTTTCGCCTTCGCGAACATATGAATCGGCTGGTTAACTCGGCGAAGATCTACCGCATAGATTTGCCTTATTCCGCTGAAGAATTTGGCAATGCCGCCACTGAGCTGGTGCGCCTGAATAAACTGAATTCCTGTTACGTAAAACCGATTGTGCTACGTGGGTACGGCGAAGTTGGCGTCAATCCTCTCAATTCCCCCATCGAAGTTTATATGGCCTGCTGGACCTGGGGCGCCTACCTCGGTCCCGAAGCACTGACAAAAGGAGTCGACGTTGGCGTCAGTTCCTGGACGCGCATTGCACCCAACACTCTTCCCGCCATGTCCAAGGCGGCCGCCAATTATATGAACTCGCAGTTGATTCGCATGGAAGCCACCTTCAATGGATACGCCGAAGGCATTGCGCTCGATTCTGGTGGCCATGTCAGCGAAGGCTCGGGGATGAACGTGTTCCTCGTCCACGATGGCACGCTTTACACTCCGCCTCTCGCCACCAGTATTCTTCCTGGCATCACGCGCGACACCGTCGTCAAGATCGCCGAAGATCTTGGCATCCCCGTAAAGGAATCGGTCATCCCCAGGGAAATGCTTTACATTGTCGACGAGGTTTTCTTCGTGGGCACCGCCGTGGAAATTACTCCCATCCGCTCGGTAGATCACATCACCGTTGGCAAAGGTGTGGCTGGCCCGATCACCCGCAAATTGCAGGACGAATTTTTTGCCCTGACCAGCGGCAACAAACCCGACCGCCACAATTGGCTTACTCCCGTAAGCAGCCCGGTCGCCGCCACCTCCCGCTGACCACCTGACCAAATATCCTCATAACACAAAAGCGCCCGGCGCGCTGTTGTGCATGTGGAGATTTTGCGCGCCGACTTTGGCGATCCACGTATTTTGTCCCACGCATTTTCATCCCGGTGCGCAAACCTAAAGTCACGAAACATTCCTCCGCGCTTCTTGTGTCGCATCCCCTGCTTCACGTTAAAATCTCTTCCGTGCCCGCCGCGTGTATCTCCGGCCGGAGGATTTCGCATGTACACCAATACGCAAAAACTCGCCGCCGAATTCCTGGGCACCTTCGCCCTGGTTTTCTTCGGGGCAGGGGCCATCTGCGCGGATCAATTTCTCCACGGTGCCGGCGGCCTCGGCCTTATTGGCGTTGCGCTCGCCCATGGATTAGCGCTCGCCATTATGATCTCCGCCCTCGCTCACATTTCCGGCGGCCATTTCAATCCCGCCGTAACCATCGGCTACTGGGTCACCAGACGCCTGAACACCATCGACGTTATTCTTTACTGGATTGCCCAGCTGGCAGGGGCAATTGCCGCGGCTTTTCTGCTTCGAGCCATCATCCCCGAGGATGCCTGGCGAGCCGTAGCGCTTGGCACCCCTCAATTCGCCCGCGATTTTCCGCGCTGGGCGGGCATGGCCCTGGAAGGCACTGCAACCTTTTTCCTGGTGCTCACTGTATTTGCCACCACGCTTGATGATCGCGGAACTTTCCGTTCGATTGCCGGCTTCGGTGCCGGTCTGATGTACGCTCTCGGCATAATTGTCGCCGAACCATTCACAGGCGGCGCTCTCAATCCCGCGCGCGCGTTCGGGCCCGCGCTGGCCGCCAACCATTGGGCAAATCACGGTGTGTTCTGGGTCGGTCCTTTGGCGGGAGGATTTGCCGCCGCTCTGCTCTACGATTTTTTGTACCTCAAACGAGTTCAGATTTAACCATTAACCATCAGCGCCCTTGGACCGGAAACTCTTTACAGAGACCCTGCGGCTGAGTCGAGGTAACTAGCCCGTAACCTCACACGGGTTGTTTTCTTGCTGCCCCACCACTCGAATGTTAGTTTCGTTATTAGCTGCATCTTGCGGGGATAAAGCTCTATGGCTCTCAGTATCGACGACCTCTTGCGTCGCGCAGTGGACACCAAAGCCTCCGACTTGCACTTGAAAGTCGGCAATCATCCCTATCTGCGCATCGAAGGCGTCTTGGCCCCGCTCTCCGACATTCCCCGCGTAACGCCGGAAGAAATGCTATCCATGGCCTTCAGCATGATGACCAATCGCCAGAAGCAAAAGTTCAAGGAAACCGCTGAGCTCGATATGGCTTACGGCGTGTCCGGCCTGGGCCGTTTCCGCGTGAACGTTTTCCAGCAACGCGGCAACGTCGGCATGGTTTTGCGCGTAATTCCCACGAAAATTCGCACCGCTGAAGAATTGAATCTGCCGGCAGTCATTGGGCGCATCTGCGAGGAACAGCGTGGCCTCGTGCTGGTAACCGGCACCACCGGTTCCGGTAAGTCCACCACCCTGGCCGCCATGATCGATCGCATCAACGCCGATCGCGCCGACCACCTCATTACCATCGAAGACCCCATCGAATTCTTGCATCGCGACAAGCGCAGCTTTATTAACCAGCGCGAAGTGGAAGTGGACACCGCCAATTTCTCCACCGCCCTCCGCGCCGCTTTGCGTCAGGACCCTGACGTGATTCTCGTCGGCGAAATGCGCGACCTGGAAACAATTTCGACGGCCTTGCTCGCCGCTGAAACCGGGCACTTGGTGCTGTCCACATTGCACACCCTCGATGCCACAGAAACGATTCAGCGCATCATTGCCGTCTTCCCTCCCCCGGAACAAAAACAGATTCGCCTGCAATTGGCAGCCACATTGAAAGCCGTCGTCTCCCAACGCCTGGTGCGTCGCGCCGACGATAAAGGCCGCGTCCCAGCCGTCGAAGTCATGATCGCCACGAACTACATTCGTGATTGCATTATCAATGCCGATAAAACGCGTTTAATTCGCGACGCCATCGCCGCGGGCACCAGCCAATACGGCATGCAGACCTTCGATCAATCGCTTTTTGATCTTTACACCAAGAACCTCATCACCCTCGACGAAGCTTTGCTTCGCGCCTCCAACGCCGACGAATTCAAACTACGCATTCAAGGCGTGCGTTCCGCCTCCGATTCTGCCCGCGAGGAAATGGAACGCCAGATGGTCGATTTCGAACGCTACGCCCGCAAGTAGGGCTTGAATCAAAATCCAGATAAACAGACCATGCGTTCGCAGATCCCAGCCTTTTTCAATTGGGTTGTAAACGCCCACATTTGATACCTATCTTAGAATCCGGATCATCATTAAAGGCGGAGCCCTGGTCGTTTCCCCGTTTACAACTTTTTACAATGGTTTGCTAAGCCTTGACACATTCCCGCTGGGGGTTCTTTATAGTCCTGACGTTGCGTGGTAGTGAACTTACAAGAGAGGCTACGGATGTTTAAGAAGTGGCGATTAACGGGCCGGACGCGAACGCTGCTGACGCTGGAGTTGGCCATCGTGCTCCCCGCGGCAGCTCTGATGGGCTTCAGCATCTGGAACCTTAAGCATCTCCAACATTCCGGAGGGTTCGAGGCGGCCATCCAGCGCGAACTCTCTCACGTGCTAAAGATCGCGGAAAAGAGAACTTGGCACAATGCGATCGAGTTGGTAATGCCGGTCCGTGCCGCTTTCCCGAATCCCGACGAAGACCGTTCCTCCATCAAGGCCGGCTTGGAACGCGTGCTGTCCGGACACCCCGAGTTCGCCTACGCCTTGCTCTATGACAAGAAAAACAATCTTCTCTTGAGTCGCACTCAGCCCGCCCGCGACCATGACCAGCAATTCTGCGCAAGCACGCAAGAGATCATCAACATGGGTTCTACGTGGATTCCTATCGAAGCTTCCCAGTTAGCGAAGCACGTCAGAGCGATGGCCGAAAAGGACGAGGATCCGGTGGGTTTCACCGGAGGCTGGTCACTCCAGGACAACCAACACAGTTATTGGAACATCGCCTATTTCGTTCCGCCGGGTGTTCCGAAAGACCGCGCGACGCTGGCTGTGGTCGCTTTTGATGATGATTACCTGCGTAAAGACCTCCTCCCGACCATGATGAAAGATGTGTTGGCCAGCAAGAACAACGTGCCGGAAGTTGAAGCTAATCCTCCGGTGATGATGATCCATCCTTCCAAGGACTCCAACCCCTGGTTGACTTCCGGAAATTGGGACGGGGCCAATCCAGAGGCGGAGCGCACGTTTCAGTATGTTTTTCCAGAGATGACCCTCGCGATTAAATACCAGGGGATGACCGTAGCGGATATAGGGGCACGCTTTCTTAGATATAACTACATCGTTCTCGCGGCGCTCTCTCTGTTCATGATCGCAGGTATCTTTCTTACCTATCGCAACGTTTCCAAAGAAATGAACCTCGCGCGACAAAAATCCGATTTTGTGGCTAACGTCTCGCACGAATTGCGCACACCCCTCGCGCTCATTCGACTTTATGCCGAGACTTTGGAACTAGGCCGCCTCTCGGCAAAGGAAAAGTATCAGGAGTATTTTCGTATCATCCGCGAGGAGAGCGAACGCTTGACCGCACTCATCAACAATATTCTGGACTTCTCCAGAATCGATGCCGGTCGAAAGGAGTACGAATTCCAGGAGACCAACCTGGGTGAGCTCGTCCACTCCACTCTCGATTCTTATCGCTTCCAGATCCAACAGAACGGTTTTGGCTTTGAAGAGAATATTTCACCCGACATTCCACCTGTAAATGTCGATCGCGAGGCGATCGCGCGTTCGCTCCTGAACCTGGTCAACAATGCATTGAAGTACTCCAAAGACGACAAGCACATCGCAGTGAAGCTGTATCGCGTGAATGGGTCGGTAAAGCTGGAAGTTCAGGATCGCGGGATCGGCATTCCCGTCAACGAGCAGGAGAAAATCTTTGAGAAGTTTTACCGCTGCGGCGATCCCTTGGTGCACAACGTCAAAGGTTCCGGCTTGGGCCTGTCGTTGGTGCGACACATCGTGCGCGCCCACGGAGGCGATGTGCTGGTCGAAAGCGTCCCCGACAAAGGCAGCAAGTTTACCATCGCGTTGCCGCTAGGACTAACGCCACAAACCGGCAACGCAGAAAGTGCCGTCGCATGAGGGCTACAACTACGAATGTCCCTACCAAGCTCAAGGGGGAGGGTATGGCAACCGCGAAGATTCTGATTGTCGAGGATGAGCCGAACATGGTCGCCGGTCTTCGCGACAACTTTGAGTTCGAAGGCTTTGAGGTGCTCACTGCATCCGATGGTGTTCAAGGCCTTGAAAAAGCCTTGAAGGAATCGCCAGATTTGGTCGTTCTGGACGTGATGATGCCTCGCATGAGCGGCCTGGATGTCTGCAAGCAGCTCAAGGCCAAGCGCCCCTCGATTCCCATCATTATGCTCACCGCCCGCGGACAGGAGGTCGACAAAGTCGTCGGTCTCGAACTTGGTGCCGACGATTACGTCACCAAACCCTTCTCGATCCGCGAATTGCTCGCGCGTGTGAAAGCAGTTTTACGCCGCTCCCAGACTCTGCCAAAAGAGCAGGATCGTTATACCTTCGGGGATGTGGAAGTGAATTTACGCAGTTATCGCGTCTTGCGTGGCGGCCAGTCGGTGGAGTTTTCCAGTAAGGAATTTGAGCTTCTGAAGCACTTTCTATGTCACAGCGGGGAAACGCTAAGCCGCGACCGCCTACTCGACGAGGTTTGGGGATACGAGAACTTTCCAACAACTCGCACAGTCGACGCCCACATCGTTCGGCTGCGCCAAAAACTTGAACCAGTTCCGGATCAGCCACGGTTTTTTCTAACTATTCACGGAGTAGGGTACAGGTTCGTAGGATGACCATGGTCACGAAAATACCTGAAACGCGCAAAGCCACTACCAAGCGGGCCAAAGACAGTTCGGCGCTTGAAACCGGACAGACGGCGAAGCGTCGCCCGCGTAACAATTCAGAAATGGCGGCCGCACACCAGGCCAAAAGTGCTCTTTTAATCCAGCAACAACTGGACGCCGTGCGCCGCGAGCACGCCATACTCCAACAGGCCATTTATGAGGCCGCGCAAATCCAAAGGAAACTTTGCTCACCGCGTGAATTGGTGTGGGGCGAGTTTGAGATCGCCGGTGAAATTTTTCCCGTGCGTCATCTGTCCGGAGATTTTTTCAAAGTGATGCCGCTTGATGACGTGCTCGGACTCGCTGTGGGTGACATCGCCGGCAAAGGACTATCGGCGGGAATTTGGCAAGCTCATTTGATCGATTTAATTCAGCGCTGCGCGCGTGCTTACCTTCACCCGGCCAATGTTATTGCAGGCGTGAATCGCGAGTTGTGCCTCGATCTCAGCGAGCCGCCCATCACCGCATTATTCTTCGCGCGACTCGACCCGCAGCGAAATGAACTGCAGTACTGCAACGCCGGTCTTCCCGCCCCGCTGATTATGCGGCGCGGCACCACTGTGAATCGATTGGAGGAAGGCGGCCCGATGCTGGGCGCTTTGCAAGAGGCTTCCTACAGTTGCGGGACCGTCTATTTAAATCCCGGCGATATGTTGATCGCGTACTCCGACGGTCTGACGGAATGCCGAAATCGCGAAGATCAAGAGTTCGAAATCGAACGCTTATCGACCGCCGTGAGGTCCATCGACGGCGCCACCGCCAACCAGGTTCTTTTCTCCACTCTCGGGACCGTGCTCGACTTCGCCGACCAGTGCCCGCCCGGCGATGACTTGACCCTTCTGGTGGTTCGTCGCGCTGCCAATACGCTCGGCGACGCCGTCCCTGAGCGAAACAATAAACGCGAAAAGGCTTTTTCTGTATCTAACCGCCGGTTCGGTTCTGTTCACGCAGGTCGGGCGTACTGACCCGGCATTTCAAAAACTAGAGTAACTGACGACCGCCGCAAAGGTGTTTGACGCGCCGCAACTATTGGTGTGTCCATATGGAAAGGAAGGACGCCATGTCATCTACGTCGACCTCATTACCTCGGGAAAGACAGATGTGCGGAGCAGTCATTCGGCCGGCGCCGGTCTCTTCAGAGCTTTTGAGAGTGCTCTACATTACTCACCATCGCCACGTTTTGCAGATCTGCAGAAAGTTTTTTCATCAGTTCGAAGACGCTGAGGATGCCGCGGCTGAAGTCTTCCTGAAGCTTTACAGGGTGTTGCACCAAAAAGATGAAATCGTGCCTTTCCGCCCGTGGATTTCGCAGATAGCCGCCCATCACTGTATCGATAAGCTCCGGCGGAGAAAGCATGAAAAGAGCTCCTCGCTGGAGGAAGTCGACGTTAACGGTCTCCTGGATCAGTCGACTCCTTCCGCGCTCTCGGAAGTTATTCGCAACGAAGCCGAGGGACGAATCAGACGGGCTCTGGCGGCCTTACCAGAAAAACACAGAACCGTACTCGTATTGCGCTACTACAACCGAATGAGTTACTCCCAGGTCGCCAACGCGTTAAACGTGCCTCTTTCTGCCGTCCGCGTCAGGATCTTCCGCGCCAAGCGTTTTCTGCGAGGCAACCTGCGACGCTCATGGAGAGCGAACACCCTTGCGCGGCTCGGCTCAGAACGGAAGCCAGAACGCAAGAACGCCACGCTCGCACTCAACAGCTTGAAAAGTTTTAATGCGCCCGTTACAGCGGACATTCGAACGTTTCTTCCAATCTCCACATCATCCGGATTTTATGCTGCTGGCTCAAATGCACGAACCCCCGTCAGCGCCTGATAGGTTGTTGAATCCAGTTGCACGTTCCGCCCGCCCTGCGCTGCTGCCATCCCCCTCCGCTTGCTTCCCGCGCCGCCACCTTCTATGCTCCCGGTATGTTTCGCGCGCCGCGCAAATTGGATTCCGAGCCGGAGTTATACGACACTGCCGTGCGAGCGTTGATGCGTCGCGCTCATTCCGTCCACGAAATGAAAAGATCATTGGAACGGCGCAGCGACGACAAAGCCATGGTCAAGTCGGTGCTCGACCGCCTGAAGCGCCAGGGCATGATCGATGATTCGCGATATGCGAAACAATTTACCCGCCAACGCGCTGAAATCCGCAAGCAGGGCAAATTCCGCATCGCCCGGGAGCTGCGCGCCCGTGGCATCCCCGACCGGCACATCGAGTTGGCTCTCGAAGAGTCCGCCAAAGAAACCGACGAGCGCTCCGTGGTGCGTTATCGCATAGAGAAAAAGCTCAAATTATTTCGCGGCGAAATCGATGACCGCAAAATTGCTTCCCTGTTCCGCAGCCTGCTGCGTGCCGGTTTCTCTTCCAACATCGTTCGCAACGAATTGCGAGCAGTGACGCGCGAAGATGTTCCCGCGATTGAAAATGCCGTTGATGAGGAATCGGCATAAATAGCACCGAAAGCCCTTATTCGCAGCCTCTCTTGGTACCTCTTCCCTCCTCTGCGATAATGTTCTAACGATTCTTTGCGCACCCTGAGGCTTACGTGACCGGCAACGAAATCCGCGCCATATTTCTAAAATTCTTCGAAAACAACGGTCATCGCATCGTACGCAGCAGCTCGCTCGTGCCCCACGGCGATCCCACGCTGCTCTTCACTAATGCCGGAATGAATCAATTCAAAGACGTTTTTCTCGGCCTGGAGCAGCGCGATTACAAACGCGCCACCACCGCCCAAAAATGCGTGCGCGCCGGCGGCAAACACAACGACCTCGAAAACGTCGGCTTCACCAAGCGCCATCACACCTTCTTCGAAATGATGGGCAATTTTTCTTTCGCCGATTATTTTAAAAAAGAAGCCATCGCCTTCGCCTGGGAGTTGGTCACTTCGCCAAATTGGTTCGCGATCGACAAAAACAAGCTTTACGTCACGGTTTTCGGCGGCGCTGAAATCGCGCCGGGTGTCTCGCTGGCCGTCGATGAGGAAGCGCGATCTTTTTGGCTCGGCCAGAACGTACCGTCGGAGCGCATCGTCCCCGTACCCGGATTAAAAGAAAACTTCTGGGCCATGGGCGACACCGGCCCCTGCGGACCCTGTAGCGAAATCCATTACGACATGGGCGCCATCGCGTCGGACGAAGGCCACGCCGACTGCCAGTTTCCCTGCGATTGCGGCCGCTATGTCGAAATCTGGAATCTGGTCTTCATGCAATTCAATCGCGACGCTTCCGGCGCCGTCGCTCCTTTGCCAAAGCCTTCCATCGACACGGGCGCAGGCCTCGAGCGGCTCGCCGCGGTAATTCAAGGCAAGCTCAGCAATTTCGACACTGACTTGTTTCAGCCCTTGATACAAAAAGCTGCTGACCTTACCGGCGCGCGCTACGGTAAAGATCCGAACTCCGACGCGTCTCTGCGCATCGTCGCCGATCATTCTCGCGCTGCCACATTCCTCGTCTCCGATGGCGTCGTCCCCTCAAACGAAGGCCGTGGTTACGTTCTCCGCAAAATTATTCGCCGCGCGCTGCGCCACGCCAATCTCTTGCAGGCCGCCGCCAGCGCGCCAGCCACGGTTCTGCCGGCCATGGCCGACGCGGTGAAGCTTGAAATGGGCGCCGCATACCCTGAACTGGAAGAAAATTTCGGCCGAGTCCAACAAATTTTGCTGGGCGAAGAACAACGCTTCTCTCGCACCATCACCGTCGGCCTGAAGAAGTTTGCCGAATTTACCGGCGATGGCACGCAAGCCACCGCTCGCGACACCAAATCAGCTTTACTCTCCGGCGAAAAAGCATTCATGCTTTACGATACTTACGGCCTGCCGCGTGACTTCCTCGAAGACCTCGCGCGCGACTCCGGCATCACCGTCGAATGGCCGGCGTTCGAACGCGCCATGCAAGAGCAGCGCACCCGCGCCCGTGCCTCCTGGAAAGGCGCATCCAAAGAAACTGCCAATCCCGCCTACGCAAAAATTGCGGAAACTTTCAAGACAGAGCCGTGTTTTTATTTTGGCACTACCTCCAGAGACTGCCGCATCGAAGCGATCATCACCAAAAGTGGCTCCGTCAACGAACTCAAAGCAGGCGAAAGCGGCGAAGTCGTTCTTGATCGCACCTCCATCTACGCCGAATCCGGCGGCCAGATGGCGGACGGCGGCGGCTTCTACGACAACTCTGGCACGCAACGCCTCGCCGACGTGAGCGGCGCATTTTATCCCGTGCCCGGATTGGTGGCTCACCGCGTCACCGCGAAGGAAACGCTTCACGTGGGCGACCGCGTCACCGCAGTAGCCGACGCCCAGCGTCGCACCCACATCATGCGCAATCACAGCGGAACGCACCTCGTCAACGCAGCGCTGCGTAATACTCTGGGCACGCACGTCAAGCAAGCTGGCTCCCTCAATTCACCCGAGCGCCTGCGTTTTGATTTCACCCATTTCGCTGCCGTCGATGAACAGGAGCTGCGCGATATCGAGCAACAGGTCAACGAAGAAATTCGCCTCAACACCGCGCTCGAAACCAATGTCACTTCCCTGGAAAACGCCTTGGCCTCCGGCGCACTCGCTTTTTTCGGCGACAAATATCCTGAGCACAACGTTCGCGTGGTCACCATTCCCGATCCTCACGCCCCCCGCGGTTTTTACAGCAAGGAACTTTGTGGCGGCACGCACGTTCACCGCATCGGCGACGTCGGCGTCCTGAAAATCGTCGGTGAACAATCTGTCGCCGCCGGAGTTCGCCGCATCGAAGCCGTGACCGGTACCGGCGCACTCGAGCATTACCAGAATCAGGCCCGCCTCCTGAGCCAGCTCGCGAGTCAACTAAACGTAGGTGAAGACGCTCTGCTGAGTACGGTCGAAAAGCTCTCACAGACTGCCAAGCAACTGGAAAAAGAATTGGAGTCGCAGAAACGCAAAGGCGCGTTAAGCCAACTCGACGAGCTTGCAGCCAAAACCCAAGTCATCAAAGGTGTCAAAGTACTCGCCGCCGAGGTCGAAAACGTGGACCGCGACGGCCTGCGCCAGCTGGTCGATAGCCTCCGCCAGAAACTCGGCTCGGGTGTCATCGCCCTCGGCATGCCCGACGATGGCAAAGTAGCCCTCATCGTAGCCGTCACTAAAGATCTAACCGCTAAAGTCCATGCTGGCAAGCTGATACAGGCGCTGGCCAAGCAAGTAGGCGGTTCCGGCGGTGGCCGCCCGGACCTCGCAGAGGCTGGCGGAAAAGACACATCCGCTCTAAATAGTACCCTCAGTTCTATTCCGTCCCTGCTCGAGCCGTTGTTATAATCGCGCAGCGCTGGAAGAGGGTCCGTGGGCTCTCAGACTGCTTTGTTCGGGCTTCAATCGCTCAGCGTCCCCTCAGAATTGCGACAAGTAATCCGCTTTCTTAACTCGTCGCAAACACCAAATTCGAATTGAACAGATAAACCAGCCTTCCCCAGGCACCTATGTCTAAGTTCACCGCACTTTCGGCATCTGTAGCTCTAGGAGCGCTCAGCTTGTTTGCATTGTCAGCCCATGCACAAATTGCTGCCAGCACAGACCTTAGCGGGCGCCGTCTGTTTATCAACGCGGATCCCCCAGTTCGAATAAACCTGGCTGCCCCAAAACACACGAATATTTACCTTCCCCGTGAAGCTCCTTTCGCGGGACGTACACATCCGACCGTATACATGGATCGAGACGGTGTCGAAAAACTGGTTCGCGAAGCAGCCGACCGCCATCGTGTCGACCCAGCCTTAATCCGCGCGGTTATTCAAACGGAATCCAACTGGAACCCCGCCGCCTATTCGAATAAAGGTGCCGGTGGCCTCATGCAGCTAATTCCCACCACCGCTCGCCGCTTCGGCGTGAACGACGTTTTCAACCCGCAACAGAATATCGACGGCGGTGTTCATTATCTGAAGACCCTGCTGGACCGCTATAATGGCAACCTGGACATGGCCCTGGCGGCGTACAATGCAGGGGAAGGGGCGGTCGACCGGGCGCATGGTATTCCGGCGTTTCGTGAGACGCGCAGCTACGTCCAGAAAGTGCAGAATGCCTACTTCCAGCCCGGTTCGGGACGCCTCACAGACACTTGGCCTCGGCCCCGTCCCATTCGACGGGAGACCGACTCAAGCGGTAGAATTATTTTCAACAATGATTGACACAACGAGTGCGCTAGCAACGTAGTTTGTCGTTTGCAAGCGACCCCGAAAAGAAAATGCCGAGCGCGATTCCAACCGCCGCAAACACTCTTAAAAAGATCTTCGCCCTCGTTTCACCGTTTTTCCTCCTCTTGCTTTTTTCCACAGCCTTAATCGCTCCTGCCGCCGCATCCCCTGCGCCACCAACGGCCACCCTGAAACGTCAGGCTGGCGAGCAATTCCAGCGCGCTGAGCAACAGCGTGCTACGTTAAATCTCAAATCTGTAACCAAGCGAACCCTTGGCGATTATCGCCAGGTAGTTTCCACCTATCGTCGCGTTTACCTGATCACCCCGCGCGCCAACGAAGTGCCCGAGGCTTTGATGGCCATCGCCCAGCTCTACACCGAGATGGGCGAACGTTTTGGCCGCAACTACTATCAATACGCGGCGGACTCCTACCGATTTCTCCTGCGTGAATATCCCTCCAGCCGCCACGCGCCTGATGCCATGCTTGTCTGCGCCAAGCTTCAGCGTGATCAGCTTGCCGATTACGCGGGCGCCACGCAGACTTATAAAGATTTCCTGAAGCGCTTTCCGCGTTCCCCCAGAAAGCGCGAAGCACAGGAAGGCGTCGCGGAATTGGCACTGCTTGAAAATAATGCCAAGCCGTCGCCCGACAAAGACAAAGCCACATCCGACACCGCCGTCACAGAACCCGTTCTCCCGCGGGATGAATCCAGCGACACACCTACACCTTCGTCTGTCACTCCTCACCTTGCGGGGAAACCGCGGATTCGTCGCATTCGCAGCGCTGTGACCGAAGACGCGACGCGCGTAACCATCGATCTCGAAGATGTCGTGCATTACAATTCTGGGCGGCTGGAAAATCCCGAGCGTATTTTTTTTGATTTGCGAGAAGCCCGTCTAACTCCCGAAGTTGCGCGAGACGTGACGCGCGAAAATACCAACGTCGATGGCAACGTACTCACCGCCATTCGCGCGGCTCAAAATCACGCCGGTGTAGTCCGCATCGTCCTCAATGTAAATCGCGTCAAGGAATATGTAGCCTCTATATCCCAGAATCCGCCGCAACTTTTGATCGATCTCTACAAAAAACAGCCGCCTCCGGCAATTCTGAAAATCGCGCGCACTTCTCATAATTCCTCTAATATCCACGAGACCGCCGATCTTCGTGGCCCTGAAGCAGGCAACATTGAACCTGCGGTTGATGGGAAGAGCGACCCTCTAGTTCGTACCTCGCAGCCCGTATCCACCCTGAAGGTATCCAAGACTTCCAAATCAGACCTTGATCAGCCGGCCATCGCTCCGCAGCCCACTCATGACGGCCAATCCACCCTTACGCGCGCCCTCGGCCTCAAAATCGGGCGTATCGTAATCGACGCCGGGCATGGAGGCCATGACACCGGAACCATCGGTCCAACAGGCTTGATGGAGAAAGATCTATGCCTCGATGTTGCCTTGCGCCTCGGCAAAATTATCAAGCAGCGCCTCCCCGGTGCGGAAGTCGTCTTGACTCGTTCCGATGATTCTTTTATTCCGCTGGAAGAGCGCACCGCCATTGCCAATGAAGCGCATGCCGATCTGTTCATCTCCATTCACGCGAACTCCAGCCAGGATCATGGAGCCCGCGGCATTGAAACTTATTACTTGAATTTGAAGGGCTCTCCCGAAGCCATGGAAGTGGCTGCGCGCGAAAATGCTGTCGCCAACGTGGGCATTCACGACCTGGAAGACCTGGTCAAAAAAATTGCTCGTAACGAAAAAATTGACGAGTCCAGAGAATTTGCTGAGGACATTCAGGCTTCCCTGTCCCAGCGTGTTCAAAAAGCCAACAAAACGGTCAAAAATCGCGGTGTCCGCAAAGCTCCATTCGTGGTGTTGATCGGCGCGGACATGCCTTCGATCCTCACCGAAATCTCTTTCCTCAGTAATCCCGCCGACGAACAACTCCTCAAACAACCTGAGAACCGGCAAAGAGTCGCCGAGGGTTTATACCAGGGCGTCGCCAGCTATTTGCAGAGTCTCAACAGCGTCACCTTCAACGGCCCCTCCGAACCTACCCCTCCCCGCTCCACCAGCGCCAAACTTGAACATTCGCCCAACGCACAGTAATCTTGTTGCATCTACTTAATTAGCCCTATGCCGCCACGCTCATTGCTGCTACGCACACTGCTGCCCATCTCATTGGTGATCGCGCTTTTCTTGCTGGTGCCATCTCTACTCGCCAACACCGTTCTTCCCGCGCACTTCGGCAAATGGACGGCAAGCAATGCCGTGCAGTCACCCGCCATACCCGCTACCGCGAAAGATGTGCTCACGGAAAGTGGATTGGAAAGCGCTGAGACGCGAGCGTATTCCAACGGCAATGCCACCATCACGGTCACCACTTACCGTCTGCATGATTCCAGCGGCGCTTACGAAGCCTATACATTCTTTCAGGGGCCGAAAAACAATTGCGCACAGTCGAGCACGCCGACACCGTGCAGTGCGCCTGTCGATGCCGCCTCCGCAAACAGCCGCGTCGCGCTGGTTGGAAATATTTTAATCATCATCGACGACGCTAGTTCCCTGACCGCGGGTGACCAGGATGCGTTGTCAAAGCAAATAGACGCCAAGGCCGATAAGACCCCGCCACCTCCGATACCGAACTATTTGCCAACGCGTGACCTTATCCCCGGAACAGAAAAGTACGCCTTGGGACCAGCCGCTTTTCGCGCTGCTCTCTCGGCCCTTAACCGCACTGAATACGGCGCATTATCCGACGTCGCGGGTTTTTCCTCCGGTGCGGAAGCCATGTTTGCGCAGTACCAAAACAATCGCAACGTTGCCGTAGTTCTTCTCATCGATTACCCGACCCCGCAGCTCGCTGGTTTGCACTGGAAGCATCTCGAGCAGGCCCTTCCTCCTTCAGCAAGTTCCGACGGAACTTCCATCGAACGCAAAGGCACGCTGCTCGCTATCGTGCTGGCTCCATCGTCTACTAGCTATGCCGCCCGCGTTCGCAATGCTGTTAATTACGAAACGCAGGTGACCTGGAACGAGCCGACTCACACCATCACCGATCCCCCGATAACCACCGTGCTCGCCAAAATCATCATTGCCACTGGCGTTTTCATGTTGGTCGCGATTGTGTTTGGGGTCGCCTTCGGCGGCGTGCGCGTCCTGATGAAATCCCTCTTTCCTGGAAAGGTCTTCGACCGCCCCGAGCAGATGGACGTTCTGCAGTTAGGCTTGTCCGGCAAACGCATCAATTCCCGCGATTTTTATTAAGAAAATCTTACGAACTGCTAATTTCCCGCGTAACATATAGCTCCCCGCCGCGTCTTAATAGATAGCCTAAACCTCGACTTGGTGATGCCCTTATCGTGTCGTAAACTTTTCAGCATGTTTGACGGAGAAACGCCCAACTATGCCCGGTAGAGGCACGAAAATCCCATTGCGTTCGGTCCCTTTGAAATTGGCACTCTGCTTTCCCTTACCGCTGCTGGCGCTGGCAGCGGCTTGTCAAAAGGGTCCTGCAAGTGCCGCAGGACCTGCCATGCAGGCCATGCCCGTACAAGTGCAGGTCGTGCAGGCGCAGAAAATCGCCGACAGCAGCGAATACCTGGCGATCCTGAAATCGCGCCACTCCGCCGTCATCAATCCACAGGTCGAAGGCCAAATTACCAAAATTTTTGTGAAGTCCGGCGACCACGTCAAAGCCGGCACTGCGATCTTGCAAATCGATCCCCTGAAGCAACAAGCCACCGTAGGCAGCCAGGAAGCCAGTCGCGCCGCGCAGGAAGCCAATCTTCGCTATGCCCAAACGCAGCTTGAGCGCGAACGCAAACTGTTTGAGGCCGGCGTTGTCAGCAAACAGGAATTTGACAATGCCCAGACCAACCGAGACGCCGCTCTCGCGCAGCTCAAGTCTCTTGGCGAGCAGGTTAATCAGCAGCAAGTTGAGCTGCGCTACTACCGAGTGGCCGCTCCCATGGCTGGAATCATCGGCGACATTCCGGTGCGCGAAGGCGACCGCGTCGCGGTCACCACGCTGCTGACCACCGTAGACGAACCAGGCACGCTGGAGGCTTACATTTACGTCCCGGCCGAGCGCGGCAAAGATGTTCGCGTCGGCCTCCCGGTTCATTTGCTGGACGAATCCGGCAAGCCCGTCAGCGACGCGCGCATCACCTTCGTTTCTCCCGAAGTTGATAACGATACGCAAACCATCCTCGCCAAAGCCTCCATCGAAAATCCTAAACGGCAATTGCGCGTTTCCCAACAAATGCGCGCCCAGGTTGTTTGGAGCAATCACCAAGGCCCGGTCGTTCCAGTTTTGTCGGTAATTCGAATCAACGGGCGCTTCTTTGTCTTCCTGGCCGTGAAAGAAGCCGCGGGTACTTTCGCGCGTCAGAAAGGCCTGACCATCGGTGACACCGTCGGCAACGATTACGTCGTGCTGGACGGCCTAAAGCCCGGCGATCACCTGATCGTCTCCGGCACCCAATTTTTGCAGGACGGTATGCCGGTCGCGGAACAAATTCAGAATGCCAACACCGCGCCCGCTCCTGACAACTCCGAAAAAGGTGCCGCGCGCTAGTGCCGCTCCAACCATGCCTATAGCGACCCACATCTCACGGAAGGCGGACCACGCTTTTGTTTGTTGATTTCTTTATCAACCGCCCCGTATTTTCCACCGTTTGCGCCTTGATGATTATTCTCGGCGGTGCAATCTCCATTCCTTCGCTGCCCATCGCGGAGTTTCCTGATCTCGCGCCTCCGCAAGTGGTGGTTAGCAGCGGCTACATCGGCGCAAACGCGCAAACCGTGGAGTCCGCGGTCACTATCCCTCTGGAGCAAGCCATCAACGGCGTGCAAGGCATGAAGTACATCACCTCCACCAGCGGCAATGACGGCAGTAGCCAAATCACCGTAACTTTTGATGTGACCCGTGACGTAGATTTGGCCTCCGTCGATGTCCAGAACCGCGTCAATCAGGCGCTCGGGCGCTTACCAAATACCGTAAAAAACACCGGCGTCATCATTACCAAACAACTCGGCGGCTTCGTCTTCGGTGCCGGCGTCTATTCCCCGGATGGCTCTTACGACAGCCTCTTCCTCAGCAACTACCTCGATATTTATGTAAGAGACGCCGTCAAGCGCGTCCCCGGAGTTGGCGATGTTTTGATCTTTGGCGAACGCAAATACGCCATGCGTCTGTGGCTTGATCCGGATCGCATGGCCCAGCGCGGTTTGTCCGCGACTACCGTCTTAGCTGCGCTGCAAGAGCAAAACGTTCAGGTAGCCGCAGGCCAAGTTGGCCAGGCGCCGTTGCCCGCGGGGCAAGCGTTTCAGATCAGCGTTCGCGCCATTGGCCGCCTCACCGAGCCCGCTGAGTTCGAAAACATCATTCTCAAGACGGGCACGAACGGTACTCTCGTCCGCTTGAAAGATGTCGGTCGCGCCGAGCTGGGAGCCGAAGACTACGGCTCCGTCCTCACCTTCGACGGTCACGAAGCCGTCGGCATCGGCGTAACGCAGCTTCCGGGCGCGAACGCGCTCGACGTCGATCGGCTCGCAAAAGAGGAATTGCTCCGCCTCTCCAAAACTTTTCCGCCGGGCCTCAAATATGCCGTCGCCTTCGACACCACCACGGTCATCGGCGAATCCATCAAAGACGTACTTGTCACCCTCGGCCAGGCTATCCTGCTGGTCGTCTTCGTCATCTACGTGTTTCTCCAGGACTGGCGCAGCACCCTGATTCCCGCCATCACCATCCCCGTCTCTCTCGTCGGCACATTTATTTTCGTGAAGCTCCTCGGCTTCTCCATCAATACTCTGACTCTGTTCGGCATCACCCTCGCTACCGGGCTGGTCGTCGATGACGCCATCGTAGTCATCGAAAACGTGGAGCGTCACATCACCGAGGGCATCACCGAGCCTCATAACGCCGCTTCCGTGGCCATGAAAGAAGTGGCTGGCGCCGTAATCGCGACCTCCCTTGTTCTCGTGGCCGTCTTCGTGCCTGTCGCACTGTTCCCCGGTACTACCGGCATACTGTTCCGCCAGTTCGCGCTCACCATCGCATTTTCCGTAGCCATTTCCGCTTTCAACGCCCTCACGCTTACTCCCGCGCTTTCCGCAATTTTGCTGGGCCATCATCGCGAACGCGCGCAGGGCCGCATCTTTAGAGCCTTCAATCGCGTCATCGAAGCGGGAACCAACACCTATAGCAAGACCGTCCGCGGCGTCATCGGCTGGCGTTTCGCCGCCGTCATCGTGTTCTTCGCGCTTCTCGGTCTCACCTATTGGATCTATCAGAAAGTTCCCCGTGGATTTATTCCCGAGGACGATCAAGGCTACATCTTGATGATCGTGCAATCGCCACAAGGCGCATCCCTCGACTACACGAAAAATATCTGCGCCCAGGTAGAGAAAGTTCTCTTTGGGGTTCACGAAATCGACGGCGTATTTTCCGTCACGGGTTTCAGCTTCTCAGGCAGCGCCCCAAATCGTGGCATCGTTTTCGCCAACCTCCGGCCCTTCGTAGAACGCAAAGGCGAGGAACATTCCTCCGCCGCTGTTATCGAGCGCCTTCGCCCCAAATTATTTGGCATCCCCGGTGCGTTGGTAATTCCGTTCAATCCGCCGGCGGTGCAGGGCTTGGGGCAGTTTGGCGGATTTCAATTTGAGCTCGAAGATTTGGGCCGCAATTCGCTCCAGGGCATCGCCGATACCGCAAATAAACTCGTAGGGCAAGGCAATGGCAGTAAAACATTGACCGGCTTGTTCACCAGCTTCACCGCCAACGACCCGCAATACCTCGTTCGCCTTGATCGCGAAAAGGCCAAGAGCCTTCAGGTTCCTCTCACCCAAATCACCGACGCCCTTCAGGTGTACATGGGTTCCGTATACGTAAATGATTTCGATTTCAACAATCGCTCCTACCGCGTTTACATTCAGGCCGACGGCCGTTTCCGCTCTAAAGCTAAAGATATCGATCAGTATTATTTGCGATCCGATAATGGAAAGATGATTCCGCTCGATGACCTGGTAACCGTGGATCAGACCGCGAATCCGCAGGTCATCAGCCACTACAATCTTTTCAGATCGGCCGAGATAAACGGCTCCGCTGCGCCGGGCCGCAGTTCCGGCGATGGCATCGCCGACATGGAAGCGCTGGCCAGAAAAAGTCTGCCCAATGGAATGACTTTCGAATGGAGCGGATTGTCCCTGGAAGAACTTGAATCCGGCGGCAAAGCCACAATTCTGTTCGGACTTGGTCTGGTGGTGGTTTATCTCACGCTGGCGGCGCAATACGAAAGCTTCGTCTTGCCCTTCATCGTGCTGCTAGCCGTCCCTGTCGCGCTGCTTGGCGCGATCGGGTTGCAAGCGCTACGCGGCTTGCAGAACGATGTGTACTGCCAGATCGGTCTGGTGATGCTGATCGGTCTCGCCAGCAAGAACGCTATTTTGATTGTTGAATTCGCGGAGCAACTGCGCGCGCAGGGGAGCTCCGTAATCGACGCCGCGGTCGAGGCCGCGCGCATACGCCTTCGTCCCATTCTGATGACTTCTTTGGCATTTATTTTGGGCGTACTTCCGCTGGTCCTTGCTCAAGGCGCCGGAAGAGCGGGCCGCATCTCCGTGGGCACCACCGTCTTCGGCGGCATGATCGCCGCCACAACGCTCAACTTGATCTTCATCCCCGTGCTATACGTAATTGTGAAAAGCATCGTGCCAGGCCGCACCGAAACCCAACCAATTTCCGTCGCCGGAGCCGTCACGCCAGAAGTTTAAGCAGAAGTTTTGTGATTTGCTGCCGGCGAATTGTAACCCCGAGTCAGGTCGCAGCCGTTAAGTTTTACCTATTTACTCGCCGGCAGGCTCGAGAAGTATTGATCGAGGCTCGTCTTGATTTCCTCGACGCCTCTTTGAACATTGCGATCCAAAGCTGCCACCATCGCCGATACATCTTTGCCGCTTACTGGTTCATCGTGGTTGTAATAATGCGACCACACCGTTGCTCCAGATTTCACATCTCTCAAGTCAAACTCCGCCGCTACTCGCGCCTGCAGAGGCTCGCCGGCCACCTCTTTGAAGTCGTACAGATTCCCGTGCAGAACATAATCCGCGTGGCTGGCACTGCGATGTAACGAAACTTCGCGATAACGGCCCGAAGCGCGCAACTCTCTCAACAACACCTCCTCGATCATCTCCGCGGGAGGTTCGGTCCATCGCTGGAATTCATACGTGCCCATTTGCTGCGCCCCTGAGCTAAACACGATACGATCTTCCCGGTAGAGATGCGAAGCGACCAGGGGGCCGAGTGCTAAAGAAATCCCCGACGCGTTAGTCTCTTTGGGGTGTACGTCAGCCGGTACGGTCAGTTGATAATATTGGACCGGCCGCGTTGCCCCGCATCCAGCCAGGCCGCACGCCATCACCAACAGGCTCCCAGCTGCTTTGAAACTCGATGAGCGAAGGATGCTCCGTTCGCGGCGCTTCGCAGTTCGCCCGTGCACTCTAAAAACCACGATGTTCATTGCCGCTCACCCGTTTTATGCTCACGAGGACTGCTGGCCCGCAGCAAAGTGTACGGTTTGGTTTTGATAGTCTCGGTAAATTGCTTGAGGTTTTCGCTTACATGCCGGAAATTTTCCAGCGTCTCATCGATATTCTCGGAGTTTACGTCCAACGTTTCATCGATACGTCCTGTGAGATCCGTTACATTTGTCAGTGATCTCCTCAGCTCCTGCACAGCTTGGCGAACGTCCGCGCGATTCTCTCCAATCAACCCGTCCACGTGATCCAATGTTTTATTGGCTTCCGCCGAGGTTTTGCGCAAGTCGTCAAGTAGCGGCCCCAGTTTCTCGCTGCTGGCATTCAAATGCCCCAGCGTGGATTTTAGCGCTGGCCGATTTTCCGCAATCAGCTGATGGGTCTGCGCCAACGTGCCCGACAAATTAGAACGATTCTGGTCACTCAAAAGATCGTTGACCCGCGCGATAGTAACTTTCAATTCCGCCGCGCGAGCATTCAATGTCTGTAAAAGCTGTTGCGCGTCAGGAGCCAGATCATTAATTCGTTCCGTGATGGCATTCAAATCCAGATACCTGTCAGACGGCAGCGTCGACCCGTCTTTAGCCAGGGGCGCCTGCGGACTTCCCGGCACGATCTCCAAGTGGTTATCGCCGAGCGGACTCATGCTCATGATCCTGACGTGGCTATCGGTCTTCACCGGTAAATCGGACTGTACCGCCAGTGTGAGTTCTATATTCGCGGGATTTTGTGGATCGATGCGTAGCTTCTCGATGCGCCCGACTTTCGGTCCGCCCGCGTAACGCACTGTCGAGCCCACTTCGAGTCCGCCGGCAAACGGAAAGAATGCGTGGAATGATTTCGCGGTTCGCCCGAAAGCTCCGGTGATGCCAAATACCGTCAGAATCAAAACCGCTGACGCCACAATTACAAACAATCCCACCAGAGCTTGCTCTCGTCTCGCTTCCATCACACACTCCTCTTCTCAATTGCGGCCAGATTGTTTGGTCAACATCTGCAAATAATCCATTTCCCTGGCCACTTCCGGTTCCGGTATCCGGTCCAGAAACTGTCGCAGCCGCGGCTGCGTGCTCTTCCTCATTTCATCGACTGTCCCGATGGCCTCAACATTCCCTTTGTCGATCAGCACCATGCGATCCGCAATCAAAAAAGCGCTGGCCAACTCGTGAGTGACCACGATAATAGTCATCTTGAATGCCCGCTTCAATTCCAGAATTAATTGATCGATCCCCGCCGCAATTATCGGATCAAGGCCCGCCGACGGCTCATCGAAAAACAAAATTTCCGGATCCATCGCCAAAGCTCGCGCTACCGCCGCGCGCTTCTTCATCCCGCCACTCAACTCCGACGGCTTGTAATCTTCGAACCCCGCCAGCCCCACTTGCTCCAGTTTCAGCCGCAGCATAATCTCTATCGTCGAATCTTCCAGCTTGGTGTGTTCCCGCAGCGGCAGCGCCACATTTTCGCCCACGGTCATGGATCCGAACAACGCGCTGCCTTGAAAAGACATTCCCAGTTTCTTGCGAATTTCGTCCATCTCTTCGGCCGAAGCGGTGGCAATATTCTTGCCCCTTAGAATAACTTCTCCGGAGCTCGGCTTTTCCAGTCCCACTAATGTTCGCAGCAGCGTGCTCTTGCCTGATCCCGAGCCCCCTAGAATCACCATCGTCTCGCCGCGCATAACGTCGAAACTCACGCCATGCAATATTTCGCGGTCGCCATAGCTGACCCGCAGGTCCCGCAACGAAATCATCACCTCCGGCGAGGCGTTGTCGTCTAATTCTTCTAATTCTTCGATCATGAAATAATTTCCCAGCTAACGATCACTCACAAAAAAGAACAACGCCGTGAATACTAAATCCACCACCACCACTAAGAAAATGGACATTACCACCGCCCTGGTGGTGGAGCGTCCCACTTGTTCGGGACCAGCTCCCGTCGCTAGTCCTTCGTGACAACCCACGGCGGTAATCGTCACGCCAAACATGACACTCTTTACCAGTCCGCTGACAATGTCACGCAAGAAAAGTGCATCAACAGAAGCCTGAATATAACGAACAAAGGTGAAGTCCGCCTGTGCTACGCCAAACAGTGAACCGCCGATCACGCCCATAAAGTTCGCCCATATGGTCAGGCAGGGCAGCATGACGATCATGGCCAGAAACTTCGGCGTCACCAGAAAATGGATGGGATTGACGGCCATGGTTTCCAGCGCATCAATTTCCTCCGTAACTTTCATCGTGCCGATTTCCGCCGCAAACGCCGAGCCCGACCGTCCGATCACCACAATCGCTGTAATTAAAGGACCCAGCTCGCGCGTCATGGAAATCGCCACAGCGCTGGCCACAAAACTGATCGCTCCGAATTTTCGCAATTCGTAAGCGCTTTGCAGCGCTAGTATGAGTCCGATAAAAAAAGTAATCAGCGAAAGGATAGGTAATGCGCGGACGCCCACATCCAGAGCCTGCGAAACTGCCCGCTGCACCCGAATGGGTTTTCCCTGGAAAGGAGCAATGAACGTGTAATACGCGGCTTTACCGCCCAAATCCGCAAGCGAGCCCAGGTATTCAAGGCCGCCAATAACACCGGAACCGATTTGAGCAACAAACGCCAAGAGCCCTCGATATTATGTCCCACTCCGCGGCGAGTCTAAGCCAAAGCTTGCTGTTCGTTATCGAATACTTCAAAAATCTTTATCAATCGCGACAGTTGCAACACTTCCCTCGCCGAAGGGCTCAAACCATACAAAATAAATCGCAACCCCTGATCACGCGCGGCCTTCAATCCTTCTACTAATGAAGCCACACCAGAGCTATCGATATAGCGCACTCCCGTTAGATTTAGAATCACGCGCGGCGTCTTGGTTTCCCGCAGTTCCTTGAGTAGTACCTTTCGCAACTCGGGCGAGTTGGCGAGATCAATGTGGCCTGTGATGTCGAAAATGGTGACCTGGTCTAACCGGCGAGCGGCAATCTGCAAAGTTACTCTCCTTGGGATTTTTGACCTTTTCCATCCGCACTAAAATATTTGACCAGCCGCAGCCGGTTCACGCCGTTTTCGCGGCTGTGCTCCATCGCATCCATGCTGTCTCGAATGAAATGCAGTCCCAGTCCCCCAGGCTTCACTTCATCCAGGGAGCGGGCGGTCAGTTTTTTTTGATCGAAGGGCGCACCTTGGTCGAGCAACTCGATTTCCAGACCTTCGCGTGGTATTCCGTTTACCATGCCTGAGATTCGCTTGCAAGACACGTCGATACGCTTGTCCGGGCTGCATCCGTAAGCATGACGCATCACATTCGCCACCGCTTCATCCACGGCACGCGTTATGGAACGGCACTCCGGAGGTGAAAACCCGCTCACCTCGGTCAGCCGTTCTATGGCAGCGCGCACTACGCAAAGCAGCCGTGGATCGCTCGTTAACGTCAGTTCCAATAGCAGCCCGCGGTTGTGCAATCCTTCCACTCCTGCGCCTCAACAACCATCTTATACTCGCGTCATGTCCGTAACACGTTGGAAAACAGGGGACTAAGGCAGACACAATCGTGCATACCGCGTCAAAAGTCAATGCCGTCTTTGGCGTTATCCGATTCCTCGGAAACCGGTGCCCACATTACCCGTCTGCCTTCCCCACTACCTTTGCAATGATCGAAAAAAGTCGCTGTTCGCTTCAGATCGACGTCACCGAAGGCAGCGATCTGGAATCCTAATAGCTGTCTCACAGGAGCCTCGAGCGTGTCATCGCGAATCGAAGATTACGGCATGATCGGCGATTGCCACACCGCCGCATTAGTTTCTCGTGAAGGTTCCATAGATTGGCTCTGCCTTCCCAGTTTCGATTCCGCCGCTTGCTTCGCCGCGCTCCTCGGCACCAATGAACACGGCTACTGGCTGATAACGCCGGACTGCCCGATCAAGCAGATCAATCGCCGCTACCGGGAAGACACCCTCATCCTGGAAACAACTTTTGAAACAGAAGCCGGTACCGTCACGCTCGTCGACTGCATGACGCCCACAACTGAGACGCATGATGTCTTGCGCCAGGTGGTCGGTCAAAGCGGCAAAGTGCCCATGAAAATGTCGTTGGCGATTCGCTTTGACTACGGTTCGATCATTCCGTGGGTGCGAAGGACCGATGACGGCATCGTTGCCATCGCTGGGCCCGACACCCTCCGCTTGCGCACGCCTGTCGAGCTTTGCGGCGAGAACTTTCATACCACATCCAGGTTCACCGTCTCTGCCGGGCAGAAAATTCCGTTCGAGATTTGCTGGTTTTCGTCGCATAAAGAGGAGCCGCAGTTTCTTGACTTTGAAAAAACAATCGCCGATACCGAAAAATGGTGGCGCGACTGGGCGGGACGTTGCACTTTCGCGGGACCATCGAAACTTGCAGTTACCCGCTCGCTCATCACTTTGAAGGCTCTCACCTACGCCCCCACCGGTGCCATCGTCGCCGCGCCCACCACTTCCCTTCCGGAACTTATCGGTGGCGTTCGCAACTGGGACTACCGCTTTTGCTGGGTGCGTGACGCCACGCTCTCTCTTCACGCGCTGATTATTGCCGGGTATCTAGAGGAAGCTCGCGAGTGGCGTGAGTGGATCATCCGCGCGGTGGCTGGGAAGCCTTCCGAATTAAACATTGTCTATGGTCTGCGCGGCGAACGACGTCTTACAGAACTGGAACTTCCGTGGCTTCCCGGCTACGAGAATTCCGCCCCGGTGCGAACCGGCAACGCCGCTTACAATCAGCTGCAACTCGATGTGTATGGCGAAATTATCGACACATTCTACCTTACACGTCAGGCCGGCATTAAGCCCGGCAAAGACATATCTCCCGGAATTGGACGCGCACTTCTCGACCATTTGGAAACTTCATGGGAAGAGCCTGACGATGGAATTTGGGAAGTTCGCGGGCCTCGTAGACATTTTACCCATTCCAAAATGATGGCTTGGGTGGCCATGGACCGTGCCGTAAAGAGTGTCGAACAGGGTTGGGTGCCCGATCCTGCAATAGAAAAGTGGCGGAACCTTCGCGATAGAATTCATGCGGACGTCTGCAGCAACGGTTTCAATACTGAACTGAATTCCTTCGTACAGTTCTACGGCTCAAAACATCTCGATGCCAGCTTATTGATGATGGCTATTGTCGGCTTTCTCCCGGCAAACGATCCGCGCATTCACGGAACGGTTGATGCCATCGAAAAGCATCTGCTTTCCAAGGATGGTTTCGTAAACCGCTATACTTTGGACCCCGCGGTCGACGGCTTGCCGCACGGCGAGGCGACATTTCTTCCCTGCACGTTTTGGCTGGCCGATAATTACGCCTTCCAGGGACGCTATAAAGAGGCGCGTGAAGTCTTTGAGCGCGTATTGGCCATTCGCAACGATCTCGGCTTACTTTCCGAAGAATACGATCCTGTGGACCGCCGCCTGCTTGGAAATTTTCCACAGGCGTTTTCGCATTTCGGCATGGTCAACACTGCATTCAACCTCGAAGGCGACACGAGGTCGAGCGCTTCCGACGGTTCCCCTGGCACAAAAATAAAATAACACTAGGAGCTTTCGCTCCCAGCTGCTTCGTCGGCCGTACACATCGGAATTCATCGAGATAACCGTGTTGTTTGAAATTCGCGATGGCCGAGCGCAATTGTGATTGTTTTGTAACTTGTGCTCCCGCGGATTCCGCGCTTCAATTGTCAGTCGCATTCTTTGCTACGAGCCGCTTCCGTCTTCGGCTCGCCGGAGGCTGGCTTGTCCGCTGGAATGAAAATTGCCTTTCTGCTTCTCTGTCCAATTCTTTCTGTAGAACTTGCTGCGAACCAAGAGCAAGAGCGCACGCGACTTCCGACCAGCAAAGCGGTGATCAAGCCGACTCCTGGCGCGCCGCAACGCACCAACGGCTTTCCGGAAACAATTGCGTTGAGCCCCGACGGCCGGTACGCCGCGCTGCTGAACAATGGATTCGGCACCATCGAATCGGGCATGAAGCAATCCATCGCCATCCTGGATCTGCAGACAAATCAAGTGGCGGATTTTCCGGAAGACCGGCTTGGCGAAGATGCGCACCAGAGTTATTTCCTTGGCCTGGCTTTTAGTTCCGATAGCAAGCACCTCTACGCTTCAATGGGCTCCATCAGCGATCCTACCGGCGAACATGCCGGGAGTACTGGCAACGGCATTGCCGTGTATCGCTTTGAACAGGGCAAACTAGTTCCCGATCGTTTTATAAAAATATCTTTGCAACCCGTTCCGGCAGGGACCCATGTCGCTCGCGGCTTGGGTAAACTCCCAGCATCGCGTGCCATCCCGTATCCGGCCGGACTCGCTGTTATCGCCGGCACGGCGGATCAAAAAGACCAACTGCTGGTCGCAAACAATCTGTCGGACAACGTGATCCTGCTCGATTCGGAATCCGGAAAAGAATTGGCGCAATTCGACCTCAGCACACATCGCTTCATGCCTTCCTCGTTTCCCTACACTGTTGTGGCGACTCGCGATGGTCGCCGCGCGTGGTGCAGTCTGTGGAACGCATCGCAGGTCGCCGAACTCGATCTGGCGCGCAAAACGGTTGTGCGGCGCATTCCTTTGCTGGCGCCAAAAAGTTCTATCGCTCCGGGCTCGCATCCCACCGCGATGCTGCTTTCTCCTGATGAAAAATTCTTGTACGTAGCCTTGGCAAATGCCGATTCCGTTGCCGCTATCGATGCGCACACAGGCAAAGTTCAAGCGTTTTTTTCGACGCATCTTCCTAAACAGGAATTCTCGGGCAATGAAACAGACGCTCTCGCGCAAAGCAAAGATGGAAAGCGGCTGTTCGCCGCCAGCGCGGCAACAGATTCCGTTGCGGTATTTGATACCGCAACCTTGGCTTACGGCCGACCGCACACAGGCGAGCAACTTCCAGCCATAGGCTTCATTCCCACCGAATGGTATACGCTTGCCGTGGCTGTCGCGGACAACGATTTGCTCATCGCCACCGGCAAAGGCCTGGGCACTGGTCCAAACGCGATCGATATCTCCAACGTACCTTCCAAGCGAAGAAGACGGCATCCCTACATCCCGACTTTGCTTCACGGCTCGGTCGCGCGCATCAATCTGGAAGAAATCGAAAAAAAACTCCCGGAATTCACCCGTGCCGCACAAGAGCAAATGCAACTCCTGGCCGATCTCACACCTTTGCCGTTTCAGGATGGCGAGAATCCCATTCATCATGTGATTTACATTATTAAAGAAAATCGCACGTACGACCAGATTTTCGGGGACCTTAAAGTAGGCAACGGCGATTCGTCGCTGACTCTCTACGGCGCGGACATCACGCCGAATGAACACAAGCTGGCTCTGCAGTTTGGCGTGCTCGACAATTTTTACGATTCCGGTGAAGTGTCTGGCGACGGCCACATGTGGTCCAACGCGGCAATTGCAGGCGATTACAACGAGAAAACCTGGCAGATCGCGTATCGCAGCCGCGAGCGTACTTACGATTTCGAAGGCATGGTTGCCGATGAATATCCACTGGAGCACGACGAACCGGACGTGAATGAACCGGGGACGGGATACTTGTGGGGCAACGTGGCGCGGCACGGATTGAGCTACCGTCACTACGGCGAATTCGTGGCCAGCGAATGGTGCGGAGATACGGCTGCTGCGAACGCATCGCCGACGGAAGGTACGCCATCTCCAGCAGGTGGTCCGTGCTCGCGCAAAGTTATAAAAAAGGGAGAACCTCTGCCTGCCGCCACTGGCGAAGCGAACGGAACGCCCAGTCCTTATCCCTGGGCCATTCCGGTGCTGCGCCGCGACCTTGCTACAAAACCGGAATTGCGCGGGCATTTCGATCCGCGCTTCGCGGATTTCAAAATTGATTACCCCGACCAGTTGCGCGCGGATGAATTCCTGCGCGAATTTGATGGCTTTGTGCGCGCGCGAAAAGCGAATGCCAAGGCGCAGGCATTGCCGAGCTATGTGCTGCTACGTTTGCCCAACGATCACACCGGTGGCACGCGGCCTGGTTTCGCTACTCCGTCGGCTTCCGTGGCGGACAATGATCTGGCGGTGGGCCGCGTTGTCGATGCGGTATCGCACAGTCCTTACTGGGAGGACACGGCGATTTTTATTGTGGAAGACGATGCCCAGGACGGTGCCGACCACGTGGACGCGCATCGCAGCATCGCGTTGGTGATCAGCAAGTACGCCCCTGGGTCGACTGAACATTCTTATGTGGAGCACGGGTTCTTCACCACCGTAAGCATGGTTCGTACCATAGAGGCGCTGCTGGGCTTGCCACCGATGAATCATAACGACGCGTATGCTCCGATCATGTCAGCGCTGTTTTCGAGCTCGACCGCTCAACAACCGTTTGAAGCGGATTACACCAACCTTCGCAACGGGCTAATTTTCAAAAGCAATGCCTCCAGCGCCCCGGGAGCAAAAGCATCTGCGGCGATGAACTGGCGCCATGCAGACGAGACCAACAACAAGATCTTGAATTCCATCCTTTGGCGCGACCGCAAAGGCGACGTTCCGATGCCGCCGTCCCAGCACACCGTCTTTCCGACGGCACCCGGGGAACGATGAAAATAGCCTTCTCGCAATTCCGGGTAATTGAACCCGGACGACCTCGGCGCGGGAGCGTCTAGATTTTTTAACGGAGATACCCCCCACCCCTATGACAAAAGAGTCCACAAGTCGTTGATATGATAACGGACGGACGGCGCCGCAAAAAATGCGCAAGAGGGCACAACGCACTGAAAACAAGTTACTTGCCTGGATAATAGGGGCTTAACGAAGAAACAAGTGAATATAGTTGGGGATCTTGGAGCTGGCAGTGGGGTGGGTATTAGAAGAAAGATGTAAGAAGGTGCGGTCGCCGCGCTTCCCAGCTCGGCGTCTGTGGTGACAGTCATCCCTTATATTACTATTTATATATATAATTATAAGTTATTTGAAAAGCATTTAAGTTATTAAGCAAGCGTTGCGCGCCGCTAAATACGTTCATCAGGACGTAAAAAGGGCAGCCCGGTCGTGCTACAGACACTGCAAATTTACATCAACCTGCCGCAGCGTCCTGTGGCTTCGAACAATGACAATACAAGTGCTCTGGCGCGCTCGCTGGGGCGCGATGCGCTGCTGGTGGAACAAGTGGAGCGGTTGATGAGCATTCCCGCGGTGGGGACGATCACGGCGCTGACCTGGGCTCTGGAAATAGGAGATGTGCGGCGTTTTTCCTCGATTAAGAAAGCCATCAGTTACTGCGGGCTATGTGGCGCAGAGAAGAGTTCGGGGAACACTGTTCAGCGAACGCCGCTAATCCATTTGACGGTAACCCGGGCGCGCGCTGAATTGGTGAGTGCTCGCACGGCCTTGGTGAACGCAGCCCGCGGGTTGGTGAAGTCTTATGGTCAAAGACTGCCCAAGTGTGGCACGCAGCAGGTGAGCCGGGAGCTGGGCGCTGCATTGAGCACCGAGTTGCGGGAGGTTCTGGAGCCATTGCTCAAAGAAATCGAATCGCTGAACGAGCGCATTAAAGAATACGACGAGCGGATGGAGAAAATCGCCAAGGAAATGTACCCGGAAGTGTCCTTGCTCAAGCAAGTGAAGGGTGTAGGAACGCAGATCGCGCTGACGTATGTGCTAACCATAGAAGACCCACACCGTTTTCTGAAGAGTCGCGAGGTCGGTTGTTTTCTGGGGTTGCGACCTGGCCGGAGGAACTCCGGAGAGAGCGAGCCACAGAAGAGCATCAGTAAAGAAGGAGACCGCTATCTGAGAACCATGATGGTACAGGGCGCGCATTACATTCTGGGGCCTTTTGGAGCAGACAGTGATCTACGGAGATGGGGACTGAAGCTTGCGGAGCGAGGAGGTAAAAATGCCAAGAAACGAGCGGTGGTGGCCGTGGCTCGAAAGTTGGCGGTACTGCTACATCGGTTG
>Ga0185299_10000718_pt1 | contig 80458 bp, 69 predicted proteins | sample PaiPotPPA55metaG_FD_128002 | JGI IMG/M metagenome (GOLD analysis project Ga0185299, IMG submission 128002) | Iron sulfur acid spring bacterial and archeal communities from Banff, Canada, to study Microbial Dark Matter (Phase II) - Paint Pots PPA... ...
CCAGCCGACGTTGCGCTCGTTCTGAGGCTAGAGCAGCCGATTACGGTCGCCGAATCCGCGGCGGGTGACCAGATTGAGGCGCGACTGGACAAGGTGGTAAAGGCCGGCAGCGTGCTGCTGCCAAAGGGAACTCGGGTATTCGGCCGGATTCGGCGGCTTGAGCAGCATCTCAGCTCGCCGCCATCGATCTTGGTTGGCCTCCAATTCTTTGCGGCCGAGGCGCCCGATGAGCTCATTGCATTCAGCGCGCGCCTAGCTGGACCACGAGTGACTCCTAGAACGATCCGAGCGGTCAACGGTAGTCTCGAAAGCGTGCCTGGTGCGGGAGGATTGGATATCCAGGATGTGCCCGGTGCGGGAGGGTTGGATATCCAGGATGACGGAGCCAGGACGGGAGTCGGCAGTTTCCGTTTGTCGGGCAAACAGCTGCGGGTTGGGCGCGGGTTTCGCACTCTTTGGAAAACGCAGTGAGCGATTCACCAAAACCCGGAAGATCTATGCATTCGCTTACGTATTTCGTTGTGTCGGAACGTGAACAAATACTTCTAATGAGGTGACATGTCTAGCAAAGTTTGTCGTTACGGCTTAGCCATCTTCGTAGCCTTGTTACTTCTGCAGGCGGGGGCTGCGCAACAGTATCCGCCCCCACAATACCCTCCGCAGAATGCCCCGCCCCCTGGCGCGCAGAACGGCCCTCCGCCAGGTGCGCCGATGCCGCCGCAGCAGCTTGACGATCTGGTCGCCCCGATCGCCCTATATCCCGATCCCCTGGTGGGTGAGGTACTGGCCGCTTCCACTTACCCGATAGAGCTGGCCGAAGCCGAACAATGGGTACGGGACCATCCACACTGGAAGCCCTCGAAGCTTATGGACGAAGCGAAAAAACAGAACTGGGATCCCAGCGTACAGGGCCTGGTCGCTTTCCCCGACGTGCTAGACCGTTTAAGTCAGGATATCGCCTGGACCACCGCGCTTGGCAACGCCTTTCTCGCCCAGCAACCGGAAGTAATGCAGGCCGTGCAGCGCATGCGAGCCCAGGCCGAGGCCAGAGGGACGCTCCGTTCGACACCGCAGGAGACTGTCACCACGCAGAACCAGGGCGGGGAGACCGCGATCAGCATTGAGCCCGCCAACCCCGATGTGTGGTACGTGCCGAATTACAATCCCGCCTACGTGTGGGGACCACCGGCCTATGGTTATTACCCGCCGCTTTTATACCCTGGCGTCGATGTGGGGTTCGGATTTTTCCCCGGCATCGATTTAGGGCTCTATTTTGGCGGATGGGGTGGTTGGGGCTGGGGCGGCTGGGGATGGGCCCCGAACTGGTATGGCGGGAATCTCTTCATCAACGGTTCTTTCTTTCATCGCTACGGGTTCGAGCATTTCCACGGAGCAGAGGGGCTCGGCAACTCCGTGTGGAATCATAATCCCGAACACCGGCTGGGCGTCCCGTATGCCAATCGCGCGGTGGCCGGAAGGTTTGGGGCCGCTCGTAGTGGTGGTTTCGGCGGCGGCGAGGCGGGCAGATTCGGCGGCGCGCGGGGCCAGAACTTTAGTCGCGGCGAGGTGGCGCCTCAGCAGCGTTTCGGAAATCCGGGTTTTGAGCAGCGCGGCTGGACGGGCAATCACAGTGCCTTCGGCGGTTATCACAACGGCGGTATGACGCGCATGCAAAGCGACCACGGCTTCTCGAGCATGGGAGCAGGGCGCACATTCGGCGGCGGCGGATTCGGCGGTGGTGGAGGGGCACATGGCGGCGGAGGGAGACGATAGCACAATGACTAGCAGACTCTATGCGATTTTCGCTGTAATGGCAATTGCTGGCGCCGCACCATTGATCGCGCAGGAACGCTTCGATTCCTCCGAGGCTGCCGCGCAGGCCCTCATCGACGCGGTGGACCATCACGACACTGCCCGGCTGTCCGCCATTTTTGGTCCGCAAGCGAAAGGAATTCTTACCTCGGGCGATGCCGCGCAGGACCGCGCCGAACAGGACGAATTCGCACGCCTGGCGCGCGCCCAGCACCGGGTCGAAATTTCGCCCATAAGCCAGAATCGTGCGATCGTTGCGATCGGCGACGAGGACTGGCCGTTTCCGGTCCCGATCGTCCGCACCAATGGCAAATGGAGCTTTGACAGCTCTGAAACCCCGGTTGAGCTGCGCGCGCGGCGCATCGGCACACACGAACTCGATGCCATCGAGATTTGCCACGGGTACGTGGAGGCGCAGATGAAGTATGCTTCCGAGGTTCGCGACAAGGACGGCATGCTCGAGTACGCGCCGCATCTGATGAGTACTCCTGGCCACCATGACGGGCTGTATTGGGAAGGCGAGAGCCAGCCTCTGGTTCCTCAGGGTCTCGCCCAGGCCGCGTGGGACGGCGTCCAGAAGGGACAAGCCAAGCCGTATCACGGATATTATTTTCGGGTTCTCAACGGGCAGGGCCCAAATGCACCGGGGGGTGCGCACAATTACTTTGCTAAAGACAAGCTTATTGGCGGATTCGGTCTGGTAGCTTGGCCGGCCGAATATGGAGTGACCGGAATTCACACCTTCATCGTGAACCAGGACGGCGTGGTCTATCAAAAAGATATTGCCCTCGTTCCAGGGAAGCCCTCGGCCCCGATAACCCGCTTCGACGCCGACCATTCCTGGCAACCGGTGGAGTAGATAGGGCTGCCGGCTGACAGAGCCGAATCCACCGTCAGGGAAGCTCATGGAAAAAGGCCAGGGATACGCCGCGTATTACCACGAATACAGATGCACGGTCGAGGTTTGGGACGACGGGTGGCGAGCCAGGGTATATCACATGCCAAGCCAGGAGTGGCTTTGCGAAGAGAATGTCTCTGGACCGAGTGTAGGAAAGGACACCGCCATCACCTTGGCTGTCTTAGCCGAAAATCCGCGAGCCACCAGGGAGGTTATAGCAGTCGCGAAAGCGTCTTTGAAATGGGGGCACTGTGGGCCTTGAAAGAGAACTGGTCAGACTTGCTCAAGAACGCAGCAAGAATCAATGGTGTCCTGCAGTTCCAAAGCTCCCTTAACCAACGCCGTCACGCTTTGCCGCTTCAGTGGTTTCCCCGTTACCGCATATCCGCCGCTTTCGAGGACGGCCAAAGACAACTCCGCATTCACTACACGGGATATCACGATAGCGAAGACGGGTTCGGCGCAATTCAACATTGCAAACAGGTCTTGACGCCAATCTATTTCCGCAACGTCACAGTCATAGAGGACTACGCCAATTCGGTTCGTCTGGCGAATTCGAACTGCCCTTTCCACTGTAGTTGCGAACAACAGTCTCCAGCCCTCTTGAATCGCACAGACCCGCAAATCGTCCTGACCGGATGACATGCCCATCACTGCCAGGATGCTGCGTTCCTCCGACACGTGCTCCAACTGCCGCCACAGTGCTCCGATACGCCGAACGAAGTTTCTCAGCATACGCGGCCGCACCTCACCAATATCTGCAGGCGCCCTCCCACGATGACAGTCTATTTCGATACCCGGAAGGCGTCTATACCGGCAAATAGGTAGTTCTAAGTCCTGTCTTTCAGTAGCTTATCGCTATTTACAGTTGTTCCGTGCTCCGAATCCGCTTGCATGGCTGGTGTCTTAAGGACTGCGGCCAGCGCTGTCCTGAATAAGCTCGATCCGAAAGTGGCCGATGAACTGGTGGACATCGCTCTTGCTGGCTGGAAGCAACGCGACAATATGGCCGGAGACATCGATTCGGCATCGCTGATCGCGCGCGTCTGGATGTGTTGCTAGCTCAAGGCACGGAGTTGTTTTCGTGGCCTGGCGCGACCAACTTCGATACCGACAGTCCGGCTGATCTGCTGGGCGGAGGCTTGTCCGGCAGCGTGGACTTTGGCTGTTTTGTCGGCCATCCGGTTTGACACGATCGTCCTACATGGAGCCCCGGCCCCCGCCGCCCTTCGCGAACGCCAGAGGTGCGGCTTCGTCAGTCGGCCGCTACTACTGCGAGTGATCACGAGAAATTACTAGACGCCTGGTATGGTCAAGTTCGTGGGCTTCAAATACTCTGGAAACGGAGCCCTGAGTCCCATATGCTTCTGAACGTTTTGTGCGCAGTCACGCTAACGGGTTCGCTATCCCTTCAACTGCTGAAGGCGCAGACGCAATCAGCGCCCTCCGGTACGCCGACATTTCTCGTGTCGACGCGCCTGGTGTTTCTGGATGTGACCGTGTTGGACCGCAAGGGCCATCCTGTAGTGCAGGGGTTGACCAAAGACGACTTCACCATTACCGAAAACAAGAAGCAGCAGCGTATCTTCTCATTCGAAGCGCCCGAATCGCATGTGGAACTGAATCCCGCAGACGATAACCCCTCCGGTAAGGCGCCATTAACCGTTCTCGTGCTAGACCTCTTGAATTCAAAATTCGAGGACTTTGCCTACATACGCTATCAGGTACGGAAGTATTTGGCGGCTCAGCCCGCCGACTTGAGCTCACCCGCCGAAATTATGGTGCTGGGCAACAGGTCGCTGGAGATGGTGCAGGGTTTTACGAGGAGCAAGGCGGACTTGCTTTACGCGTTGGATCATGTGCCGGCTGTGCTGCCCTACAAGTTGAGCGGCTCCTTCTGGCCAGAGCGGTTTGTGCAATCGATCGACGCGCTACAGCAGATCGCGCTGCAGAACAAAGGTGTAACAGGTCGCAAGAACATTGTGTGGGTGGGCCATGGCGGACCGGGCTTGTTTACGGCGGCTCTGACCGGCTCTATAGTGGACAAGCTAAACCTCTATGTGCATGACACGACAAACATGCTAGTGGACTCGCGGATGTCCCTGTTCGTCATTTATCCGGGGCTGCGAGTCGAGGGCCTGAGCTTCCGCACGAGCGCGATGTCCGCGGAGGTTGTTATCGGAGACGACGACCCCTTTTCGGGCGACATCAATTTTGGGGTGTTCGTGAATGAGACGGGAGGAAATCTCTTCTACAATCGCAATGATATTGCCAACGAGATCCAGCGCTCGCAGGTACTAGGGTCGGAGTACTATACACTGACCCACCAGCTTGAAGAGGGTCGTGCGGACGGAAAATTCCGGCGGGTTCGCATGACCTTGCGCGATCCGTCTCTGCGAGCGCTAACGAAGGCCGGGTACTTTGCGCCGGACGAGGGTACGCAGGCCCATCCTCGGAACAAGAAGATGATCGACCTCGCTGAGGCGGTACAGTCAACCATTCCATTTCCAGCACTGTCGTTGAGAATAGAAGGTCTCGTGCGGCATCCGGACACGGGCAGGGTAGAGTTTACGGTCGTGCTGACGTCCGGAAACATCGACTGGGAGCCTGCGGACAACGGAACCAGCACAGTAGATCTGACGCTGGCCGCGGCGAGCCTCACTGAACGCAGAGATATTCTGGCATCGAAGGCGGAAACTGTGACGGCGTCGGCGGCCTCCCAGGATGCCAGGCGGCTTGCCGAAGTGATGACGAGAATGCCCATGAGACTGCGTGTTTCGTCCAAGGCTCGAACCGTGCGCGTGGTGGTGCAGAGTGCGGAAAATGGACGGATCGGCGCGGTGGAACTGGACCGCAAAACCTTGGACGCGGCGCCCCAGGCTCCCACACCTGAGCCAAAGCTGCTTTCGCGGCCGCCAGAAGTCGAAACACCTACGGCTTCGCCGAGGCGGTAGGCTCATAGCGATGCAGAATAAGGCAACTGTGGTCGCGATGAGGGAGGCAGCCCAGGTTGCGACGCAATATGAGGACGTGGTCGGAGACAGTAGCGAAAGTATGCCGCCCACATCGTTTATTGATGGCTTGACTTTACGGTTCCTCGGGTCTTTATCGGATACTGGATGGAATTTTCCGGCGATGACAACCCGCAAGTAAATATGCGACGTCAAATAAGCATGTGGCTGGTTTTGCTCGCTGTTCTACTCGTCCTGTCGCCTGATCGCGGGGTAGCAACGGACGTCTCCTTTTCTGGAAGGCTGGAGCGCGTCGGCAACGAATCCATCTCCATCAGGCTCATTGATCGCAGAGTGATTTGCGCGATGCTTCCGAGCACACCGCCTCTCTCGGTGGAGACGATTGCGGCTCAATATCGCGTGGGCGACCAGGTGGAGATCACGTCCAAACCAATTCAGCCGGTCTGGGAGAAGGGTACTTCAAGGTACCAATATCTCGAAGTAACCATGATTCGACTCTTGGGACGCCCTTCGCCAGAGGAACTTGGCAAAATACTCGAAGCGATACCCTTCCGGGAAGGAGAAATCCTTCTCGAACGCCCAGATTATGGCGGGTCCGCACCGAAAAGGACCCTCGATTTGAGTGGCCCCGGCAGCCGCGAGTTTGAACACGCGCGCCGGATAAATTTCGAATACGTAGCGCATATGCCCGGTTACTTGCTAAGCGGATGCTTGCGGTATGGGCCATATAGCATTTCCTCGACAAACTCGACGCACTTGAAATCCAGGAGCTGGGCGTTCTTTTCCTGGCGCCGGTAGAGCGCCATGCTGATTTTCCAGGGGCGCGTAAAGACGTTCGGGTCTTCGATGGTGGCCTCGTACGTAATTATATCCGGGCTGGTGCGAGTGTATCGCTCCACCACGTGCAGCTTGTCGCTATGAAAATTTCCGGCACGATCGAACCACGTATTCTCGTTCATGTCGGTGACGTTGACCACCAGGGTTTCGCCCTCCCAGTGGGCGACGGACTGGCCCATCCAGGAGTCGGCTAAAGCGGGCCCGGGGTCCTTCAGATAGATATTTCGCACGGCGCCGGCATACTCATAGACGATTGTCATCGCACTGGGGCTTTGCACGATCTGGAACGGGTAGGGCATATAGGTGGCGCGCGGCACGCCCGGCAGATAGCACTTGATCTCCGGATCGCGGTTTAACCAATCTTCCTGATTCTTCTTCCTGGTAGCGAGCGCCTCGGGCTTATACGGGATTTCCCCGCCTTCCACCACGCCCATGCCCGGCGGCACCGCGCCGACAGCGCCGAGTGCCAGCACCGCGGAGGCGGGCACGGGACCATGAGGCCCGGGGCGAAGCGCGATAGCCGGACGCGCCACGTGGGCTTCGAGATCGTAATTGGCTTCATTCAGAGCCTGCCAGATTCCATTCAGGTCGGGTTTGCCGTCGGATGTGCGGGGCGCGCGATAGGCCTGTCCGGCGAGCGGCACGACCGCAATGGCCAGCATTGCCGCGAAGGCGGATCTCGTTCTTAGTCTGCGGAAGACTTTGTCCATTTAATCTATCGTATTTCAAAAACGATCTGGCTCGCCATGACTACGGGGCAAATACGCTGCAGATGTTGCATCCCAGCGACTTCTTGCGGCGGGCTACTTGCCCACTAGATGTTGAAAATCCTTCTCGTTCTCGCACACCCAATCCAGCAGGTCGGTGTCGGGCAACAGATCCCAGGGGATCGTAACAGCCCAAGGCTCGGCGTAGGCCTTCGGATCATCGATGGTGACTTGCACCTCCATGTGCCCGAAATTCCGGCGCAGGAATCGTTCGGTGATTTGTAGGGCATCACTGTGTGGGTGTCCGGCATCGTCCAACCAAGTCTTTTCGTTGATGCCGACCGTGTTCACGACCAGAGTGTCCCCTTCCCATTTCCCTGCCGAGTAACCGAACCAGGCTGGTTCACGGTCTTTTGGAAGAGGTCGCCCATCGGTGAAGACTTGGCGAAAGGAGTGGTAACTCTCAAAGAGCAGCACCAGAACTCCGGGAGTCTGAATTACCTTCTTGGGCGTGAAATGGGCGTCGAAATCCGTTACACTATGCGGCAGGCAACGCCCGCTCGGTCTGTCCTTTCCCTCATTTTCCTGCCGTTCCCTGTACAGCTTGTCCGCCCATGGAAGCATCGAAACCTTAATTCCATCCGCGGCGAGGTTTTCGAGGTACTTGTGCGTGGGCACCTCCCAGATTCCCGAAAAATCCGGCCTGCCATCAGGCGTTCTGGGAGTAGCCGCCGAAAGGTTTGGCTTTCCGTCCTTGGTTCGCGGCGTGCCGGGGGTAGGATAGTCTATCCACTGCGCCACGGCCGGCACCGCAAGGACCGCCAGAGCGAGCCCGAACATCCGGAGCGAGAACCCAAAGTTAATCCCTCTCATAACCCACCTTTCCAAACAGCAGCAACGTTGGCTAGCGCTTCGGACTCACGGTCACGGTCACATCGCGTGACGTGAACATCTGCCCATCATTGGCCGTCGCCCGCAGGACATATATGCCGGGCGCACCGAAACTCACCTTCGAAGTCACTGCCACGGGCTGTCCGTACACGACCGCGGAGGCCTCCGGATCGAATGTAACTTTGCCCGGCCCGCGGTATAGAATCCATTTGATCTGCACGCCCCGCGGACGGCGAGGCTGCGAATCGCGGTCCGGGTTCGAGGGGGCGCGCCGGTACGGTTTCGGAAGACCGTCGTCGGTAGCCGAGGCAGTCAGCGTTGTTGTGCCCGGCAAGGTAACGGGTGGAACATCACCGATGGTGAGCGATGGAGGCTTGTTGTTCGGATCGGGGACGCCGCCGCCCAAGTTTTCGATCATGACGTCCTGGCTGAGTTCCCATTCCGGCTGGAGCCATCCCTTGGCCTGGTCGGTTTGCCCGTGCGACGTCAGGGTCCAAATCACCTTCTGTTGCTTGTCCCAATCCTTGGGCACGACCACTCGAAACAGGAACCGCTGGCGTCTCGGGTAGAAATGCGTCGGCTGTCCGCGATCGACTGATGTCCCGGCGCCTGCTGCAACGCTGTTAGCGGGGCCGACGGGTATGTCGACCTCCTCCTCGTAATTCCGGTTGAGGTACCCAAAGACCATGCTGGACGTTCCATCGGGATTGCGCTCCCAGCCCTCAAACACTGGCGCGACGTTCTGGCCCCGAGCATACTGGACTTGCGCGTGGGCCGCTCTCACCGAAAGGAACACGGCACACATCGCCAAAATCCAGCGCATCCACTACTCCGTCTTTGCGAGAGTTTTCTTCGCTTTTCGCGCTTCGGCCTGCTGCTTGAACTCCGCGTCGGAGAGATAGTAGTAGCTGATCCACGCACCACCCATTTCGTCGATGGTGCGCTGTCCGTACGTAATCAGGTTGTCGGGATCGGGGTTGAACTTGTTCCCGGTGGAATTGTCATACCAGGAGATCATGTGCAGAATCGTGCCGGCGGGCAGCAGCGGTTGCTCGTCTTCGGCGTAGAGGTACACCAGGTGCCAGGCAAACTTGTACTTGCTGACGCAGCTCAGCATCTCGACCTTGTGGCCGCCCGGGTAGATGGCCTCCATGCACGAAGCCTTCCCGCGGTTGTGCAGGTGCGGTTGGTAGGATAGGAGCCGAGCCGGCTTGGTCAGCGTGTTGTAGCCATCGAACCGGACGTTGTTCGCGTTCGGTGGAATGTCGAGCTCCTTCGGGTCGCCGACCTTTTCGGTGGTCTCGATGTACTTGGGCGTGTATCCCTTGGGATAGAACTTGAGGGCGAGGGCCACGTTCGCCGGAGTCTCCTTGCCCATCGGGTGCAGATGGAGATTGAAGTTGATCTTCGTCCCGGCCTTCATTAAGCGGCCAGCGCCTTCCGGAAACACGTCGGCGTTCTTTCCGAGAGCGTACTCGTTCAGGAAGGACCCTTGGACGTTGTCGCCGTCATCAGCATCATCTTCGTGCTTCATGGACGTGGTTACGTGGTGAACCGCCCGGAAACCTTTGGTGGGTTTGACCTCGATCGCCTTGATATACCGATCCTCGGTCAGGCCCGCGTCCACCAAAACGTCCACCCACCGGTCGGACGCCTCGGCAGGGACTAACTGGTCCTTCGGAAGCGTTACGATCAGATCCGGTTGATCGAAGTGCCACTGATCGGAATCGTCGAACGTGCGCGGCCGGGGCATATCGGCCGGGTTTCCCTTGGGCGCGCCGCTGTCCACCCACTTGACGATGGTGCCGATCTCTTCGTCAGACAACGACACATCGTTCTTGAAGTGCTGAATGCCGACATTCTTGTCTATGTACCAGGGCGGCATCTCCCGCGCGACGACTTTCTCCTTGATCGACCTGGCCCACGGGCGCGCTTCTTCATAAGTCAGCAGCGACATGGGAGCGAACGTGTCCGCCCGATGGCATGCCTGACATCGGTTTTGAAGAATGGGCGCAACGTCTTTGGTAAAAGTGACTTGGCCCTGGGCCATCGCCGCGATCACGAGAAGACCGGGAATACCGAAAACAGGTCGCATCTGGCTACCTCCGCCGGGAACTCTTTTAAGGCTAGGAGCTTAAAGTCACAGTGTCAAGCCCTGGAACATGGCCTCCAGCACGTGGTAATCGGATTCACGGGCGAGTGAGGATCCACCTCTATTACCGGAAGCTCCAAAACTTTCCCAGGAAATCTCGTATTTTTTACGCTCTCACGGTGACAGCGCCGATATAAATCCGCTACTTCTGCCAAGGCCGGAGAATTGCACCAACTACCAGGGCGGGAGGTAGTTATGTCGCTATTCGTTTGGATTTTGCTCGGACTGGTGGCCGGTTTCATCGGAAGTCATCTAGTCAACCATCGCGGCGAGGGAGTTGTCCTGGATGTCCTGTTGGGTGTCGTGGGCGCGATCATAGGCGGATGGATCTTCCATCTTTTCGGCCACATCGGAGTGACGGGACTCAATCTGTACAGCATAGTAGTAGCGACTGCCGGCGCGATCGTGTTTCTGATCCTTTACCACACCATAAGGCGTCACGCTTAATACTCAACTGAGCGGCTGGCGGGTTCCTGTCAAGCATCTCCACGGTTGTGCCGCTTGGCCCATGCAGGAGCGAAGGTGCGTCGCCGATCTCTTACACGTGGGCTGTGCTCGAAGGGCCGCCTGTCTTTCTTTGACGCAGTCTGATGGTGTCGGCCCTGTACATCTCCGGCACAGCCCCTTCGTATGCAGTAGTTGCTTAAAACAAACGGCGGGATTCAGTGGTAAACTTGCGCTGGCGCAAATCGCCGTCGCGTTGCCGTTGGCGGTCCCTGGACAAGAGATTTCGACGGAAGCTCTAAACGCTCGCGACGATTTTCAATGATTCGGGGCGTTCCCGAAGGCGCGCCGGTAAGCGATCGGCGTCGTTCCCAGGATTCCACCGAAATGCTCCCGCAAGACGGATGCGGATCTGAATCCCACTTCAGCGGCGACCTCTTCGATGGACAGACTGGTTGTCTCCAACAATTGCTGTGCGCGACGGACGCGCGCGTTCGCGATCCATTGGACAGGCGACGCGCCACTTGTTAACGAAACCGCCTGCTCAATGTGCGAGTGCTCATGGCCACATGCCGCCCGATAACGGATAGAGAGAGCCGCTTTCCGAGATTCCGCTCGATCCACAGCAACAGCGGTCCCATAGACCCTACGACTGCAGGCTATTCGTAAACTTCGAGAAAGTACTTTAATATAGCCTGCCAGTTTCAAACCAGACCTGGCGGCACGGCAAACGCAGGCTAGGAAGCCACAACTTGGTCCCGATAGGCATGGGCGTAGAAGTCGTGAATTTTGGCCTGCTGCATCCGCTCTTCGCGGTGGAGGAAGGTCTCGATTTCAGCATTCGAAAAAACGAACCCATCGTCGGCAGGATTGTATGGGGCGGGCTCGGATGAACGGTGTTGGTGTTTGTGCATTTTCAAAATCTTGGCGGCGTTTTCGAGCTGGCGAAGTTCGGTCGCGCGACGTTCGGCCTGGATCTGGCGGAGCTGAGCGAGGGTGCGTTCGAACTGGCGGGCTAGGCGCTGGCTATGGACGCTGATGTTGGCGAAAGCACGGTTGTGCTCGCGGAAGGCCAGGGCCATGGCGAGGGCAGCTTCGGCATCCGGATGGTTGGCATGGATGCGACTTTCCATCTCAGTGATGCCGAGCGAGAGGAGATTGGTCTCGACGGCGGTGGCGCGGTTCATACGCCAGGAGGTATCGATGAGAGATTGGACGATCTGGGTTTCGATGGCGCCTTTGGGCTGGCAATCATCGACCAAAGATTGGGGGTGGCGCTGGTAGGCGGAGTGGTCCTCGGTGGGCAGGACGACGGTTTGGCCTGTAAGGCCATGGCGGAGCGCGTTGAGTGAGGAGCGCTGTTTACCGGCTTCGGTGCGGGGGCCGGTGGATTTCTGCGCATTGGCTTTATTCACGGCGGCGCGGTTGGTGGCGGCAGGATCGGCGGCGCGGTCGAGGCCATTAGGACTGGCTGATTTCGTAATAAGATTCATACCTTCGGAATAACATGCGTGGACGGGGCGTAGCGCGGAGGAATTTGGGAAGTTGATGAAGGGGAACGGAAGAAAGGACATGGTAATGGTGTGACCGGCCAGGGCTTTTTTCAGAAATGAGATTTGCGAGAGGGTCGTCAGTGGGGCTCGGAAATGCCGGGCGGTTCTGTGGATTGGGGGATTGACGGGCACAGGGGATGGCGGACCTGAGCGCATTATCGTTCCTAACTTTCTGGCTTTCATATATCACATTAGGCGGGTGGGCGCTGTGGTAATTTGAAGTGCAATGGAAGCTGCTCGGATGGACCACGTCCAATCTGTGACCGTGGACACTGCGGTGATTGAGAGGACGATCAAGGCGCTGCAGACTTTCGGAAAACGCCACTTGGAAGGCCTTGTTCTGTGGTTGGGTAATGTGGAACTCGGGCGAGCTCATGTCGTAAAAGCATTCGTACCGGAACAACGCTCTGTCATCGACGAGGATGGAGTTGGCTACTTTGTGAGCGGAGAGACTCTGTTTGAACTTAACCGTGCACTTTCAGAAACGGGTTTACGTCTCATCGCACAAGTGCATAGCCATCCTGGAAAGGCGTACCATTCAGCGGTGGACGACCGTTATGCAATCGTGACTTCGGATGGTGGGTTTTCTCTGGTTGTTCCAAACTTCGGACTAGCTCCTGCCGATCCTGCTTCCTGGGCGGTGTATCGATTGACCTGCGGAGACTGGGTGGAGCTTAGCGTAGACCAGGTGCAGACCATTTTCGAAATTAATGGGCGTTAAGAAGATCGCCCTCCATAATTTTCGGGGCTTCCGCGATGCGGAGATTGAGCTGAAGCCGTTGACTGTTCTTCTGGGACCGAATAGCGCGGGTAAGTCGTCGTTCGGTCATGCCCTCGCTGCGATGGCTCACGCCCATCGAGTGTTTGCCGGCACTCCTCAAGCCAGTCTTACGCCAACCTTGGCGACGAGAGATTCGTGGCCCATTGATCTCGGCACACTTCATGATCTCCGAACAACTGGTGCCAGTGATTCGGTAAGAGTGGAGATCGCAACCGATGCTGGCCTGATTGAAACCGGATTCGGAGTGGACCCGATTACGAGTTTGCTGCCTAGCTATTTTCGTTATCCGAAGGGCCAAGAAAGCGTTGGTACAAAGACCGGCGAAGGGCCTATAACTGTTGTTCCAGATACGAGCAGTACGGGGTCGATTGGTCAGAATTTGACGCCTGAAGAAGTGATATATGAAACGATCGAGAGTACCCATTATGTGGTCCGACGCCTGAATCAGCACCAGTGGGTAGAAGCCGGCGTTCCTTCCACGGTCGCTCTGAACGGTCTCCTTCTGGACTCCATCACGCATCAGGGGGGAACCTCCATGGTTTTGGGTGGACCAGCTCGCAAGGAGATTGCGTTCCTCTTCCAAAATCTCGCTTACCTGCGGGCAAATCGCAGACGACCATCTAGGACCTATCCGCTACTGTCAGCTGATCCCAATTCCCCGCAGGAGATCGGATACGCGGGAGAGTGGACTGCAGCTGTAATTCACAAATTTGCCGAGGAATCCGTGCGGCACACTAGGCTGCCGAGTGTTCCCAACACGGTTGAACAGGCGAAGCTACTCCAGAGCGAAAAAGCAATCCCAGTTTCAGATACACTTCTGAGATCCATCACTGAATGGCTTCAACGACTTGGACTCGCAACGTCGTTGCGAGCCATATCATCCAACGCTCACGCGGGCCATCTGGAGATTCTCCTTCGCATGCCTGATCAGCGTGAACGGAACCTCATCGAAACCGGCTTTGGCACTAGTCAGGTTCTACCAATATTAACCGCTGGTCTCCTGCAACCGCTAAACAGCCTATATATCGTGGATCTTCCGGAAGCGCATTTACATCCCCGACCTCAGGCAAACCTCGCGGACTTCTTCTGTTCTCTCGCGTTATCGGATCGTTTTAGTCTGGTCGAGACCCATTCGGAGATGTTCTTTCACCGTCTTCGGTTAAGAGCCGAAATGGATGACGAACTGAAACACAAGATCGCGGTTTATTTCATTGACCAGCCGGAGGACGGCTTTTGTTGCCCGCCCCATAAGGTGGGGCTTGGTCTCGATGAGCAATTCCAATGGCCTGTAGGGTTCTTACAAGAAGCGTGGGAAACTGAAGAGCAAATTGAAGCAGTACGACAATCGAAAAAAATGTCGATGAAGAAATGACACATGCACTCTTAGATCATCCTTGGCCCCTCGATGCGTTCCTGGACGGCAGCTCGCCCGCGTTGGCGTGCTCAGACATTTTGATCGTCTTGCAAAGAGGTACGGCCTAAAGCCTGTTCCCTTTTTTTCCTTGTCAGACTGGGAAATGTGCTTGAGAAGCAGCCATCGGTACAGGGGTTCGGCTTTAGCGGATCTGAGAAGATTTGCGTCTCAATTACTCCGTGAGTCGGAGCCCCATTGCCTAGCCACACCAAGGCCAGCGCCGACAGATCTGTCAAGACAATGGCGGGCGGCGTTGTACGACGTGATAGTCACGCATGATTGGCGAACTCCCCAGATCATCATCACAGACGGGCGGAAGGCGGACTGGGCTAGCCACGAGGAGGTCGAGATTCGCGTCGACGCCTGTGACGCTGAACCCGCGTCGGATGCCGGACGACGTATTGTGGCGACGCTTGGTTCCTATGAGAGACATCCTTTCGCCGTGTCGGACCTTGACCCATGGGATTTGCAACGAATCCACCCGCCTCTACAAAACGCCCCTCCGCACCTGCAACACCCTTGCTATCTGCCTAAACCGCCTCTAGAGCATACCTCCCTAAGCGATCTCGAAGCCGCACTGGTGAAGGCACGTCGCGGAGCCTAGGGTAGCCGCGGAAAATACTACTTTATTCCGCGGAAGGATTGGAGGTCCGATAACGTTCCGCAGGAAACTTGGAGGCGCGGCAGACCATTTCCTTACGAGAGATGTCAGCAGAACGATAGACCAGGTTTCGTAGACTTCGAAGGCAGAGTGTGGGTTTGGGATGAAACTCATCGTCACTGGGACGTGCAGATAACAGGCTCTTATATACGAATCAGTCATACTGGCGATTCACTTTGAGGCTCGGCGGGATAGACCCCACTTGCGACGAAATACAGCTTGGTAGTCCGGATCACCGCAAATGCATCCCTTCTCGCGCGGCCTGGGTTTCGTCCAAATATTTGGCGGAGGACGAAGGATATCGTCCCAGGAAACGAGTGGCTCCGTTTGGGTCAGCGGTGCCAGCTTTGCATTGGTCCTCTTTACGAGTTCAGCGGCCATAAGGATACCCGCCAAGCCGGATTGATGAGCTAACGGAACGGTCTCCACGTGGCCCACTCCCGTTACGTCGAGGGGGACAGCTCCGCAGACCACATCTGTGTACAAGTTGCCTAGGGATTTGGCGCGCCATGGTTCTAAGGTCGTCACTCCGACTCCCAAGTGTTGTGCGATCGCGTTCAGGTCCTCATCTGTCATTGGCTGCTGAGTCACCCAGAGCAGAGTTGCTCTTTCGACCGAGAGCCCCAGTGCGCGGGCTGCCTGGTCAGTCGCTGAGGGGCCTTGCCCGTGGGGCTGATAAAGGCAGGCCAAACAGGCGGCGTCTCGTGACAGAACATGCCAGGACGCACCAAGAGCCCGGTCGCCTGTCCACCCGTTAATAATCAACCGAGGTAGGAGAGCTTGTGCCGCGCGTCGGGTTTCGACGTTGTCAACAGAAATGCAAATCGTCGGGATGTCAGTGCCGTTTCGCAATTCCGCGAATTGCTCAAGCGATGTTTGGCACTCCTCGATTGTTAGACGTGTTCTCCGGAGTGCCAGTTTGGCGAGGTGCACCTTGGATCGCGAGACATCCGCAGCCGTACCCAAAACGTAACGTTGCAAATTCAGCAGTGTCAAGTCTTCACCGTCTACTAGCCACAAATGTCCTTTCAGGTGTGTGTCACGCGACAACGCCCAGAGAGCTGCATTTCCGACCGCTCCGACCCCAGCAAAGACCACGTCCCTTAGGTTGCTGGATTTCAAGGGAAGTTCTGAGCCCGTCGCCTTTCCAAAGTCCAGTAATGACAGTCTGAAATCAGGTTCTGTTCGTGTTTTCAGGAAGACTCGTCGAAAGAGTTCTGCGCAGGCCAGAGCTGCCGCGGCTCCAGCTCCATAAGGATTGTCATAGCCACTGGGTTGGGCAGGCGCATGATCCAGACGGGCAACCCACCCGTGCGATGTAGGAAAGATCGCATCGGCCAATTTGGCCGAACCGATGCAAATGCTAGTGTCACCCGGTGAGTTCCGTTCAAATTCGATCTTCGGGTTGATACGAAGCGCAAGCCGCTTCAACTTGGCCACGTGAGAAACCGTTCCTGAGATACAAATGCGCGGGTAAAGGCGGGCAAGGAGATTTGTCGCGAGTTCTGCGATCCAGATATCGTTGCGTCCACATCGCGCCCCACAACGGACACCAACTTTCACGGTTTCGAGCGAGCTCGTAAGAGATTCTCGCGAAACAGAAAGATGTCCACCGACGGCCCCATATATCCGTTCAAAGAACGGTGCGAGTGCCACTAGACCTTTTCCTCGGCGTTGAACATAACCTGAACTGCACCGGGCTGGACCACCAACTGGGCATGAGTTATATCAACGGTGACGCGCCATAAAGACATCACAATGGAAAAAAGGCTCAATGTCTGCCGATAGAGCATCCAGTCATCACCCGAATGTTGTGGGTGCTCGTGATATTCCCGGACTCCACGAAGACAAAGAAAGGGTTTGTGGGTTACTGGGTGATCATCCAGCAGGACAAGGTGCGCCTTTCGCTGTGTTTCGAACTCCATTGCCCGAAGCATCGTAGGGTACGACAAAAGTTGATCAGTCCAGGGATCACGGAATTCGAGAGACGGTGCTCGAAGATCATAGTCAGTCAGATCAAATCGACCTTTGAAAGCACGGACGGCGAGGCTCGGGATATCGAACGCCAAGAGCATCGTTGCCGTTGCACCTGGGGGTAGATCGGCCGGTGGAGGTGGCTGCACCCCGGGCGGCAATTGCATTCCGGGAGGAGACGGAACTGCGACGCGTAGCGCGTGTCGAGGAACGACGAGAACATCTACGTGAGGAAAACTGGTCGAGCTAAGGATGAAAAGGCCACGCGATTCAAGAATTGATTTTTGATCGGTGAGCCGTCCCAGTTCACGGACGAACTTCATCTGATTTACCTGTGGGTCTACGCGCATTGTGTGCGAGAACACCCACCGGCACCCACCTTCAGACTCAAGAACAATCGCGCATCATTCTTCAACTCCAGTTCCTTAACCGTGCGATCCACCTCCAGAAGGACGCCGCTGGAATCTCGCACCTCCCACTCTTTGGGATCGCGCCTCCCCGTGTTGCCGCTAAGGACAAGCGCTCTTTCCACGGAAACGATCAGAGGTTCGTTGACATTGGTCTGAACTGGGAAGTCTTCGCCGTTGATGATGAAAATAAGTGTGATTTGATGATGGGATTCTGACAAATCAGTATTCCTCTTGTACTCGATGCTGCAGCCGTTCCGCGACCATATCTACGATCGAACATTATAACTGACAGGACAGGATACGCCAGTTCAAATAGCTGTCGTTTCCCGTTCCCATGCCTTCCATTGGCTAGCTGTTCTCACGGCTTCAGGTCAAACGCATATCATCAGCGTACACGCTGACTCCATTATGGCTCGCGATGACTCGAGGCCAGCCAGGTAGACCTCGACCGACCGGCGAACGCGTGAGTTTGCGGTATTGAAGAATGCGGCTTTGAGATCCTCCTGACTGAAATTTGTAATGATAAGTCGGCCATCATCCGCCGACTTCCGAATTCGCTGCTCTACGCCCTTCGGTGACCGCGCGTCAACGCCCACCCGTCGCCAGCGCGGTAAACTATGTTGTGCCGGAACCCAGTGCCGCTCCCTCCAGGTACACAAATAGGCCAATACGAGATCATGGACCTGCTCGGCGCGGGCGGGATGGGCGAGGTCTATCGCGCCAGGCACATGCGCCTCGACCGGATCATCGCAATCAAGGTGCTGCCGGCTGATAAAGTAAGCGACCCAGAACGTAAGCTCAGGTTTATCCGGGAGGCGCAGACCGCCTCGGGTCTGAATCATCCCAACATCATTACCATCCATGACATTGTTTCTGAGCAGGACAGCGACTGCATCATCATGGAGTACGTTTCTGGCACGCCGCTCGACCAACTAATCACCCGCGGAAGCTTGCAGCTCAGCGAAACCCTGCACTACTCGGTGCAAATGGCCGACGCCCTCGCAGCGGCCCACGCGGCTGGAATTGTTCACCGCGATCTGAAGCCCGCCAATGTCATGGTCACGGGGCCCGAGAGCGGTCACCCTGGAGTGATCAAGGTCCTCGACTTCGGATTGGCCAAGTTAGCCAACCAGAGCGAAGCCGCGAGCGAACAGGATGGCACACGGACGATGTGGACCGGCGCTCCCAAAACCGCGGAAGGGACGATTCTTGGGACGGTCTCCTATATGTCGCCCGAACAGGCCGAGGGAAAGCAGGTTGACCACAGGTCGGACATCTTCAGCTTCGGAGCGGTTCTCTACGAGATGGTCACAGGGCGACAACCGTTTGTTGGGGATTCGAAATTGTCTACCTTAACGACCATCCTGCGAGATGAACCACCGGCTGTGAGCGGGATTGTGCCGACCGTGCCCCGGGATTTGGAGATGATAATTGCGCGCTGCCTGCGCAAAGATCCGGAGCGCCGTTTTCAGCACATGGTTGACCTGAAAGTGGCGTTGCGCGAATTGAAAGACGATTCGGATTCCGGTACGCTTTTCGTAACCCCGCCGATACAGCGCAACCGCAGGCGGCGTGTGATTTGGGTCACCGCGCTAGTGATTCTGGTGGCCGCAGTGGCGGCGGGGTGGATGGTTCTGACTCGTAACAAAGCGCCGCAGCTGCCAATGAGCGCGGCTCCTCTTACTACATATCCAGGAAGTGAACTTCAGCCGAGCTTTTCGCCGGAGGGCAACCAGGTGGCATTTTCCTGGAACGGCGAAAAGCAGGACAACTACGACATCTATATCAAACTCATTGGCGCTGGAACGCCTTTGCGTATCACTAGCGATCCGGCGCCAGACTATTGCCCGGCCTGGTCTCCCGACGGTAAGTGGATTGCGTTCCTGCGTACGCTGGATGAAGAGAAAGCGGCTGTGATGTTGATTGGGGCTCTCGGCGGCACGGAGCGGAAACTGGCCGAGATTTATCGTCCGCCTGCCACGTTTGCACTTCCTCTCGGGCTCTTTTGGTCAGTAGATGGGAACTCGCTGGCAATAGCCGACAAAGGCTCACCAGACGAGCCTTTCGGCTTGTTCCTACTCTCGATCGAAAGTGGCGAGAAGCGGAGGCTCACGTCGCCGCCGGCAAACTCGCAAGGCGATGGCGGTCCCGCTTTTTCGCCGGATGGCCGAACTCTGGCATTCAGCCGATTTTCTGGCTCCGGCGCTGGAGATCTCCACCTGCTTGCCTTTTCGCGCGAGATGGCGCCAATCGGCCAACCGAAACGCCTTACGTTTGACAACCGGCATACCCTCAATGCAGCTTGGACTGCAGACGGCCGCGAGATTATCTTTTCGTCCAACCGGGCGGGAGGTAGCTTTAACTTGTGGCGCATCGGCGTCACAGGATCAGGGAAGCCCGCACGGCTCGCATCAGTGGGCGAGGATGGCATATATCCTTCGATCTCCCGGCAAGGGAATCGGCTGGCGTATACACGCTCTTTTGTAGACACAAATATTTGGCGCCTCGAGTTACCTGGCCTGCAAAGCAAGCACAGTTCACCGGTTCCAAAGGGTGCTCCGTTCATCGCCTCAACACGCGCTGAGACGGCCGCACAGTTTTCTCCCGACGGTAAAAGGGTCGCTTTTGCATCCGATCGATCGGGAACCTATGAGATCTGGGCCTGTGACAGTAATGGTATGAATGTGGTGCAACTGACGTCCATCGGCGCCTATAGCGGAACCCCCCGCTGGTCTCCGGATAGCCAGCGTATTGCATTCGATTCAAATGTAGAAGGACAGTACGAGATCTATGTTGTGAGCGCCAATGGAGGCAAGCCAAGTCGATTGACCACCAACCTGGCTGACGATGCCGCGCCGAGTTGGTCGCGAGATGGGAACTGGATCTATTTCGGCTCGACCCGCAGCGGACGGTACGAGGTATGGAAAGTGCGGCCGGATGGAGGCGAAGCCGTCCAGATCACCAGGACCGGCGGCTTTGTGCCGTTCGAGTCGCCAGACGGCAAATATCTGTACTACACGCGGTCCTATGTAACAAGCTCTCTATGGAGGGTCCCTGTGGCGGGCGGCCAAGAGAGTGAGATACTTCCAGCCGTGGCCCAACGAGGCTACGCAGCAGTCAATGACGGCATCTATTTCATCGCGCCGCCTGAGCATGGTCACAGTTCGATTCAGTTTTTCCGCTTTGCGAGTGGAAAGGCAAACACGATTGCTATTATCGAGAAACCAGTTTTTCTGGGACTCAGCGTGTCCCCTGATGGCCAATCGATCCTATACTCACAACATGATCAGCAAGTCGCTGATCTGATGTTGGTCGATAATTTTCGTTGATACCCCTCCGGCTTCGCGCTGGAGGCCAATCAGCCTTGGCGAACCCAACGAGATTTAGGGTAAGCCAAAGGCGATGATGTTCGATCCCGAGGCGACGGCGACGTACTGCTTTCCATCGACCATGTAAGTCATGGGCGAGGCACGCCAGGGCTCGTTGGTATGAAAGTGCCAGAGCGCATCACCGGTCTTTGCGTCGACCGCCGCCAGTGCCCCGTTATCGTCGCCAAAAAACACCACGCCCCCCGCCGTCGAGAGCACGCCTCCCGCGCTATGGCCCGGTCCCACCTGCGGAACTTCCCACGCGATCTTCCCAGTCTGCAAATCGATGGCCCGCAGGAATTTCTGGTTGATCTCGCCGGGCACTCGCCGCGCTGCCCCGCCATAAAATGATTGTCCCGGCTCCCACCAAGCCGACGACTTGGTGTAGATGTTGCAGGACTCGAGCGCCATCACATAGAACAGCCCGGTGACTGGGTTGTAGGCGGTTGACATCCAGTTCGTCGCGCCCACCACGGACGGACAAGTCCTGGTTCCCTGATCCGTCGGTTCCTGGCCGGGGACAAGCTTAGGCCGGCCGTCAGTCCCGATGCCGCTGGCCCAGGTGAGTTTCTTGACGAAGGGTTCGCCCAGCAAAAACTCGCCGGTTACGCGATCGAGAACGTAAAAGAATCCGTTGCGGTTCGCTTGGACCAAGAGTTTCCGCTGGCGGCCGCGAAATTCAGCGTCGATTAGCATGGGCGTTTCCGTGGCGTCCCAATCATGCAGATCGTGCGGGGTGAACTGGTAGTGCCAGCGAAGTTTACCGGTTTCAGGCTCGAGCGCCAGCACCGAACTGGAGTAAAGATTATCTCCCTTGCGCTCGTCGCCGTTGTAGTCGGGACAGGGATTGCCGGTCGGCCAGTAGATCAGATTTGTGCTTGGATCATAGGTCCCCGTCAACCAGCCATCCACGCATCCGTGTTCCATCGCCCGACCCACCCAGGTTTCCGACAGCGCCTCGCCCGGCGCCGGCATATTCCAGAATCGCCAGACGCGTTTGCCGGTGGACGCCTTGTAAGCATCCACGAAACCGCGCGCACCCTCGTCGCCTCCGGAGGTGCCGGAAAGAACCAGATCTTTCACCACCAAGGGCGCCGACGTTGCGCCGTAGTGCTTACGATAATCGGCCATTTCGGTGTCCCACAGAAGTTCACCAGTCAGACGGTGGAGCGCGATGATATGCGCATGATCGGTGACCATGAAAACCGTGTTGCCTAGGACCGCAACGCCGCGATTAATTGCCCCTCCTGCATCGCCAATGACGCCCTTGGTCAAAGGCCGGGAATAATGCCAGATCTGGCGCCCGCTGCGCGCGTCCAGCGCGTAGGCTTGATTGGCCATGGTCACATACATCACGCCGTCCACCACGACAGGCGTCACCTCCAGGCGATTGGAATCGGCGATGGGAAACATCCACTTCGCCCCGAGTTGCGCCACATTGGTGGTGTTGATCTCGCGCAGCTCACTATGGCGGTTTCCGCTGAGATGACCGTGATAAGTAGGCCAGTCGCTTGGTTTGGGATTGGCTATAGCGGAAAAGGTCAGGCCGCCGTCGAGTGCTGCTGTCCCAGGCCCGATCGAAGAGACCGAATTGTCCTGGGCAAGTCGGCTGAGGAATGCCAGCAGATCGCGCTGCTCAGCGCTGGTTGCGGTAACGGGAGGCATCAGGCCTTTCGGCTCGGCGATTTCTTCGGCGATCTCTTCCCTCGAGAGAAAATGCAGTTTTCCATCGAGGTCCTGTAACTGGAGATCGTAATTACTTTCATTCTTGGCGAGACTGCGGATGATTTGTCCTGTGCGCAGATGCACAGAGACCAACTTGTAGCCCGGCGTCCCGAGCGTACTCGGATCGCGCAAAGCCATTTCGATATGAGCTAGCCTGGTTTCACGTCCGAGGTTCGATAGGTCCGGCCCCAGAACGCCTCCGCGCCCCTTCACCAGGTGGCAGCTCGCGCAGTTTCCTTTTCCGAAGAAGAAGCTCTCACCAGCCGCGGCGTCACCGGCGGGCGGATGTTCGAAAGCCGGCGCGCGCAATACCGCGACGAAGGCCGCCAATGCGTCCAGATCCTGCTGAGGAAGTTGAAAGGCGGGCATCCCCGAATCCGGAAGACCGTTCTTGATGAGGTCGGCAACGTTCCGGTCTCGATGCCTCAACCCGCGAACCTCCGCGATGTCGGGACCAAACTCACCGCCGCCACCGTCAGCACCGTGGCAACTGGCGCAGCGGGCCGCAAACAGCTTTCTTCCAGCGGCGTTTTCCTGCCCCATTCCGGGCCACGCGCAAGCGGCAGTGAACAATAGATAGATGGCAACTTTCGACATGGCTCACCGATCCGCACTAAAAGCGATGAGGGAACTGCCGGCGGAGACGACCACGTACTGCTTCCCTTCACTGAGGTAGCTGATGGGGTTCGACCAGATAGCGCCACCGGTCTGAATGCGCCAGAGCAATTTGCCGGTTGACGCGTCGACGGCGAAGAAGTCGCCTTCCATCGTTCCGGAAAAGACTAAGCCGCCCGCGGTCGAAAGCACTCCGCACCAGGGTGGAGTATGCACTCGAAACTCCCAGCGTGTTTCGCCGGTTTGCCAGTCCAGCGCCCGCAGCGCTCCCCACGGCTCCTCGCCGGGGATGGGCAAACGGTTGGCGCCCATGAATAGATGTCCTGGCTCGTAGACGGTATGAGTACGTTTCTGGATGGCGCCCTTTTCCCGCACATTTTGATAGAAGAGCCCGGTTTTCGAGTTGAACGAAGGGCTGAACCAGTTTGCCGTGCCATCATCGTCCGGATAGACGAGCGCTCCTTCCGGGCTCGGGACTGCCGCCGGATTGAAGATGGGACGACCTCGCTCATCGAGCCCGTTAGCCCAATTCTGTCGCGCAAATTGAGTGCCCACGAAAAACTCGCCGGTGAGCCGGTCCAGCACGTAATAAAAGCCGTTCCGATTGGCGAACAGCACCAGTTTCCTTGGCCGGCCACGGAAGTTGGCATCCAACAGCACCGGAACCTGGTTGGCGTCCATGTCGAGCACGTCGTGCGGCGTGAACTGGAAATGCCATTTCAGTTTTCCGGTGTCGGCGTCCAGCGCGAGCAGGGAATCAGAATACAGATTATCGCCTTTGCGATCGTCGCCGATCATATCCGGCGAAGGGTTGCCGGTCCCCCAGTACACCAGATTCGACTCCGGGTCATACGCGCCCGTGACCCAGGTCGGAGCGCCCCCGGTCTTCCAACTGTCGCCCGACCAGGTTTCATTGCCGGGTTCGCCCGGAGCGGGAACGGTCCAGAAGCGCCAAGCTCTCTTGCCGGTCTTCGCGTCGTAAGCGTCCAGAAAGCCACGGATGCCATATTCGGCTCCGGCGATGCCGACAATGACTTTATCTTTTACCGCGAGCGGGGCAACCGTAATCGAATAGGCTTCCTTATAATTCGACACTTCCACGTCCCAACGGACCCGTCCCGTCCGCAAATCCAACGCGACCAAGTGCGCATCTACCGTGCCCAGGAAAAGCTGGTCGTCCAGTACCGCCAGGCCGCGATTCACTTGCCCGCAGCAAACGATTACGCCCTTGGGCAGCGATCGCCGGTAGCTCCATATCGGCCGCCCGGTGCGGAGATCGAGCGCCGTCACATCGCTGGGCGGCTCGGTGATATACATGATCCCATCGAAAACCAGAGGCGTCGTTTCGAAATGATGTGTGGTGTGGATCTGATACATCCAGGCCACCTTGAGGCCGGCGACATTCGAGGTATTGATCAGGTCCAGCGCCGAGTAGCCGTGAGCTTGGTAGTCACCCGAGTAAGTCAGCCAGTTACCTGGCTCCGAGTGCGCCTTGAGGATGCGCTCATAGGGTACCTGCCCGTCCAAAAGCGCGGCGGCCGCGAGTAATAGAAGAATGCCCTTCATTGGCGGCCCCGCAGAGAGTCCAAATAAGCCAACACATCGTCCAGCTCCGCCGCCGTAAGGATGCTCTGGTAGCTCGGCATGATAGATCGTTTCGGCTCTTTCACGATGTCGGTCAGTTCATTCTTCCAAAAGGAGTGAAACTGGTTGGACAGGTCACGAATCTGAATGGAGAACGTGTCTTCGTTTACCCGGACCCCAGCAATGCTCCGGCGGTCTTTTGTCACCACGCGAACCTGAAGGAAGTCCAACGGGACGGAGGCGCTTGGCTCGAGCAGCGACGTCCGCAGCTCAGCCGTGTCCCGGCGATCTCCAATGTCGGTGAGGTCTGGTCCGATGGCGCCGCCATGGCCGCCAATCGTGTGACATTTGGCGCAGCCTCCCTTGGTGACGAAAATCTGGTGGCCGTGCCGCGGATCGCCGGCGGATTTGGGTCCTCCAGCGGATTTAGATCCTGCGCCGCGTCCCAAGGTTCGAACATACGCCGCTACTTGCCAGATCTGGCTGGTGGTGAGCGCGCTCGCGGGCATGCGAGTACCGGGAATGCCTTCCCGGATGACGTGAAACAGAGCTTGGTCGTCGGGCGCGTGAGACAAGCGTGGAACCGCCAGGACAGCGCCTTGCCCGCCTTCGCCCTTCGGCCCGTGACAGTAAGAGCACTGCGTTCCGAAAACACGTTGACCCTCAGCCAAGTCTGCGGGAGTGGTCTTCGGCTGCGGCCCCGGCTCTGATCCCTGACCTGGAACCAGCCGGCCGGCAAGCAGAAAGCCAGCGAGAAGTTTCAGGCGACGGGACATTTGTGTGCGACGATAACACACCGACGTTCTTACATTCAATCTATGGTGTGTCAATAGATGGCGCGACCAGATCGCGGCGGTATGCTAGACTCCGCTCAAGGAGGGCTCTCATGACATCACGCCGCCAATTCCTAGCTGCCAGCGCCGCCACCGCGGGCGCTCTCACCGCCGTAAAGGGTCGGGCTGCTAAAACGAGTTCCACGGGATTCCCCTACACGGAGTTCGAAGCACGCATTGCCCGCCGCGATTTCCGTGACATGACCAAGGACGTTCTACCCACACCATGCATGGTCGTCGATCAGGCGATGTTTGAGCGGAACGTGAAGACCATGGCGGATAGGACCAAAACGCTCGGCATTGCCGTTCGCCCGCACGTCAAGATTCACAAGAGCGTGGATGTGGCCAAGATCCAAATAGCACACGGGGGAATCGGGCTGACCTGCGCCACCATCGCCGAGGCGGAGCTGATGTCCAATGCCGGCTTGAAGAATGTCATGTGGACCAAACAGCCCGCCAGCCGGAACAACATCGAGCGAGCAGTCGCGCTGTCGAAAAAAGATCCGACCTTCATGTTCGTCATCGATGACCCTCAGGTGTTCGATTGGGTCGAACAGGCGGCCGCGGCCGACAATGCCCACCTCAAGGTGCTTGTATCGGTGTATGCAGGTTTGGACCGGCAGGGAATCGAAAACGGCCAGCCAGCCCTCAAACTGGCGCAGAAGGTAGCTTCCTCGAAGCGCACGGAGTTTGAGGGCATCATGGCCTACGCTGGAAGCGCTGCGCATGTGCACGGCTTCGAGAAACGGCGTGAGCGTTCCGCCAAAGACCTGGCCGACGCCCGTGAGACGGTAGCGTTATGCAAGAAGTCCGGCCTGCCCGTTAACATTTTCACGGGCGGGTCCACCGGAACCTACAACATGGATCATGAGAATGGTCTTACCGAGCTTGAAGTCGGATCCTACGTATTTATGGACACGAGGTATTTCGTTATCGGCGGTAAGGACAACGACACGACTTACACGGATTTCGACGGCGCTCTCACGGTACTTACCACGGTGGATAGCAAACGCCATCCCAATCAGGTCGCGATTGACTACGGCAATAAGGCCGGCGTCAGGCCTACTGACAAGGTGAAGGGGATGCCGGAGCTTGAGGTTAGTACGCAGGGCGCCGAATACGGCCGCCTGAAGTGGAAGGATGGTGATCGCGAGCCGAAGCTGGGCGATCGCGTGGAAATCTATTGCACGGTTCTCGACGACAGCACCAATTACTACGACCGCTACTATGTCGCCAGGGGCGACCAAATCGTCGATGTCTGGCCCATCATGGGACGTTCTGGCGCGGCGCAACGCTAGATTACAGATGTAGGGATCGTTGACTTCCGCGGCCCGCGTCGCGCGACAATTAGCCAGGAGCCCCGTTCTCTAGCCCGCAGGGCCGCACGCACCACATATAGCACGGTCATCGTGGCCTTGCGGGCGACGTGGCGTCAATCTTACCCCGGATTCGTTACGGAATCTTTAATGCCGGAACAACGGTTGCGTTACTTAGCGCGCCGCACCGCCGGTGCGGTCTGCTTGACTTGACCTTGTCTTGCTCTTCGCGGTGCTCGAGGGAGCACCGTAAGGCGAGCACTTGAGACAAAAGGCCGGAGTTTGCTGCTCCGGCGTGCAAAGCTCGGTTCGCGCGAACGCTATAACGGCATGAACTTGCGGCGAAGAAACGCCACCCCGCCGAGAAGGCCGATGCACAAAAGGACTCCGCTGGCGGGTTCTGGAACGGCGCTCGGGCTCGTCTGAACGTCCAATATAAGCTTTTGGCCCGCGGTGACGGTATCGCCTGCCAGGTTGAACAGAACGCTGTCCGAAATAAAGGAAATTCCAGAAGAGCTAGCGATGGGGGGCCCGACGAACGGTACCAGCGAAATCGTGGGTCGATCGAGTGTACCCGGTTCCACACCCTAAGGAAGGTCTCCTGAACCAGATCCTCCGCGATGGACTTATCGCGCACTACGCGCAGCACCAGCGAGTAGGCCGCGCGGCCGTAGCGATCGTACAACTCCGCCAGAGCTTGCGGATCGCGGCGTTGCAAGGCGCCCGATGAGCGCCCGTTCGTCCGAACCTACGCAAACAGCCAGTATCAATGGGAGCATCATACTGCGGGAGCATCAAACTGCGGCGGTCAGTGTTGCGAAAAACCTCGCATCTCGGCCCACCATCGCTCCTTGGCGACCGCAGCTGCTGGGCCTGCCTATTGATATTAACCTGATCACGAAAGAGGCGCGCCTGGGTTGGACGTTGATCTGCACCAGAGCGCCAAAGTCGTCATTGCCGACGGCTTGACACGGAAAAGTCTATAGCATTGACAAACAGGATCTGTCTGTCGCATACGTCCTATCAAGCATCTATGGGAAGTAACAGCGCGCGGGGAAGAGAAGAAGCGCGGCCGGGCGGCGAGCTGGTGCAAGGCACCCTCGACATGCTGATTCTCAAAACCCTCACGCGCGGCCGGATGCACGGCTACGGCATCGCGCAATTCATTCAACAGGTCTCCGATGAGGTGTTGAGAGTGGAAGAGGGGTCGCTTTATCCTGCGTTGCACAGGCTGGAACTGGACGGCCTGATCGATTCCGAATGGGGCCAATCGACTAACAACCGCCGCGCGAAGTATTACCGGCTGACCGCGCTGGGCCGCAAACATTTGGTATCAGAAACGAAAAACTGGAGCCGGCTGGCAGGGGCGATCGCCCGTGTGATGGAGACGGCATGAACAAATTCCTGAAAAGACTTCGGACCCTCTGGCGCCGCCGGCAACTCGACCGCGACCTCGATGCCGAGCTCCGGTTTCATCTCGAAATGAAAGCCGAAGAGGCGGGCGATCCGTGGGAGGCGCGGCGCCGTCTGGGAAATCCGACATTGCTCAAGGAGGTCTGCCGCGAACTATGGACCTTCAGGTATCTGGAAAGCTGCTGGCAGGATCTTCGCTACGCCCTGCGCACGCTGGCCAATCATCCTGGCGTCACGATCGTGGCGGTGCTGGCGTTAGCTCTCAGCATCGGCGCCAACACCACGGTATTCACGGTGGTCAGTAGCGCGCTCTCGTTCGACATGGGAGTCGATCACATAGAACGGATGGTTTTCATATCCGCAACCGATGCGTCGCGCCGCGATTCGTTCTCACAATCCTATCTGGACCTGCGCGATTTTCGTTCGGAGATCAAGTCGATACAAAGCTTGGCCGCGTATCGATTCGTGCCGGTGAACGTGAGCGACAGCGGTGGTTTGCCGGAGCGCTACTCGTGCGTGCAGATGTCCGCCAACGGATTCTCGGTGGTGGGAACCAAACCCGTGCTGGGACGCAGCTTCGCCGCTGAGGACGAGCGGCCGGACGCTCCTCCAGTCCTGATGCTGACCTACCACATCTGGCAGGACCGCTTTGGCAAAGATCCCGCAATACTGGGGCGGACCATACGGGTCGATGAAGTGCCGCGAACGGTTATCGGCGTCATGCCGCCCAACATGCGATTTCCGGAGGACACCGACCTGTGGACGCCCCTGACGCTCAGCGACATGCTGGGCGATCGCAATAACCGGAATTTGCTGCTTTTCGGACGGCTGGCCGATGGCGTGAAACTGTCCGCGGCCAGGGCCGAGATGGACACCATCGCACACCGCTTGGCGGCCAGAGATCCCGCTTCTTACAAAGGGCTGGTCGCTGATGTGCGCCCATTTCTTGAGCTCGTTGGTGTTTACGACGCGCGGCCGCTATTGATTGCGATGCTATGCGCGTTGGGGTTCGTGCTACTGATCGCGTGCGCCGATGTCGCCAATCTGCTGCTGGCGCGGGCAGCGGCGAGATCACGGGAGATCTCCATTCGCATTGCCATCGGCGCGGGTCGCGCGCGCATCATCCGTCAGCTTCTGATCGAGAGCCTGGCTTTGGCGATTACGGGCGGCTTCTTCGGCTGGCTGGTTGCTCTCGCTGGGTTGCGCTGGTTCGATGCCGCCTCGTCGAAATCCCCGCGACCTTCCTGGGTCGACTTCTCGATGAATACCAGAGCCTTCGTCTACCTGGCTGCGATCTCCATCGGCGCCGGGATCTTGTTCGGTCTCGCACCGGCGCTGCGGCTGGCGAAGGTGGACGTAAATAGCGCTGTCAAGGACGGCGGTCACGGGGCGGCCGGGGGCACGCGAGGCCGTCGTCTGGCGAACTTGCTGGTGGTCTTCGAGATGGTGTTGTGCGTCGTGCTGTTGGCTGGAGCGGGGCTCACGATTCGCAGCTCGATCAACTTGTACAGCGCGCCGGTTGGTGTCAATCCATCCAATGTGCTCACGATGCATATCAATTTGCCGGACGCGAAATATCCACGGGCGGAGGACCAGGTTTCTTTTCATGAGCGCTTGAAGATTAAACTAGAATCCCTTCCGGGAGTGGAATCGGCCTCGATCGCGTCACATCTGTCGACCGCCGGCTGGACGGAATTCGGTTTCGAGCTCGATGGCGCGCCGCCTGCCGATCTTAATCACTTGCCGGCCACGGCGGGATTGGTGGTGGGTGCGGATTATTTCCGCGTGATGCAGGTACGGCCTCAGCGGGGACGTCTCTTCACGAATTCGGACGGAGTCAGCGGCGCCGCGGTGGTGATTGTCAACCAGAACATGGCGGCCAAGCTTTGGCCGGGCGAAGATCCGCTGGGCAAGCGCCTTCGATTAGTCCGTGGGCAGACGCTCCAGCCCTGGCTGTCCGTGGTGGGCGTCGTGCAGGATATTCAACAAAACTTCAGACGGCCGCTGCAACGTGATCCTCTGATCTACCTGCCCTACGCCGAGGAACCGCAGCGCGTGATGTTTATCGTGGCGCGCACCAATGTCCCGCCGGCCACGCTCGCCGAAGCGTTCCGCCGCGAGGTCCAGAGCCTGGACGAAAGCCTGCCTCTGTATGACGTTCGTACACTCGAAGATCGCATCGCACAAAGCCGCCTCAACGTTAGCTCGTGGGGAATAATGTTTACCATCTTTGCTGCCGTCGCGCTGCTGCTCGCCTCGGTCGGACTGTACGCGGTGATCGCGCATTCGGTGAGCCAGCGCACGCGGGAGATCGGAGTGAGGATGGCCGTGGGCGGCACTGGACCTGACATCGTCCGGCTGGTCTTTGCGCAGGGAATGAGGCAGATCGCAATCGGACTGGCGATCGGACTACCGCTGGCGGTTGCGGCCACGCGCGTATTGCGGGCGGCGTTGGTCGGTGTCTCGCCGGGCGACCCGATTACGTTTCTGGCAGTGATCGCGGTGTTGGTGGCGACGGGCGCTCTCGGTTGCGCGATCCCTGCGCGACGAGCATTGCGGGTGGATCCGGTGGTGGCGTTGCGCGTGGACTAGAGCTGCGCTTAAACCAACGCTGGCTCCGCGACCTCACTCGCGGTGAAATACGCGCAATCAGGATGATGGAAGACTAGGGCGCTGACGCTGGCTTCGGGCTCCATCATCATACCCTCGGTTAGTTGAACGCCGATATCGTCGGGGCGAAGCAATTTCCATATGCCCTGCTGGTCATCCAGGTTCGGGCAGGCCGGATAGCCGAAGCTGTAGCGCTTGCCGCGATAGCGCGAGGTGAAGCGCTCCTGCATGGTCAAGGTGGGGGGATCGGGGAAGCCCCAGTCTTCGCGAATGCGGCGATGCAGCCACTCGGCGCAACCCTCGGCAGTTTCGATAGCCAGCGCCTGGAGAGCATGAGCCTTCAAGAATTCGCCGGCTTGTTTGGCGCGCTCGGACTCTTCGCGGATCTGCGCGCCAGCGGTGACCACGAACAGCGCCAGGTGATCGCGCCGGGCTTCCTCGGCATCCAGAATGTAGTCGCTGAGCGAAAGGCCGTCGGGTCGCGGCTGCCGGCCGAAGTTGAAGGTGTGCATCGGACTGGCGGCGCCCGGCTCGAATAGGTGAATGGCGTTGCCATCGCGCTCGGCTTCGAAGAACTGCCAGACGGCTTTCACCTTCATGAAGCGCGCCGCTTCCACCTTCACTTGCTCGACTTCGTGGAACAACTTCAGCGCCTTGGAGTCGCGCTCGGCCAGCAGCTTCTCGAAATTGCCCTTGAATCCGAGGTGGCGGCCGTAGAGCATAAAGGGATTAATGTAGCTCCAGACCTCGGCGAGGTTCGGGACATCGCGCACGCGGCGGTCGAGGTAAGGCGCGGCCGGGATCGGAATATCGGTTCGAACTTTCGAGCTGCGGGTTTGTTGGGTTGTGGCCTGTGGCTCGCTCGGGACGAAGGCAGTCGTGTCGCCTTCCGAAAAGATGTGCGATGCGAGCACTTGTTCCCGCGTAGCCGGGTCCATGATTTCGTTCAGAAGGCGCAGGCCGGTCATGGCGTCCTTGGCATAGAACGTCGGAGATGCGTAGCTAGGCGCGATCTTGGTCTTGGTGAATTTTTCCGACAACGCCGCACCCCCGACCAGCAGCGGGACATTTACACCCCGATCGCGCAGATCGTTGCCGGTGACGACCATTTGATGGGCGCTTTTTACCAGGAGCCCCGAGAGCCCGATGGCGTCGGGATGATGTTGCTCGAACGCGGCAATCAGATCTTCGGGCGGCACCTTGATGCCCAGGTTGATCACCTGATAGCCGTTATTGCTGAGGATAATCTCGACCAGGTTTTTGCCGATATCGTGCACGTCGCCTTTGACGGTGGCCAGGATAATCTTGCCGCGCGTGGACGTTTCGGTCTTCTCCATGAACTGTTCGAGGTGGTTGACGCCGGTCTTCATGGCTTCTGCCGACTGCAATACTTCGGCAACGATCAGCTCATTATTGTTGAACAGTCGGCCGACTTCCGACATCCCGGCCATCAATGGGCCATTGATGATTTCGAGCGGACCGGAGCCTTCAGCTCGCTTGCGATCCAGATCGGCAACCAGGCCATCCTTGGTGCCTTCGATGATGTAGTTGGCCAGGCGCTCGTCGAGCGGCAGATCGGCGGCCTTCTTCTTTTCTCTTTTGCCGGTCTTGCGGAAATGGTCGGTGATGGCCGCGATGTGGAACTGATTGATCGCTATCTTCTGCTCGCGTGTCTGGCGCCGCCAGTCTTCGGGCGCGGTCTTGAGATCGTCCGCGTTAGGATGGTCCGGCGGAACTTCGGCGGGCGGAGTGTTGAATAACAGGCTCTCAGCCAGACGGCGCTCTTCGGTTGGAATGGACGCAAAGCGCTCCAGTTTCTCGGCGTTGACGATGGCCAGGTCAAGGCCGGCCTTGGTCGAGTAATAGAGGAAGACCGAATTGACCACTTCACGGGCGGAGGCAGGCAGGCCGAAGGAGATGTTCGAGACTCCCAGTATAGTCTTGACGAATGGAATTTTCTCCTTGATTAGCCGGATGGCTTCGATGGTCTCGACCGCGCCTCCAATGTAGTTTTCATCGCCGGTGGCGCAGGGGAAAACCAAAGGATCAATGATGACGTCCTCGACGGCGAGGCCGTATTTTTCGGTCAACAGGCCAACCGATCGCTCAGCCACCGCTAGTTTCCGCTCACGGGTGAAGGCCTGGGCCTGCAGCTTATCCTCATCGATGGTTCCGCATACAACCGCCGCGCCGTAAGTTTTGGCGAGCGGACAGACGCGTTCGAATTTCTCCTCGCCGTCCTCGAGATTGATGGAATTGATGATCGATTTGCCCTGGCAGTAGGTGAGCGCCAGCTCGATGCCCTTCGGGTCGGTGGTGTCGATCATGATCGGCGCTTTGATTTTGCGGATCAGCTTCTCGTAGAAATACGGGATGTCCTTGATTTCGTCGCGATCGCTCGACTGCAGGCAGACATCCACTACATGCGCGCCGTTGCGGATCTGCCAACGGGCGATCTCGCTGGCCTCTTCCCACTTTTCGTCAGCGACCATGTTCTTAAAGAGCCGCGAGCCGATAACGTTTGTCCGCTCGCCTACGATCAACGGACGATTACTTTCCTCGGCTTCGACCAGTTCTTTATTCGAATAATACGCACGATGCGAGGAAGGCTTGACGGGGCGCGGCTTCTTGGTAGCGGCCATCTGTGCGATGGATTGGATGTGCGCTGGAGTGGTGCCGCAGCAGCCGCCCACGATGTTCAGCCAGCCGTGATCGATGAATTTTTCAAGTTGCGCGGCTAAGGATTCCGGCGTTTCGCCGAATTTGCCGTCAGCGTTCGGCAGACCGGCGTTTGGGAAGCACGAGATCGGGAACGCCGAAATTTCGTGCAGGCTGCGAACGTGATCGGTCATTAGATCCGGACCAGTAGCGCAGTTCATGCCAACGGCCAGCAGATCGTTATTGGCGATCGAAGCATACAGCGCATCAATAGGCTGGCCGCCGAGCATGGTTCCGTTGCGCTCGATCGTCACCGAGGCGATCACCGGGATGGGCACTCCCAACTCGCGTCGTAGCTTTTGGACAGCGATCAAGCCGGCTTTGAGATTCCCGGTATCGAAACAGGTCTCGATCAGCAGCAAGTCCGCGCCGCCTTCCACCAGCGCTTTGGCTTGCGCATAATAGGCATCGTGCAACTGCGCGAAGGTCGTCGTTACGGTGATGTTCAGGTCCTTGGTGGTGGGTCCTATCGATCCGGCGACGAATCGAGGCTTGGCGGGCGTAGAGAATTCGTCGGCGACCTGGCGGGCGAGTTTCGCGGCAGCGTGATTCAGCTCATAAGCGCGGTCCTGGAGCTGGAATTCGGCCAGAACGATGGAGGTTCCTCCGAAGGTGTCGGTCTCGATGATATCCGCGCCAGCTTCGAGATACGCCCGGTGGATTCCGCCGATGACATCGGGCCGGGTGACAACCAGGATCTCGGGACAGTTCTCTTTGCCGAGATAATCCTTCTCAAGCGACAGGGGCGCCTGGTGGATCATCGTACCCATAGCACCATCGAGAACGAGGATACGGGTCGCGAGGGCGTCGTGAAGCGCCTGTGTTCTGTTATTACCGCCGGTCATAACGGCTCCCTCGCGATTGCGGCCCAGCAACCGGTAGGGAGTGATATTTTTAGTTTAACCGGAGGGGTCAGTGCGCTGCAGAAACGTTAGGAATGGCCTGCATAGTACTTTCGTTAAAGCTGTAACCGAAGCCCCGAACAGCGCGAATAAAGGACGGGTTGGCGGGATCCGGTTCAATCTTCTGGCGAAGCCGCAAAATATAGACATCGACCGTGCGATCGGTGACCGCGCGGTCATGCCCCCAAACCGAGTCCAGAAGCTGTTCACGGCTGTAAACTACGCCGGGGCGGCTCATCAGGAAATCGAGCAATCGAAACTCGGTAGCGGTCAGCGCAACTTCGTTGCCGTGCAGCAGCACCCGGCAACTGGCCCGATCGAGCTCGAGAGCGCCTGCGCGGACGGAGCGCGTCGGTAAGGTCTGAGTCCGTAGCTGGTTCTTAACGCGGGCGACCAATTCCCGGATGAAGAATGGCTTCACGATATAGTCGTTAGCGCCGAGCTCGAGGCCCAGGATTCGGTCGGTTTCCGAAACCCGCGCCGTCAGGAAGATGATTGGGATACCTGCGAGCTCGGAGTGATTGCGGAGACCCTTGCAGATCTCCAGGCCGTCGGAGTCGGGTAGCATGATGTCGAGGATCACCAGGTCGGGCCGCTCGCGGCGGCAGAGTTCAATCGCGCCTTTGCCGGTTTGAGAGCCAGCGATTGCGAAGCCCTCTTTCTCGAGGTTATATTTCAGCAGGGCGAAGAGATCGGTATCGTCTTCGATAAGAACTATTTTCTTCATGCCAGATTGCTCATTCTCAAGTTAACGCGATTCACATTACAACTGGATTACAAATGGATTACGACCTGCTGACGGGGCGGACTTCGCCCTGCGCGAAACGATAAAGGCCTTTATCTGCAATATACGCTGCAACTGCAGCAGGTAGCTGCGGGGGGATTTGTCGGGCTGCCAGCCGCCTGCGAATGTCGGAGGAAGAAACGGGAAGAGCGACGGTATCGAGCCGATGGACGCGTGCGCCCGCTGGCGCCGTGTAGTTATGCCCAGGACGGGTGACGACGATGAAGTCAGTAAGGCGTAGCAAATCCCGCCAGCGATGCCAGGAGGTGATTTCGGCGAAAGCATCCGCCCCGATGATGAAGTAGGGCTCTTCGCCGTTAGCGCGAACCTTCTCGATGGTGTCGATCGTGTAACTTTTCTGTGCGCCTTCCTCCAAACGGGATGCGATGAAGCGAGGGTCGGCCTGGCAGGCGAGCTCGGTCATCCGATACCTGTCTTCGTAGCTGGCGCTGCTCTGGTCGGACTTATGTGGCGGATGGGCGGCCGGAATGAACCAGACTTGATCCAGGTGAAACTGGTCAGCTGCTTCGCGCGCCACCGTGAGGTGGGCGTTATGAATGGGGTCGAAGGTTCCTCCGAAAAGAGCGAGTCGCATCTAGGAACGGTGAGACCCAGTTAAAACCCACACAGACATGAATGTCTGTGCCACTAGGCCTTCAGAGGCTTTGCGGATGCCTTCCAGGTCTTGTCGTCCCAGAAGAGAGCCCGGCTTTCGCGATAACTCTGGACCGCGAGGTTAATGACCGCCTGGGCGCGGGCGCCGGTCTCGACGTCCAGATGCGGTTTTTCTCGCGAGCGGATACACGAGAGGAAGTTCTCGATATGGGCCGTCATCATATCGGTCTGGTCCACCGGGATCTTGACTGGGTCGCTGCCGAATTTGGCTTTGTACTCGGGTTTGAGCGTCGTCCTTTCGTTCGTCTGGCGGTTGCGGATCAACTCGGGAATTACAGTAATGTATTCGGCCCGGCTCTCGAACTGTCCGTTTTCCACCATGACGATGGTGCCTTCGTGGCCCCGAATTAATCCGGGAATGTGGTGCGAATTGGCCATCGAGGAGCTGAGCACCAGCGAATGGCCGGCCGGGTAATCGGCCACCAGCATGAAAGTATCAGGAACTTCGCGCTCGTCTTTGAAGACGAAGATTCCGCCGGTGCCTGTGACGCGGGAAGGGAATTGAGCCTCGCCCCAGCAGATCTGCAGAGGCGCGACGACGTGATAGAACAGATCGGTCGCGATGCCGCCGGAGTAGTCCCAATATTTCCGGAAGCGGAAGAAGCGATCGCCATCATAGGGACGCTTAGGTGCGGGGCCCAGCCAGGTTTTCCAGTCGATGTAGTTTTCGCCCTTACCCTCCGGACCGGCTTCGGCGTCGATAGGCCAGCCGTCGTTCCACTCGCCGCCGATCGAGTTGCGATGGTAGGAGCCCTGGCTCATGATCATCTGGCCGATCATGCCGTCGGCGATGGCCTTGCGCGCCTTCCACCATTGGTCGCCGGATGTAGTTTGCGATCCGACTTGGAGAACGCGCTTGGTCTCTTTTACCGTGCTGACCAGTTGCTTGATCTCCTCGTTGGTGTGGCACATGGGCTTCTCGAGATAGACATCCTTGCCGTGATCCATCGCATCCAGGGCGATCTTGGCGTGCCAGTGGTCCGGCGTGGCGACGATAACGGCGTCGACGTCCGAGCGGCCGACCACTTCGCGGTAATCGAGATACCCTTCGCATTTGTATTTCGCGGCGTTCTCGCGCTTGCGCTTTTCGTAGACGTCGCACACCGCGACGATCTGGCAGGAGTTATTCTTGTCGCCGACCTTTTGAAACATGGAGGCGACGTAGCTGCCGCGGCCCCCAACGCCGATGACGCCGACATTGATGCGGTCGTTTGAGCCGACGACGCGGCCGCTCGTCTTGCCTCCTCGGGCAGCCAGTGCGGACTTAGCCAGTCCGATCGACAATCCTGCTGCGCTCGCCTTCCTCAGGAAATCTCTCCGGCCTACGGGGCCTTCTTGTTCGGGCATGACGTCCTCCCTTTGGATTTGATACTAAACTTCAGTCTAGCGGAACCGGGCGTGGGTGGCAGTAGGGCGCGAGGCGCGTAACGGAGGCTTGAAATTGGGCGTCTTTCCAGCAGGTATGCTGCTTCGACTGCTGCGCGTTACTCTTTTGGGTGCGTTATTAATTGGCGCGCAAACGGTCCGGGTGCCGCCGGCGACCTTCAATGGAACGGTTCATGGCGTATCGAACAAGCAAATTACGATCGAGACCGCCGAGGGCAACCTGTTGGACTTCGACATTAACCGCAAGACGAAAATCATGCGGGGCAAAAAGCAGATCGCGGCGTCGGATCTCAATACCGGTGACACGGTGACCATCGACGCCCGCGAGGAGATGGGCAGATTCTTGATCGCCTTGGTCATTACGGCCCAGCCCAAGCAGTAGCGGTCAGCGATCTACTCGAACCGGAATCCAGATCCGATCACCAAGTCACCACTGCCGCCTGTCCAGCCGTTACTTCCACAGGCCGCGTATCGTTTCCGACTTTGACGGAGTACTTGCCCGCGGGCAAAGAGATCGGCTGGTTGAATTGTGAGGAGCCAAGCTGTGTACCAACCAAGTCGAGCACGTAGTAACGATCGGAGCCGGATGCTTTCACGGCGATGGTCCCAGTCGGATATGCGTTGGCGTTGCCGGCTTCGGCCCGCACGGCCAGGGGTGCATTGTTCAGCTTCGCGACGTAATCGCCGGGCATCAACGAGACCGCCCGGCCCAGGTGGGCGGCCGCAAGTTGCACACCGCCCTTATCGAAGACATAGTAGTTTTCATCGGTAGAGCCTTGCAGGTTGACTGAGCCGGCTTGGATGGTAACTGGGCTACCGGCGGTCACGCTTGCCGGGACGCTCGAATTGTTCAACTTGACGTTGTACGATCCGGGAAACAGGGCCAGCGGCCGGCCGAGATGCGCGGACGCAAGTTGAGTTGCGGCGGTGTTGAAGACGTAGTAGTTTTCATCGGTTGAGCCTTCGGTTACCAGCGTGCTTACTGGCAGAGTGGCCGTTTCCGCCGCCCGAACGTCGGCCTTTGTTTCACTGTTGTTGATCTTGACGGTGTAGCTGCCCGCAAACAGGCCGAGGGGTCTACCCACGTGGCTGCCGGCAAGCTGGGTCCCGGCCGAATCGAAGATGTAATAGTTTTCGTCGGTAGGAGCATCCACGTTGACTGTGCCGGGCTTCAGGCCGAGAGGGGAGCCGGCCTGCACGTTGGCCGGACTGATGGAATTGTTGAGGCGAACCTGGTAACTGCCGGGAAATAACGATAGCGCGGCACCCACATGCGCTGCTGCGAGTTGCGTGCCGGCGCCGTCGAACAGATAGTAATTTTCGTCGGTTTTGCCATCCACGAGAACTTGGCCCGTGGAGCACTTGGTGATCATTTTTGACTGGACGCTGGCCGCATGCGTGGAGTTGTTCACCTTCAGCCGGTAATCGCCCGGCTTGAGCGGCAAAATTCCGTTGACGTGCGCGCTTCCCAGTTGCTTTCCGGCTGAATCCAACACATAAAAGTAGGTGTCGGTAGCGGCCTGCGTTAGGATGGCGCCCTGTCCGGCGGGGACATCGGTGGTGGCGGGCAACGGCTCGTAGCTGCACACGGAGTCGGCGACCGGAGTTTTCTTGCAGGCGTCGATGGTGAGGCTTGTGATTGCAGCAATGCAGATGGCGGCGCGGCGAATCATGGCGGATCTCTCTTTCGTTTTCGAATTGAAATTGATTCTACTCATATTTTTCAAACTCCAACTGGTCGCCCACCGCGGTTTGCATAGCCGCGGCCGTGCCGCTGGGCAGCTCCAGCACGGAATGCGCACGCAGGCAAATCGCCATTCGCGAGCGGACCATATCAGTTCTGATTTTGAGTACTTTACGCTTCTTGTCCAGGAACAACACATCGATGGGAAACTTCATTCCGAAGGTATGCACCGCCTCCGAAGGTGCGATCCAGAGGCCGTCGCCCGGTTCGAGCCGGCTGTGCTTCAGAAGCCCGGTCCTGCGCGTTGCGCTGGTATCGGCAATGCCAACGCGGTCACCGAGGACAGTATTCTTGGATTGGTTGCGAACGCGCAGTTTCGACACTCTAGACTACTCTAATAGGAATGAACCGAAGCGCGCTGATTCGTTGTCATTGGGCGGCCAATGAGCTTTCTATTGCTTATCACGACGGGGAATGGGGCGTTCCACTGCACGATGATCGCAAGCTCTTCGAACTCCTGATTCTCGAGGGCGCGCAGGCGGGGCTGAGTTGGAACACGATCCTACAGAAGCGCGAGAACTACCGCAAAGCCTTCGACGGATTCGACGCCGGCAAGATTGCGCGATACACGCCGCGAAAGATCGTACAGCTTCTCAAGGACCCCGGCCTCGTCCGCAACCGGCTGAAGATCGCGTCGACGGTGGGGAACGCGAAGGCATTCCTCCAGGTCCAAAAAGAATTCGGCGATTTCGATTCGTATATCTGGCGCTTTATCGGCGGCAAGCCGAGGCGAAACGACTGGGGCAAGCGTGGGCACGCGCCCGCGCGGACTGAAGAATCGGACGCTATGAGCAAAGACCTGCTGCACCGCGGGTTCAAATTCGTCGGATCGACCATCTGCTATGCGTACATGCAAGCGGTTGGAATGGTGAACGATCACGAGCGGGATTGTTTCCGGCGTGCTCAAATCGGTTGAAGAGGATCGAGTTTGCTAAGCCGGCGGGAATTCCTGAAATCCGTGGGCGCCTACACTGGCGCTCGGATGGCCGGTTCAGCGGCGCCTGCCCGGAAGCCAAACATTGTTTTTGTTCTGGCCGGTGGATGGCGCGGGCTGTCGCTCGATGATTTGCGTGTACCCAACCTCGAAGCACTGGCCAAGCAGAGCATGCAATTCGAGAGGTTGTACACCTGCTATCCGCTGGCGGCCCCGTCGCGCGCGGCTTTGATTACCGGGCGTTTTCCGCATGCCTGCGGCGTTCCGAGCGATGGTGTCCGATTGCCGCTCGATCAGCCATCGATCGCGGAGCAGTTGAAACGCGCCGGATACCGGACCGGCTACATCGGCGAGTGGCGCTTGGATGGCGCCGACGATCCGGGCTTTGTCCCTCCAGGTCCTCGACGGCACGGATTCGATTACTGGGCGGCCTTCAACCGGGGTTACCGCTACTTCGACTCGATTTATTTTCGCGACGTGGGGGAACCGATTCGTCGCGAGGGCTTCGAGCCGGACTATCAGACCGATCTGGCCATCGATTTCATCAAACAAGGCGGTTCGAAACCGTTTTATCTATTTCTCGCTTGGGGGCCTCCGCATCCGCCGCTCACGCCGTTGCCAGATAGAGTCGCGGCTATGTACTATCCACGGAAGATGCGGCTGCGCGCCAACGTGCCAACTCTACAGCAGGCGAGCACTCAGGATAGTTACGCCCGCTACTACTCTCTTTGTTCGGCGCTGGATGATAACCTCGGCCGCCTGGTTGGGGCGCTGGACCAACAGCGTTTAGCCGGAGACACAATCGTGGTGTTCACTTCGGACTCGGGTAATATGTTGGGCTCGCAAGGACTGGAAGATGACGACCAGCCTTTCGAGGAAGCAGTGCGAGTGCCGTTGATTGTCCGTTATCCGGGGGTGCTCGCGGCCGGCGGCAAGAACGATACTTTGGTCTCGAACGTTGACCTGATGCCGACGCTGCTCGGTCTCTGTGGAGTCGCCATCCCGGAGAGCGCACAAGGACTGGATCTCTCAGCCTGGCTGGCGCGGCAACAAGGCAGCCATGGGGAATCGATTTATTCTTCAGGAAAGCTGGGCGACTCGAATGAGTGGCGCATGGTAGTGCGGGGCCTCGACAAGCTGGTCGTGGACCGTGACCTGAATGTCACGCATCTCTACAATCTCGGACAGGACCCGTTCGAGACGGAGAATCTGGTGCGGGATGTCTCGCAAGATCTGAAACGCAACGAGCTGAAAGCTCTGCTCAAAGACTGGATGCGGCGCACTGGCGACGGAATGGATCCGTCCGGGTTGAAAAGGCGAGTGTGATCCGCGCGTTCAGATCCGCGGGGTCATCGGCAGCGGAGGCGGCTGGTTGAATAGCTGCTCGGTTTCGGGCTTCAACAGAACCCAAAAACCGTAGATCCCCAATGCAGTACCGAGTGGAATACTGAAAAGCTCCAGCGCCGACATCACGAGCGCCAGGATTCGCGCCCAGGGCTTGAAATGTAATAAGCCGAAGCCGACGACAATTCCCGGCAGTGAGATGGCCAGCAGGATAACAAACACCAGCCCGCCGATGCCGCTCAGGATCGGAATGGCCACGGCGCTGTCAGGGGAATGATCGGTAACGCCGACCAAGCCGGCGATTCCGCCCATGATGAGGAACACGAGCAAGCCGACAAAAACGCCAAGTGCTCCGTAGATTATGTGCAGAACGCCGAGGACTTTCACATGTTGCGCCATGTTCACCTCTCCTTCAGCCAATCCTTCGAGATTATTATACGAAAGCCGGGCCCGCAAGTTCCGGGAAAGCGGCTGGAAATTGGTATTTGCGTGCACTGTCCCTAATCTTTGAAGGTGATTTTTGAGTCGGAGCCGAATTTCTTGTAGTCACTGTAGCGGATCACGAGGCGCATGCGCTGCGGTCCGGTGCGGAAGTATAGTGTGTCGTCGGCATAAGTGGTGACCGGAAACCAAAAATCGCCGTCGACCTTTTGCCGCAGCGTGGTGAAGTGCGGGAACAAATTCTCGTTCTTCAGCGTTCGGATCTGCGGAACGGCTTCGCCTTCGCTGCGGATGATGGAGTAATCGAGCTTTGAAACCCATAGCATGCCGTCAAAGAGCCGCTGGCCTTGCAAGATCTGGCGAGGACGAATCTGGAACACATAGCAATCGACGCCGTCCATCGCCTCTTCGCCCCGGTAATGCGTCTCGTAGAGGAAAACCTGATCGTTGGTAAGCAGGAACGGCTGTACTTCGCGGATGTCGCGAAAATCCTCTTCGGTCAGCTTAAGCCGGCTCAAGCTATCGAAGGGCTTGCCGACCATTTGCTCTGTGCGCTCCTGCTGCGGGGAGAAGATAATGTCCCGAACTTCGTGGTAGCCGCCGGACTTCGTGCCATGGCCGTCGAATTCGTCGATGTTCATGCTCTGGCGATACGTATAGTTGCTTTGGGCTTGCGCAGTTTCGGTTTCGCGCATCGCCACGCGGCGCACCAGATCAGCCGGAGGATCTTCGGCGCGCAAACCGGGCAAACAAACGGCCGATGTTAAGATGAAGCAGATGCGCCAGTTCCTGACGACGCTCGTCGTGGTTTGGACGGCGGCTTGCATCGCGACCTACGTTTACTCCCATCAACAGAATATACCTTCGTGGATCGTGCTAGCAGTGCTACCGGCATTTCTGGTCGAGTTCGCTTTCTATCTCGCGCCAGGATTCCCGGGCGTCCGGGGGGCATTTGAGCAGCTCGGTTCCAAGCCCTTGCGAGCAGTGTTGCTGGCGGCCAGCGCTGTCCTCCCGTATCTCATCGAAAGCCTGGGAACCGGGACATTTCTGTTTTCGTCCTTGCTGGCGCTGCTGGCCGTCGCGTTGGTGGCTTCTTTCTGGTATGCCTGGATTCGTCCGAGCATTCCAGCCGACCTGCTGTTCCTCGCGTTCATGGCGGCGGTGTACTTGAGCAAGCTGTTCGATCAGATATACGGGCATCCCGCGCCGCATGTGGCTCTGGATATTCTTGGCCGGTTGATGTGGATACGGGTCGGTCTCATGGCCGTGCTCTCGATGCGATCGATGGAGGATGCACGATTTGGTTTTGTGCCGACATCGAGAGAGTGGGGTATCGGCGTTCGACAGTACCTGTTTTTTCTTCCGGTGGGCGCGGCCATCGCCTATCTGCTGCACTTCGCGCATTTCAGACCGCCGGCACTGGAGTGGTGGAAATTCGCCCTGCTGGTGATCGGAACATTCCTCGCTTTTCTGTGGGTGGTGGCGCTGGCTGAGGAGTTCTTCTTTCGCGCGTTCCTGCAACAGTTGCTGGCGCGTGGCTTGCACAGCGAAACCATCGGCTTGATATCTGCATCCGTGCTGTTCGGACTCGCGCATCTGGCATTTCGGCCGTTCCCTAACTGGCGATTCGCGATCATCGGTGGTATCGCGGGCGTTTTTTATGGACTCGCTTTTCTTCAGGCGCGCAGCGTGCGAGCGAGCATGGTGACCCATGCGCTGGTAGTCACCACCTGGCGCGTTTTCTTTACCGGCTGAGAGCGCAGCATGCTTGAGTCTCTGAGAGAGGCGGCAGCGATCCAGAAGAGAAAGCTGGGCCAAAAGCTGCTCCACTCTCCGCTGCATCCTCTTTATCTGAAGCTCACCGGCTCGCCGCAAGTGCGCGAGTATCGACGTTTTGCCGCCGCCCTGGCTCGAAACACTCCACCTTCGGGATGGTTTTCTGAACAGATGGCCGCTTGGACGTATCGGCCGCGCGTCAGCATTCTGATGGCCGTCCGAAATTCGAGACACGAGTGGTTTCAGCAGGCCGTCGATTCGGTTTTGGCGCAAATTTATCCAGACTGGCAGCTGTGCGTCGTCGACGACGCGTCCGACCAACCTGTGAAGCCGCCGGATGACCGGCGCATCTCGTTTGCATCGCTCCAATCGCGGGCAGGTATCTCTGGAGCACTGAATCGCGCGCTCCGAATGGCGAATGGAGACTATATCGGCGTTCTGGATCACGACGACTTTCTCTCGGCCGACGCGCTGTACCGCGTGGTGGAGGCGCTGCAGCAGCAAAAATACGAAGTGTTGTACTCGGACGAAGACTACGTGGATGAAAGAGGCGATCCGGTGCGGCCGAACCTCAAGCCTGATTGGTCGCCGGAGCTGCTGTCCAACTGCATGTATGTGGGCCATCTGGTGATCGCTTCCCGCGGCCTCATCGACGACGTCGGCGGGTTCCGCAGCGAATTCGACGGCGCGCAAGATTACGATCTGGCATTGCGCATGACTGACAAGCCTGCCGCAGTAGCGCATATCCCGTACATCTTGTATCACTGGCGACAGCACAGCGAATCTATCGCGCAACGTCCGGACGCAAAGCCTTGGGCGAACGATTCGGGCCGTAGGGCCGTCGAGGATATGGTACGCCGCCGCGGATGGGACGCGAAGGTAACCGAGGCGGAAATCCCGACACGCTATCACATCGTCCGAAATCTGGCGCGCCGCGAACTGGCCAGCATTATTGTCGCGTCTGGATCGGGAAAATCTCTGGAGCAGAACACCGACTATAAGAATTTCGAGATTGTGCAGGACGCCAGCAAAGCAACAGGTTTTTATCTTGTTTTTCTCCACGATGACGTTCATCCGACGAGAACCGACTGGCTCGCGAATCTGCTGGCCGTCGCACAACGGCCCGAGGTCGGCGTTGTAGGAGCCAAATTGGTTTATCCCAACGGCGCGATTCAGCATTGCGGAATCGTAGCCGGCATGCCGGGTGGCGCTGGCTATCCCGGCCGCGGGCTGTATCAGAGCGACTATTGGCGCTGGCTGGATTACGCGCGCAATGTCACCGCCGTGTCGAGTGCCTGCCTGGTCACGCGCAAGCAGATTTTTGAATCCGTAGGCGGATTCGACGACGCGTTCCGCTCCGACTTGGCGGCCGTGGATTTCTGCCTGCGTGTCCGACAGGCGGGCTTCGAAGTCGTCGTGGAACCGCGCGCCTGCCTGATCCATGAAGAGCGAGACCGGGTGCAGCCTTCCAGCGAAGAACAGGAAGTTTTCCGGAAGCGATGGCATCAGATCCTTTCGAAGCCAGATCCTTACTACAGCCGATATCTTCGGCTCGATCGCGAAGACACCTCGTTGCGGATGCCTACGGAAACCTTTTCGGCCGGATCGTCACCCGGACGATGAGGTCCGGCGAGCCGGGCCGTTCGAAGACGAGTTGATACTCGCCCAGAAATCCAGGTCCGGCTTGCCAGTAGTATATGCCGCTCTTGATGCTCGATCCGACCGGCAACGGCCGCCGCTCACCGTTCACTAGCAAGTAGCCGCGCGCGGCGCCGAGTTTCAACTCGATGCGGTCCAGCTCTTCGATCTCGACGTCGGCTGTGCCGCCATGTTCGCCGGATGCTGCCACCAATAGCTCTTCGTTGGACACCGCAATATTTCCAGCGTTCAGCACCGTAAAGTATCGGCTGCCGATCCCAGCGCCCCGGCCCTGGTTGTCATAGACGTTCCAGGAAATTGTGTGCACGCCATTCGCGAGCGTAGTGGTGTCGATGTAGAAGAAGCCGATCGCCCCGTTGCTGTTGGCCAAACCCGGAAAGAAATTTGCGATATCGGCGCGGTACTGATTGTAGGCTGGATGTCCGACCGCCTGGCCATCGAGAATTACCGTGATGGTGGATCCGTCAATAGGAATTACGTAGGGGTTTTGCGTCAACGCCCAGCCGAAGTTGACGTAGGCATTACCTGAAACGGTGGCGCCTTGTCCCGGCGTATCGATGGTGCCGAATGGCTTCGAGGCGTGTGCGTTGTCGACGGTAATGGTGTGCGTGCCCAGGTCAAGCGAATTGCCCGCGGCATTGTGAGCAATCGCATGCAAAGCGAAAGTCCCATTGCCGGGGCCCGGAGATCCTCCGTTATTGGGCAGGAAGTTGGTCAGCAGCATATAGCCCCATCCGGCACGATATTGGTACGGGGAAGTAGGAAAACTGCCTTCGACATCGGTGCGCGCATCGGCCACGAAGACCGCATCACCGATTAGAACCAGTCCGGCCGGTTCACTGGCCAGTGGTTCACGCCAGATGTCGACCATAAGGACTTCGACGTTGTCCAAGGCCCAGCCAGTGACCGGGATGGCGCCGGCGATTCCGGTGGCGCCTCTTACGGGCGTATCGAAACTGCCGATCGGAGAGCCCGGCGTAATGGCCGTCACGTTGACCTGCACCTGCAGAGGAGACTGCGCGGCTCCCGGTGCAGTCACGGTCACCGTACCGCTTGCACCAGCGACGGCGGTGACAGTAAAGCTTCCATTCCCCGTTCCGCTGCCCGACACAATGATATTCGGCTGGCTGGAGGACACTGTCCAGGCCACGCCACTGCCGCCCGTGAAGCCCACTGCGACAGTTTGAGCGCTGGTCACTCGCGAGCCCGATGTTCCGTAATTCAGCACGGTGCGGCTCAAAGTGAGCGTCCCCGGACTAGCGTTGGCAGATTGAGTAATCGCGACGCTCTGACCGGCGACGGTGAAGGTTCCATTGCGAATTTGCGTACCAGCGTTGGCGCTCACCGTCCAGGGAGCGGAGCTGGCCGAGATCGATATCGATGCCCAGCTCACGTTAGACACGGCGGACGCCAGCGGACAATCACCCGGAAGAGCTGTAATCGCGATGCTACCCGAGGCCCCAGCCGACCCGGCGCTAATGGTGTTCGTACTCAACCCATAGGAGCAAGCGGCGCCCGATTGCGAAACGCTGGCGCTTTTGCCTCCGATGGTGAAGCTTCCGGCGCGGCCGAGCGAGCTCGGATCGGCGGTCACGGACCAGGAGGCATTGTTGCCGGAAATCGAGACCGAGGCCCAGTTCACTCCGGAACTGGCGCCCGCCGCCGGGCAATCAACGGGGCTCGGTGTCACGGCGATATTTCCTGCTCCTCCAGCCGAGCCGGCGCTCACACTCGCCGGATTCACAGCATAGGACCAGGGTAGGCCGGGCTCAGTGATGGTGACGGTCTGGCCGCCGATGATCAGCGTTCCGGCGCGGCCAAACGAGCTCGGGTTAGCCGCGATCGTCCAGTTCACCGCGTTCCCCACCACCGAGACCGCAGCCCACGTCACGTTCGAGTTTGCGGTAGGTGCGCTACAGCCAGCCGTCGCCGATGCCGTGATCGTACCGGAACTGCCGGTAGCGGCGACGTTCAGGGCATTTACACTCAAACTATACGGGCAGATTCCGGCCTGCAGTTTGAAAACGAAGCCGTCGTAGCTTCCACCAAACGCGGGCTGGATCACCCCGACTGTAGATGGAAAGTTGGACGACTGGGTGATCCCGCCCACGACTTCCGATCCTTTGCTATCGATCCCGATCGCAAGGCCCGAATCATCCAACACGCCGCCCAAGTAACTGGAATACAAGAGATGATCGCCAGTAGCGTTCAGCGTGGCGACGAAGACATCCTTGCCTCCAACAAGTAGCGCTTGGAAGGCGTTCACGAGAGGGAAGTTTGTGGAGGAAGTCGAGCCTGTGAGCCAGACGTTGCCTGCGGAGTCCACGGCCAGCGCGCTGGCTTGATCGGAACCGGAGCCGCCCAAGAAACTGGAAAACCCTAGTGTGGCTCCGGTCGAAGTGAGCTTGGCCACGAAGGCATTGAACGCACCGCCGAGAGAGCTCTGGAAAGCCGTTGGGGAAACCGGAAAGTCAAAAGAGGAAGTAACGCCGGCGACGTAGACGTTCTCGGACGAATCAATGGCGATGCTGTTTGCGAGGTCGTCGAACGAGCCGCCCAGATAGGTGGAGAAGGTCAGGGCGGACGCGGTTGCGTTCAGTTTCGTCACGAAAGCATCCTGGCCGCCTGCATTGGCTGCCTGAAGCGGGCTCGAGACGGGAAAGTTCGGTGAATTGGTTTCGCCACAGATATAAACGTTTCCCGCCGGGTCGACCGCAATCGAGGATGCAGTATCGTCGCTTATGCCACCAAGAAACGTAGAGTACACCAGGCCGGTGGCTGTCGGATTCAGTTTTGTTACGAAAGCGTCGTTAAAGCCGCCGCCGTAGGAAGCTTGAAAAGCTCCGCCGAAGATGGGAAAGTTCGTGGAGGAAGTGTATCCGGTCACGTAGGCGTTTCCGGAACCGTCGATAGCGATCGCAGTCGCGAAGTCTCTGCCGGAGCCGCCCAAGTAGGTGGAATAAACCAGGGCGCCGGAGGAGTTGAGTTTGGCTACGAATGCGCTTTCGCTGCCCCTGAAGCTGGTTTGGTACGCCCCTGCCGTGGTAGGGAAGTCGGTGGAGAGGGTGAAGCCGGTCACGTAGACGTTGCCGGAAGCGTCCACCGCGATGCCCCCTGGAGTGTCGGTCTGCTGACCGCCTAAGATAGTGAGATAAATGATCTGAGTGCCGGCCGGATTGAGCTTCGCGACGAATACGTCCCGGTTGCCATAGACCCCTCCGATACGGGATGGAAAGTTCGTAGACGCAGTTTGGCCGGTTACATAAATATTGCCGGCAGTGTCAACGGCGAGCGCATAGACCTGGTCGAAATTACTGCCGCCGAGGAAGGTCGAGAAAGTGAGCGAGGAAGTGGAGGCGGCGGGAACATTCGCAAGCCAGCGGACCGGGTCGTTTCCGAGGTAGAAACTATGCCGGCCCGCTGGGGTATTCAGGCGGCCGAGCTCATGGGCGAGCGACTGCTGCAGCTTGCCGGGGGTGATTGGCCCGGTGGCGACCGGCGTCGCCGAATAAGCGGAGCAGAGAAGAGCTGCCGCCAGGAATCCCGCCCCGGACGGCCAGGTACGACGTATAACGCTCACGCATAGTCATAGTGCACGCCGGTTAGGGAAATTCTTTGATTAATACCAGCACCAATTGCCGAAGCGATCGTAATAACCGTAGCGCGGGTCACCGTAGCCATAGCGATCGCCGTATCTGACAGGCGCGCGCCACTCGCCACGATCATGATCGTCACGACGGTCATAGTTCCTGGCGTAGTGATCACGGTCCCGATTGTCCCGATGATCGTCACGATCCCGCGCGGCTGCCGGCTGCGCAAATGCGATCGTTGAACAAAGTAACAACGCAGAAACTGCCAAAGTTTTCAACATCGAACCACCTCCCGGAGGCTTTTTCTGTCTCCTGGCTATAAGACGACGGGAGCTTGATGGACAACTGAAACGATTTGTAAAAGAAAGATTGAGAAAGATTAAAGACCCAGCAGGCGCACGGCGTTGCCGCCGAAGATCGCGGCTTTGTCCTGATCGGAGATCTGGAGCGCGTTGATGCTCTGTAGCATCTTGGGGATGCTCCCGATTTGATGCGGATAGTCGCTGCCGGCTAGGATGTGATCCACGCCGGCGAACGCGATGGCCAGCTCCAGAGCGCGCGGATTGAAGTTCACGGTGTCGTAATAGAAATGCCTCAGATAATCGCTGGGCGGCCGCTGGATATGAGCGCGGCAATCTTCGAAGGCTTCGAAACCGCGGTCGAGGCGCTCCACCAGGTACGGAATCGCGCCACCCAGGTGGCACAGCACCCAACGGATTTTTGGGAAGCGCTCTACGACGCCCGTGAAGACGAGGGTGGCGGCTGCGAGCGTGGTATCGAATAGGAATCCGACCAGCGGCATGAGCCAGTACTCTTTCATCGCGTCGACGTTGACTGGATTGGTGGGATGAATGTACAAGACGGCCTCCTGCTGGTTAGCCGCCTCGTACAGCGGCCAGAAGCGCTGATCGGCCAGCGCGACGCCATTCACATTGCTGAACAGCATCGCTCCGGGGAGGCCGAGTTGGCGAGTGGCTCGCTCGAATTCGGCGACGGAAGCGCGGGGATCGTTCAACGGCAAGGTCGCGAGCGCAGTAAAGCGGCCTTTCTTCGACGCGATCACTTCCGCGAAGGCATCGTTCACCAGACGCGCGAGCCGCACGGCCGCATCCGGCGTCTCGACATGCGTTCCCGGAGTTGTGAGCGTGATCACCTGCGTGTCGACGTGATGCTCGATCAGGACGCGCTCGCGATAATCGATATCGCGGTGTCCTGGAACGGCGATGTTGTAATCGCCGGGATAATGCAGGCAGGGATTTCCGTCGGCATCAATGCTCACCTTGACGGTGCTCGAGCCGGATCGTAAAGCGTCGAGATACGCGGGCGGATAGTAGTGGTTGTGAAAATCAATGACGCGCATAAATGTTTATTCGGAAGAGGCGGCGCTTTTGCGGACCCAGAAATAGTAAAGAGGCAAGCCTAGTACAACCAGAAGCAGACCCACGGAAGTTTTTCGGGGATCGGCGGCCACCTGGTAGAAGACCACGCCCACGGAAGCGGCGATGAAGATCAGCGGGACTACAGACGAGCCCCACGCCCGGTAAGCGGGCCTGTAATCCGGTCGCCGGCGTGCGCGGAGCAGGCCGACGCCCATCAGCGCGAAGAAAATCCACTCGGTGTAAATGACGCGGGTGAATAGCTCGCGATAAGTTCCCGTGGCCACCAATATGCACGACCAAGCGGCCTGGATCAAGATTGCCACGTGAGGCGTGCGATAGCGCGGATGAACCGAGCCCATCCACGCCAGGGCTTTGTACCGGCCGGCCATCGCCAGATAAACACGCGGCCCTGCCAGGATCACGCCGTTGAGCACTCCGAACGCCGAGATCAATACCAATCCGGAAATGGCAGCCGCTCCTTTTTCGCCTACCAGAACGCTGGCTGCGTCGGCCGCTACACGCGTCGAACGGATCACTTGATCTAGAGGGAGCAGATAGAGGCACGCGGCGTTTAGCGCGACGTAGCAGGCCGTGACGATCAGCGTCCCGATCAAGAGCGCGCGTGGAACGGTTTTCTCCGGTGACCGCGTCTCGCCCGCCGAATAAGTGACCATGTGCCAGCCGCCGAAAGCATATAGCCCCGCGCCGACGGCCAATGCGAAGTTGCTAATCGTTATTCCGGACGCGAGTGCCGTCGCAGATGAATGGGCCGGTTTTCCGAACGCGACCACCAAAACCAGAATGAGTCCGATGCCTAGCAGCTTGCACGCGGTGACGATCGCCTGCAGGCCGCTGCCCTGCCGCACGCCCAGATAATTCACGCCCGAGAGCAGCAGGATGGATGCGATCGCAACCAGTCGAGTGCCGGTATCGCCGAGCGGGGCGAAATACGCTACATAGCGGCCGAAGACGACCGAGCTGGCGGCGATGATGCCGGAGTGCGCGCTGCAGAACATGGCCCAGCCCCACAGAAATCCGGCCGCGGGCGAAATGGTTTCGGTGAGAAAAACGTAGACGCCGCCGGTTTGGGGAAACGCGGAGGAGAGTTCGGCGCAGACCAGCGCCCCGCACAGCGTGAGGAGACCGGCCGCCAGCCAGGCGCCGAAAATCCCGGGGATGTTGGGCACATAGCGGCTGACCTCGGTGGGTTGGACGAAAATCGAGACGCCGATGATGATGCCCACCACCATCGCGATGGCTTGCGGCAGGCCGAGGGCGCGGTCGAGCGTGGGGCGCGCTGGAGCGGTTGCGGACAAGGGTGCAGTCTATCACAGGGCTGGCGGAGGGTGACGCTGGTGACGCTAATTTCGGGGGTGGCCCTCGAGTGTCTGATTTCTATTCTGTTGTCAAAGAGTCCCGCGCAGGCACAAGAACACCCGCTGCCTATTTCTAACACGCGGGTCGGAGCGTGATGACGGGTGGTCACGCGGATGTTGTTGAGGACGCGGACAGAATTATTGTAAGCGGGTGGTTAATGGGGTTCCGTGGACCCGCGGCTCCTGTTGCTTAGGGGTTAGGGGTAACCCTGAAGCCTTGGCGTCCCGTGCTTCCACTCCGGAGGAAGAGCAAATCCATCATGATTCGGCATTTTGACCTTCGGCAGACTCTGGGCGTCCATGACCTCGTCTTCCTTGATAACGTTATTCTTGTACAGCAGGTAGGCGGTAATGGCGTACACCTCATTGGGGCTGAGCGACCCTTCTTTGCCCAGGGGCATGCCGCGATTGATGTAATCCCATATCGTCGTCGCGAAGGGTGAGTGAACCGCCATGGCGTTGGAGTCGTTCACACAGGGCGCGAGACAGGGTACCAAGGACTTCGCCTGAACGTCATGGCTACTTATGAGCGTGGGAGCGTGACCTTCGGATGATCCCGTTGCACCGTGGCATGCCGCGCACGCCTTCCGCACATAGAGGGCCGCTCCTTCCTTGGCGGTCCCGTGCCCGGGCGGAAGTTCTTTTCCCGTCGGGCTGATCGCGATATCCCAGGCGCGGATTTCTTCCGCTTTCGGGGTCCTCCCAAGGCCGTAGGTGGGCGACTGTGTCCAGGCAGTCTGGCAAATCCCGAGGACCGCCGTAACGAGGAAAAGTCTAGGAAAGCCCATTGTGAACGCTCCCGTCGCTGGCGACCCTCCACGGTTGAACGGTATTGTCGGCTCCTCGGATCCGAACTTTGTCCTGGGGTTCGTTCCAGTATTTCGCGACATCGGCTCGCGTGGGTTGAACCGTGCCCAGTTCGTCCGTGCAGCGCGACATGAGCATAGACTCTTTTCCGTCCCAGTTCCAGTGGAAGCCAAATCGGGTATGCGCCATTGGATAGGCCGGTGTCCGAAGTTCGGCAGTCTGCCAGCTCTGACCGCCGTTGGTGGATATCTCGACGCCACGGATGGCGCCCCCGCCGGACCACGCGAGACCAGAGATTTCGTAGAATCCAGGGCCTGACAGCTGCTGCCCACCGGAAGGAAAAGTGATGACAGATTTCGGTCCGATCATGTGCGTCAACGCGGCAGCTTTCGGGTCCGGATTGATATGCCCGTAGTCGTCATAGGTCATGTAATAACGGTCCACGACCTTGATTCGCCGCAGGTATTTGATCTGATAGATGCCTTCAAAGCCGGGAACCATGAGCCGCAGGGGGAAGCCCTGCTGCGGACGGATCGGCTCGCCGTTCATCGCGTAGCACACCAGACAATCGTCCATCGCCTTCGCGAGCGGAATGCTCGACGCGCCCTTCACTTCTTCCGCGCCTTCCGCGACGATCCAGGATGCCGCGCTTTGGACGCCCGCCTCCTTGAGCAGCAAGGACAGGCGCACGCCGGTCCATTCGGCGCAACTGGTCAATCCGTGCGTTTCCTGAACGGTTTTGTGCGTGGGCCTTGCACGGTTTCCCAGGCACTCAACGAAGTAAATGCCGGATACGTACGGGAGACGCTTCAGCTCCTCCATGGTGAAAACCAGCGGACGGTCCACCATCCCGTGGATCATGAGACGATGCTCCCGGGGGTCGATGTCGGGAACAAAGGCGCCGCGGTGTGTCGCCGTATAGAAGAGCGAGGATGGCGTGATAATCCCGACCGAATCCTGAAGCGGGGTCAAGACGTGAAACGTGAGCCCGAATTCATCGGGAGAATGCCTCTCGGCCACGGGCTTGCGAATCGAAGTGACGAAACGGGAGCGGTCGCCATAGGCGATCAGCTCATCGATTTTTTGGAGAGGAGTCGCTTGTGTCTGGCCCTTCGCAAGTCGTGCGCCGCCCGCGCCCAGACCGGCCAACGCGGCACCACCTTTTAGGAATCCCCTTCGATTAGGTTTTTTTGAATCCACGGGCTCTCCTTGAGGATTGAAGTTTCCCGGAATTAGTTTCTTGGCCTTCCGGTAGTTGAAAGTATAACTCATTTGAATCCGACAATTTCTTGTCCGAAAAGGGCGATTGGCTCCGAACCGCCTCTTCAGAGGTACTCGAACCCGCTGTGGTCATTTTTGGTGTCGGTCGAAAGAAAACGCATGGCCCACTCGGGGGTTTGGCGACTAGCCGTCCGAGTGGATCACTTTCCGTAGCATTAGGCACCAATTCTCGCGGGCGGATTAGCCGGCCGCCCAGCATTTCCGGGAGCCCTTTTTCGACTGGTTGGCCTTCTTGCGCTTGGTGATGGGTAAACCGATTAGTGATCGTCATGGCTCCAAATCACGGCCGACGCTACTCCGGAATCAACCCGATCGTCCGCAGCCACGTCTCGACCAGCTCGGGCCATCTTGTTATCGGATACTGCGTGCGCCGCAGCCCAAAGGCATGTTTGCCTTCCGCGTATAAGTGCATCTCTACCGGAACCCCGGCATTCTTCAGCGCAATGTAGTAAACCAGCGAATTGTTGACGGTGTCCACGTCATCGTTCTCGGCCTGTAGCAAAAAGGTAGGAGGCGTCTGGCGGGTGACAGGAACGTCCATATTCAGCTCAAATGTTTTCGACCCAATATTCAGATGCCCGGGATAAAGAGCCACCGCAAAATCCGGTCGGCAGCTTTCTTTGTCGGCCGCGTCGACAGTCGGGTATAGACGTTGTTCAAAATGCGTGCTGATCGCTGCCACCAGATGGCCGCCCGCTGAAAACCCAAGCACTCCGATCTTGCGCGGATCGATGTGCCACTCCGCAGCGTGGAAGCGGACCAGCCCCACCGTCCTCTGCGCATCTTCCAACGCCATCGGCGATTTCGGATAGGGCCCTGATCGCGGCTCTAGTCCGTCACCCGGCACGCGGTACTTCAACAGCACACAAGTGATCCCCTTCGCCGTCAGCCAGTTACAGATCTCCGTGCCTTCAAGATCGATGGCCAAAATCGAATACCCGCCGCCAGGAAACACGACCACCGCAGCGCCCGTATTATTGTTTGCCCTTGGCGAGGAGACCGTCATCGTAGGCCGCGAGACTCTTTCCACGTATGTCCACGGCTTACCGGCAACCAGGTGGTCGTTCTCTCTCGTCGTAGAGACCTCCGGCCCCGCCACAGGCTGCGCATGAGGTACTGCTCCCGGCCATATGGGCATTTGCGTATGTCCCGGCGATGGCTGCCAGCCAGGCTTCTGGGCGAACAGACCGCCCGACGCGGACATAACACAAAGAGCAAAGCCTTCATCACAACCCCACAGCTTATTATATAAACGCTTACTGCCGGAAGCCGCTGATTTCGCCCTAGTTATGTGCCATCCAGATGGTGAGGCGGTCATGTTGACGCGAAACGTCCGTTCCGCCTTGTTGGAGCACCATGTTCGGACCGGCCGATTTCCAGATCAAGCCCGAAATTCCGCGGCGTGATCGGTCGCCCAGCCGTGGAACGTTCGCGCCGGCGCTCCGGTGACCTCTACGACTGTGGATGTAACAAACGCAGGTTGACCGATTGCCGCAGCCCAGGCGTCGAGCAGCATATTCACGACGAACGCAGGCATCAGAGTGAGCAACTCACGCCGCGCCTCATCTGGCGAGATCTCTTCGATGTGCAACGGGCGGCCGATCACGCGACCGATTGTCGATATCTGCTCGAACTGGCTCAGGGACTGAGGCCCTGTCAGAACATATTCCGCTCCGGCGTGCCCATCCTCACACAACGCGCGGACGGCGACCGCGGCGATGTCACGCTCGTCGATCGGAGCTGTAGGAACGGCGAGATGGGGCCAGCGCACGACATCGCCAGCGCGAACCTGCGGCGCCCACCACCCCCGGGCATTCGCCGCGAACATTCCGGGCCGCAGGAACGTCCACTGGAGTCCTGAGGTTTCGATCACTCGTTCGATTTGCTCGCCCAACGCTCGGAGCGGATTGGGCTGTTGGAAGAGTGGGTGGGGTGTTTTGAGCGGAGCTGAGAGGAATACTATGCGTCGTGCGTGGTTCGCGATCCGCTCCAAAGCGGCAGCAATAGTGGCCGGCGGGGCGGTCCACACCAGGAAGACCGCATCGATGCCACCCAGGCATCCATCAAGGGTCTCGGGAAGAGTGAGATCTCCGCGTACCACATCAACGTGTGGCGGCAAACGAGCCGAGTCCGGGTTGCGGGCGAGCGCGCGGACTCGCACGCTTGTGGCCGGCAGTTGAGAGAGAACCTGGCGGCCGACGGTGCCAGTGGCGCCAATGATGAGGATACGATGCATGCAGGACATCTTACCGGAGGAGGTCCTATTGAAATCAAAGGGACGGTCGGTGCTATGTCCACAGGTGGTCCGCCCCGCGACCTCGTTGCATCTTGCAGGGCTCCTGAATATCCGCGCCGATACTCGGTCAGTGGCCGCGAAACGCCCGAGTTCTAGATGTGGGTCAGACGATGAAGGCTCCAGGCTTGAACGAAGTGCTCCGGCGGCGAGCACGGATGTTGTTGAGAGAGGGGCGGCGGCGAATATCCGACGGGGCCGGCCACACACCTCAGTTCATCGGTACAGCGTATCCGGTGCGCGCACGGACGCGAGCGTTGCGATGCTGTTTGGCGGCGTCGCCCGTAAGTTCCACTTGGATACGGCGCCGGCTTCCTGGCTTCCCTTCGGGCTGCGCGTAGTACAGGCTGTAGCGGCTGCGAATGCGGTGTATCGATTCCTGGAAAGCGGTCCCGGCGTCCCGAGCGCCGATCGCGTCTCCGCCGGTCTTTTCGGCGATACCCTTCATCCCCGCCTCCATGAGCAGGTTTTGCGGACCCAAGACTATGCCCACTGTGTGGATGGCGCGGAAGACTTTGTTGGATACGATCAGCCCGCTGAGCAGCGCGTCGGCCTCCCAAAAGTCCCTAACCACCGACTGCTCGCGGCGCGTGCGGACACCCATGTTATCGGTGATGATCAGCACGGCGCGCCGCCGCTCGCTTCGGGGTACGCGCATGATGCGAAGCGCCGCGGCGTCCACGGCATCCTGAATTCTTGTTCCGCCGCCGAAGCGAAGGTGGAGCAAGTCATCCTCAATGGTTTTCTGCACAGCGCTGAGGTCTTCGGTGAAACCCGCGAGCTCGCGGCTTCGGCTGTTGAACACCATGACGCAGACGCGGTCGCCCGGGCGCAGCTCCCGTAGGGCCTGTTGCGCAGCAGCCGACACCGCCTCGACAACGGCACGCATGCTGCCGGAAACATCGAACAACAGGATTAGATCGAGGGCCTGATCGCCTGCGGAGAAATGGAGCACTGGCTGCGGTTGGCCTTCGTCCAGGATGCGGAAGTCGTCCTTGTTGAATCCGCTGAGGACGCGTCCGTCCTCGACGACCTCGGCGTCGACATGCACCAGAGCTACCTCGGCGCGGAACGTCGGGGCGTTCTGCGCTGCCAGAACCGCGCACAGGAGAATGATGCTACTAGCTCTCCAGCACATTCTGGCCCAATTGTACTGCCTCGCGTTGGTCATGCCCGCAGAAGCAGTCCGAGGGTGAAGAGCATCACGCAGCGCTCCTGTTGTTCAATGGATGGAAGGCCGAATGGCTGCTTCCGCTGACAACTCGCCCGCGATCGAAGTGCGCGACCTCGTCAAGCGGTACCAGAAGGCGAAGACCAATGCCGTGGATGGCGTGTCGTTCCAGGTGCGGCGCGGCGAAATCTTCGGGCTGCTCGGACCCAATGGCGCCGGCAAGACCACCACTATCGGCGTGTTGATTACTAGTGTCGTTCCCACCAGCGGGTCCTGTGCGGTGATGGGCATCGACGTGGCGCGCGATCCGATCGCCGTAAAACAGCGCATCGCCGTGGTCCCGCAGCAAAGCAATCTCGACCGCAGCCTCCGGGTACGGGAGATTCTGACTTTCCATGCCGCGTACCATAGCGTCGGACGGAAGGAGCGCGAAGAGCGCGCTGACAAGCTGCTCGCTGAACTGGGGCTGGCCGACCGCAAGAACGACAAAGTCAGCCGGTTTTCAGGCGGCATGGCGCAACGGCTGATGATCGCGCGGGCGCTGATGCATTCGCCCGACGTTCTTTTCCTGGACGAGCCGACTAACAATCTCGATCCCCAGTCGCGGCTATTCTTGTGGGATCGGATTCGCGAGCTGAATCAGCAAGGCCTGACGATTCTGCTGACAACCCACGACATGGATGAGGCGGACAAGCTGTGCGAGCGCATCGCGATCATGGACTATGGAAAGATCCTGGTGAACAACACGTCGGCGGAATTGAAGAAGATGATCCCCGGCGGCAATGCGCTGGAAATCCGGGTCCGCGTTCCGGATTCGGCTGATCCAGCGTTGCGCGGGCGGTTGCAGCAATCGCTGGCGGCCTTGCCTGGCGTGACGAAAGCAGAAGAGGTAGAAGCGGGTCCTGCGCCCTCCCAGCCGTCTGCGGAGACGTATCGTCTGTATGCGGAAGAGGCGCGGTCGCTGGTCGGGTCAGCGGCACAGGCCGTGCTTGCAACTGGCGCAGAGGTCCACGACCTGCATTTGAAAGAGGCGTCGCTCGAAGAAGTTTTCATCTACCTCACCGGGAGGCATCTGCGCTGATGCAAGCTCGATCCCGCTTTTCGCTCGGCATGACGGCGTTCCAGGCGATGTTCCAGCGCGACCTGGTGGTGACGGGCCGCGAGTTCATCGCTTTTCTTCTGCAAGCCCTCATGCAGCCACTGTTCTTCTTGTTCATCTTCGGCAAGGTGCTGCCCGGCATGGGCATGACGGCGGCTGGGTTTGCGGCTGTCATGCTCCCGGGAATAGTGGCACTAACCACGCTGGTTGCCTCGATGCAGGGTGTCACGCTGCCACTGGTGCTGGATTTGGGCTTTGCGCGGGAGATCGATGACCGGCTGCTGGCGCCGCTGCCGATCGGATTCGTGGCCATCGAGAAAGTGCTGTTCGCCGCTGTCCGAGGTGTCATCGCTGGGGCCGTGATCTTTCCACTGGCGTGGTGGATACTCGGCGCGCGCTACGCCGTTCGGTCGGATCACATCGCGCTATTGGCGGGCATGATCGTCCTCACAGCCTGCATGGGCGCGAGCTTCGGGCTGGTGATGGGTACGGTCATAAAGCCGGAACAGATCAGCATGATGTTCACCCTCATTTTTACTCCACTACTGTTTACGGGGTGCACTTACTATCCGTGGGGACAGCTCAACAACATCCGCTGGTTCCAGGTGTTTACGCTTTTCAACCCGCTGACTTATGCGTCGGAAGGTCTGCGGTACGCTATGGTGCCGCCGATCAACGGGCACAGCATCGCAACGCTGCCGATCGTATGGGTGCTGCTGGCGCTGGTTGCAAGCGTGGTCGGTTCGCTGATTTTGGGGAGCCGGACGTTTCGGGGACGGGTGGTGAGTTAGTCTGGCAGGTCGGAGACCTGCCCCACACGTCAGCGAGCGGGTTTCAGATTTTGTTCACGGCTTTTGCGGCCGCTTTAATGGATTGCCGGCTGGCGAAGAAATCTTTCCACGGATCGGCGCCTGCCAACCGCTTCTCGTAGTTGCCAAGATTGAAATCCGACGGCACCAGCGAGGGTTTCACTTCCTTCCAGGCGAGCGGGGTCGAAAAAGGAGCTTTGTCGCGGCGGCGGACCGAATAGGGTGCCACCACCGTGGCTCCGAATCCGTTGCGAAAGGAATCCAGGTAGACGCGTCCTTTGCGTGCTTCGATCCGCTGTTCGACGGTAAGCTCGTTGGGATGCGCCGCGGCCAGCCGGTCGCAAAGCTCCGCCGCAAAAGAACGCACTTCATCGAAATCCGGGCCAGAGCGGAGCGGCACAAACACGTGGAGTCCACGGCTTCCCGAAGTTTTGGCGAACGAGACAAGTTTGAGCGAGTCCAGCGCTTCTTTAACGATGAGGCCTGCTTCCGCCGCGTCGGCAAATTCGCCCGAACCGGGATCGAGATCGAACACCATCCAATCCGGCTTTTGCGGATTCTTCGCGCGGCTGCCCCAGACGTGCACCGGAATGCATCCCAGGTTGACCAACGCGATTTGAGTTTCAAGCGCGCCGCCGACGACGTATCGAACATTTCGATTCTGGTGCTCGATCACCTGCGTGGGAGTGGCGGGCGGCAGACCTTTGGGCGCTTCCTTTTGATAGAAGCATCCACCGCGCATTCCATCCGGACACCGCTCCATGGTCAGCAGGCGGTCGGCAACGTAGGGCTTGAGTTTGGGGAAGACGCTCGCGTAGAAGCGCGCGAGGTCGAGTTTGGTATAGCCCTCCTCCGGCCAAAACACTTTCTCGGGACGGCTGATCAGCTTTTCAAGCGTCATTTGGCCTCCGGGAGTGTGACGTCCTCAGGCTTCTTGTCGTCGCGCAGGCCCAGGAAGACCGGCTGGCGGAGCTTTTGATCGTTGGTCCACTCGCCATAGGCGATTTGCGCGACTAGTCGCGGCGCCAGATAGGTGACGTCTCTCTCGCGCGGTGGATTGTCGACCGTGGGCTTGGCGCGAACGTGCGCCTGAAATTTCCGGAAGAGACTGGCCAGCACATCCTGCGAAAATCCGGTGCCGACCTTACCGACATAATGGAGCTTCGAACCCGCGTAAGCTCCCAGCAGCAGCGCGCCGAAATGCTGGCGGGAACCGGCCGGCGCGGTATAGCCCACGATGACGAATTCGTCCTCCTGGTGCACCTTGAACTTGAGCCATTTGCCGGAGCGTCCCTGGATGTAGGGCGCGGATTCTTCTTTCGCCAGCACACCTTCGAAGCCTTTGCGCTTGGCGGCTTGGTACGCCTTGAGGCCGTTATCCGCCAACCGGGCTGACAGAAAAATGGTGGCGTTCTTTCCAGCCGTCTTTCCGATGACCTGCTCGAGTTCGGCGCGGCGGATGGACAGCGGCTCCTTCCGCAAATCGCGGCCATCGCGATAAAGACAGTCGAACACGGCGTACTTCGGCGGCGAACCGAGATTCTGCAGAAGTTGAAAGCGGGAAACATTGCGGCGATCGAACAATACCACTTCGCCATCCAGCGCCAAGGTGCGCTCGTCGAGCGAGGCTACCGCTTCGGCGACAACCGAGAACGTCGCGGTCCGGTCCTTGGCGTTGCGGGATAGAAGCGTGACGCGATCGCCTTCTTTGTAGGCGACGATGCGATAGCCGTCGTACTTTTCCTCATAGACCCAGCCCGGACGATGGAATGGCTCGCGGACCAGCGTGGCCAGCATCGGCTGAACGCGAATGGGAACGCGATCGCTCAACTCGCCCGGCTCCCGGCAGGATCGGCTTTGGCGGCTTTTGCGACGTCACCGTTGCTATCGCGCGCGATGTCGGCCATCGAGCGATTGGAGATCACCGAGCGCGGCTTCGTGGCCAACACATCTCCGGTGGAGGCGTACTGGTCGCGATGCTTGATCAACAGCCACTGCGGCTTTCGCGATCCACCGAAGCCGCCCTTGGTTCGAATCAACACCCAGGAGCCTTTCAGCTTCTTACCGTTCAGCGTGAACTTCAGCTCGCCCTTGCGAAGCGCGGCCTCGACGTCGGGGTCTTCAGGCGTCCAAGTGCCCTGATCCCACAACATCACTGTGCCGCCGCCGTACTCGCCTTCCGGAATGACACCTTCGAAGCTGCCGTACTCGAGCGGATGATCCTCCACTTGGGCAGCCAGCCGTTTCACGGAGGGATCGAGCGATGGTCCTTTCGGGATCGCCCAGGAGAGCAGCACGCCGTTCCATTCCAGCCTGAAATCGTAGTGCAGGTGCGAGGCTTGGTGCTTTTGGATTACATACGCCAGCGCTTTTGTTGCCGACGCACGTTTTCGCTCAGCGCCGCTTGGTTCCGATGTGACGTCGAAGTTCCGCTTACTTCGGTACTTCTTGAGACTATCGCCTGCTTTGGCCATTGGGTTTCTTTTTAAAGCTTCTTACCGGCTTCGACATCCGACGGCTGCCGCTTTTGCTCCCGTTCTTCCACGAACTCGAGGATGTCATAGTGCTGGACTGCGCGGTCGGGAAAAAAGCTGTTCACGGCAGCCACCTCGTCCGGATAGATCTCGAAGGCACTGTTGAGCCTCACCATGTTGGATAACTCGGAATGCTTCGGCGACAGATTGAAAAGCACCAGCCGGCCGCCCGCCTCCCGAGATTTCGCAGCGCAAAAGAGGAGCGTGCCCAGAGCTGTGGTGTCCATTTCCGACACTTCCTTGAGATTCAACGCCGCATTCGTATATCCCGCTTCCCTTAGCGCTTGGAACTGCTGGCGAAGCGCAACATCCTCGGGGCCCAGAACCAACCGGCCTTTTAAGTCGAGGATGACAATTCCCTCGTTTTCCCGTTGCTCAATTTGAAGATGCAAGGATTGCTCCGATCGACAGATACCCCCTAACTCTTAGATGGTGATGCTAGGGGGTGAGTTTCTGAAAGTTCAGCGAGCCAGCGAATTCTCGTCGAAGCACCAGCGCACCAACGGCTCGGGCTGCTTTCCCTGGTTGGCGACCAGGAGATCCTGCAAGCTGAGCGACTGGTACGCGAAGGAAATGGACCCGTCGCGCATGGCTGTTCCCTGCAGGAAGCCGTAGACATTCGTCACCCCCTTCTGATCGGGCCCGGCTTCGGTCGGCAACTGGTAACGAACGGCGCCCGCGGTCCCCACGATCCAACCTGGCAGCTCCTTGCCCTTCCAATCCGGCGTGCGGAAGACATTCTCCATGAAGAAGTGGGAATGGCTGGCAAGCACATAGACCTGTTTATTGGCTGAACTGCGCGCGTGCCACAGCGCTTCGTAGACTTCGCGGCCGGTCTTGATGCCCTGCGGCCAATCGTCCATGGTGTGGCTATGGCCGATGGCGCCGGGCAGGGCGATGTGCGAGCCAACCACTATAGTGCGGATATCCGGCGATGCTTCGTCGCGATTGATGACTTTGTGGAACCAGACGAGCTGAGCAAGATCGAACTGCTCCAAGGTCACGTTGTCGAGTGTGATGAAGTCGATATTGCCCTGGATCCAATGATAGTAAGAATGCAGCTTGCGATCCGTGGGATCGTCCTTCAGCCGCTGCGCGCGGATGACCGGATTCTCGAGCCAATCGGCGAACTGGATGAGCCATGCCTCGCGCGTGGAGGGCGCGATGGTTTCGTGATTCCCGATGGCGAGAAAGACGGTGAGGTCGCCGAAGGGCGCCATTTGGTGAGCGATGAAGTCGGGCCAGGCCGAAGAAAGGTAAGTGCTCACATTCAGGGGCACGCCGCGGGGCGGGAGTGCCAGCTTGGCCGGAGGCACGAGGTCTTCATCGAACGTGTAAATCGCCCGCATATCGCCCAGGTGCCAGTAGAAATCCGCTCCGTTCCGACGCGCACCGGCCGCGATGGCCGGCATCACCACGTCACCGCAATTGCGGGAATCGCCCGAAACAGCGAACTTGAAGGCCGGGGTCGACGAATCTTGGGCAAGTGCGAAACCGGTGAATATCAGGAGCAGGTATGAAGACTTTTTCATTTGGAGTTCCGGAAACATTCCGCTAGAGATTGAGTCTACTGAACGAAGACACATAGGAGCAAACACTCGGAGAAGAGCGCCCGCGGTTGGTGGAGGAGCCAAGAGCGGGCGCTTTAGTTTTTGGGGCAGCGCTTGCTTACGCGCGCGGCTCGGAATCAGGGGCCGAGCGTGGCCGCTTTCGCCGATCCGAAATAAATCGAGTTGAACAACAGTTTGTAAGTGCCGTGCGGCTGCCCGCGGAAAGCAGCTTCCGCGCCTAACAGGAACAATCTGCCTTCGCCCATAGGCGCTTCAGCAGCCGCCACCGTACCTTCGAGATATCCTTGCCCCCAAGCCCATCCGCTGCGCAGCGGTGTTGCATTCGGGAACCACAGCACCGGTTTGATGCCCTTCAACTCCGCTTCCGGACTCAAGCGGAACACCGGACTGTTTTCAAAAAACACATCCACTACCGAGCCCATGCCATAAGCCACCGGATCGGTATTGTCGACGCTAGCCTGGAGCACCGAGCCAGGGACGTAGAACTTCTCGCGCGGCAGCGGACGTTGCCGTCCATCCTGGGTCCTTTCCGTCAGGCCGTCTTCTACGGGGAGGCCAAACAAGCGGGCCAGCTCGGTTGAATCGCCGATGGTCACGATCGTGCCGCCGGCCTCGACGAACTTGCGGAGCTGCGGCACAGTTTTCTCGGTGGTTACGTTGCCCAGCATCTTGCGATATTGCTCAGGAATCTCGTCCGGGCTGGGTTGGCGATTGAATCCACCGCGGCCCCGCGCCTCACTGAGACCCACCGACCGTGGCATTGCGCCGCTCGGAAACACCAGCACATCGAAGCGAGTGGCCAGATCGCCTTGGTCCAGCGTCTGCGGATACACGACCTCAAACGGAAACTCGAACTGTTCGAAGATCCAGCGCAGCCAGCCGGATGTCATCGAACCGCCGTATTGATCCCATAATCCGATCCGCACCGGCTTCAGCTTGAATGCCTCGCCCGCCGGACGAGCGGTCACGCCCTCCACTGTCACGCCCAGATCGGCCGCGGCTCTCTGGAGCACCGCGCGGGTCTGCGGCCGGGCAGGCACGAATATTGTTCCAGGGCCGGTGCTGCGACCGGCGATCGTGGCCGGCTTCTTGAGCCAGTACACCTCGTCGCCATTCTTCAGCAGCCGGTTGACTACGATAAACGCGTCGTTCTGCTGGTGACTGATCAGATAGCCGGTCGGCTGCGCGGGACCGAGGATGCGCTCCGGCGGGGCATTTTGCAAACCATTCACTTTCTCGAATGGCCCGTCGAATACGTCCAGGATGCGGTCGAACTTTACGCCCATTTGAAAAGCCAGCGTGTAGCCGGTGACGTCGTACGGTGGAATCGGCGGACCCCCGGGATAGCGGAAATCGTTGGGGTGGTCCTGCGGCTCGAACATATCGAGCACGTGCGGACGAAACGCCTGCGCGCTCTTCACCACCCAGGAACCGACCGGATAATGTTTTCCGGCCACTTGGAAATCCGAGGTCGCGCGCAGAATAGTGATGCCGTTCTTGAGCAGAGCGTTGATAAACTTCGTAGCCGTCGGGAAGTCCGGCTGATCGGAGGGAATAATGTAGCCGCGCGGATCGCGCAGCGCTGGATCGTGCAACACCGAAGCATACAATTTGGAAGGCAGGCCGCCTGGTCCGCCGCCGAATCCGGGGGCATCGGAAGGAGCCGTGGAAGACGGGCGGCCACCTCTACTACCCGACGCGCTGGATCCGTTTGCCGCAGCCGCTTCCAGCGCCTCGATCCGTTTGGGTGTAATGGTCCATGAATCGCGGCTTCCGCGCTCGATCGAGTTGCGCCCCATGCGATACAGGTTGTACAGAAAATCCTCACGATACTTCGACGCCAGGTCCAGCACCGCGCGATTCGCGGTCATGGAGTATTCAATCGACTGGCGAAAATGCCAGGTCTGCGGCGGAACCGGAAACGGCTCATCGCCATTGGGCAGCTGGCGGTCGGCGACCAGCGGCACCTCCATGGGCGTCGGATTGCCGATGGTTTCGGTGAGCAGTCCGATCATATTGTGGAAATACGTTACGGTCCGGAGGCCGCCGTTGTACCAGGTCGAATAAGTCGCGCCGCTTCGCTGCACCGTGCCCGGCTTGCCCTCGGCGACCATGCGGCTGTGCATCGCCGCGCCCACCAGTTCGATCTGCAGCGGGATGAGCGGGTCGAAATTGTAATTGAACGGGTCGCGGAACGGAGGCGCGAACATCACCGCGCCGGCGGGGCCGGTTTGATGATGGTTGTACATGATCTGTGGAAACCACTCGATGAAAAGCTGGCGATTCATGTTGGCGGTTTCCTTCATGTTGGACATGTAAAAATCGCGATTGTCGTCGTGGCCGATATATTTCTGCCACAGGACCGGCACAAATTGCGTGGTGCGCTTCAACGGATCCGACTGGCGCATGTACCAGTTGGAGACCAGCTCCATCCCGTCCGGATTGCAATGCACGGCTAGGATAATGTCGTCGTTCAAAATGCGCAACGTCTCGGGATCATTGCGGCTCACCATCTCCCAAACGAACTCCATCAATTGATGCGCGCCGAGCACTTCAGTGGCGTGAATGCCGCCATCGATCCACACCACCGCCTTGCCTTCGTGCGCCAGGGCGTGCGCCTCATCGTCGGTAAGCCCTTCGGCATGCGCGAGTTTTTGCGAGATTCCTTTGTAATGCTCGAGCTTCTTCTGATTCTCGGGCGAGGTGATGATGGCCATCCATTGCGGGCGACCCTCCTCGGTCTTCCCCATCTCGACCAGTTTCATGCGATCCGACTCGGCGGCCAGTTTCTGCCACCACGCGGTCAGCTGCGTGTAAGTGGCGAGCTGGTAATCATCACCGACCTCGAATCCGAGAGCCTCCTTCGGGGTCGTTAAGTGGCGTGTAGTTTGAGCCGGCGCCACGATTACGAATGCTATCGCCATCGCCGAAGCCGCCAAGCTGGACCATATTGTTCTTCTGATGGATTTCAATCCGTTTGCCCTCATCCTGCTCATAATATCGGTTTTGTTGGTTGATAATGGTTGGAGATCGATTGACCATGCTAAGAAGATCGATTCCGCTGCTGACCATTGTGTGCGCGGTCGCGTTCCAGAGGCCGCCTGCACCGGCTGCAAATTCCTCGGGCTCCGTGGCGGATGCTTTCGCAACCGGCTGGATGTTGGTGGACACCTGCGGTGACGGAATCGCCGATTTTGTGAACGGCAAAGTGGTCGTGCCCGAGCGTCCGAGCGCTGCCGAGAACGCTGTGTAACTTGGCTGATTGGCCGTTATTGCCAAATAGTCTCGAGTGCGCTATCGATGATCGCGCAGAACCATTCGCGGTTCTTAGCGTTGGCTGCCACGAAGGTTAAGAAGCAGCGAACCGCTTGGACCTGTTCAGGCGTCATTAGACTGGCGCGCTCGCGCAGCCAAGTGCGCTTCTTTTCGTTTGCGATCTCGTCGTCCGGCTCGGGGTCCGGACACAAACTGTACACCGTAAATTCAAGGACCGCTCGTTCCCCAATGAGATCATCGAGACCTCGGATCATGTACGCCGCGACAAATGCGTGAAAAGCTTCTGGCGTGAGCGGCATTGGGCTACAAGTCAGGTCGATGAAAGCCGTAGGTATTTCGTCCCACCGTTTGTGCCAGAGTGCTACCCGTATCTCTTTGCACTCGTCGCAATCGCAGGCTGTGATCGGACTGTAGTATTCCGTTGATGGAAACGCAGCGCGTATCTGATCCCGAATTCTTTCCTGCTCTTCAACCCGCACGATCTATTCTTCCACATACTGCTTATAATCATTGCTGGTGTTGGCATTAGTGCCAACACGGCACGCAAAAAAGTGTGTGCGCCACGCCGCTGTGGCACACTGTCTGACATATGGCCATTTGGCTGAGCGAAGAGGATGTTCGCGCCGTCCTTTCCATGGCGGACCTCATCGATGTTATGGAGTCAGCCGTGACGGCATTCTCGGCGGGCCGGGTGAAGCAACCTGTTCGCACTGTCATCGAAACGCCTGGCGGATTCTACGGCACGATGCCCGCTTACATGGAATCGCCGGCTGCGATGGGCGCCAAGCTGGTCACGGTCTATCACGACAACGCACATAAAGGATTGCCATCGCACCTGGCGACCATTATCTTGCTCGATCCAGCCACCGGCGCCCTGCTCGCCACCATGGACGGCCGCTTCATCACTGAAGCAAGAACCGCCGCCGTCTCCGCCGTCGCGGCGCGTTACCTCGCGTTGCCCGACGCCCACAAGCTCGCGATCATTGGTTCTGGCGTCCAAGCTCGCAGCCATCTGGAAGCGCTCTCGCTGGTCAGAAAGCTCTCCGATATCCGCTGCTGGAGCCCTACTGCTGCGCACGCGCGAAAGTTTGTCGGCGATTCGCGCGGCGTTCCTCTCCGCGCCGTCGAAAGTGCCCGGGCCGCCGTCGAAGGCGCCGACATCATCGTCCTGGTAACGGCCTCGCCTACGCCGGTGATCTCCGACGCGTGGGTGAAACCGGGTGCTTGCGTGATTTCGGTGGGAGCTTGCCGGCCCAATCAGCGCGAGATGGATCCAGCCCTGGTCGCCCGCGCACGTGTAATTGTCGATTCGCGAGCGGCCGCGCTGCAAGAATCTGGCGATATCGTGATGGGCATACAGGAAGGCCGTTTCGGCGAAGACCATATCGCCGCCGAGTTGGGACAGGTGGCCGCGAATCCGAGCCTCGGGCGGACCGCTGCCGACCAAATCATAATCTTCAAGTCGCTCGGGATGGCGGTAGAGGACGTGGCCGCCGCAGATCTGGCCTATCGTCGGGCCAATAAAATGGAAAGGGGCGCTGCCATTGGCTAAGTCATCGAGTGACTCGTATGATGTGGCCGTCATTGGCGCGGGCAGCTTCGGATCCTGGAGCGCCTATCTGCTGCAGCGTACCGGTCGATCGGTTGCGCTGCTGGATGCCTACGGTGCCGGAAACGGACGGGCCAGCTCGGGCGGAGAATCGCGCATCATTCGCATGGGCTATGGTGAGAACGACATCTACACCCGCTGGTCCCAGCGCTCGCTAAAGCTGTGGACCCACCTGTTCGCTGAGGCCGATCGCCCCGAGCTGTTCGAACGAACGGGCGTGTTGTTGACTGCGCCTCCTGGCGATCCTAGCGCCGCGCAAACTCGGGCGGCGTTTGAAAAGTACGACGTCCCCTTTCAGTCTCTAACGCATTCGGAGCTAGCCGCCAGATTTCCCCAGTTCCGGTTTTCCTCCGAACGCCAGGGGCTTTTCGAGCCCGGTAGCGGAGTCTTGCTGGCGCGCAGGGCCGTGCGAGCCGTGGTCTCCCAAGCGATTCGCAACGGCGTCGACTATTTCCGTGAAGCCGCCCTGCCCCCTGACGGCGACACGCTGCACACTGTGGCGGGCCGTGAACTCCGCGCGGGCACTTTCGTATATGCCTGCGGTCCGTGGCTGCCTAAGATTTTCCCGGCCGTGCTCGAAGGCCGCATTCGCCCGACGCGCCAGGAGGTGTTTTTCTTCGGAGCACCGCCCGGCGACCAGCTCTACGCACCTCCGCTCATGCCAGCCTGGCTCGATTTCAGCGACGAGCGCGGCGGCTACTCGCTTCCCGATCTGGAAAATCGCGGGTTCAAGCTGGCCTTCGACCGGCACGGCCCGGCCTTCGATCCCGACTCGGGCGAGCGCGTCGCAACCGGCCTTGGCGATGCCCGTGCTTTTCTGGCCGAGCGTTTTCCCGCGCTCGCAAATGCGCCGCTGGTCGAATCACGAGTTTGCCAGTATGAGAACACCTCAACTGGCGATTTCCTGATCGATCGACACCCAGACTTCAGCGAGGTTTGGCTGGTCGGCGGAGGCTCCGGGCACGGATTCAAGCACGGTCCGATGGTCGGCGAATACGTCAGCTCGCAGATCGAGGGCAAAGTTCCGGCCGAGCCACGTTTTTCCCTCGCCACCAAGGCCCGGGAAGCGCGTCGCGCGGTGTATTAGTACGATCAGATCATGCGCGCACTACTGCTCTTGTGCTTGGCCGGCTACCTCCTCGCCCAAACCTCAACCACCCGCATCGTCAGCGGCCGCCGCTACCCGCGCCTTATTGTTCGCAATGCCCTCATCATCGAAGGCAACGGCACGCCCGCGTCGGGTCCGAAAGATATTGTCATCGAGAACGGCCGCATCCTGGACATCGTCGCGCTCGATCCCGTGGCGCTCTCGCGAGGGACTGCGCGGCGCCCCGCGGGCGATGTCGAAATCGACGGCAAGGGCAAGTACGTCATGCCGGGTCTCATCAACGCGCATGCCCATATTCAGGATGAGCGCGGCGGAATTCCCCAGTCCGTCGATTACGAACTGAAAATCTGGATGGCGTGCGGGATCACCACCGTTCGCGACGTGGGCAGCGACACTCAGAAAACTTTGCAGCTCCGCAGGCAGAGCGCCGAAGACGAGATCGTAGCGCCACGTATCTTTGTTTATCCGATGTTCAACCGCAATCCTGTCCCACGGAATGCGGAGGAAGGCCGCGCGCGCGTTCGCGAGTTCAAAGCCATGGGCGTGGATGGCATCAAGATCCTGGGCATTTATCGCGACGTGATGGAAGCCATGGAGGACGAGGCGCACAAGAACGGACTGCGCATCGCCCATCATGCCGGCGTCGAAGAGACCAACGCCTGGGACGACATCAAGTTTGGAACAACCAGCATCGAGCATTGGTACGGCATTCCGGATGCCGCCATCGAGAGCGGCCGCCAGAATTTTCCCGCCACTTACAATTACAACGACGAAACCGACCGCTTCCGCTATGCTGGTCGCCTGTGGCGCGAAGCGAATCATGACCTGCTCATGAAGGTATTCGACGGCATGGTGGAAGCACACGTGGCTTGGGACCCGACGCTCGATATCTACGAAGCTAGCCGCGACCTGACGCGCGCGCAGAACCAGCCCTGGTTCCGCGATTACCTGCATCCCACGCTGGCCAAGTATTTCGAGCCCAATCCCGCCAATCACGGATCGTATTTCATCGGCTGGACCTCCACGGATGAAGCATTCTGGAAGGAGAATTACCGCATCGAAATGGCCGCGCTTCGCGATTTCGAAAAACGCGGCGGCCTGATCGGCGCGGGCGACGATGCCGGCTTCATTTATCAGATGTACGGCTTCGGCTTGATCCGCGAGCTGGAGTTGCACCAGGAAGCCGGGTTCCAGCCGCTGATCGTGATCGAACATGCTACCGTCAACAACGCCAAGATTCTCGGGCAGGAAAGCCGCTTGGGGCGCGTGCGCACCGGCTATCTCGCCGATCTGCTGGTGGTCAACGGGAATCCGCTGGAGAACCTCAAAGTCCTCTACCCCACTGGTGTCGACGACATCCGCGACGGCAAAATGGTCCACACCGGCGGCGTCGAATGGACCATTAAAGATGGCATCCCCTACTACGCGCCGGGCTTGATGGCGGACGTCAAGGAGATCGTCGCCAAGGCGCGAGGCGCTTCGAAATAAGGCGCTTTACACTGCGCTATGATGGCAGTATCCGCCCCGATCTCCGGGGGTGGGGGGACTACCATTCAAGAAAACGAGCCCAAGCCCGGCCAAAGGACCACTCCTATGGAAAAGCTGGCGCAAAACATTCAGGAAGCTTTTCTAAATAATGCGCGGAAGGAAAAGACCTTCCTCACAATATACTTGATGAGCGGCGTCAAGCTTTCTGGCCGCATCAAAAGCTTCGACAAGTATTCCGTTGTGCTCGAGACCAACAATCAGGAGCAGTTGATTTTTAAACACGCAATTTCCACTGTCGTGGTCTCAAAACCCTTCCATGCCACTGCCGGTGCGCATCCTTCGGCCCCCGGTGCTCCTGGCGGAGGCCCTCCACCGCCCTCTTCTTCCGCGGAACCCGTCGAGGATTAACCTCCCGTTTTGGCTGTTCAAGGACAGGAACGCGCGATCTTGGTCGGCGTGGAATTGAAATCACGTTCGCGCCGCAGCGTGGATCATATCTCTTATACCGTCGAAGAGTCCCTGGAGGAGTTGAAGACGCTCGCCGAAAGCGCCGGCGCTGCGGTGGAGGAAACCATCGTCCAATCCAGGGAAGCTCCTGACTCCGCCACCTTGATCGGATCGGGAAAACTGGAGCAGCTAGAAGGCATTGTTGCCGCCCAGAAACTGGACGTCGTCCTGTTTGATTCGGATCTCACTCCCACCCAGCAGCGCAATCTGGAGCGAGTGCTCGACTGCAAGATTCTCGACCGCACGCAGTTGATTCTCGACATTTTCGCCCGGCGCGCCCGCACCCGCGAAGGGCAGCTCCAAGTGGAACTGGCGCAGTTGAATTATTTGCTGCCGCGCCTCACCGGCCGCGGCGTCGAGATGTCGCGGCTGGGCGGCGGCATCGGAACCAGGGGTCCCGGTGAAACGCAATTAGAAACGGATCGCCGGCGGATCCATGGCCGGATCAAGAAACTGAGCGATCAGCTCGAACATGTCCGCAGCGGACGAGGCATCCAGCGCCACCAACGCCAATCGGTGCCTCTCGCAACCATTGCGCTGGTCGGCTATACCAACGCCGGAAAGTCCACTCTGTTCAACCGGCTCACGGGCGCCGCAGTGCTGGCCGACGCGCGGATGTTCGCCACGCTCGACCCGACGGTTCGTCACGTCGAGCTGCCTTCCCGCCGCAAGGTCCTCATGAGCGACACGGTCGGCTTTATCCGCAATCTGCCCACCACGCTGGTGAAGGCTTTCCGCGCCACGCTCGAAGAAGTGACGGAAGCGTCGCTGCTCCTGCATGTCGTGGATGCGTCTTCTCCCTACGCTCCCCATCAAACTGCGCACGTCCTCAAGGTTTTATCCGAAATCGGAGCTGACCAGACCAGGCAGATCCTGGTACTGAACAAAATGGATTTGCTCGAAGCGTCCGGAGAGGCATCGGATAGCCTCCCGCAGAGGATACTGGGCGAGGTCCGGGCGCCGGCCGGCTGGCAAGCTCTGGCAGTTTCTGCTCGAAGCGGTGTCGGATTCAACGAGCTGCTCGCAGCCATAGATCGTGACCTGCCTCTCGATCCCATATCGCACGCCAAGTTTCGTCTCCCCGCCAGCGAGGGCTCGCTCATTCACTTGCTGCACGAACGCGCCAGGGTGGTTGCCAGCCGCTACGAGGGCGACTGTTGCGAAATCGAGGCAGAGGTTCCGGAATCGGTAAAGCGCCGGCTCACCCAATACATCGTGGAATGATATTCTGGCATCAGGATTTCCCGAACCATTAAATGGGCCGCCCGATGAATTTGCCGACCACGCTCACCATTCTTCGGATCTTTTTCGTCCCCTTCCTGGTGGCCGTTCTGGTGGAGCAGGACCTGCGGATTGAATGGCACGGCCTGGTCCTGGTCAGCAATGAGTTTTTGGCGCTGTCTATCTTCCTGATCGCCGCCGCCACCGACCTGCTGGATGGCTATCTTGCACGGCGTTGGGGACAGATCACAACCGTCGGCATGCTGCTCGATCCCATCGCGGATAAGCTGCTCATTTCGGCCGCCCTGGTTTCGCTCGTTCAGATCCATCGCGTGCCGGCTTGGATGGTGGTCCTGATCATCGGCCGCGAATTCGCCGTAACCGGATTGCGCAGCATCGCCGCCGCCGAGGGCTACACCATCCACGCCAGCGATCTCGGCAAGACCAAGATGATCACGCAGGTCATCGCCATCTCGATGGTGCTGCTGAGCATCCGTTGGGAGGCATTGAACGGCTTCGCCATGCTGTGGATGTGGGGTGTGGTGATTTTCGGAATAGCCTCGGCCATCGGCTACTTCATCAAGTTCTGGCGCAAGGTGGATGACTCGATCAAGATCCGCCGCCGCAAGGAACTGCTGCGTATCGAGCGCCAGCGCAAACGCATGGCCCGCGCGCAGGCCCGGGAAGAGCCACAGAAGGCGGGACAGGTTCAGTAAAGCTACTCATACCGCAACGCATGCATCGCATCCACCCGGCTCGCCCGCAGCGCAGGAATATACCCCGCCAGACAAGCCACCGCGGCCAACCCGACAGTCGCCGCCACCAGCGCGACCGGATCCATCGCCTCCACTCCGAATAGCTGGCTCTTTACGAGTCGCGTCAGCCCCATTGCCGCGCCGAAGCCGATCGCGATTCCGATCGTCACCAGGACGATCACTTCCCGCATCACCATCCAGATCACGTCGCCCTGGAATGCCCCCAGCGCCATCCGGATTCCAATCTCGCGCGTGCGCCGCGCCACGGTGTAGGCCATTACGCCATAAAGTCCGATGGTCGCGAGCAGCGTCGCTAGCGCGCCGAACACCGTCGACAGGCTTGCGATCAACCGCTCGATCAGCAGCGAATTCGAGATCTGCTGTTCCACCGTCCGCATGGCATAAATAGGAACGTTGGGGTCAATCTGCCGCACTTGGCTCCGCACCGCCGACGCGAGCTGGTTCGGATCCAGCGTCGTTTTCAGATACACGGTCATGCCGCCTACGTAGCGGCTCCCGGGATACGGAATGAACATCTGGATCGGGATCTCATCGCGCAGATTCGTGTACTTGATGTCCTTGATTACTCCGATGATTTCCATGTCAGTCTTTGTCCCTGGATCACTGCCGAAGCCTACGTGACGCCCAACGGCATTCGTCATACCAAAGTATGTCTTCACGAATTTCTCGTTGATAATCACCTTGGTTGGATTCCAGTCGTTAGGATCGGGACCATGCTTGATTTCTTCGTTATCCCGGATGGTGAAATCGCGTCCCGCCAAGATCGGTACGCCCAGGGCTTGAAAATACCCGGGACTGATGGAGTTCATGAAAGCCTGAATGTGCTCGCCGTTCTTAGCCGCATAGCCTTCCACGGTAAGCCCGCTGTCCCATTCGTTGTCCTCCAGAATGCGCATTGCCGCGAGCCCAACCGAACGATTTCCCGGAATCGATCCCAAATTTTCACTCAGCCGCTGGTAAAATGCCTTGGCTCTCGGCGCATCGTAGCCGTTCAGCGACGGGTCTATATTGAATGCCACCAGATTTTCCGGCGCAAACCCCGGACCCAGATTCCGCAAATTCTGCAGACTCCGGATGAACAATCCCGCTCCAATCAGCAACAGCAGCGAGAGCGTCACTTGCGCGGTCACCAGCGCCTTGCGAAACCGCACCGGAGCGCCGCCGCCCACCACGGCTCCGGCCTGATCTTTCAATGTCGGCGCGACATCAGCGCGCGTAGCCTGCAATGCTGGAATCAGGCCGAACAGAACACCGGTTAGCAGCGAAACGCCGATGGTGAATGACAGAATGCGCCAATCAGGCACGGTCGCGATGTTGAGACTCACCGTATCGGGCGGCAGCAAGCTCATCAGTACCTTGTCCGTCGAGATCGCGAGCAGCAGCCCCAGGACGCCGCCGATCGCCGCCAGCAGAAGGCTTTCAACCAGGAGTTGCTGGACCAGTTGTCCTCGCCCCGCCCCCAGCGCCAACCGCACCGCTATCTCCTTCTGTCGCGATGCCGCACGCGCCACCAGCAATCCGGCCACGTTCGCGCACGCGATCAGCAGTACCGCACCCGTGATCGCCATCAAAACCCACAGCGGCGTCTGAAGCTGTCGCCGCAGGTACGACCGGCCTTGTGAGCCCGGCAACACCTGAATCACGTTTTTCAAGAACTGCTGTCGCGTATACTCCGAGGCGTTCCGGAACGCGGGCTGCCGCACTTCCATTTCGAGAATGCCGTGGAAGAACGGCTGCAAGGATGCTTGTGCCTGCTCCGGACTCACGCCGGCCTTCAGGCGTCCGAACGCGTTCACAAAGCGGCTGCGGCGATCGTTAATATCATCCGCCAACGGGATCATCGGTCCTTTCATCACCACCGGCACAAAGATCTGCGCGCGCCGTCCCAGTTCCACGCCGTCGAAGCCCTGCTCGGCCACGCCGACGACAGTCATGGAATACCCGTTGACGACGACGGTTTTCCCGACGATGCCGGGATCTCCTGCGAATCGCGACTTCCAGTAGGCGTAGCTCAGCATCGCCAACGGAGCGCCGGCTATCTTCTGATCCTCTTCCGCCGTAAAAGTGCGCCCCACCGCCGCTCCCACGCCCAGCACGGGAAAATAGGTTCCCGAGACCAGCTCGCCCGACACCCGCTCGGTCTGTCCGTTAAAGGTCAGCGCGAAGTAGTTCGGGAAACGGCAGAACATCCCGCTGAATACCTGGTTGTTCTTGCGGAAATCGTCGTACATCGGGTACGACAGCGCGTTTCCGCCGTTGTTATTGCCGTAATGCATTCCCTTCATGCTCAGCAACACGAGCTGCTGCGGCTCTTTGACTGGAAGCAGGCGCAACAACACCTGGTCAAGTAGCGAGAAAATGGCGGTGTTCGCTCCGATACCCAGCGCCACTGAAAGCACCGCCACTCCGGTGAAGACCGGGCTTCTGCCCAAGGTGCGCACGGCGAACTTGAGGTCGTTCCAAAGGTTTCCCATGTTCTATCCTTTGACTACGTAAACTTGTCGCGGTTGGTTTCCCGGCAGCCATCTGTTCACTACTGTGCCGTGCGAAAAAGGTTACCGTTGTTGCGTCCAACGAAGCCGTGGCTGCGCACAGGCGGAATCGAGCACTTTGTCGAGCAGGCCGGCCTGGTCCTGCGAAACCTTGCGGTACGACGCCGTTTCGCCAAAATGTCCTAAAACACGCCAGCATTCTCCATTGGCGTTCTGTCCACGCGCGTCGATGATCAAAAAGCCGTCGGGATCACGATAGTCCGTTTCACTGTACTCGGCCGCCGACCACACATCCTCGTCAAAGGGCAGGCCAAAACTCCACATCCCTCCTGCCCCGTGCTGGATCCCACGTTTTCCAGCGGGCGTCTGAATGACGAACCAACGCTGGCCATAGTCGATATCATTGCAGGCAATTGAATAAACCAATCTTGTAATTAGTCACTCTCCTTGGCCGGCGACATGATCTGGAAGTTGTCGCCCGTGAACACTACCACCAAAACTTGCCCACGGTGGCCCAGCGGGCCAAGCAGCTTGCCGTTCAATCGCACCTCTATCCCGGCCGCATTGCCCACCCGCATCTTGGCGTACTCCTTGCCCTCCACCGTTTTGCTCTGATTCGGCGCGAGAATTCCGGAAAACACCGGCTTGCCGTCGGAAGAGACCGAAAGCCACGTCGCTTCGTGCGCCAACAAATCCAACAGGACTTTCGTGCCCGACGGCGCTGGTTGTCGCGCTACAGGCAGCTGAGATTCTGGTGCCGCTGGTGGCAACGGACGAGATACAGGAACGGTCACGACCGGCGCCATTTGTCCCCGGTACCACCAGCCGTAAATGCCGGAGCAAGCCGCTAGCATCAAGATCAAACCGGCCAACGATACATAAATCCTAGATTTGGGAAACCCCGATGAAAACGTCACCGGAGGCACTTCCCTTGATGTCGGATTGTCCTGACCGGGCAATGGCAGAGGTGCGTCCGCGCTTAACACGCGATCGATCTCGGCGTCGATCTCTTTCGTGTCTAATGACAACGTACTGGCGTACTGGTGAACAAAACTTTTATAAAAGAAGCTGCTCGGCAGGCTGCCGGTCGTCCGCTTCGATCGCTTTCAGGTACTTTGTATTGATCTTTGTGCGCGCGGCGACAGTGGCTACATCGAGTTCCTGTTCGAGACGCGCACGTTGTAACGTCTCACCGACGGAAAACATAGCAAGTTGCTGGTTAACTTACGGTTATAATACTACAGTCGGTGAAAAGATACCGAACGGGGACGATTTCGGTGGTGGTAGTGACGTGGAACCGCCGCGATCTTTTGAGGTCGTGCCTGCAATCACTTACTCAGCAGAAGTTAGAGCAGCCGTTTGAAGTGGTCGTGGTAGACAATGGATCTGACGACGGTTCGCCGGAAATGGTGCTCCGGGAGTTTCCCGAGAATCCCGCCTTTCGGCTGAAGCTGATTCGTAATGAGGTTAACGTTGGCTTCTGTGCGGGAAATAACCAGGGCTTTCGGGCGTCAGACTCCGAGTTGATCGCGCTGCTGAATAACGACGCCGAAGCGGAACCCGATTGGCTGGCCGCTTTAGTTCGAGCCTTTGAAGGCCGCCCCGAAATTGGGATGGCGGCTTCGAAAATCCTCGTTCATGAGGATCCGCGCCGCATCGATAAAGCCGGCCATTTGATCTATCCGGATGGCCAAAACCGCGGGAGGGGCAGTGGCGAGTTGGACGCCGGTCAGTATGACCGCATCGAAGAAGTACTCTGGCCGGATGGCTGCGCCGCCATGTACCGGCGGGCGATGCTTGACCAGATTGGTGGATTTGACGAGGATTTTTTTGCTTACGCCGATGACGCAGAGTTGGGATTGCGGGCCCGCATCGCCGGTTGGAAATGTCTCTACATGCCCGGCGCCCGAGTCCTTCATCACCGCGGCGCTACACTGGGAGTGCGATCCGAGCGCAGGCTGGTACTCATCGAGAGGAACCGCGTCCTGCTGGCAGCGAAGCTTTTTCCCTGGAGTTTGCTTTGGCTGAACGGCGCGTATTACCTGACGCGATTGGCAGCGGGCCTTTGGGCGGCCGCGACCCACAAGGGGGAGGTGGGCCGCTATCCGGGACTGAGTGGAAAAATTCGGGCCGCGCTGGCTCTGCTGAAGGGCGACCTGGCAGCTCTGACACTCCTGCCCAAAATGTTCGCGAAACGGCGCAGCGTAAACCGCATAAGGAAGCTTTCACCTCGCGAAGTAAGAGCGCTGATCCTGCAACACCGGATTCCACTGAAGGAACTGACGGAACAAGCCATCTGAGAATGGAGTGCCCCGGCTGCGGGGAGACCGGTGTGCGCACGCTGTTCAGCGCCGGCGACCGCCTCTATCACACCACCGAAAAAACCTTCCTGGTGGTCGAATGTAAAACCTGCCGCCTCATTCGCCTGGAGCCGCGGCCATCGCCGCAGGAACTTTCGGACTATTACCCAAGCGAATATTGGTTTCAGCCCGACGCAGACACCGCCTCGCACATCAAAGAGGCTTACCGCCGCTTCGTCCTGCGCGATCATGTCAATTTTGTGATGCGAGCTATCGAGGATTCCGGCCAAAGCGGTCTGGTAGTAGATGTCGGGTGCGGTGGCGGGCTGTTTCTCAAGATGCTGCGCGAGCGCGGATTGCCGGTGCTGGGCCTCGAAACCTCGCACCCCGCCGCCACCGCCGCCTGGAACCAGAATCGCGTCGCTGTGGTTTGTGGCGACCTCGCGAAGTCGCCCATCGAGCGCGGCAGCTGCGCCATCGTAACGATGTTCCATGTCGTCGAGCACCTACACGATCCCGTTGGCTATCTGCGATCCGCCCGCGATCTTTTACTTCCCGGAGGAAGGCTGATCGTGCAAGTGCCCAATGCATCCTCCTGGCAGTTCCTGATGTTCGGCGAGCACTGGAACGGCGTTGACGTACCGCGTCATCTGGTGAACTATCGCCAGCGCGACCTTGAGAATCTGCTCGAATATTGCGGCTTCGAAGTGGTCCGCCGCAAGCACTTCTCGCTACGCGATAATCCCGCCGGACTCGCCTCCAGCCTTGCGCCCGGCCTCGATCCGATGGCTCGCCGGGTTCGCAAGATCCGCGAGTCGTCGGCGCTAAAGTTTGCCAAGGATTTGCTGTACTTCGGCATCGTGCTGGCCTCGCTGCCATTCACCTTGTTCGAAGCGGCCTGCGGCGCGGGGGCCACGATCATGGTGGAGGCGCGCAAGAAAGCTTGAATTATCAAGTCATCGAGCGTCGTCTGCCGGGCTTTCTCCGGCGTCACATTCTGCACTTCGAAACCGCGATCGATGACTCGCTCTCGGGTTTTGCCGCCACTCTCCCTCCTGAGGCTCGCGTGCTCGACGCCGGCGCGGGCGAGCGAGTTCACGCAAAATATTTCCTGGGCCAGCACTATGTCGCTATCGACCTCGCCATCGGCGACACGGCTTGGGATTACGGAAAGCTGGATGCTATCGCCGATCTCACCGCGCTCCCCTTTCGCGAAGCATCGTTCGACGCCTGCATCAATATCGTGACGCTGGAGCACATCCGCGAGCCAGGCTGCGCCCTGCGGGAGATCGAGCGCACGCTCAAGCCCGGCGGACGCTTGCTGCTCATCGTTCCGCATGAGTGGGAGGTGCATCAATCGCCGCACGATTATTATCGATACACGCGGCATGGCGTGGCGTACCTGCTGAAGAAAGCCGGCTTTCCGGAGTTCGAGATCCAGCCGGTGGGCGGATATTTCCGGCTGATTTCCAGGCGACTTCTGAACGGCTTGCAGTTTTTTCCCGGGCTGCTGTTCTTCGTTGCGGCGCTCTTTCTGGCGCCCCCTGCACTGATCCTGCCCTGGTTCGATTCACTCGATCGTGAACGGAATTTTACACTGGGATATATATGTACTGCACGAAAGCGCTCCTGATCCTGTTCGCTTCCGTCCTGCCAGGACCCACAGTCTGCGCCGCCGCCGACTTCAGCGGACCGTCCGCGCTCGAATTCACACGTAAGGCAGTCGCCTTCGGCCAACGCCCGCCCGGCTCGGCGGCCAATCAAAAGCTGCAAGCCTACATCGAATCGCAATTGAAGGCGCTGCACTGCCAGACTTCCTTCGACGCCTTTACCGCCCAGACGCCTGCCGGTGCAGTCGCTATGCGCAGTATCATCGCCAAGTTTCCCGGCCCGTCCGGCCGCGCGATCGTCATTACAGGACATTTCGATACCAAGCCCATGCCTGGCCGCGTTTTCGTTGGAGCCAACGATGGCGGCGCGTCCACCGGATTCCTGCTGGAACTCGCCCGAGTGGTCAATTCGATGCCGCACGCCGACGACATCTACCTTGTCTTCTTCGATGGCGAGGAGGCCTTTGGCGAATGGTCCGACACCAACGGCATCTATGGCAGCCGCCATCTTGCCGACAAATGGTCGAGCGATGGAATGCTCGCGCACATCAAGGCTCTCATCAACGTCGATATGATCGGCGATAAAGATCTCGGCATCCTCGAAGACACCAATTCATCCCGGTCACTTCTGCGCCTGGTTTGGCAGACCGCCAACGATCTTGGTTATGGCAAGTACTTCTTAGATTCCGCGACGCCCATGGAAGACGGATCTGGTGCAAACGCGTGGGTGGCAGGCGATGATGAAGAGATGCAACGGTTCGTACCGATCGAAGATGTGTTCAAAGGACGGCACTTCGACGGGCAGATCATCATCTTGTGTGTCGCGTG